>Ga0078894_10000703_pt1 | contig 23922 bp, 4 predicted proteins | sample LauGreSu1BDMLBSD_2_FD_67506 | JGI IMG/M metagenome (GOLD analysis project Ga0078894, IMG submission 67506) | Freshwater lake microbial communities from Lake Michigan, USA - Su13.BD.MLB.SD (version 4) (version 4) | ecosystem: Environmental > Aquatic > Freshwater > Lake | place: Lake Michigan, USA... | reverse complement strand
ATATTAGATAAATACAATTGTATACACGAGTTGTTATAGTTAGACGGGGATTATAGTCTTGTTTTAAATTTTTGATTTATATATTTTTAATATTCACTGTAAATGAACGGCGACTATCTAAGATTTTAATCATATGGTGATGACCCAATTTCGGAAGTAATAAATATTTCCCACTAGTAGTAATTTTCTAATTATCCTTAATATGATCACAAAGGAACCAAGGAAGACCAAAATGATAGAATGAGTTTAATGATGCTGAAGAACGGCAGTGATATGAACAAATCAAAAAAAACAAACCATTCGGGTGCCAAATTCGCCTTTTCCCATTAAGTATCAGGCATCCACGATAATTGATTAATAAAGCAATTTCAGGGTATTTCGGTGATACATACAATAAGAAGAAGCATTAATTGATATATAGACCATTAAGACGAGTAAAGCTCATTTATTGTAGTAATAGTCATTAAATAAGGTAATATCATATGCGGGATCAATCAATATGCCCGATGACATTTATATTTATTTTTTAAGCTTGGATACGCAATTACTATAGGTTTGTGATTAGATTACTTGATTAGCTGCTTGTTTCAATAAGGGTAAAGACGTTAAATCATCAAGTCCAATGTTCTAATCTAGTTCGACGTCGAGATTGAAGTAGTTTCCGGTGTTTGCGTACATCTAAGACGCGGTGCTTCCAATAAGAGTTAAGTTTGCATTCATAGAAGCCTCAATCCCATTAAAAATATAATAGCTATTCCACTTAGATCTGGTATCTGCCTACATATCTCCTTTAAAAATGCCAGTGCCTATTGTAATTAGAATAGAGTCTTGGGAAGTATCATTTGGGGATAGCCGGTTAAGTGCGGAGTAACACTGTAATGCGGGGGAACAAGCACTAAGTCCTCCGTCTATGTATATTCTTCCATCTATTTCTTGTTGATTGAAGTAAGAAGGGGCCGCGGATGAACACAATGCCAACTATAACAATGTGAAATCGTTGTAAGATTTATCGGTATTTGAGATAATTTAACCTTATGGAGCGGAACTGTCAGTAATATCAGTAACTAACCCGATTAGCGTTTATTTGACGTCATTTAGCTTCTTATCCTTTAAATAACTAGACAGAACATCAGTTAACGAGTCTGAGCAGTATCTAGGACCCTTAATGGGTACAATTCCCCATTTATAGTAGTACTTTGGTTTAAATATTTAATCGCTTTATGTTTCAAATAGATTGACAATTTCGTCACTACTCACACCGATGGAATACAAACAACTAAGAATACATCCAATTGAGACCCCGCTATATACATCGATAAACTGATTTAACTACATACCTAAGTCCCGTTCCAATTACTAAACAATAAGAGCTGACATATAACCCCTAATACCGCCCGCGTTGAAAGATATTCCTATTTTTTTGTGAGTTGGATTGAAAGATTCCCATTAACCTGCACTAGTCCCATATGATTACATAATAAGAGAATTTGCGGGATTTATATTGGATTAAGGGCCGAATGGTTTTGAACTATCTTTCCATATTTAGTCCCAGTTGTCCTTTTAAATTAACTAATCGGTTTCCATTATCAGTGTATTCGTTTAAATTGTAGTTTTCAATATATATTAAATTCTGGAGATTTGTCCAAGGCTTATATTAGTTTAGCAGTGCTTCTGCATAATTTGACTAAGGCAATAATATTGATTTAATAATAAATGTTTTCTAGTATAAATGTCATTGTCTGAATAGTAAAACCAAGCCCTAACATCAATATTAATAGATTTCTATAACACATTACTAGTTGATATGTCGCGCCAAGTATTTTAGCAACAATGTAGACGTTAAAAGATAGATGAGATGGTCTAAACTCTCTAGTTCCAGGCTATCGACATTCTTAAATAAAGCACATCTACCTAGTTTTAACGAACTAAGTCTTAATTGTTTGATTTCATATCCCAGTAACAGAGAAATGTAAAACTAACAGAACAGGCATTTAAGAACATATTCGACAAGTATTTAATCCCTCCGCAATTACTCTCTTAATACAAAAGTAAACCAAACGACATCGTTCTGTAAATGGGGATGAACCTGATAGTCGCGAACATCAAAAGTCTATTTTAGGACACGAAATTAGTCAAACTGTGCATTAAACAGCTAAAAACCGACTCACTTGATGACGAATTCTTTATTGACTCTCTTACTGCTATTGTGTCATAAATACAACCGGTTATGCACCGGCAACTTTTAGGCATCCCAGAGCAATAATAGGTAAAGGACATTTAATCTAAGAGATCTACATGTGAAAGGTGTAAGAAATTGAAATAAAGAGTGGAATACTCAAAAGAAGCATTGAACTTGATGTAAGAACAAAACGAGGAGCTAAAGCAATAATTGTAAGCATTATACTAGAATATGGAGAGGACCAACTAATCCGATAATAACGTGGAAATAAAGAAATAACTCAGTAAAAATATACAATAACCGATTAATGATTATGTACGCACCAACAATTAGTCAATAACTGCTTCTAATTCAAAAAAATCACATTAAGTACCTCTATAGAGTAAATCTAATTAAGACAAACCTATTAAGTCCGGTAAAACAGTATCGTCACGCAACACGGCATCGGCTAAATAGACTAAAGAATTATTTAACCAAGTACAAGTATAATAAGATGAAAAGAACTCCTAAAGGACCGAGAACAATTATTCTCGTAAACTAACATCTAAACAAGTCATTTAAAGCGAAAGTTCCCAGTCAGATAGTGATGATTATGAGGATAACGGGGAAGATTGCGATGGTTCAAGTGATAATGAGCAAGAAGGTGGATTTTCAATAGATATGGATGACCAAGATTATTAGGATAGCCAATGCGTTAATATATAACTACTTAATGTAGATAACCAATAAAAAATATGATACCGATAAATGTCACTATGACGAATATTTAACAGGATCGGGATTATGTTTATTTAATACCGTACGCGATTTACTGTCTTATTATAAGGATTTCCTGAGATTACTATCATTTTTTAAACTTGTGGTTGCATTCGGTATTCTTGCAAATAAGGACAATTCTAGACATTTCATCGCCACCTAGTGTTGTTTACCGCTCTCCTTATTATACGCACTTCTTTTCCTTACACTTAGGGCAGCTTACGTATGTGAAGTAATTTTACTTTTCTTGGATTCTTAAATTGGTTTAGATTTGTATATTCTTGTATTGTTTGGCGAAGAATTGGCTATTAACGTATACATAATTAAATTATCGGTCTTTAAATATTAGTCTTAGTTGTTTTTTTAGAATAACGAGCTACATCAAAACCTGATCATCTAATGAGGGTATATCAAACATTTTGAGTTTATGTATTAAATTAGCCATAACGTAGGCCAATACACGCTTATCAATCCTTAGGTGGTTAAATGGGTCTATTGCCACTTAGCACTTAAGAAATTACTATATAATAGGATCTTATATCAACACTTGGAAGGAATTATCGAACTATTCATCGTCCATATTCTAAATTGTGATAAGTGTATTATAAATGAAATTAACCTTTTAAATCGCTTTCCTATCGGCTTAATTAGAGTTGTAGGTGGGCGTTAATAATATAGACTACGAAGGGAATAAAAAGTCTTGCATATCTATATATCCGCCGCTATTAGTTACTTTAGTAGACTTGATCTATTTCTCTTCTTATTGTAAATTATTACATTAATGGTATGGTTAGTCCTCTATTTACCGTTTTGTATAGCTATTCGTCTCAAGACCGCACTTCATAGAATTACCAGCAATACTATCCAATTGAGAATACTATTAATCAACCGTTAAGTGTATTTTCCTTGATCCGTTTATATCTTGATGAATTGGTCTATCGCCGTTGATATCCGGGATTTAGGGTAGAATTTGATCGATTATATTAAGTTTATCTGGGAAGTCTTTCGTATTGTATATTGAGAGTGGAATGTCATATTCATCTAGAAAGTGAAAAACAAAGAATTAGATGCTTTCGGGGTTAAAGCGTATAGTTGGTTATCTCTCGATTGATTTCGCGGCATTCAATGAAAATTAGTCCTGCGATAAATACACTTAAAATAACTCTTAAATATTCATACTACCTATTAGTGTTTCTTTGTTTAATATGTATTAGGACAATGCCAGATTGTTTTAGAAACATAATGGACGAGACAGACAGAAAAGCACAGAGCTACATTCCGCGATTAAAGTAGCTACGTACACTGATGTGATAGAATGATTGAACTCAAGCGCAATCAATATCGTTCCTATACTGTACATTAACCCATTATCTTCGTAAATTCATCATCATATATTAGGGTTAAGACTAAACAGTGAATATGGGCGAACGCTAATTGTGACTTGTTTAATATATTTAGTTATGGGAACACCGGTGAATGAATTGTTATATATTGAAAACGCTCTAAGAAATGATGCAAATAAAGAAAAGACAACCTAGTAAATTGGGCCGTCCAAGCTAAAAGAAATCCCAGTACACTATAAAGGGAATTGTAAAGGAACCGGCGATCCAAGACTTTGAAGATTTATAAGAAAACGAGTGTCTGTTAGTAGAGGCGGTTTTATAGATTCCGCTTCATTTAAAGTGCATTTCAAATACTATTAAACAACTAGATAAGAATAATACGATTAATTTCTGTCTAACTCCAAATTCCTTATATATATACTTTAGCGAGCGTTTATAGGAAAATAACTGTTTTATCCAAATGAATTGCAAGTAGCTACTGAGTTATTACTTTAAGAACAATATAGACAAAGTCATTAAGTTTGAACTACCAGTTAATCATTTGGCGAATACCTTTAATTTTTACAATAGATCGAGCGTTAAGACCGAACTGCGTATATTTGGCCCTTCTAAGCCTGTAATGCGCATTGACTCGCATCGAACCGAAAAGAAAACTATATAGAGAATTGTAAACACCATTAATATAAGACTACAGCCCGGAATCGAGGAATTAAAGCGAATCAACGAATTTGCGGACAAACATGTCGAACTTCAACATTGCACTAGTGATCTTGGCCGATTAGAAACTATTATGAATAATAAAAGACTATTTAACGATTGTTTCTTCTTTAACTACAAGGATATGAAAGTCTACAGTTTCTAGATACTTAACCAGGAAATCCGGAAATTCATAACCGAGGTTTAAAAGGATTCTTAACGTATATTTATAGTAAGGCAGATGGTTATTGACGGCGATCGATAAAAGCTGAAAATGATATCAATAAAGGCCAATATTCCCGGAAGTAGCAGTATTAAGAAAATAGAGCATCCCGCGTCGCAAGTGACAGCATACAAGCAATATATGACGGATTTAGAAATGGAATATACATACTCTATTGGATCGGATATACTCAAGTAAATATGCTCAACTAACCCGCAAAGCACTCTTCAGTTTACGATGCTCAATAACGGCTAAATCATACTTAAAATCAAAAATTAAGTCTCGGTCTTTAAATTCCAATTCAACCCCATTGAAACATTTTGATTCTATATATAAGTAACTCGAATATTCGTATTATCAAGTAGCCATTACTCAACTACGACAATTTACATTTAACTCTTTTTTATCGTTTTCGTGGTTCTATGTTAATATTTATACACAGCCTGTTATAATTCGATAAGTAACATTAACAGTTAATACATGTGTATAACTGAACCATTTACAAAGTATCATATGTACATGTTAGACGCAATTTATCCAGTATATAGAGAGTATATCAATATAGTGATTGTTTCGTAATTGTTTTAATATATAGGTTAGAGTCCTTATTGAGTCATATAAAGCTGAATTACGGGTATAGTGGAATGCGGAATAGTATAAGATTATTGTCGTATTAAATGAGTTATGAATACAATAAGTTGATCCCGTCTACTATTCAATAGAAGAAATAAACCGCGATTATAACTAATTTAGAACGAGTACCTATAACTATAAGTCAAATAGAGCAAAAAAAAACTTAATTCATATACGCTAAGGATATCGTAGAACTATACTAAGACGATTAACTGATTATATCTCAATAGGACAACTTCAATAATGTTGTGTTTTAAATAACTAAAATATGCGCGAAAACAGGGAAATTCCTGATTATATAATACAACGTACTACTTAAGCAATACCTTAAATCCAAGTCCGAGTATACTAAATAACTGATGATATATGTTGATACGTGGCAAAGTACGGTTACCGTGTAATAATACTACTTCTACTATAGAAAACTGTCGAAAATAAACTCAATTTAACTGGTCATTCGGATTTAGGATCTGTATCAGTTACATTAGAACAACAACTTTAAATTATGTATAGATTAATATAGGAAAAACTCAAAGACCATAAACTCAATTATACTTAAGGATATCGACACCCGGGAAAATGATTAGATAGCTCCATTCTAAGGGCGGATTTTTGACTTAAACTCGTTGAATCATTCCATCGTGTTATTTTACTACATATTGAAACAAAACCTTATTTTCATACTAGACTTCCAAGACTCCAAAAACATAATTACTAATCTTATAAATACATACAAACAACTGTAACTCGACTTAAATTATAAACCGCTCGAAATATATAATATTTTACTTGCTATCCTGTATAAAGACGACTAATTACATGAAGTGTTAACATAAGACCGGAACACTACATATACGAAGAGTCAATAAGAAGTTATCAATAAGTACAAAAACATATAGGGTATTATGTAGTTTATGCAGGCGAAATACAACTAAAACTTGATATAGCCGATTACTTTATTTTCTTAGTAGTGGTTCCTTTAAAATGTACCAAATGACTGTATTAAATATATGATAGCAGTGAATATCCCCATTATCAACGAATACAGTAATAGTGTTATATAACTCACTTAAAGAACACAATATAATACGATAAAGAGTCTTTATAAATTCGCTCTCCATCCCGATCAAATAAATGAAATATATCAAAATAACCAAATATAGTCCCAAGTCATTAAATTTACACAAACGTTCGCAATTAACGATATTTAACCAGTTATTTTACATGTTAAGTCCTTAATCTAATAGGTAATTAAGCGCAAATCAAATATAATAATTTCGGGGTAAATTGCCAGAGGGGACGTTAGAAATATCACATTTATACAGCTTTTACTCCCAATTGACGAATACTCGGTCATTGTGCATAATATACAATAATTTAACACGGATAACATATTTATCATTGAGTGTGGAAACAGAATTAGATTAAAGGTAACTTACAAAAATTTAGAAATATAATTCAGGGTCAATTCATTCTATTAAGACAATAAAGGATTGATGTTAGTATAGTTTTCATCGACATTTTTATTCTGGCGAGCGATTGTATAGATAGCTAATCGAAATCTACTAGTTATCCGGAATAATATGCTATTTGACAAAAATACAAATAAAAAAATACCAACGTAGACCGAAAAACAGTTTTTTAAACTAATCGGTTGTAGATTTATTGATACTTAATATAGAAATTCGTTCTAGCCTTCAAATTACTACATATAGTGATAAAACCGGTCTTAAAAGTTCAAATCAAGTCAAAGTTACCATTTGTCAACTGTTTCAGCATTTTTATCGTTTCATCTGAATTATCTTCATCCTAGACTTCAAAAAGAGTTTACATTGACTGATTACCCCTACCTCTATTTTGAAATTTTTATGATAAGTACGGGTTGGACGACAGTTTTTCAGTGACCTTTACTTGGGCCAATAATCCTAAGTCTTCGTTTTGCTACTCCGTCGTTTTTTACTATTTTTCAGATCCGTTTACATCTTCTGACAAGTTTACCTAATTATTAAGTAAAGTATAATATCCATCATACATATGTCCTTTATCGATCATCTCGCGGATAACCTCTGAATTAATTAGACTTTAGTTATCATAGTCATCTTCTAATAAATCACGTCTATTTTTGCTATAATACTTTTCGAATTTATCCATTTCATATGCATTTTAGATATATATTTCGTTTAGTGCCTATTTTATATCATTGTCAATTTCCACGTTAAAGCCTATTAGTAACGCTATTTACTCATCATGCATCAGAAGTATATATTTGTTCAGAAAATCTTTAATCAACGCATTATTGTTCGACGTGTATATGATCATTCCACATAAATATTCCGAAATTTTTACTCCGGGATAGACTGCTCTCATAAGATCGATCAATTTTGTTTTTTCGGAGTTTACATCTTAGTTTGCTTATTATTTACCCTTAAGTTGCCTATATGTTTCGATTATCCCACCAATGACATCTTCATACTGCTTGATTTCTTATTTTTCCGAATTATCATTAGAACCTTTGTGATCGATACCAACTTAATAGGAGAGTCTATTAAATTTTTAATCCAAATATTTTTCATAATACTCCTAGAATTTAATAAATTGTGTTTATCTGATTAAAGTAAGTTATATTACCACTTATTAAACTATTTATTACATGTTTGTTTTTTCAAGGATTTCCATAAATTATGTTTAATTCAGGCCCTTGCCTACCAAATCATGACGCTGTACATATCCTTTATCCGCGTTTTATTATACAGATTGTTTAATTATATCCTCAAGGTACGTCTTTATTTGATTCATATCATCATAATCCTGATCAGATTTTTCCCCTTTTCTTGGATTTTATAATAAGTAAGTTTTTATCTTATTCAATAAATCTAGATATTCTTAAGCAACTTTGGGGTCTTCTATGTATGCGAATTTCTTGCTCATATTTATAAATATTAAATAAAAAATTACAAATTTAAATTATATGGAAACTAGAGAGCAAAATATACGAGAAAAATAGTAATAAATAAAGTAAATCCACGATTCGTTTGAGAGTTGTAAGTTAATTTATAAACTGGAATTGGAAGGGGTGGAACTTGCCGATTATATCGAGTTTTTAAAGGATCCTAAAAAAAAATAAAAGCGTTTCTAGAATTTTAATTACAAGATGTTAAAAACGTCTAATAATGACTAAATAAAGAGTTTATTGGAGTAAAATTAGGTACTACTGGGTGATTATGAATATGAATTGAATGCGTTAAATATATTGATTTAAATGACATATCGAATCAATTAGGAAGAATATATAACGACGTTCATTCTAACTACTGGTTAACAAGAAGTTGATTTTAATTAATTGTTGAAACTAGATAAATATTTGAATTACGGAATTTCAATAACTCCGGGTATTATAAGATTAAATTTAGACGAGAAGAATACCCAAAATACATCGTTATTAGGAGAAATTACAAAGTTCTACCGTAAATATAATTAGTACGCGTTTGTCGATATATTCCAACAGCTGAATATCCCTAAAATATTACTTCGCGAATATGAAACTGATAGTTTGGTCGATAGATCTTTTAGTTTAAATATGCTGAATAATTATAATCACGAATATGAAACTAATTATGTGGGCGATATAAAGGATATATCAATTAAAAATATGGGAAGAATGACTCTAAACGAGCTTTAGGGTTATTTATTCGGTATTTTGTTTATATTTCAATTTAATACAAATATCTCTTTAGAAAATATGAAAATCGACCTAAATGTTAAATCCAGTAAAGTGACTATAACGGGTAATAATATAATAAAGGCTAATCCGGATAAATAAGTAACTATATACGAATGGATAAATAAAGAAATAAAGAGTTATATGGGAGTTAAAGTTGACCCGATGGTATTATAGTTGTTAGTCAATATTCCCGACCAGAGATATAATTTAACGAACTCAATATAATATATATATACAACGAAATTCGAATGAATATAACTACCCGACAATATCATGTATAATCGCCCAGTATTCCGTATTTGGGTCACAACTAAGCGGTTAAAAATTAATTTCTATATAATTGGAATAATTTGTGTTATATTTTAAACTTTAAACATATACCGATGTGTTAATTGTCAATTACTTAATCTAGATGGAGTTTTTCAAGTAAATCGGGGATAAATGGCGAATATTAAGTGTTTTTGCATATATTGATAATTTGTTGTTCTAAAGTTATATTCCATTGAATTGGTACGTTGAAACTAATACTAATTGCAAGTATGTATTTGAGCTAAACCGCGAGTGTATGAGTTGACAAGAACCAATGGCTATTTTACAGTAATATCAGAATTCCTATCGAGAGAACTAAGGGCAACCCTTCATTGTACGCCTCGGATTTTAAACATTAAGCTATAGAGCTCATACTCATTTTTTATGATTAATAACAATTCCATAATTAGGAGATCTAAATAGGGGTTTCGGGGATATTAAATTCCGATTGCAAATTTTCAAATATAATTGAAGTATTAACTGAATCGCGCTTATGTAAAAACTATTAAGTATTCGTTAAAAATTACGATGATATAGTTTCTAGACCGCTTAATTTACCAATGTGTTATAATTCACTATCACTCTAATATTAACCCGGGTATATTTACGAGTTATTTTCTTAACAGTTATTGTCGGTTAATGCTTGCGTTACGGGTTCCTTATCTTATATTTGTATAGTTGCTAATAGATTAGGATTAAAGGAGAAATTGAATTATTAGTACAACTTATGACCTTAATAAAACCAATTAGGATTATAATTGAGTATGTCGGAAACTCCCGTAATAAGGGCTAATTACTTCGAACTAATGGAAATCCCGAGTTATTGCTATATAGACAAATAAAGTACATATAGATAGAGTTTGAATAATTTGCTTCCTTTGATATTCGTATTTGTAAGTATCTGTTAGATGATCTTAAATGTTTGATCGTAAATCCCTTATGGTATCTATATAACCACATTAGTGGGTTGTCGCGATTCAGTCTATTATTTAATCATATTTATGCAGTTATCTTTGAATTCTTCGAACATAATATTATCATTGGTTTATTTATCAATACGCGTGTTATTTTAGAATTGGAACTTTCTTTAGTCTACATATACTTATTATTCCTGTATAAGCGCGCACTGTACACATATATTGTTTTGCCACTAGTGCTCGCACTTTTGTAGCTTAATTGTACTTGAACTATGGGTTTGTTTGTTAGCCGTCGATTAATGTAGTATTGATTAATTTCGATATAGGGGGTCGTTAAATTTAGAACAACTGGAATTCAATTATTTTGTCTTGAACATTTACTCTAACTTTTCTCAATATATTTACTATTTACCGCGGTTATCTATATACAGTACTAAACAATAAATAAAGTAGATACCAAACAATTAAATATAAATCTATAACCATTAAATGGCACATAGCCATCGAGCAAGTAATCGTCTGCGTGATGTTAAATTACATATGATATATGGGTCTATTAAGGTATTTCTTTAATAGCAAGGGATCGGAAAGTCGGATTTCTTAAATATCCATAGTCAAAGTCATTAAAGGGATAAATACCTAAGTTTACTTATATGATCACCATATCGTTAATGTCTAATTTGAGAACCAATACAATGGTATTTTCCTAGTATATGACGGGTATATATTAATGAACACGCACGCATAAACGATATACCAAATAAAGGAATAACACTTAAACAAAATTAAATATAAATAAAGAGGGCTATAAATGAGTTTATCTAGTAGCGACCCTGTTATATTGAATCAGTAATGTTCTACATAGCCGAAATATTTTATAATCGACGATCCTGAATCTCCCGGAAGTGCTTGTCGTAAATTATATAAATCAAACCCAACACCGGCTTAAAACTAACTTATAAGCAACTTTTGCTAGCGTATGACTAAATTTACCCCTTAAAGCGAAGACTTTCTTAACTGTTTATTAAACTGGGAAGGCAACTCCGCGTGGAAATCAGTATTGTGCAAAAAGTCAGCTCTTTAGCTGGTACCAGTTACATAAATACCCGGGATCTACGAATATAGTACTTAGTAAATGGTACCTTCTATATTGTGTTAAGCTTGTTCTAGTTCTATGTAAAGCGTATTTAATAGTTTAACGGAACAATAGAAGTTACTACTTGATTTATGGATCGATAAAAACATAACATCCGATTATATAACGGCCGATATGATGCAAGGAATCCAGGATTATAAGAAAATGAGACATGAGTCTAAGTATAACGAATTTAAGGCTAAATAAAGGGCAAGTGGCAAGTCATCTGGCGAGGATTTATCGAAGGCGTTAAGTGAAACTTGGAATTCCATCAAAAGTCATGGATTGACTCTATTAATAATATTTATATGTATCATAGTCGCCCTGTTTGTTAATTCTACGTTCAAGACTATAAGCGAGTTGAAATAAATGGGTAAAGCAGAATAATCGTCATGATAGTCCCATTAACGTTATTATCTTACATAGCAGATAGACCGGGGCAATTAAACAGTTTATATTGGTACATTATACGAAAATCGCGCAATACTCCTCGTTGTTAATATCACATACCCGGAAACTAGATATATATACGAATGGTGCCGTTAATACATATATAGAGTCAATAAGAGCGCAATTAAGTATAATTGTTTAACTTTGGCGCCGAGACACCCGAAACGAATGGATAAGTCACTAATTGAAGTTATTTAGTACTGTTGACACCCTAATTCGCATATATGTATTTAATTATTTTAAACGTAAAAAATGTATATTAAAAACAGGTAATTAAAAAAGAAGATGTCTACTCAAGTTCAATCAATTGAAACCGTTTCAAGCCCAACCGAAGATCGTCAAGTGCTCGGAACCCAAAACACCAAAGTATAGAATAAAATTGTAAATTTCGTTGAGGCAAATACTTCATTTAGTAAGAGTCGCGTTGAATTTGTTGAATTGAATAAAGCATATCGGGATTTACCTCTTGAATCAAAGCCAGTTGAATCTGTTCAACTAGTAGAGAAGAAATTAAAGGACAATAAAGGAAATGAAATCACAGTCGTCTAGGATGTAAAACGTAAGTAATTCCCAAAACCCGAAACAGAAGCGTTGTTTAATGATCTAAAGAAGAAGAGAAAGGATATTTTGAGATTTAACAAAGCTGCTACTGTATACGTTAACATGTTATGCGAAAAGATTATCGAAGACCTTATCTCTTCCTGTAAACCAATCCATTAAGGCAAGAAGTCTCAGGAAAAGACACTTGGTTGGAAGCAATTTAACAATCAAGAGTTTAAGAAGTAATTCACGTTCTCCTTAGTGTCAAATAGTACTTATTTCAACAGTTTCCTTGAAGTCCGTAACAGTATTAGACAATTTAGCATGGATAAAGAAATTATGAGACTTAAACAGAACTTCACTAAAGCGGAAACAACATCTGTTATCCAAGATATCCAAAAATTCAAATAGTTACAACTTAACGTAGAAAAACACTCAGCTGAGGAAGTCTAGCGTCTGGTTGATGAAGAATTTGGAGCGGAATGGGCTCAACATCTATCTGGAGTTTACGACGTACTTACTTTCCTCCAAGCCGAAGACGATCAATCCAAATTCCTCTTTAATAGTGTTAAGAACGTTACTAAGTCTCTTTAAGGTCCAAAGGTCGACGATCAGGTACAAACCAAACTTAAGATTTCCAATGGATTCAAAAACCTAGTGTCAAAGGTAATTAGATAGACATTAACGGTACTTGCCTTTAAACTCGAAGTTTATCTCGATAAGTCTTCAAATCACCAGATCAAACTCGACGACATCCGAAAAGTAGTCACCCTTATGGTTACATTTGACGATATCCCTGAACTAAAGAGATAGATGAGTGAATTTGATGAATCGGTCGCCTCTAGACTAAGTGAGATTCAATCAGCACGAAATGATAAAAAATCGACTCAATCAACGTCGTCTACTACACAGTGATCAATATCTTCAATACAGAAAGTCTATTTGAATAATGCTAATAAGTAACCTATATTCATATTTTTTTATGATATTCAAGTAGGGTTAAATAGACCGAAGCTCTATATGTTTAGTTACTCTTATTAGTTTAAATGATATATGGATTAGATGCCTAAGACCTTGACATCGCGGACTGGGTTTGACTAGTTTATCGTGGAATTCTACGGGATATATAGAAATTAAAGAGTATGTTGATATATCCGTATTTGATGCTTTGCCGAATCCAGTAGTTGGTATAGTCAATTAATAAATTAAAAAAAGGGAGGGAATCAGTTTAGTTCGTATTTGGCGATCTTTAAAGTGTTATTACTCTATAACCATTAAAACGTTTGCGCGAAACTCTAAATAGGAATATCAACACTGGGTTTAATTGAAATACTAGACTTCATTACGTCAATCTAATATACTAATTATTGTAAAACTTGTTTGTCTGAACTGCTTTTGGCCGATAGGATCTAAATGAATACATTCCAATCATTACACTCTGAAGTACCGAGTGTCGCGTTCGTACTTATTAAATAACAGTTATCTTATGTCATTTCCCGATCAAAGCAAATAAAGAGAACACAATACTAAGATTTTAATTTATTGACTACATGAATACTGTTCAGATGATCTATTAGAACAAACCTAAGTTTCGGGTCTTATATTTACTCTTTTGTAAGTTAACATATCATATATTTAGTTACAGTATTTGCGGTCTACTCTTTCGCGGATTCCAACTACATTACATATATATATTCGGGTTACATTATACTATTTTCAGATATTATTTTTTAATTTAGTTTACGCTTAACGCGGGCCCAATTGAGTCATTTTAATGCTATATTAGGGTTATTATGTTACCAGTAGTGTATGTAATGGATCGGGACTTAGCAGTGATATTATATCTTGTAATTATCGACTATCACATTGAAAACGAGACTCTAAATATGTCAAGAATACTGTTTTTAAAGGGTGTGTTACTACAAGATACTCCTAATACTATAGAAATACATTAAAGGGATATAATGCACGATTTTTACGACGACTTCATCATAAAATAGATGACCGACTCCAATAACGAAACCCGAAGTAATTTAAATAGTATATCCGATAAATATTGCTTAAACGAAACCAGAGAACCGCCTTAAAATGATGCCAACTGTCTATAAGGAAATATTCAAAATCACAACCAATTACTTTGCCGGTCACTTCCGATATCCATCTAAACGAATACGGGCATTCCTAGTAACAATGCACAAGGATCGATTAAATTTATAAACCAAGACAGCTCTATATATAATAACAGACTTAAGAAATCCCTTTAGTAATCGTAGAGTTAACTCGGAATCGATGTAGCACCGCAAACACTTAACCTGTAAGCCAAGGAAGGGTAGTCGTATATATATAATTAAAACTTGATGAATATGGTCCTAGATAATTTCTGCGATATCAAGGGTATAACCACATAAGTGTCTAAACATATAAATTGCTTCCATTGTACACTAACAGTAGAAACCCCTATATATGCAATAAAGAAGACAAGTCAGTAAAAGTTTAAGATTAAAGGTATATTTTGCTCATTTGTTTGCGGATTTTCGTATTCCGGCTCTATCAATAATATATCTAAATAAAACAACTTCAACGACTTAGTTAAGGATTACTTTAAACTAGTGAATGGAAGAGTACTGCAGTTCAAAAACATATCTGTTAGTAAGTATGACTATTGCAAGTTCGGAGGCACAATGACTCATGATCAATTCGCGAATCATGTCAAACATCAAGAGTTAAGGCTAATCGGGTAGTGATACTATCATTTGGATAAGTAGGTAATTACAGGGAATATTGGGATCATTATTATCTTTATTGTACCGACGACTCAGTCTATAATGGCGTTTATTTATAATGGGATCGTTAACGTATTCAGTACGGTTTAGGTGATATTACGATATTGCTTACAGATTGTCTTAGGATGTTTGGATACGCGCAATTAAGTAATACTACCTATAAAGAAATATCCGTTTAAGTGTAAATAACTATATATCGTCTTTAGCTATTACGTCAAAATATCCGGTTTATAAATGATTAAGTACATATAAGATTAGAAAATAGACTTAATGATACCGACGGATCAAATAAAAAAAACGGCATTTATAGAGCCGGGAGACTACTACAATACAGATGACATAGTTACCGTTAAGGAAATTAAATAATCCCGAATACTCCAGGATCGTCCGTTTGAATTCACGCCGATTTGTTAAATACCCGTCAATAGTGCCCTTATAGTGACTAAACTACCCCCAAATTCGCATTTTGACTACTAGACAACGGATTAACGGTCTATACTCTAGATAGTGATCAGATATATTGAAGAAAACCCTAAAGTGGATCTGTAGACTTTCCAGACAAATGTAGTCAAATATATATATACTAACTTCAACATTCAAAGCGACATTGCACGTTAAATTGCGTTGTTTAGCTAGATTTCCTTTCTGATAACACCGGGGAACATGACTATGGACAAATACAAACATTTCCTTTAAAAGACACTTGAACACGTAGAACGCATGTTTCAACATTATCCCGGAATTTACTTCTGAAGCTAAAGTAACTATATCGTGATTTCTTCGATATATAAGGGATATTCGCTTGAAACGAATTCATTGTTATATTTTTTATTATAGTCCAAAACTTAGTCGTATAGAGTGGGAAGTAAGTCGATTAACTAAGTGTTTTTAGGGATTTTCAAATTACATTCTTATACTAGTTCGTTTACTGCTACCAATTGTCCAATAGATAATAAATAATGTTGCATATAGACGCGATCCGCAATATTTGAATATTACTCTTACTATAATGAATCGGGTATCGTTTAGGTCTTATTGGTTTATAGTAAGAGGTCTTTCTGCAATTTCTACAAATCAGCGCCATGCATGTCGGGATCTATTAAATATGCAATCATTGCCCATATCGATACGTACATTATATTAGCTTACTTGCCTTAATACTTACCCGTGAAAATCGGAAACGTAGTACGCGTCTACTTCGATTAAATAGGCTACATTTCGGGTATAATCAGTTACCTCTAATAAGTTTTCCCGCATAAGTTAACCGAATTCAGTAATCTAACCATTTCTATATGTATTTGATGTTATATCGCGTGTTCCCGGTCATTTACCTAATTACCATATACGATATTTATCCTTTTGATTTTACTTAGTTCGTTGTCTTATATAAACCGCAATATACCCTATACATATCCAATAGCAAGTATACTAGATATAGATTTAAATAATTACGAATTCTCCGTCACGTTACTTATAAATTAGGCACCTAAGTGCGTTTTTAATCGTTAAATGCTAATACCAGGGACTACAATCTCCTTAAATCCAAATTCTGAATAGTTGTTATATATATGTAGAATAGAGTATAGTTAATTGGTTATCTGTATTGATAGAAAGTAAGTCACAATCAACGGGTTAATGCTCGGGATGTCAGTCACACATAAACTTAATTACTCGAAATCGTTAACTATCAACAAAGGCAAACATTAAGGAGTTTATAATTATTCTTCTATTGGTACTTTAGCTTAGTCTTAAATTTCCTTATCTATATTCATTTCATTATCTGAAAATAACCTGTATATCGATTAAATGAACCCTAAATCCCCTTATTATCCTTTAATGAATTTTTGTAAATTACTCTTTATATTAGCTTGGTTATCCATTAATTTCGATAATCCGCAAACTACAAATATATCCTTACGAAAGTCAATTGTTTGGTACATTAACACCACTTAGGTCTGTTAGCTACCGCTTTGAAATCTATATATATGATTATAAGGATCGTTGAATTCGTACTAGTAGTTGTTTTACTATTTATACTTATTGATCAACATTATTGTTTATTTATCTAATATTAAATGCTTGACCTGGTATAATGGGTTTGTTAATACTAAAGCCCTTGAAATCCCGATATCTGGGTTATAAGTGATGGACCACTAGCTTTATGTTATATCAATCAACAAATGGAATCATATCTAATTGACTAGATCTTGTATCTATATGTTCAGTTTTCGGAAAATATCAATGACCATTTCAACGTCGTAAATTGCATTATGCGCCTAACAATCGTCTTCTGCTTAACAAATGCGCTTATATAGATCTTGGAGTTTCATTTATAGATTCCCTCTTTTCGGGTAGAATTAAGAGATAAGGACTTTACTATCTTAAAGGATGAAATCGAACTAGTTTATTATGCGTCTTTATTGCAGTATCTGATGATCAAATGAATTACCGTTATGTGCAATCAATATTGGGTTTAAACAGCATTTGGCAATTCTATCAAATTCACCCTTCATTTTGCTGTAATCAACGTCTCCGGATCTCAATTCGTCATCTGTAATTTAAGTCAGTTATTGTACTTCCGCGTTTAAGGGAAAATTGAGGAATCCACTAGATGCTACTGAATTAGTAGTATAATCAACTACGTGTCTCTGTACTATATTGTCATTTACCCTGTCTAATCCCTGGGTTTCCAAGTCGTATATGAACGCGCGATTTGTGAGAAGTAACCCGGTGATTTCCGACAATTTGAACAATATATCTATAACTTACACTTAGGGATTTACGCTTATTTGATACAGCATCCCCGATCTCATATTAAACACTTCAATAGACATTTACCTTTTATTGGTCGGACACGTCTTACTAGACTCTATCAACTGATACAAATATACTTATATATAATGCAAAATACTGACATCCTACGTAAATTTAAGTTCGATTATTTTCTTGTTTGTCACGATATCGGCGATGCCGTGAATATTAATATCGGGATGTTTTAAGTACTTCTGAATACTAATATGGTTGCTTTCCTGTATAAGGGTTTTCACATATTCTGATAAATGAGGAATATAGACCGATAGTGCTTTTATTTGTTGTTGGAAGTCGCGCTTGAGCAAGTAAACGGCTTAATTCTACAGTTAATACATATATAAGGAAATCTGGAAAACAAGACTAAATTGGTTAAAAGTCCCTTCTACAGTTACTTACCCGACTAGTTGATCAATTACTTATTAAGAATAGTCTATGTTGCTGGAGCCGAGTATAGTTTAAAATTACCAGTTGGATTCATTAGTCTTACCTCGTTTATTTCGCATATATTTAATAAATTCTATCACTTCGGACTTGGCGTCTTGTTTGTATTCAGAGTCATTTAGAATGTCTTATAGGATCTAATTATTATGTAATTGCCCATTTAACCTGTATTTCTGGTCAATCCGCCTAAAGACATTTATGTTATGTTTCTCAATAATGATATAACGATTAAAGCGCTCCTTAATGATATCTTTATATTGTTGTAATTAATCAGTTTGTCGATAATACTCGAATTCCACAAAGTTCTCCATGAATACACCCCAAAGCGTCGAAAGTACGACATCTGGAATTACATCTAGTGTCGGTTACTCGTAAACCTTGTATTCAGTTACTTAGAAATTTAACATCTATTCGAACTAATAAACGGTTTCCGGCGAGAACATTAAATTATCATTAAGCATTTACGTTATTCCCACGTTAACGGGAAGTTAGTCAACTACAAACATTTTAGGCTTCTTTTTTGGTTCCTTTAAGGGAATATTCGTACTATATAAAGATTATTCAACCGAGTAAATCTAAGGCCATATTTATTCATATGCAAGGTTGTATATACGCAAGTGAAGTTTGGCTCTACTTAAGGCAACAAACCAAAGATACTTAGACTCTTCAAATTAGTCGACTGTCGGAGTTCTATTCATTGTTTTCAGTTTAAAGTCAATAATTATAACTGCTTTAAATTCTAACCCTTTTGATCCGTGAATGGTTAATAAATTCAAATGACCGGGTTTAGATTCACTGCAACAGCCGTCATCGTTATTACTCGAAACCTAATATCTTTATTAATAAGGAATATCGTTATCGTCTAGTAGATTACATATATGTTGCAAGCCGATGCTGTTTACTTTGCTTCCAAACGATTTCTATTTCTTTACCGGCCCTATTATGGCTATCTCGTCGTAACTTATTTTCTCTATTATTGTTAGATGGTTTAGTTATAGAAGGATGTCCGAGCAAATATCATCGATATTACCCTAATATAAATACGGTTTCGGACCCTGGGCGCCTAATCCAAACATATCGTTCGGGTGTATTTGAAATTAACGGACAAATTCGACTATTTAATCGGTAGACCTACAGTTCTGCGTTAATACTACTCTATTGTCTGAATGCTCTAAGAGGAACTTATTTGCACTTCCTTAAAACTGATATATGTTTTGATTTGCGTCCCCTACCATAATCACTGGAATACCGGTTTAACATTGATCAATAGTCTAACAATCCAACGATGCGTTCAGGATGTTACTTATAAGCAAAATAGTGTTATATTACTCTAAAGAAAGGTCTTGGGCTTCATCAACGAATATATATTTGACTTACTTAATACAACTTACGGTGTTTAGTATCCCCTTTTATGTTTACTCGGTCAAAAGCTTCCTAACCGCGACTACTATAGTTTTCTTAGACGAAGTACTTCTGTCAGTCAGTTAATTGTAGATCTTTCCGCATAAAGAGTGTATAGTCATTATATTATTAACGCCGATACCATTTAGATTCATATTATCGACTTTTTGCTTTAGATCTTCACATTGTTACTTAGAGAACGTCAATAGAAGACATTGATTCTTGTTCTTTATTTGTTTATTGTTAAACATCTGATTTATCTTTAATAGTATACTAGTAGATTTACCGCTTCCCGGACAGGCAATTAAGCTCATATTACCCATTATATTATGGTCAACAAACTTTGATTGATCTTTACTCGCGACTATAGGATTCGGGTGCTAAAACTACTGTTTTTATATAATATTAGAAGCAAACACACCCATATTACTTTGTTGTTAAATAGGATGGACGATCTGATGGTCTATACATTATTATTGCTATCCATTTGGCTCTATTATAGTATTAAGGAAAACACTTTGCGGGAAATTATCGGTTTTGCTTTGTTTGTGGCAAAGCTGGTTATCTTCCTCCATATGTTATTTGACTGTTCTAGGTTTATCAGTAGCTGTTTAATATACAATACAATCATAAGTATTTGCTCAATTTATCCCTCACGTTATCTAGATCCTTCTCAGTTAATTGAAATAGATTTAATTCCTATAGTACCTGTTTAAATATACTTAACGTAAACGCCGACTAACAAAAGAAACTTTACATAAACAGCGATATATACTTATCTTTAAACTTTTACAATGTAATCGCGTACTGCTCCTTGGTAAATTTACTCCTATAGTATTAAGTTCTGTTTTCATATGGAACGAGTCCCTTCTCGGTTAAGAACAGCAGTTTGAATTTGATAAATTTAGAGCACTGTTTGATGTTTTTCTTGTCTATAGACGATCTCTTTACGAATATGGAACCGCCGCTGTAATAAAACTAGAATTTTAATATCTGAAGGGAAGTTAAAAACAACATCTTCATAGTAGTAGATTAAAACGGGAATTCAACAGTCTTATATTTAGATATACGAAGTTGGGAATGCCTCTACTCACTTTTCGATTTTGAGTTGTCCTTTGACTCGTTTTTGCCTTTCTTGAATACATTGAAGTATTTCTCTATATCGGCCTCCAAAGCAAGTATTTTGTCTTTATTGCGACCAAACAAAATATTTAACTGAATCGGTAATTTATTCATAACCTGATCCATTACCCTTTATTCTGATTATTTCGCGTCCAGTAACATAAAAAACTAGGGATCGATGCCCATCAAATGATTAGTACTTTACCTGAAGTTTTCTTTGTCTACGAGTTCCCGCATTAAAGTCCTATATATAAGTTTAAATAAAGGAATATTATTAGGACATTGAATCGTCAACAAAAAGGTATTATCTAGTATATTATAGGTTATTAGGGTCGGAAGGTCTTTCTTTTGCAACCAGTCTAATTTGCGCTTTTGTAACTAACCAACTAATACGACTAAAAACGAAGCTAAGTGCATCGAATCTACGCTCTCCTAATATATATTTTTACTCTACTACGAACAAATAATAGATTCAAATTGTTCGGGGTATATTGAAAACGGGTTTAACTTCAGCTCTAGTTATATATTTATCGTATCTATTAAAGGCATATATATGAAGTTTACATTAGATCCTGACTTTATAGTAGATTGTTTCATATCTCTCGTTTACTACCATTAAATTATAGACAAACAAACATAATATCAAATAAGCCGTAATTCCGCTATACTATATATAGTAATTAATTCAATATAAACAAAAGAAGAATACTCGCCAACGATTCAATGTCACTTATGCTTGTAGTAAACAAAATCAAATAACGCCGATATGTGGAGCGGAGTATAATAACATCTAAATAGACAAGATAGAGTAAGTAGCAGGTACTGAATAAATGTAAATGTAGATCCTTTGGTTGGTATGTCATAGCGATAAATAAGCGATATTTCATGTTAATTATTGTGACTAATACTTGTTCGTGGTACCGACATTGTACCCGGTATAGCAGTGAATATTCTAGTTTAATAAGCCTAATTTGATTTAGGTAAGCTTTGAGTTGGGTATTGGCATTTGCTTTAATATAAACATAAAAATATAAAATGTCCGCGTTAATCCTTTATATTTGATATCACACTTCGCGAGTCAAAAGGTCGATATACGATTAAACGAACCGATCATCTAATCCATAAATATATATCTAAATAGGAGCGTTAAATGGTAATATATTCAAATATTCGTAAAACACCTGCATTATATACTAATCCTTATGTATCGGGATATCTTGGCATAATACAATTTAAATGGGTTCATTTGCGGTGACTATGGTTGTTTTTAACAATCTGCCGTTCAGTATTAGCGTATAGTTGTTTTTTAGATCCAGTTTAGTTCTATTCATTTCCACGACTGGTTAATAAAGAGTATCAAGCATAAATGCGCCCATATTGAAGTTCCGTTAGGTAATATTATAGCGACAGTTGGGGCACTTTATTCGGTGATTCGAAACCAGTTGAAATAAACATTATATAGAGAGAGTACAACCACAACACCCGAATACAAATTACTCCTTAGACAAGCTGAAACAAATAAGGCATTCTTCGGTTTACTTCATTTGGATAACTCCGTTCAGTTTCTTATAACCCTTTATGTTTTATTGAATGGCATTACTGGGTAAATATACTTAAGAAATAAGGGGGGCTACGACTATTTGATCATTGGTTTGGTAGAATTATTCGCTGATTTTTTCTATACTAGAGACTTCGTTTATATCGAAGACATTAAAGGGAAGCGCGTTTATAATATTAGCAGGATTATTCGAAGTATTACATATAACCGGGATTTCGTAATTTAAATTCTACATCACACGCTTAAAGAGTTTAACTCGATTAAGTACAGTTTCACTTTAGATTTGTGGTTCCCGCACCCGAAGTAAATTTTACATCTATATTGATTAAGTATCTATAAACACCTTATTAGCAAAGTTGATGTCTCCATACGGGTACATATTTTTCGAAAAGTCAAATTGCTGTTATATTTCCTTTATACAGGGGCGAAAATACCTATCATAACAAAGAACCCACTAACACTTAGAATTTATATATTTATTACACTTTGAAGAGTAGTGCTGTATATAAATAGATCTTTAAAACGAAAAGCCCCTAACCTTCACCATAGATACATACTCGATTCTATTCATTGTAAACGTCTAGGGATGCTAGGCTATTTTTTTATAGAATTCAACCTTTTTAGATATTTCACTTAATCGGTCCAATAATTCGTAGGGATTTATGGTGTTTCGGTCTACTTATTATAGAGTATTAAAGAGTTATTGAATCGCCAACTATTCAGTTTTCACTGTGGTGATAACATTTTCCAAGTATAAGATCTTTCTAAGCGTGGATTACAACTGATGCGGGCAAATAATAATATCATAAGCATTGAAGAAATCCTGGAATTTTTAAGTTCTTTGTACTCCCCCGATCTACTCCAGTTAATTCAAATGTGCTCTTTTTAATATTAAATATCTAAC
>Ga0078894_10000701_pt1 | contig 23931 bp, 18 predicted proteins | sample LauGreSu1BDMLBSD_2_FD_67506 | JGI IMG/M metagenome (GOLD analysis project Ga0078894, IMG submission 67506) | Freshwater lake microbial communities from Lake Michigan, USA - Su13.BD.MLB.SD (version 4) (version 4) | ecosystem: Environmental > Aquatic > Freshwater > Lake | place: Lake Michigan... | reverse complement strand
GCTTTCCAACCTTTGACATCAATAAATTCTACCAGATCCAGATCATAAATGAGTTTTTCTTTAGATTTGCCTTTAAGAACCTCGACCTGTATCATAGGATTGTTAGAGGTAGAGGCAAAAATCAGTTTGCTATCCTTATGGTCAGAGATAAAACTGTGCTGCTTGCCGTCTTCTCTGGTCTCTATCTGGAATCGTTTGACGTAGTAGTTTTTACTATTCCCATCATAATATACTACTGAGATAGGTTTTTCGGGTTCAAATTTTTCTATACTATGCAGTAAATCCATATCTACTCGCACTATATTCTCATAACTCTGTAGCGCGTAGGTTCCATTTTTAAGAATGGTCAGAGTTAAATCTTCGGCGAAAAATTCGCCTAAAAACTGACCATATCTATTTTTATTGACTCGTCCTACATCTCTATCTAGCCATATTTTAACACCTCCTAGCGTAGAGGTTCCCGCTTTTTTCAGATCTATCTTATGAATAGGATAAGTCGATAGGGTATTGCCTAGACTGCTTCTCCCTTTTACTATCACACTCGAAAAATCAAAGTCGAATATCTTGATCCTTGCTTTGCTGCTTGAGGTTAATTTGACGGTCACTGTTTCCGCTTCTCCATTGGGGTTTACCGTGAGATAGAGTACTTTACAATTGTCACCTTTAGCTACTTCATATTCCTTATCACGAGTGATGGCTGTGACATTAAATCGCTTGACGAAATTCTTATTGGATTTCACATCAGAATAAATCAGATTATAAATTGTGCGCTCGTCTTCTTTTTTCCATACACCAACGTGCAGAATATCTTTACCTACAAATTTCTTATCTGCTATTTTGGAAATGATCATTTTTCCGTCTCGCCGAATGACAAGTATATCATCTATATCCGTGCAATCACAGATGTATTCTTCTTTTTTCAGACCATGCCCTATAAATCCTTCTTTAAAATTAGCATATAGTTTTTGATTATTTACTGCAACATTCTTGACCTCAATTTGCTCGAACTTTCTAATCTCTGACTTTCGTTCTTTTCCTTTACCGAATTTGGTCATTAAATTTTTGAAATAATCTACTGCATAGTCATCTATGTTGGCTATATTTTGTTTAATTTCTTTGATATCTCCTTCTAACTTGAGTATTTTTTGCTGAATATCATCGAGGTCTAATTTATAGATTCGACGAACTGGCTTTTCCGTCAGTTTTTCATAATCTTCGAGTGTAACCTGCCGTTTGAGCTTTTTGATAAATGGCTGGAACGACTTTTCTATAGAGGTCAATACCTTTTCCCAGGTCTCATGCTTTTTCTCTAGCTCTTTATATATTTTCTCTTCAAAAAATATTTTTTCCAGAGATAGATAATGCCATTTATTCTCAAGATCACGCTGCTGAATATTCAACTCTTCTAATAGCAACGCTACGGTATTTTGAGTAGAAATTTTTAGCATTTCATCTACACCCAGAAAGGTGGGCTTATCTCCGATAATACAGCAGCCTATAGGACTGAGAGATACTTCACACCTAGTAAAGGCATAGAGGGCATCCATAGTGATATCAGGAGATACCCCAGGATGAAGTTCTACAAAAATCTCTACTTCACTTGATGTATTGTCGATGACTTTTTTTACCTTCAGTCTCCCCTTATCTATTTCTGAAAGAATACTATCTATGATGCTACCCGTAGTTTCTGAGAAAGGCACCGAGGTGATTTTTAGATTCTTCCCGTCCTTCTCTATCTTGGCGCGACACTTCAGTTTACCTCCTTGTAATCCCTGCTGATAATTACTCACATCAATATAACCGCCCGTCTGAAAATCTGGGTAGAGCTCAAATTTCTTGCCTTTTATTACAGCTATGGATGCCTGGCAAAGCTCAATAAAATTGTGTGGTAATATATAGGCTCTAAGTCCTACTCCTATACCTTCTGCCCCGTGGGCTAGAAGGAGAGGAAATTTTACTGGTAGTTTTACGGGTTCTCGTTTTCGACCATCGTAGCTCAGCTGCCATTCTGTATTGATATCGTGGAAAGCTGTATGCAGTGCAAATGGAGTCAGTCTAGCCTCTATATATCTTGGAGCAGCGGCTACATCACCTGTACGGACATCCCCCCAGTTTCCCTGGGTATCTATCATGAGCTCCTTCTGGCCTATTTTCACGAGCGCATCACCTATACTAGCATCGCCATGCGGGTGATACTGCATGGTCTGACCTATGAGATTGGCCACCTTGGTATATCTACCATCGTCCTGCTCCTTCATAGCATGGAGGATACGGCGCTGCACAGGCTTTAGCCCATCCTGAATATGAGGTATGGCGCGATCTAGATTGACATAAGAGGCGTACTCTAGAAACCATTTTTCATAAAGGTCGTCGACATGGAGCGTCATTTTCGGTTCTGGCATAATTTTAGAAGTGATGGACTACATCCTTAACTTTTTAATTTAAAATGACAAATTAACTCAATTTCGCTCAAAAAATCTGATTAGGATATAAACATAGACCTAAAAAAATGATAAAGGTCGTTGGTCAATCGATAATTTCGCTGATAATTTTCTTCTAACTGGCTAGATATAGTGAAAATAGCTTTCCCTTTGATATGGACCCATGAGCACCTTCCCCTTATGACTAACCCTATAGATTTCAAAATAAAGTTTAACCTATGTTTTGAAAAAGGAAATAAAACTAGAGCGACTAGACATAAGATAAAATCGGCTATTCGTTTACGTAATAGATTCGTCCATTCACAGATAGCGTAATTTTCGTCGGCGGCAATGACGTATCCATTCGCATCTTTTCCGTGGCATTGTATTAAATAGTTTCCCTTCTTACTATAAATCCAAATGGGGACTGCTTGCTTCGATCCTGCAATAGCTAAAATCAAGTCTTGATTAGAAATTTCCTCCACATCTATAATCTGAATCTCTGGCTTATCCTGTGATACTAATAACTGAAAATTGGAATAGGTGGACACAAGATCTCGAAGGTTATTTTCATTAGCAGTATGAGGAGATATGGAGGCGTTGAGGTGGCGTGTATCCGAGAAAACTATTTTGGTCATAGTCCAGCGGGCATATAGCCAGCGAATAAAAAAAGGTATAAAAAAAGAGTTGATACCCATATAAATAATAATGGCTCTAGAGTATTTATAATCAACTGGTAGCGCAAAATAAACACCTAAAAACAAGATCATATTAACTATGGAGGCCTTGACTAGTCTTGAAAGATCAATTTCTCTAAGATAAAACTTGGAAAAAAACATAGAGCCGATGGCGGCTAAGGTATATATGGGTATGATCTGAAAGTAAAAGCTTGGAGGCACGAAACTGACATCCTGCTTCACATGTACTGACCATACGTAAGTAAATATAGACGATGCCACGCCTATACCTATGAAGTCTGCCAGAGGGAAGTATAATAGCCCGAGTCCGTGACGGAGCGCTGACGATATTTTCAAACCAAAAAGGATAAACTCTAGCAGCCAATTCATAACTACCTGCTGTCCCCAATGAAAGTTTTTCTGCCAATAGAGCTCCATCGCATTATAAAATGCAGTCTGATATCTCCAATTTGACTTGACAGAGCTTCTACCTTTAAAATGAATCATCTCCTGATCTTCCAGCAGCTTAATATTATAGCCTGCTTGATACAATTGATAAGAGATATCGATATCTTCTCCATACATAAAATACCGTTCGTCCAAGCCACCTATTTCACGAAATACATCCTTTTTAAAAAACATACATGCTCCAGACATCACTTCGATAGTCTGGTCTTGATTAGCCGCCATATAATAATTTGAATGCTTTTTGAGTCCTAAGATTTTGAGAATACTAGACTTAATATTTGGGAATCGTCTTGCACTCTCCGGTAGATAATCTCCACGACCATCAAGCATTTTTGCTGCCACGGCTCCTGTCTTCTGATCCGAGTGAAGACAGCTTATGGCTTCTCGAATCATTTCTTCCGACACTATAGTATCTGGATTTAGAATGAGTATAGTATCGGATTTCGCTAACTGTATACCCAAATTGTTGGCTTTGGAAAAACCGATATTGTCTTTATTTTTTATATAATAAACATCGGGGAAATCTGAAACAATATAGTCTAATACACCATCTTTAGAGGCATTATCGACTAGAATCACCTCTATGTTTAAATTCTGAGCCACCTTCGATAAACAGGTCAAGGTCAAATGCAAATAGTATTTCGCATTATAACTGACAATAATGACACTTAGTTCTGGCTGAATAATGCGCTTATTTATTAATTAACAATTCGTAGGGTTGCCGAGCTTGAATGCTTCTCCCAAGGGTTAGGTCATCTGTATATTCGAGCTCTCCCCCAAAAGATACCCCTCTAGAAATAGTTGTAATCTTTACATCTTGATCCTTTAACAAGTTAGTTAGGTAATAGATAGTCGTATCTCCTTCTATCGTAGGGTTTAATGCCATAATAAGCTCCATAGTGCCCTTGGAATTTGCTCGGTCAATGAGTGAATGAATGTTAAGGTTATCTGGACCTATGCCGTCCATAGGACTTATAACTCCACCTAAGATATGGTATTGACCAAAAAACTGATTGGTATTTTCTATAGCTACTAAATCCTTATAAGACTCAATGACGCAGATCGTGTTTTTACTTCTCACTGGATTAGAGCAAATAGAGCAAACTTCATCATCATTGGGAGCATGACATACTTTGCAGAATTTTATATTTTCTTTTAACTGGATTAATGCTTTAGAAAACCGTGCATTTTCATCCTTAGAGCTATTTAAAAAGTGCAAGGTAAATCTAAATGCAGTCTTTTTTCCAACTCCAGGTAATTTTGAAAACTCATTGACTAAATCTTCGATTGATTTTGACAGATACATAGGTCAAAAATAAATTAATTATCTTGACTATGATAACAAAAAAAAGGTCGAGATTAAATCCTGACCTTTTTCTATTTAAAAATGACTCAATTAGAACTTAATAATTATGGACTCTGTACGTCTATTTTCTGATGATCTGCCTCTGCGCAAGTTGATTTTACATTACCCTCATAGGCACAACCATTTTTCAACTGCGACTTGCCATATCCTCTTGAAGAAAGTCTAAATTAATAGATGTAATTTCTGTATATTTTGCAAGTATAGTAGGCTTTAACTATTCTCCACTTTTATTCCGAATACGCAGCCCGCAACAGCAATATGCTGATTACAAATTTTACAGAAGTCTAATCTGGTTGGGTAGAATTTTTATAAATTATCAAATTCATTTTCCAAAATTAAATATCTATACTCAAATTAATTGCTGTATTTTTAGAGCTAATGCCATGGTTCTTGAGCCGCTTACTAAATCTACTTGGGTATAATTTAACTTAGTCGTGACCTTAGTATAGAAATCAGTTAGTTCTTGAAAAATTGCGTTGTTATCCAATTTTTCGTACGATTTAACAACAAGTTTTTTATCTAGTCCATCATTGGGCGTAAACAATAAACCTTCCATATCTGGAACATCCATAGGGTCCATGATTTCAAAAGACTCCGCATTTTTATCAAGAAAGTCTATGGAGATATATCCATTATCTGAAAAAATACGCATTTTTCGCATTTTTTTCATAGAAATACGACTTGCCGTAAGATTCGCTACACACCCGTTCGCAAATTCCAGTCGCACATTAGCTATATCAGGTGTTTTGCTGATAATAGAGACCCCTTTGGCCTTGATGTCTATGACCTCCGAACGAACCAAATGCGCTATAATATCTAAATCATGTATCATTAAATCCATAATAACAGAAACTTCAGTGCCACGAGCTACAAATGGCGCTAATCTATGGACTTCGAAAAACTTTGGCTGAAAAATCTTAGACTCTACCGCTTTAAAGGCAGGATTATAACGCTCTACGTGCCCTATCTGGACTAAAGTCTCAGATTTTTTTTGCAAATTTATCAACTCATCTATCTCCTCCATGGATTGGCACACGGGCTTCTCTATAAATACATGCTTTTCCGCTCTAAGAGCTTCTGCTGCATAATAGTGGTGAAATTGGGTAGGAGTGACTACATCTATTATAGTTGCAAAATCAAGTAATCTGGCATAATCCTCTATTTTGGAAACTTGGTATTGATCGGTTAGTTTTTCTAATCGTTCAATATCCGTGTCAAAACACATAATGCTCTCTTTGGAAACTATTTCTAACCATTGTTTCAGATGGATCTCGCCAAGGTGACCCAATCCTACTATACCTATTCGGTGCATGAATTATTTAATTTCTATGTCTACGCGCCTATTTGCGGCTCTTCCCGCAGGTGTTTTATTATCTGTTATAGGATATTGCATTCCATATCCCTGAGCGTCGATGCGGTTAGCGTCTACACCATTTTCTATAAAGAAGATCTTAACGGCATTTGCACGATCTATAGATAGCTTCATATTTTTCTGTTCATCACCAATGTTATCCGTATGGCCTTTTAAACTCACCTTGAAATCCGGATTTTTCACTAAGTAGTATGCCAATGTATTTAAGGATTGATACGATTCCTTTTTAATTACTGAACTTCCAGTTTCAAACTCTAACTTTTCCTGAGCCACCTTGACGATAGAAATCGCTTCTGCAGTGATAGGACACCCCTTATTTGCTTTCGGTCCAACAACGAAAGGACAATTGTCGAGTGAATCTATAATACCATCATTATCTGTATCCTTAGGCGGGATAACAGGTGGGCAGCCATTATTATCATATTCACCAGGAACAGTAGGGCATTCATCTGCATTGTCAGGAACTCCATCTATGTCTGTATCTGGACAGCCATCAAATTTTTTCGGACCTTTTTCATTCGGACATTTATCCTCATGATCAGGAAGACCGTCTCCGTCTTTATCTGGACAGCCTCCTAGATCTTTCAATCCTTTTTTCTTAGGGCAACGATCTAAATGGTCAGGAACCTCATCCTGATCCGTATCTGGACAACCATCGAAGGCTTTTACCCCTTTTTGATTTGGACATTTGTCTGTAGAATTTCCGATACCATCTCCATCATCATCAGGCTCAGGACATCCATCTCCATTGCAATCGCCAGCATCATTAGGACACTTATCCTTCTTATTAGACATAAGATCGCCATCATTATCTTTAGGCATAGACTTCTGATGAAAAGGTATGTTGAAACTCATATTAAATGCAGCATTTCTAGTCTGCGATTTTAGTCCAGCTATACCAGTCCAATCATACAGCGCAAAATTGAAGAATAAAAGCCGAAATCCTATTCCAGCATTAACTTCCTGAGCCAGCATATTATAATTAATTGGAAGATAGAGTCCAAATAATTTATTCTCAACTCTCGGGGTTACGGCAAACTGAATATTCTGGGTCTTTGAAGCCGCGAAATTATTAATCACAAAGCCATAGGTAGCATTTGCAGCGAGATAAATGGCTTTGTATATATTGAAATCAATAAAAGCATTCAACCTAGTAGGCGTCCACATGAAATAATCAGCACGAGAGGTATCTAGCGTTACTCCATTAAAACTTAATGCAAATAAACTATCTGAATGTCTTTGCACATCAGGAAACTTACTAAATTTACTATTGGCAATATCCGTTGTCAATGCATTCTCATCAACTGCTATTCGTCTAAAAGGGGCTTTCCCTTTCCACTGAATATAACCATAATCAATAAGACTCAGACCGATTCGATAACTGTACTTATTAAGGTCTCGACGCACGTTATCTGTGCGGCAGTCCATTTCATAAGTGTGAACTTTTTTATTCTTTTTTTCAAATATAAAACCAATATCAGCTCCAAATCCCATGTTCTCAAAAAATTTGAGACTATCTCCTTGTACCTTCGAATTAGTATAAAATGGAGCAGAAATCTGATTGTCTAATATCCCGTTTGCATTTCTAATTGAATTTTGACTGGCAAATTCGAGCTTTAAATTAGGTGAATACGCATAGGTATTAACCAATCCTATATTCACCTTAGGGGTAATAGCACCTTTTAAGGAAAAGCCTGGTTTATCGAGGATTACCGTACCAACTGTCAGACCTATATTGGCCCACAAAGAACCATTAAACATTAAATCCTTGCTTGTAGATTCCTTCCAGTTGTTAGTATCCTTGTTGTCATACATATAGTTCGCTAATCCGTTACTCACGTTATTTACGGTCATTAACGTTTTTAGATTCGAACTAAGAGCAAAACTAAATTTATTTTTACGCCCCATAGAGAACATAAAGCTAGGTCCCATAATATCTGCTTGCAGATAAGCATGTTTGGCCGAGGTATTTAACACTCTTGGTAGATAGGTGCTTTTTGTGCTATCATCTAGTTTTGGAGGAGATAGTGATATCAAATCCGAACTGACACCTACAAAATTATTAGAACCTCTTACACCGATTCCAATTAGATTCATGTGAAATCGATATCTGCTATCTACTATTTCGGCAGGATTGAAGCTAAGCCCATGCACCCCAGCGTATGATGTATTGAATTCGCCAAAATCAAGCTGAGAAACTAGTCTTGAACCTAAGGTGAGAATAACTAGTATTAAAGCGTATCGCATTCTAATCTTGTCTAATTCTTAAAGAAGCACAAATTTATACAAAAGATATGTTTAACTAGCTTATTTTTTAGCATATCCGCTCAACTAAGACCTAATTTCCGCATTTAGTTCTTTCTGATAGACTCCAATAAGTTTTTGAATCATGCTATCTATTTCTTTATCAGATAGCGTTTTCTCCCTATTGGATAAATGTAGGCGAATAGCATAAGACTTCTTGCTTTCGCCTAGTGACTTATCTTTAAATATATCAAAAAGTGTGACTTGATCCAGAGATTTGGCTAAGGTCTTTTTGGCAATGCTTTCTAACCGCTCAAAAGGTACTGACTGATTTATGACCATAGCTAGGTCTCTTTTTACAGCAGGAAACTTGGTTATCTCTTGAAAAAGAATCTTTTCATTCAACTTAGACTTATAAATAACATCAAAATCTAGCTCTGCTATGAAGACCTTCTGTTTTATATCAAACATTTTCTTATCTATAATAAATTCTCCTAGGATGCCTATTTTCTTTTGACCTAGAGAAATTTGGAGTCCATAACTATAATTCGGATCTTGCGCTTCCGCATAAAGGACATCCAATTTTAAATCTTTTATTAGCTTTTCTATGACAGATTTTAATTGAAAGTAATCATTCGGGTGGCCTTTTGGTACCTGCCAATTAGGACTCATGTGCATACCCGTGACTGCTAAAACTAGTTTTTTACGCTGCCTAAATACTCCTGATTTATCTTGAAAATACTCATTTCCTATCTCGAACATTGCGAGATCTTTTTGATCTCTATTGAGATTATGTTCTATCACTTCTAGAAAACCTGGTACCATAGAACTGCGCATGCAGTCTAATTCACTTGTCATAGAATTGAGCAATTTTATTGGCTCAGATAGCTTATAATATTGGGACTGTGAAATGGAATTAGTTATAATCTCTTGGTATCCATTCCCGTTTAAAAGGTTTGAAATATGATTTTCTAGCTGGGTAGTGGTTAACCCTTTACTGAAGCTCAAGTTAGACCTTAAAAATTTAGGATAGGGCAGTAGATTGTATCCATAAATACGCAATACATCCTCTATGACATCCTCTTCACGACGGACATCCTCTTTAAATCTAGGAACACTTAATGACCATGCCTCCTGATTGCTTTGCCTGATTACTATGCCAAGTGCCGTTAGAATAAAATCTACCTTTTCTTTTTCGATGCTCATATTGGCATATAGGTCTAGCTTGGCTCTGGTTAATGTAACCTGCCAAGGGGCAAATTCTTTATTAACCGGCATGATTAGCTCACCTGCTATGGCAGATTTATCGATAGAAAGAATGATACTTTGAGCCTTTTTAATCGCATACTCTGTTCCATTAGGGTCTATTCCTTTTTCAAACTTCACTGCAGCCTCGGTTCTCAGTGAGAGTCTTTGACTGGTTTGCCGTATGGCTATGGATTTAAAATAGGCTGCTTCTATGAAAATAGACTGACTATTAGCATCAATACAAGAGTCTGATGAGCCCATGATACCCGCTAAACCAATAAGTTTTGAACGATCTCTGATGACAATATCTCCCTCTTTTAGTTTGAGTTCTTGTCCATTGAGCGCTGACATTGTTGTATCCCGCATCAATTCGTCGACTATAATTTCTTCGCCATCTAGCTTAGCTAAATCATAGGCATGAAGAGGCTGACCTAGGTCATGAAGAATATAATTGGTTAGGTCTATCAACAAATGTTTTGGAGATTCACCTATGGCAGACAACCTGTCTCTCATCCATTGAGGCGTCTTATTGATAGAAATATTTTCAATGGTTATTCCTCCAAATTTAGAAGCCAAGGCAGTATTGGAGTGGATAGTGAGTTCCCGCCCTGAGTGTCTTTGCTCAAATTGAAATACTGTTTTTCCATCTTCATGAAATATACATTCTCCACCTCTAGCGTTGATAGCTGCTGCTAAATCACGCGCTACACCTTTATGGTACATAGCATCCGTTCGATTTGGCGTCAAACCGATTTCGAATATCGTATCGGTGTATATCTTAAAATAATCTGCGGCCTGCATTCCTACTTCAGCATCCTTATCAAGCACTAGAATACCGTTATGACGCTCACCTATTCCTAATTCGTCTTCAGCACAAATCATTCCCTGACTTTCTTCTCCTCTTATCTTCGAATTTTTAATACTAAATGATTCTCCATTAGGAGTATAGATAATAGCCCCCTCAGCTGCCACAGCTACTTTCTGACCTATAGCCACGTTCGGCGCCCCACATACTATTTTTTTTACTCCTAAGTTCTCTCCAAGATTTACCTGCGTCAAACTCAGTTTATCTGCATTGGGATGCTTTTCACAACTGATCACCTCGCCTATATAGAAGTGCTCTAGACCGCCTTTAATAGATTGAAATGTTTCTATTGCTTCTACCTCGAGACCTATAGATGTAAGCACGTAAGAGGCCTCCTCGATAGTTAAATACTCGCAAGTCAAATATTCATTCAGCCAATTCCAGGAAATTTTCATTATTGTTTATTTGATTCTTAGAGCCATGTGTATTGCACAAATGACTATTTCTGATTTGTTTAATTTATTAGGGATTATCTTCTCACGATATCTGCTCCGATTGCATTTAACCTTTGATCTATATATTGATAACCTCTATCTATCTGTTCTATATTCTGTATGGTAGATTTACCTTTGGCACTGAGCGCAGCTATCAATAGGGATACACCGGCCCTAATATCAGGACTACTCATAGTAATTCCTCTCAATTGGCGCTCTTTATTCATACCTATCACTACAGCTCTGTGTGGATCACAAAGTGTGATTTGAGCTCCCATATCTTTCAATTTATCTACAAAGAAAAGTCTAGACTCAAACATTTTTTGATGAATCAATACAGAACCCTTAGCCTGAATAGCAACTACAAGGACTATACTGAGCAAATCTGGTGTAAAGCCTGGCCATGGATGATCATAAATAGTCAGTATCGATCCGTCAATGTATTTGGTGATTTCATAACTTTTCTGAGCTGGTATATAAATGTCGTCTCCTCTTATTTCGAGTTTTATCCCGAGCTTTTTAAATACGTCTGGAATTAATCCAAGCATATCTACACGACAATTCTTAATAGTAATTTCAGATTCTGTCATTGCTGCTAGACCAATAAAACTACCAATTTCTATCATATCAGGCAGAATAGTATGCTCACATCCTTTTAGACTAGTCACCCCTTTTATATGTATCAAGTTTGATCCAACACCAGTGATTTTAGCCCCCATACTATTGAGCATTGTGCATAGCTGCTGCAAATATGGTTCACATGCTGCATTGTATATGGTAGTGTCTCCAGAAGCCATGACAGCAGCCATGATTATATTTGCAGTACCTGTCACTGAAGGCTCATCTAGCAGCATATAACCTCCTGTTAACTTTTCTGCGTTGATAGTAAAGAAATCCGAGTTATCATCAAACTCAAATTTTGCTCCTAATTTTTCAAATCCTAGTAGATGAGTATCTATCGGCCTGCGACCTATTCGGTCACCTCCAGGCTTGGGAAGATATGCTTTTCTATATCGAGATAGCAAGGGGCCGAGAACCATAACAGAACCTCGGAGCGCAGCACCTTTGATTTTGTATTCATCTGATGTTAGATAATCCAAATCTATATTATGTGCCTTAAACTGACATATACTTCTAGAAATACGGTGTACTTCTACACCCATGCATTCCAGTAAATCAATTAAATTATTGACATCCCGTATATCAGGGATATTATGAATAGTGACTAAATCATCCGTCAAAAGAACTGCACAAATAATCTGCAGGGCTTCATTCTTAGCTCCTTGAGGAGTCACATCTCCTCTTAATTTTTTACCTCCATTTATTTCGAATACAGACACAATATATTAATTAGACGTTCATGTTTTTTCGGTTACTCTATAAAAGCAAAGACCTTACTTTTTATTTTGATAATTGTTATTTGGTCGATTTCCCTGGTTATGTTGTCCGTTACCTTTTTTCTTCTTCTTCTTCTTGTTATTACTATTCTTATTTGGATTATGATTCATGGTCATCTTACCCTTTGGCAATAGGTGTCTGATAGACTCATCATCTGCCATTTCTAACATACCAGTAGAAATATTATAAAGATCATTCTTGACAATTGCATCATTAACTACTTCATTATTCCAGGTTTTATGAACCAATTTCATGTAGCTAGCTATAGGGCCAGCTATCACTCTTCTTTGCTCCTCTGATTTGTATTTAGCTTGTTCGATAAACTCTACTATATATCTTCCGTAGTGTCTGAATTTGTTCTGACCGGAAGGATAAGGTAATGGCTCAGGCACTGGCACAATAAAATCTCGCTGAGCTATATCATAAGGGGCATCTACATCAAGCTGGTAGTCCGTGATAAAAAATAGATGATCCCATAATTTTTTTCTATAATCTTCCGTAGATTTCACTGCTGGAGCTAGCTGCGCCATATATTCTACAATGGCATAAGCCACCTTAGTGCGTTTTTCTTTATCGCCTTCCTGCATAGCATGCATGATAAATTTTTGAATAATTTTGCCGTACTCTTTCAGTATAATCGGCTCTTCTTTTACATAATAATGCATAATAATTTCTAAGTTGTCTTTTATGTATGAATCAATCTATCCGCTGATTCTGTTTTAGAGCTATCTATCGTCTTCATCTGAGGACTAGCCGCTATTTTTCCTAGGTCAAATCCCAGCCTCTTTGAAGTAGTTCGAGGCGAATTTCCATTTTTTTCTATCATAGCAAATAGTGGAATATATCGGACATCATTAAAGGAAGGAGCCCATAAATCATAGTTCACACTAGTAGTAATACAATTTTCAATTACCATATGAACCATATCGCCTTCAAAAATTTGATTGACTAAATCTGTAAATAGTGACCCAATAGCACCCATACCCTCAATAAAAAATTTATTGTCCTTGTTGATAAAAATTCTACAAACTAACTCTCCTATATCCTGCATTCGATTGTATTTTACAGAATCATTAAGAAAATTGAACACCTCTATCATACAAAAATAGGCTCTCGAATGATCCTCTGCTATATAGTTAGTATTAAATAAAGAATGCGATCTATCAAACGAGAAAATATTCGAATGCAGAGAAAATATGAGCAAATCACCTCCGAATTGCAACCAAAATTCATGCTTGTTTACGTCCTTATAAGCGACCTGAACTCTTTTATCTACAGCCGCCATTTCGCTAGCTAAAATATCAGATGAATGAATAGTAGCGGACCGCAAGGTCTCAAAAGCGATGTAGGAATGTTCGAATATATCCTGCTTGACTACAGCTATGGAGCTCAGACTTTCTTTGGCCCTGCTGAAATCATATCCCATTTCTATATAAAAATCTTAGTGATTATACATACCTCGGCACTCTGCTGACTCTGAGTAGAACAACTCCAGTAATAAGCATAATAGAAGAAATTAAAAAAGATAAAGATACACCAGAATTGAGCATAGAATATTTTATTTGATCATTATACTCGATGTTTCCTGGGCTATTGAGAAAGACGAAAAATGTAATCAAAAACATTATTAATCCCCAAATTGTTAATAAAGTAGCTAAAGGCTTAATCATTGGATTTCTATTTTTACAGGCAAATATAAAGGTAAATCTATAAAAATATTTGAATAATTCTAAATGCTCTATTCCAAGGAGGTAATTTCTATACATAATACTGAAAAAGAGGTGTTTTTGTATCTAAAGAAGACTCGAAATCACAGCTATCGAATTACGGCGAATAAAATATCTATGACCTTACCTAGTGTATATAAGAATCCAGAGACCATAGATAAACATAAAAACGAGTTACTGGAAAAAATCAAAACCCTCCTTGCAGCCCAGCCCAAATGGGTGAATACAAAACACATATTAGATTTCCCTAGGTTAACTATAGTGAATGATGAATATACTCTCATTAGAAAAGAAGAAGGCATATATAAAGTCGAACTACTTGTAAATCAAAAAAAAATCTATCTTCCCTTTTTATTGAGAGATAATGATAAGACCAGGCTTTCTAAACTCATAATTCAGGCCTATCACAAAAAAATAGATGCTAGAGTGCGATATATCAATGCTATAACTACAGTCAAGACCATAACCCATGTAACCATCAAAAACAATCAATCTACCTGGGGGCTTTGCTCCTCGAGGGGTGAAATCACATTATCACTTCATACTCTCTTCGCTCCTTTATGGGTTATAGACTACATCATAGTGCATGAACTATGCCATTTAGAGCACCATGACCATTCCCCTCGATTTTGGAGTTTAGTAGAACGCTTTTACCCCAAATATAAACTTGCTAAAAAATTTTTAAAGGAAAAGGGGATGGGCCTAGCTTATTGAGATAAATGCATAAAAAATCCATTTTTATGCGATGAATTCTCTCTCCTATCGTTACTAAAAAAATTTAACAGATCTGCATCATAAAATCCTGCGTAAAGCGGTCTAGTGATTACAGCCCTAGTCCCTGATTCATTTTGACCCCTAAAGTAGGATCAATACCTGTGACCATCTCCGCTATTTTCTTCTTTCGAGTGACCGATTCTTTAGCAAATATATTGGCTATCTCATCGGACTTGGTCAGTATGAAATGCTTGTGAATGTAATGTTTAGAGGGGATTTCGTAAATATCTTTTATGCTCAGCTCTAGATTATCCATAGCTTTCTTCACATCGCTCTCTAGCACATCTATCCCGTCGATATGATATTTATATACTGCATTTCTAAATTTGTCATTAGAGCCTGATAGCATAGCCAGAACCATGCCTACTCTAGATTGCTGACCACTAATATCCATAGCTTGGCTCGCTTGCCACCCTCTTACTGGACTGCCTGCCACACTGAGATTTGGTGGCACTATATTGCATAAGCTATTACATTTATCGAGTTGAGCCTGACCTGCTTTAAATCCAAAGGTTTCATTCTCCATAGCTATGATATAATATGCGTAAAAAGCCAAGGTCGCGGAGAGATTACTTATATAATTATTATCTGCATAGTCTATAGGCTGATTTTCTATATACTCAAACGGTATGGTAGGATCTTTGTGTCGAAGAATAGGAGATGAATAGGTGGCATTAAATACAGGCCGCTCAGACTGAATAGTAAATTCAGCGGTAAAGGCATTTTCCTTGCTAGCGTCTGTGATATTAATCGTTAAGAAGCAATTTATTCTCTGATGAGCGGCATAGTTTTCATCCGTCCATTTCCGCAAATTCATAAATTCTGATATACTCTTTTCGAGATTGGTGAAAACTGACTTGTTAATGGACGAAGTATTGGCATTGAGAATAACCTGAACTTTACAATTGAGCTCCTGTGCAGAAATCTCCCTGATCCCAAAAGAAAATAAGGTAGTCAATAAAACTAGAACTAATCTCATATAATGAAAAAGTTTGATTCAATGTAGTTATTTATATCCACCGCCACTTCGAGTTTAGACTTTAACTCATATTTCGTTGAATTATTTTCTTTATCTATAATCGCAATCTGATTTGTCGCATGCTGAAATCCAGCTCCCTTATCATTCAATGAATTTAAAACGATCATATCCAGATTCTTTTTCGCTATTTTTTGCTTGGCGTTTTCCTCTTCATTATTGGTCTCTAGAGCGAAGCCTACTATAACTTGATTAGCTAATTTATTCTTACCCACCTCGGCAAGAATATCCACAGTTTTAATCAAATCTAGTGAGAATTGATCTCCTGTTTTTTTTATTTTTTCATGAGCCACTGCCCGCGGTCTATAATCTGCTACTGCTGCTGAGAATATACCTAACCGAACCGACTTTATCACACGCATCACTGCCCGATACATATCATCTGCAGATTCTACCCTTACTACCTTCGCTATTTGATTTGGTATTTTCTCTGAAGAAGGTCCTAAAATTAGAGTTACTTCTGCACCTCTATTTGCTAGGTCCTCTGCGATGGCTATTCCCATTTTTCCACTCGATCTGTTTCCTATAAATCTCACAGGATCTATAGCCTCATAAGTAGGTCCGGCTGTGACTAGGCATTTGACCCCTCTTAGAGAACTCACAGTTTTATTATATCTTTTTTTCGATTAAATAATGATTTCTATCTGACGAAGATCGTGAAATTAATTCGCCCAAAAATCCTGCTAAAAACATTTGCGAACCCATGATCATCAGCGTGAGTCCAAAATAAAAATAAGGACTGTTGGTAACCAAGGCTGCAGCCTCGCCAGAGGCCAAGGCACAATATTTCTGAAATCCTAAATAAGCTGCCATAATCATACCCGCGAAAAACATGACTACACCGAGCGTACCAAAAAAGTGCATAGGACTCTTGGAAAACCTAGAGACAAAAGTAATGGACATCAAATCTAGAAATCCAAATATAAATCGCTCCAGACCGAACTTAGTAACGCCATATTTCCTAGCCTGATGCTGCACTACTTTTTCCTTTATTTTGACGAATCCTGCACGCTTAGCCATAATAGGAATGTAGCGATGCATTTCACCATAGACTTCGATAGACTTCGTCACCTTACTATTATAGGCTTTGAGCCCACAATTAAAATCGTGCAAATAAACTCCACTCATTTTCCGTGCGGCCCAGTTGTATATTTTAGTAGGAATGGTCTTAGAAATAGGGTCATGACGCTTCTGCTTCCAGCCGCTCACGAGATCTAACTTATCTTCAGAAATCATTCGGTAGAGCTCTGTTATTTCTTCAGGGCTATCTTGAAGATCTGCATCCATCGTAATAACCACATTGCCTTGAGCTAGCTTGAAACCTTCATGCAGCGCAGCACTTTTGCCATAATTTCGTTGAAACTTAATGCCCCGCACAAAAGCAAACTCTGACGACAATTTCACTATGACTTCCCACGAATTATCCCTGCTCCCATCATCCACCAGTATAGCCTCATAGCTAATATTCATTTTGTCCACCACAGATTTAATCCATGAAATCAGTTCAGGTAAACTCTCGTCCTCATTGTATAGAGGTATGACTATAGATAAATCCATTATTTTTTATTGTGAAATAAACTACTCGTTATAAAACCAAAGATAGCGCTAAAAACAGAAAAGGCTATTATATAGATATTAAAATATAATAAATACTGCTTCCAATTATTTAGTTCTGGGATAAACCCAGGTTTGATCACCAACTGAATCAGGAGGACAGAAATATAGTAAAATATACCCTGCATCATACCACTCTGTATGGCCGCCTTGATCCCCTCTGACCAGCTAAGGGTGTACCCATTGGCTCGCTTAGTGAATAAAACAGAGAACATAGTATTGAAGAAAAGTAACCCTGAAATCAAAATAAATCCTAATGACTTCTCAGGTAGTGGCTGCACCAAAATGATATTAATCCCAATAGTCAAAAAGCCAAAAATAATGCCAATAAGGAGGGATGGTTTCAAGTAGGGTTAGATTTTAGAAGTTAGATATGAGAGGAGAAATTTGTCTGATTAGATGTAGAATTGTTGTTTTCCATTGGCTATAAGTCCTACAATTTTAGCAGAAAACGTCTTTAGCATAAACGGGGTGTTTTTGCTTTTAGAGGCATTATTCGCTGCCGTCAGAGTCGAGCTCGCCTGCATGTCTAATATGGTAAATGCCCCTGATATTCCAATATTAAATGCGGGCAAATCAAGACCTAAATATTTCGCTGGAGTTAAAGATAGCAGATCAATACAGGCTTCTAAATGATCTTTTCCCAAAGTCTCTATGCATGTGAGTACGGAGGTTTGTAAATTAATAGCTCCTACATTCGCTTGATCGAATTCGAGCATTTTTTCTTCGGGAGTACATGGTGTATGTTGCGAATAGACTATGTCTATCTGACCCTCTCTTGCCGCTTTGACCATAGCTTTTTGATCTTTGACTGAGCGCAGCGGGGGATTGAGTTTAAAACAAGTATCATAATCCTTTACTTCATTCTCATTGATAGATAAGTGCAGACTGCTGATAGAGCTATAAAATTGCTTTCTATTTTTATTGGCCGCATGAATGATTTTGAGACTCTCCGGTGTAGTAATATTTAAAAATAGAATGTCAGTATCAGTATACTGAGCCAGCTGAATAATCTCTGAAACCGCCATAACCTCTGCTTCCTTCGGAATACCTTTATAACCGAGCATGAGCGACATGATTCCCTGATTCACTTGCCCATTTTTTGACAATATTTTCTTCTCGGGGTGAATCATTAATTTACCTTCCAATCCCTTACTATAGAGCATGACATTTTTTAGAACACCAAGACCCGGGGAAACTTCATTTCCATCACTAAAGGCAACTGCTTCTGCCTGCTTCATATCCATAAAAGCGGCTATTTCGTGTTCGTTTTTAGTCATGTTTCCTATAGGCAAAACCTGACAGATAGACTCCCTATTTTTTGATTTTAGGAAAGCTATATCTGACTTACTCTGGGTCAGCTTGTCTGCAGTAGGCATATGGGCCACATAGGCAAAACCTCCTCTGGAAGCTGTCTCTAAAAAACTATCGAGGGTCTCCGCTTCTAATCTAAATGGCTCTCCTGAGCTGGCATTCAAATCTATAAAGGCAGGAGATAATACCAACTGCTTTCCTTCTATAACTTGGCACCCCTTTTTAGATGTCGAATTTTTTTCAGCTCGAATGATTTGCCCCTTATCTACTTCTATGTCTAGTTTCTTACCAAAGAAGGGAGAGCGAATGTCTTGTATTAAGACGTTTTTGATTAAAGATTTCATCAAAGAACAAATCTAGGTGATTTAGAGGAAATGGATAAGAAAATCTTGATTTATACTAAACTGCTTTTTTATAATCTACTTATATTTACCCTCAAAGAAAAACCAAACATGATAAAATTGAAAATAGGTGATCATGAAGCACAGGAATTTTCAGACGAGCAGATTCATGCTTTTAAGAATGATTTAGATGTGAAGGAAATCAAGCCATATACATATAGCGTGATTCATAATCATAAAAGCCATGAGATAGCCATAGCTAAGATTGATAAAGATACTCGAACCATATCCTTGACCATAGATGGCATAGCCACGCAGGTGAAGTATGCCAATAAAATAGATTTGCTTTTAGAAAAAATGGGGATAGATACTTCTGCCACGACCAAGCTGGCGCTGCTAAAAGCCCCTATGCCAGGACTGATAGTGGAGTGGTATGTAAAAGAAGGCGACCATGTGCAGGCTGGTGATAAGCTCCTGATACTGGAAGCTATGAAAATGGAAAACGCCATTAAATCTACCGGAGAAGGCATCATAAAGAAAATACATGCTAGCAAAGGACAGGCAGTAGAAAAGAATCAATTATTGATAGACTTTCAGTAATACTTTGGTCTTGCATTCACGTAAGCTTGCCCTCATTGCTAACCTTGCATCCCGAAATCATCAAGATCAATCGAGATTTGATCAATATGTACTAGATACACTAGAAAACCAACAGATCCAAGTAGTCTTGTATAAAACTATTAATCTAGAAGACCTAGAAAATGCAGTGAAAGACTGTTTAGAGGCTGACATAAAAGAATTCGTGGCTATAGGAGGCGATGGGAGTCTTCATCATTTAATCAATCAACTATTCGCCCATACAGATGATATAGCACAAATCAAGTTAGCTATAATCCCTAAAGGCACAGGCAATGATTATATTCGAAATTTTAACTTCAAATCCAAGCGCGAGATTATTGAATCGATTCTTTCTGAGAAGTATACTCAAGTAGATCTGGGTTGTCTGCACTATTCAAATGGCCAGCATTATTTCATCAATATGCTAGGTATAGGATTCAGTGCAGCAGTAGTACAAAATCTCGCTAAATATAAATGGCTAGGAGGCCTTAGTTATTATCTTGCCTTGATAGAAACTTTCTTCCGCTACCAGTCTCAGGATATATCGATAGAGCTAGATGGAAAAACCTATCAATACAATTGCTTTCAGCTCTCCATAGGTATAGGAAAATATGCAGGACATAACATGAAACTATGCCCAAACGCTGTCATTAATGACGGATTATTAGATGTCAATATTATAGAAAAAGTCAGCTTGTGGGAGTTAATTCGCTATCTGCATACCTTAAAGGATGGCAGCTACCTGCAGCATATCCCCTCTAGAAGTTTTCAAGCTAAAGAAGTCAAACTACTCAATGTCTCTTATCTAAATTGTGAAGCAGATGGAGAAGATATAGCATGCCCTAAAAAAGTGACTATTTTTAAAAAACGTATTTTAATTCCGACTACTGCTAATTAAGAATTGAGAATTAATAATTAAAAATTAAATTTGTAAGAGCAACCCATCTCCATATGATAGAAATTAAAGAAATAGATTTAACCAATTCTAGCCAGAAAAAGACTTTTGTCAATTTTGATTATAATATCTACCAGAACTATCCTAACTGGGTAGCTCCTCTTCGCATGGAGGTCAATCAGCGATTGAATACAAAAAAACATCCCTTCTATAAGATAGGAGTTATCAAAGCCTTTATGGCCTATAGAAATGGTCAAGCGGTTGGCAGAATAGCAGCTATTGATAATTATAAATACAACGAATTCCACGCGAGCAAAATTGGATTCTTTGGTTTTTTTGAATGCATAGACGATCAAGAAGCAGCCAATGCGTTACTAGAAAAAGTAAAAGAATATCACCTTCAAGCAGGTAATAGTTTTCTTCATGGCCCTGTCAATCCATCGACCAATTATGAATCAGGACTTTTGATAGAAGGATTCGATGATCCTCCTAAGATAATGATGACATATAATCCACCTTACTACATCAAATTGTTGGAAGGATTTGGTATGAACTTGGAGATGAGAATGTTTGCTTATAAATTTGAAGAAGAAGATGTATTGAAAAATGAAAAATTTCTTCGTGTCAAAGATGTAGCTCTCATGCGCTCCAAATGCACGCTTAGATTTATTGATCCTAAAAAATTAAATCTAGAAATAGATCATATAAAAAAAATATATAACACGGCCTGGGAAAACAACTGGGGTTTTGTACCCATGAGTGATCCAGAGCTAGAACTTATGGCCAATGAACTCAAACTCATACTAGATCCAAGTCTAGCTCCCATGATAGTAAATGAACACGGAGAGGTCATTGCCTTCGCACTTGCTATGCGCAATATCAATCAAATCACCAAAGACTTTAATGGAAATCTTTTTCCATTAAACTTTCTTAAACTCATATTTAATAAAGGAAAAATGGATTGGCTAAGAGTGCTACTCCTAGGCATTCTGCCAGAATATAGAGGAAAAGGCCTCGATGCGGTTCTATATTATGAAATCATAAAAAATGGCTTTGATTTAAATATAAAACATGCCGAAGCCAGTTGGATTTTAGAATCCAATGAAGGTATGAATAAAGGTGTACAGGTAGTTAATGGCCAGAAATATAAAACCTATGGTATCTATCAACTACAGATAGGAAGTGAATAGAATTAAACTAATACTAGTAATTATTATCAAAAAAATATGAATCACAGTAAACTAATCAGTTTTATTTTTTGCATAATCACACTAGTGAATGGATACTCACAAGATAGCACTGCCACAGTGGAACTCTTTGAAGGAAAGGTGACCTATATACATCAAATTCTAAGTCCAAATAAAGGACTAATTTCTGATGAGGAATTTTTCCGAGACATGCCTAATGCAGGCAAATCGATAGTCACGCTATACGTTAAAGCTAACCAATATAAATGGGAATACGAAAACAGAATAGAATATTATATTCCAAAAAACCAACAATTGGCCATTGTATCGAAACGAATTCAAGACTCCGTATATTATACTCCAGCATCGATGGTAGAAGAGAAGATAGAAAAAATAGTAAAATCTAATTTGACTAAAAAACTCCTAGGCTATGAACTCACTGCACAAGAAATTCATACAAAATGGGATACTAAAACTTTTTTCTATTCCCCATTAGCATTAAAAACCAATTCCACTTTTTGGAGAAATCATAAGTACAATTACCTTTCCGAAATGACTGCTATAGCTATGGCTTTTCCGATGATTATCCATCATCAAAGTCTTTTAGGGAATTGGATTTTGGCCGTGTCTAAGATAGAGCCGATGAAATTGGATGATACTGTTTTTAATATTACCAGTTCTAAATAGGAAGAAGATCTACTCCTTTTTAAACACATGATAGCAGCCGTAAAAGACTACCAGTGCTAAAATACTAGTAAAAAATATCTCCCTAATTGCACCTAACATGGCAGGTAAGCAGACTAAAAAGCCAATAGTACTATACATTGCGATAAATCTCCAGCCTTTGATTGTTATGGTATCATGAAAGTTCGCTGCTTCTACTTGAACATCGTCTTCGTTTGTAACTCATTCAAAATTGAAAAGGTGATAAATGATTTTCTAAAGAATTATCGTCTCACTATATTTAGTTTTTACCTTTCGCTGGAATAACTATATAGTATGGTGCACTTTCTCTTTGTCCATTACTCACTATTATTTTTAGAGTTCTAGATTTTTTCATAGGCTCTAGTATAGCCAGATTATTCTTAAGTTCATAGGGAAGACCATCTAACCATACTGAGACCTTGTGTTTTTTGCAAACTGGCCATAGATTAATTTCGCTTTTTTCATTGACAAGAATTGTGTCTTTATATCCTATTGGCTCCGGTATTCTATAATTGATTCCTTGCTTATCCATCCAATCTAACTCTAGACCAAGTCGATCATAAAAATCATATATATTTCTCACATCATCGGGCATGAAAAAAATTTCACTCAAAGCCTGCATTCGAGGATAGACCATATACTCGACCTTCTTCCAATCCTTCATATACTCAGTCCAAACATTGCCCTGTGCGCCTAGTATATATCTGAAATTTGTATCATAAATACTGAATGGACTGTATTTGTAATAAAAAATATCTTCTAATTTATTATTACCCCCAATATTAACAGGCTCCTCTCTGGATTTACTATATCCGTGATCGAAATATAATGGTTTCCCAGGTGTCATTATAGCATTATGTTTCGCTTTTGCTGCTGCTATACCTCCGGCCTCCCCTCTCCAGCTCATCACCGTAGCATTTGGTGCTAACCCCCCTTCTAGTATTTCATCCCATCCTATGATTTGCCGTCCTTTACTATTCACGAACTTTTCTACTCTAGTAATAAAATAACTCTGAAGTTCGTCCATTGTATGAAGCTTATTTTCCTTTATAAAACTGCTGCATATTGCAGAATTTTCCCAGGTTTTCTTCACCACTTCGTCTCCTCCTATATGGATGTATTTGGATGGGAATAATTGGATGACTTCACTCAGCACATCCTCCACAAATTTATAAGTAGACTCCTGGCATGGGCAGAGTACTTCATCATATACACCCCATCTTTTGCC
>Ga0078894_10000700_pt1 | contig 23969 bp, 25 predicted proteins | sample LauGreSu1BDMLBSD_2_FD_67506 | JGI IMG/M metagenome (GOLD analysis project Ga0078894, IMG submission 67506) | Freshwater lake microbial communities from Lake Michigan, USA - Su13.BD.MLB.SD (version 4) (version 4) | ecosystem: Environmental > Aquatic > Freshwater > Lake | place: Lake Michigan... | reverse complement strand
TTGAAAAACTCATGGGAAAGCTGGAGATACATGGCTCTTTCAATACTACCAACATCCAAAATATTCATTTGTTAGCGTATCGTGCGACAGATACGTCGCATCTCACGGACCAAGACTATCGAACTTGTCTCCGAAAGGTGAATTATTGTGTCAAGAATATGATTGAAAAAGTTCACTTCAATCCATCTAAACCAGAAAACATGAACATTTATATCTCGAACATCAAAGACAAATACATTATGGTATACGATGGAAGCAATTGGACTCTTGCGAATAAAAAGGATGAATTGGACCGTCTTTACGAAGAGAAGGAGATGATGTTAGAGGAATGGCTTGAGACAAATCCGGAGAAAGAACTGAAGGATAAATTTATGAAGTATTTGAACAACAAGGAAAGCGATGAATGCCTCAACCGTATCAAGGAAGAAATCAAGCTCATGTTGTACAACAATCAGAAAATGTTAGAATTGAATGTTTAATACAAAAGAATCCGTTTCTTTTTATCTACACACATCCAAATGAATCCAGAACAAAGAATTAAATTGAATGAACTGATACGGGCAAACAACAGTGTAGATAATACGGCTCTTATCCGTGAATTAAAACACAGCACAAAGATATGGGAAGATGTGAAGACCATGCTTCTGTTAAAGAAAGGAAAAGAATGGAAAGAAGTCGAAGATGATTGTATTCAACAAGCTAATTTCCTTTTTACGAATTATACCATGATTTTCAATCGCCTTCTTCATGACCGTTTAGATGTCTCCATCCTCTATACCTTTTTAGAGGTTCTCAAGGAAATTGAGACAGGTGTTCTCGACCAACATGAGGCCTCCTTTAAGATTGGCACCCTGCTCAAGCAGATGTATATTGACCCTAGACTAGAAGAAGTCAAAGAACCAACCTATGTGAAAGGCGAGACTATTTCTTGGCAAGAATTTAAAAAGATAAAGATAGGATGATACAATGAGGCACCTGGTCATTGTCGAATCCCCATCCAAGTGTAAAACGATAGAACGATATTTAGGACCTGATTATCGTGTTATCGCAACTTGTGGTCATTTTAGAGGACTGAACTCTTTAGAACAAATCAACCGTCAAACCTTTGACATCACCTTTAAGACAACCAAATCAAAAACCATTAAGTATTTGAGAGAAGAGGTGGGTATCGCAAAGTCTGTCATTCTGGCTACGGACGATGACCGTGAGGGAGAGGCCATCGCATGGCACATCTGTCAAGTATGTAAACTCCCTTTGACAACTCCTCGTATTATTTTTCATGAAATTACCAAACAGGCCATTGAACGAGCGATACAAAACCCGACTACTCTTTCGATACCCAAGGTGATGGCACAGCATACGAGACAAATTCTAGATGTCTATATCGGTTTCTCTATATCACCCTTATTGTGGAAAGCCATACAACACACTCTCAGCGCGGGTAGATGTCAGACCCCGGCGCTTCATATGATTGCGGAACAAGAAGAACGTATTCAGAATCATTCTGTCGGAAATACGTATTCTGTGAAAGCCTATTTTACCAATAAGCGAATTGAATTTACATTAGAAAGACCTCTTACCCAAGAAGAAGTAGAACCCTTTTTGTCGAATCTGGAAGAGTTTATTTTGGAAGGACCTGAACACAAAGAGGTATCCTTGACTCCACCTTCTATTTTAATCACCAGCACTCTTCAACAGAAGGCATCGAGTACTTTACATTTGTCTCCGAAACAAGTGATGACCTCGGCTCAGATACTCTATGAACAGGGACTCATCACGTACATGAGAACCGACCAAGCCACCTATAGCGATGATTTTATCAAGACCGTCCAACAACATTTAGGGAATGATTTTCATATGCCCATACGCAAGAGTACGGAGGGCGCACACGAAGGTATCCGTGTGACACGATTGGATTTGCCTGAGATAACGATTGACAAACAAACGGACCGACTTTATTCTTTTCTTTATACCTATACCCTTCAAACCTGTATGAAACCAACCCTTCTGTGTCATAAGATATACAAAACCCGATGTAAAGGATTGTACTTTATACACACATCTGTAACGATGAAAGAAAAAGGATGGACCCATGTCTCAGATAAAGACTGGTCCTCTTACCTGGACCATTTAAAACGATTTCATTGTGAGAACATTGTAGCTGAGGAACAATGTTCCCAAGAATTTCATTGGTCCGAATCCCATCTCATCCGACAACTTGAAAAACATCAAATCGGACGACCTTCTACTTATACCCATATCTTAGAGTCTATCAAGGATAAGAAATATGTCACACTGGGAAAAATCCACCGAGGGTCTGTCCCTTTGTCTCGATACGAATGGACAGACAAGGGAATAGAAAAGACCACGTCCCTCAAAGAAGTAGAAGAATCCCACAAGCTATCCTTGACGTCTTTAGGGAAAGAAGTGAATGCCTTTTGCTATCAACATTTTGAAACCCTTTTTAATTATACATATTCGTCACAGCTTGAGACAACCCTAGACCGTATTGAACAAGGAGAACCTCCTTTGCCCATCTTACGAGAAGCCTGTGACCGAATAGACGAGCTAAAAAAAATCAAGATAGAACCCAAGGTCTATCCCTCTTTACACGCAGGTACCTATCGGTCTCACGCAATCGTGATAAAAAACGGACAACACGGATATTACATGGAATACAATGGGTTCACGCTTTCTTTAAAGAATTATCCACATTATGAACAAATCGAGGGTTGGATTACCAACCAACAAATGCCAGTAGACTATATCCAAGGGCTCATGGATTATAAGGAAAAAAACGAGAACATTATACTGGAGATAGATTCAGAATGGAGCTTACGAAAGGGTGCATATGGTCTCTATTTGTTTTACAAGACAAAGAAAATGAAAAAACCCAAATTCTACAAATACAATCAAGCTCCAACCAAGGAAGTTATAGAATCCTATATAAGAAAAATTATAAAAGAATAAGATAATGGGGTCTACCATAAATGCCGCAACAATTCTAGCAGACCAAAACAAAGTAAATCCCGTATTTTTAGCACTCGTGGTTGTAGGACTGTTTATAAAAATAGCCTTGTCTGAAGTAGTGCTCTCCACGGATGGGTCGACGGGTCCAGCAAGTTCACTGATTTGGGGTTATGGACTCGTGGTGTTTTCGTTAATTGGTATCATCATTGTCAACGTGAGTCCGGGTTCAAATGAATGGAACGATATAAAGCGCCTGCCCTGGACGATTCTCATGACCATTGCCTTGTTGGTATGGCTCATGGGAATCAATGTTCAATATTTCAAAGAGATTAACCTTAGAAATGTACCGGATGAATATTTCATGTGGTCAAATTATACGACCATTTTATTGGTCGTCTTGATTGGAATCAGCGTGTATCAGTACCTCTTGTATAAATTAAATGAAGAGAAAGCGGCAAGTGCGTTATTCATATACTCGAGCATTGTCTTTGTCTTTAATTTAATCGCCGTCACGATTCAACAAATCATTTTGAATTGCTTCTATGTAGACGGATAAATATCTATTTTACTGGTAAGTCCGATATGTGTGTCCGATTCCCAAATGCCTGAAATACGAAAATAAAACTTAAATTCGTCTACCTTGTTTTTAGAGTAAAAGATATTTTTGCTCTCGTAACATGGGTAATGTATCTTTTTTCGTAACGTAAGATTGAATGATTCTAACAATTTTTGTTCAAAGGTGACGAGTTTCTCCATAAAGTCCTCGTTCATAGTAAAAGATATCATAAACTGGTCTGTAGATTCTTTTATTGAATAGGATTTTAAGTCCACCCAAACCAGAATAGAGTTTAAGGTAAACGAGAGAAGGTTGTAACTGATTTTATAGAAATGGGTATAATTAAAAAACTTATTTGCGATAGGTTTACATAGAAAGCATTTATCGTGTTGTAATTCTTCTATAGATTGATACACATTCATATTATAATAAACCGGAGTATATATTTAAATAATGATTATATACTCTTTCAATGAAAGAATCCATTATTCTTTATGGTCCGGAGAATTCACTCAAATACAAAAAGGCAACTGAACTAATTCTACCTTACAGCAAATCAAAACTGAAATACAAACGTAAGATTGAAATTACGTTAAATGGTGAGATTTATTACTACAATATCAGTGACGTTCATTTCGAGATTGATTTTGAATTACTTGGGACCAATGAACATGGACTTTGGTATGAATTTATCAACCAGGTATCCGCGATTGTACAGACCCAGACTGACTTTAGTATCATTCTATGTCGTAATTTTCATTTAATCGACCAAGAATTGTTGTCTATTTTTTATACGTTTATGCGAAATCCAAAAATAAAATTCATCTTATGTACACGGTATATCTCGTTCCTACCAAAATACTTAAAGGAAATCTGTAAGATTATCCCTCTCAAAAAAGTAGGTAACGAAATCTACGGGAATCAATACAAGACCTATTGCGACAAAATCATAGAGTTTATCAAGACGGGAGACGATTTGTTTTTGTTGAGAGAACATATCTATCAATTATTCACCTATAATTACGATATCCATTTATGTCTACAGTACATTTATTTTGAGATACTCAAAACAAGTCGACTAAATCTCTCGATACATGTCTTGATACCTATCCTCGAAAAGTACAACACGAAGTATCGTTCTATTTACCATCTTGAACACTTCTGTATGACACTGAAATTGAATCTGATAGAAGGTCGTCCTTTGTGTTAAGGATTCATACTCTATACAGAAAAACGGTTATCATCGTTTCTTTCCTCCTTTTTGTTTTTGGGTCCGTCTTCGTTTCGTCTTGTATCTACGAGTGTATTTTTTATACATATATAGATACAATAGATAATAACCTATTAGAATGAATCTGCTCAAAGCATGCAAATTGTTGGATATTTCTCCGAATGAAATTCATACACCTATACTCAAGCAAAAATACAAACGTAAGTGTCTCCGTTTTCATCCAGACAAAAAGGGAGACAAAGAAAAGTTTATCGAACTCAAAGAGGCCTATGATTTTATTCTGAGTCAACCGAAACAAGAGTCCTTCTTGGACGACATGGACGAAACCTTTCTGAGACAATATCTGTATTCGATGTATACTTCCGAAGTGGAACTCTTTAAACATCCATGGTTTGTTCACTATTTTATACAACCTGTTCAAGAACATTTGAATCACTACAAACACTATATCTTACATCCTACCTTGGAACAGTTATTTCGAAAGGATATTTATTACTTGGAAGAAGAAACATTATATATACCCTTGTGGCATGAAGAGATTATCTTTCATAAAAAAATAAAGGTGACACTAGACCCTGTTCTACCTGAAAAGGTTGAACTCGATGAAAATAACAATATCCTTGTATATGCTGGAGACAAGGATATTCTGATGTTTGGGTCCATAAGTATTTTAATCACAGACCAGGAAAGGAAAGCAAAAAGAATCAAAGGTAAAGGTATTCCTAGAATACAATCCTCACTTTATGATGCGAGTGAGATATCCGACATTATCCTCGTCTAAACACCCTTCTCGCCAGATTTCTTCGTAGACTTTTTCTTGGGCTCCGTCTTCTCGGGTTCTGTCTTCTCAGGCTCTGGCGCAACTTCTACTCTCTCTGGCACCGGTTCAGGTGCTGGAGCTGGATTTGGTTCTGGAGAAGGTTCGGCTACTTTCTGTGTGTCAGGCGCTTTTGTGACGGGCACAGATTCAGTCTCGCCGTCACTGTCATACGTGTCGGGTTTTGTATCTTGACTGAGTGCTATATAACACTTTCCCTTCTCGAACGTATCAGGTGGCTTGACAATTGCTTGGTTCAGTTTCCAAGTGACACCAAACTTACCATTCGCAAACCAGATACCTCCTGAAGTAATCACTGTCCACACATCAGCACCTTTCTGGACCAGCGCATCCGGCGGAGTACCGTCCTCATTGGGATAAATCGAACGACTGTTTGTATCGAACAAATCAAACTTGGCTTCGTCTTTGTAGATAGGAAGTTTTACTTTGAGAGTCGGAGGACGAGTGGTGTCGGTGCTACCATCCTCTTTGTTCTTTGGGAACTTCAGCATTGGACTCCAGAGCTCACGAAGTACATCAATGCTACTGTATTTCTTGCCAAACCAGTCTCGTGAATTCGCAAACGCATCTTGAATGATTTTTTCTTCCATCTCCATCATCACGTTCTTGAGAGCCTGAGTTTCAGGGTTGGAAAATTCATCTCGAGGGAATTGAAGGCTCATATCATAGGTAGTCGTTCCGTCATCGTTGACTCGGCTATTGACTCCCCAAGTCATCATCTTTGGTGTGTGAAACGTCAACCACTTCTTTGTCGTAGAGTTTAGAATGTTGATGCTCTTACCTCCCTTCTTGTTTACGATAGGCTTACCGTAAATCATTTGGGTCGAAGGAGTGAAGTCAGAAGCTTTTACAATAAGGTTCGCCATTTTACTATAGAAAGATATGTAAACCCTTTAAATCAATTTTATTTTTAATACCATTTATCCTGTTAGAATACACATACAATATGTATAAAAAATGATTAAATATAAATATAATTCTACTATAATGAGTTTTTACCCGACAAAATATAGAGATTATGCCTGGATAAGAGAGAGAAAATATACCATTCATGACCTTGTGAGTATTTGCGACTTTTTCGGTTATTCTATAAAACGCCGTACGAAATCGATTATGTTGGAAGAATGTTATGATTTTTTAAGAAAGAGTCATTTCATAAGCAAAATACAAAGAGGATGGAGAAAACGAATCTTGTCTGAATTAAAAAGAACACAAGGTCCTGCCATGTTCAACCGTTCTCTATGTAATAACACGGAGGACTTTCTAACGACTGAACTGATGAAAGAGATTGATTATTATTTTTTCATTAGTGTAAAAGATAAGGAGTTTGTCTATGGGTTTAACATCATCTCCTTATACAATCTCTTGAAGAAAACCAAACCCTCCATGCAACCATTGAATCCCTATACTCGTAACCCCTTTACGAAAGAGTTCATCGACGTCATTTATCGTAGAATGAAACTCAATTACCTTTTGAAAAAAACAGACCATCCTATTTATCATGAGATACAACTTCCGTCTTACGATAATAAAATTACAGGATTGTTCCAGAAGATTGACTCCCTTGGGAACTATACCCAGGTAGAATGGTTTGTGAGTCTAGACTCTTATAAGTTAAGGAGATTTATGCTAGAACTTCAGGATATCTGGGATTATCGCGCACAACTCACCACGTCCATGAAAATCATCCTTTGTCCTCCTTTAGGAAAACCTTTCATCCATGTACCTCTTCACGTCATGGATACAAGTAGTCCGTTAGATGTACAACTTCTAAGAAATTATTGTTATTTAGTGATGGACGAACTCCTCAACAAGGCTGTCTCGATAGAGCATCAGAGTTTAGGAGCTTACTATATTTTATGCGCGCTCACTTTAGTGAATCAGGATGCCGCCGAGGCTATGCCTTGGTTGTATCAATCCGTTTTATAACAGATTCTTTGACTCGGTTTTAGGTTATATTATTAATGCGTAAAAAGGGATATAAAAAGATACTACAGTTAGTATATATAATGGCATCAAAGGCGAGCAAAGTTTCTACTAAGGAGAAGGCACCCAAGGCTACCAAGTCGGCCAAGGCTGTTGTGGAGGAGCCCATTGTAGCTCCTACCCCCGTTCTGGCACCTGTTCAGGTTCCAGAAGTCGTTTCTCCTCCTACTCCTACTCCCACTACACCTGAACCAACTCAGTCCCTCCATGATTTGTTCACCAACCTCAACAAGGCTTTCCAGGAGCTTAACTCCCACGTGAGCCTCTTGAAGAATGAGTTCCGACAGGTAGAGAAGCAGGTAACTCGTGAGATGCGTGTTCTTGATAAGATGAATGCTCGACGAAACAAGAACAAGGGAAACCGTGCTCCAAGTGGATTCGTCAAGCCTACCAAGATTAGCAACGAGCTTGCTGCCTTCCTCGGAAAGGAGCCCGGGACTTTGATGGCTCGCACGGATGTAACCAAGCAAATCACTGCCTACATTCGTGCGAATGACCTTCAGGACAAGACCAATGGTCGTCTCATTCTTGCGGACGATAAGCTCAAGAAGCTTCTCAACTACGACGAGAAGACGGTCACTGACCCTAAACAGCAACTCTCCTACTTCAATCTTCAACGGTTTCTTTCGGGACACTTCGAGAAGAGTGCTTAAACAAATCAATATCAAACACAGACATAGATAAGTGATTTAGATTATATTTTTTAATATGGTCTAGAGTATTCAAAAACTTATCGCTTTTGTATACAGATTTGATGTAGTAATAAAATAAATAAACCTGTTTTTGTGTCTTGGTAAATTGTAACAATGTTTCATTGTGGTCAATAAACCAATTCATGGTCTGTTGATAATTAAAGAGTAAAATAGCGGTAATTACATAATAACAAATGCCATTGGTGTTCTCCTTGTAAGATTTAATCTTTCCTTCGATTAAATCTGTATAACTCGCATCAAACTTGGATAAAAAATGTTTCATTTGAACAAGACTATATGCCCTTTCTAGATTCAAATTCATGTTAAAATATCTTTCAAATTCTTCATACGTAACGTTCTTATGTACAAAAAACGCAAAAATAGCAGAATTTAACGTTCTTGCCCAGAATTCACATAAGGATTCAAACAATAGATAATCACTTTCGATATGAAACAAGGGAGTCATCATCGCTTTGAAATCCACGGATATGTTTTTAAAATCGAGACAAAACATGTGAAAGCATTCATGAATGAATACTTTGAGAAGTTCCTCTTTTCGAAAAATACAAATGACTTCCCCGTAATTATACCCACTGTTTACATGTATCGGATGTACACAATCTAATTTAGGTCCACATTCCTTCTCAAAATGAGTAAGAATAAAGGTCATTCGATAGGACTCTTTTAATACAGCATCTTTTGAACAAAGAACCAACACCAACCTTATAAAATAAACAAACCGCTGAACATCGGTAACCTCTTTGGTATACAAAAGTAATTCAAACTGTGTTTTCTTCATCTGTACAGTAATGCGATAGAGTTCATAAGTATTTGATTCTATGTGGTTCTTGATTTCATCTGGGAAAAAGCGCCCAGATTCTGCTAAAAATGTTTCGTTCGAGGTATGATGAATGGTTGTTTTTGTTTTTGTGTCTTGAGCTTTACAGAGAAGTGTGTAGATGAGCTTCATAAAATAAGTATCGGGGAATTCATATTGAAGTAATAAAGGGTAATGCTCTAACATGAAGTCTACATTTTTATTACTTTTTTTACTGAGTTCTTGGACCAACATTATCAACCCGTGATATTTTAATTCTCTTTTTCTACTGCGGATTTCATTCTTATTTTTTTGGAAGAAGGAACCTTTATCGTTGACTTGGGTACTACGTTCAATGAAGTACCTAATGGGGTTGACATCGATTCCTCTTTCTTAGGTTCCGTCTTTGTTTTGGTTTTCGCCTTTGATTCCTTTGGTTTTGTCTCCTCCATCGGTATTGACTCCATCGGTATTGACTCCTTCGGTATTGTCTCCTTCGGTTTCGTTTCCTCCTTCGGTTTCGTATCACTCTTGGGTGTACGAGTCTTTCTTACCTTCTTGACTTCTGGAACGGTTTCTGAGATTTCTTTAGATTCCGGAATAGGTGTAAGGACTTTCATTGACGTATCGTCTAAATCTACCGCTTTTGGAGTTTCATCTAAGGAAATGTTAGGAGCTTTCTCCGTTTCATCTTCTGGCTCTTCTTTGAATTCACTCACAGATACATCTTTATCTGATACTTCGGTTGTCTCTTCCTTAGGCAAAGATACATCCAAATCTAGTTCAGAAACCTCGGGTTTAGGTTCCGCTTCAGGTTCTTTCGACTCAATGATTTCATAGGTCTCTATATCGACCTCTACGGTACGGAGAGCGTCTTGAATGGCCCATCGAGTCATCATATCCTGATAAAACCCGTTATCCGTCTTCAACCTAAACCCAATCTTAAAGACATACTGTAAAGCAATTAAGGTAGAGACAAAGGATTTCTCGTTATTCACCGAATCTTTTAAGGTATATAAAAACGCATCAGTTGGACTGTCTTCCTTACTCGCGTCTGAAATCACCTTTAAGATGGGTTTCATATCCTTGTCTTTCTTGTTCTCGTCTTTCTTCATTAATTCATAGAGAGCCCTGTACGCATCTTTTAGGGTTTTCTTTTTCTCTTCCAACTTCGGAAACTCCGCGATAAGAAAATCAAAGACGGTATGGGCCGATGACTCCTCTTTCATTTCAAATTCGACAAGTTTGCTTGGATTCTTTTCAAACTCTTCGAACAAACAAAAGGAACCTTCTGGAAAGGTGGAGATGTCAAAAATCAAAGGCATGGAATCAGACTTTTTCTCATACACGCCTAATTTGGTTACAACCTTTTCTCGTTGAATCACATAAACATAACAAAAAGCAATCCCATTCTCTGACATCATCGACTTTCCTGGCGCAACCATCAGTTTATGTCCTGAAATCGGAAGCATATACAGTTCGGTCTTGAGGTCCTTGTCGCCATCTTCAATTGTATCTAGTTTTGTGCTATACGTTTTGTTACTGATATGGGATTTTACTTTGCTTTCCATTTATATAGAATAGAGTATATTTTTATATCACTAAATGAACCTTTATAATGTCATCTAAATCCATACACTTGAATTTCATCTTTGGAGACAATTTTGGATGAAGTTTTATTTCTTTCACTTTACGAACGATGGATTCCAAGTTTTCATGGAAAAGGATATAATCCATACATTCTTTCAAAATGATATAAATACAATGTAAAAACTGTTCATTTTGTTCGATATTCTCATAGTCTTTATCTTCAATCAGTTTGTTTTCCAATAGAATACACAAATCTGTAATATTTTCAATGTCACAGTTGTTCGATTTCATTAAATTGATGAAAAAGGTGAGCGTGGAATCCAATTGATTGATTTTCTTGGTATATTCACAAAACGCATCATAGTCATTGGATTTTGTAAAGTCAAACTCTTGTAATTCTGTAAAATAACGATGATAATGTACTTGGAATACATCATAAAAACTACGATTCATGTCAATCAGCTCTTTGTATAGCTTTGAAAATAATTTCGAATAGAATAAATTCGAACTGGCAATGTTAAAAATAACACCCGTAATCTTATTCAAGTCATCTAGATTATCTACCGACTTGACCAGAACGCATAGTTCTTCTTTTAGTTTTTCATAGTTCTTTTCGGATATTTTATTCAGTATCTTCATGATTTCACTTACGTTCGACTCCTTCTTTACAATGACCGTTTTCTTTATCTTCTCTACCACTGGGATTTGAAGTATTCTTCGGACATGGTTCAAGTTGTCTACAATAGAATCATCCAACTTATGGTTGTCCCTTTTCATCATTAAGGAAACTTGGATAAATGTTTCATAACTATACATACTATTATTCGAATATTATTTTTAAGTTATAACCCTTTATTATTTTTAATACTTCTTTATAATGGATACAATTCAGGGTAAACTGGATAATTTGTACTTGACTGGGCATAATCCAATTGAAATACAACACAAATTACCGATTGAATATGTAGACCATCAGGAATTGGATAAAGTAATACGAGATGATTTAGAAATTGGAACCGTGAATCCATTGTATAGACATTTATTTTCTTCGAGTTCATCGTTGATGAACAAATGGTGCTCCCTCTATACAACAGATACGTCCTTTTTAAAACAAACACAGAAATGTATTCACAAATATAATTCAGAAGAGTACTTATTTGATGACTTCAAGACGGAATACAATCGGTTTCGTTCCGAGACAAATTTCATCGATAAATATCAGTTCATTGGATTCAAGTTTTTAGAATATTTGAATGAATCTGGTAGCTTTTTACATTGTCTCAGTCTATATAACTTAACCAGTCCCGTTTTTTCATTGTTGTCTCCGTTGGTGATGTTACTGGTTCCTTTTATGATATTGAAATTACAGAAGGTCCCGGTCACTATCACTTCTTACATTGAGCATTTGAAAATAGTGTTGAAAAATACAAGCGTCTATAAATTGTTTTTTAATCTATCCAGTGTTTCTTTCCAGAGTAGGGTATCTGCTTTCTTTTCACTCTTTATTTATTTGTTACAAGTGTATCAGAACATCATCTCTTGCTTATCCTTTTACCGAAATATCAATACCATTTACAAGTTTATCATGGATTATAAGGGTCATTTAAAACAGAGTCTTCTTCTGATAGACCGTGTAGTTGGGAACATACAACAGTATACGTCTTATCATGGGTTTTTACAGGAGCTTAAGCTACAGAAAGAACGTATCCATATTACACTACAAAAACTGAATTTGGTTCAAACGAGTGATTCTATTTTTGTAAAAATAGGACAAATTGGGACCATGATGAAACTATATTATGAGATTTTCATGAAAGATGAACATCATCATCTTATCTCTTATACGCTCTTTATTCATGAATTCAACCGAGACATTCTCTCGATACAATCGATGGTGAGAAACAAAAAACTTAGACCTTGTAAATACAAGAAAAAAACTGACATGAAGAACCTTTACTATCTGGCTCATATAAACGAGTCCAGCGTACGAAACCACGTTGACTTGAAAGATAATATCTTGATTAGTGGACCCAATGCTTCAGGTAAGACAACTATACTAAAGTCCGTGTTGTTGAATGTCATTATGAGTCAGCAATTTGGGTATGGGTGTTATGAAAAGGCTAGTATACGTTGTTATGATAACTTTCATTCTTATTTAAATATACCGGATACCTCAGGTCGCGATAGCTTATTCCAGGCTGAAGCAAGACGCTGTAAGGAAATATTGGATTGTATTACGAACCAACCCAAGAATACACATCTATGTATTTTTGACGAGATTTATTCAGGCACAAACCCAAATGATGCGGTAACGTGTGCGAAATTTTATTTGAAGGAGTTAAACAATTATAAGTCAAAAGTAGACTATCTTATTACAACACATTACATTGAACTATGTGAACATTTCAAGAACAAGCCTGTTGTCAAAAACAAAAAAATGAACGTAAAAGAGAACAAGGAAACCATAGAATATGATTACAAGATGGTAGAGGGTATATCTTACGTAAATGGCGGGGTTTTCATTTTAAAGCAGTTGGGTTATCCTTCTTATTTGTATGATTCCGTTTGAAATGATTTAGAAAAATCTTTAAACTAAGTATATGGGATTTTCGTCTATTCTAGATATTAGTAGTTTTTTCATCGGAATGATTATAAACCTTATCTTTGTCGCACTCATGTGTTACTATTTCAAACGAAAATACGACTTCCTGGAGATAGCCCAAAACGAACAAGCAAAAATTCTTTACCAGTTGATTCATAAGCCTTCTGGACTATCGTGCTCTCCACCTCCTTCGGCCCCTTCGATGGATTTTTCAAGTGACCCATTGGCACAACTCGGGCGCTCAGAACCAGAGCCACAATCAGATACAGACAGTGATTCAGATTCTGATAGCGAGGAAGAGAGTGTAAATGAACCATGCGAGAAACCGAATGATTTTGTCTTAAATGAAATCGCAGACATTACAGAGCTATCGGAGCTAAATGTAGAAGAGACAAAGACGATTGAATTGGATATCACGGTAGAGGAAGTAAAATCAGAACCACTTGAAATTACGCTCAACGTGGAAGAGTCAGACAGCGCCTATAGCAAAATGTCAATGAAACAGCTCAAGGAACTCCTGTCTTCGAAAGGAATTAAACCAAAGAATAACATTAGAAAGGATGAGCTTATCGACCTCATCACGAAAGAGATTCCTTCAGCATGAATCTTGTGTGTTATCCGTTAAACTTTTATGTTAGGTTATACTATGTGGGCTACTCAAAACAATTCACATGCGAACATGCCGGGGGTAGTAAGTGATGGTCGATTGTTTACCAATTATAAGTCGGATGCGATTGTCGGCGAAACAATAAAACGGGAGAACGGTCTTAAATCGAATGAAGAATATAGAAGATATTTAGTACAAAATACGGAATCCATCATGAAAGCGAATTATGACCAAATGGCAAAAGAAAATCAAACAGAGTATCACCATCAACAATATGATTACGGACCGCCTCATTTATACCTTTCTGTACAGGAAGATTCAAAACCTTATGGATACGAGGATACAACATCAAAACAGATGTACCTTACGAGGCAACAATTGGATGATAAAAAGCGTAGATTGATGAAGGATAATTATTAGATAATTTGATTAGTGGTTAAACAATTGTTCTATCCTTATGTAATGTACATAAGTATAGATGTAGGGATTAAGAATTTGGCATATGTTGTGTATGATAAGGATATCATAGAATGGAAGGTCATCGAGTTATGTGATAAATCACAAAATGCTTCCAAACTAAACATGATTGAAGTCGGAAAAAAACTACACGAGGCTCTCGAAATGATTCAATTTCCAGTGACTGAAATCATCATTGAAAATCAAATTGGTCAGAATGCGATACGCATGAAAATGTTACAAGGGATGATTACCTTTTATTTTATATCAAAGGGGATGACGAATATTCATTATTGGAATGCGGGTAACAAACTAAAACGGTTTATCAAGACAAAAACAACTTACAGTCAACGTAAAAAATACAGTGTACAAATTACACGAGAGATTGTCTCGAAATCTTTTCCATCTCAGACATCTTATTTTGAGACACATAAGAAGAAGGATGACCTAGCCGATTGTTTGTTACAGTTGCTTGATTTTTTAGGGAAACAGTCTAAGCTACCCGAATCAATTGATTTAATATGTAATGCGATAAACTTAAAGTTTTAGTATAAAGATACATCATATATGGAGGAAATTAGCCTAGATACATTGAACCTAAATCCGTCGTCTGATTTCGGAGGAGGTGTTGAATTTTTAATGAATGATAATAAAAAGGTTTTACCCAAGGTTTCCATCGATGAAGAATTGAAAGAGTTTGAGATGAATGTGCCTGCTTCTCCTCACTTAAAGCCTATCAAATTGAGCATGGAAAATACATCTGACCCTATTAAATTGGGGAAGGATACAGCATCGATGGATACGTTCCAACAGTCATCTGAAGGGTTTCGTCACATTAATGATATTCCGATTGAACAAGAAATGAAAAATATTGAGACAAAATCCAAAGAGGAAATTTTAAAAGAAAAGTTTCAAATCCTTCAGAAGTTACAAACCCTACAAAACAAGGGAGTTTCTCTGAGCAAACACTACACGATGGAATCTTCTTTTGATGAGATGAAAGGTGAATATGAATATATCTGTTCGGAGAGAGAACGTAAAAATAGTGTACAGTTTCAGGGGAAGATTTTGTCGACCTTTATCACTGGGATTGAATTCTTAAATTCCAAATTTGACCCATTTGATATCAAACTGGATGGATTGTCTGAGTCCATTCAAGAGAACATAGAAGATTACGATGAAATCTTCAGTGAGCTGGCGGAAAAGTATAAATCAAAAGCAAAGATGGCGCCAGAGTTAAAGTTGTTGTTTCAAATTGCTTCTGCTGGAATTATGGTTCACATGACGAATACAATGTTCAAATCTTCTATCCCTGGGATGGATGATATCATGAGACAAAATCCTGACTTGATGAATCAGTTTACCAGAGTAGCCACACAGACGATGGAGAAATCTAGTCCTGGTGTCTCCAAGTTTGTGAATGAGTTTCAACCCAAGGAACGACGACCTGAAATTCCGCGCCCAGTGAATGTCCGACCCGAAATGAATGGTCCTGAAAATATTAATAGTATTCTAAACGGCATCAAGAAAAATGTCAACATGGAAAAGAATGAGAGTTTGGTCAGCCTAGAAGACATTAGTGATATGAATGTTCCAGCAACTACGAAGAAAGGTCGTAGAAAGAGCGACAAGAGTAGTATTTCTATCGTGATTTAATTTTATTTTTGATTTTTTATTTGCGATTTTCATTTAAATAATCTTAGTCATTATGTTTAATGAGTAAGATGGAGATGTTACAGCGAATGTTGGTGGACATAAAAAAGAGTATTACGGATTTCAAGGCGATGATAGAAGAGAAAAACGAGAAAGTGGAACAGATGGAACGTCAGCAGGTCATTCTGGAAGAGAATATCCGAGCAGAGAAACTTCAATTGGAGGAACTCAATAAAAAACTTCAGGGCTGTCTCGAGCTAAAACAGGAAACAGACTCTTATTACAGTCAGATTGAACATAACATCGATACGCTAATGACGATTCTTACGTCTTCGCGTACGTAATTTTTTCTTGGATTTACCTCCAAACCTAGGCATGAGAACCTGTAAGAAGGGTTGTAGTTGTTTACGTAACGTTCGTCTCAACTTTTTACATTTCGCCTTTGACTTTAGGTCAGAAACCACTTCCACGTTGTCCTTGGTCACATCGATAATCGCGATAGTATATTCAATATTACTCTTTTCTGATTTCTGGACAAGTTCCTTGGTAAGTTCACAGGTGTTTTTCTTACAATATTTCTTTTCTTTGTCTTCATAAATATACTTATCGAAATGATTCTCTACATCAGAAGGAAAGAATATCGGATAATGATTATATTCTATAATTTTATAATTCTGTTTAACATTTTCTTTGGTTTGTGAAATACGCTGGGGATTCATATAGATGAGCTCATTGCTTTGGAATAGAATGTCTAAAATACTTTTCTTGTTTTTTTCGACAAAGTTTTTTAATGTACCCGAGAATACGGTCTCTTCGAATACATTGGTACTCTTTTTATTGGTTAAAATATAATCCACGTACTCGGTCAGTAACGGATTGGATTGATTGATTTTTAGAAATTCAACCGCCAACCGTGTCTTGTCTGTATAGTTTTTTTTCTCTTTCAGAAAGGCTATCAATGACTTTTTGTCAAACAAAATATTTTTATAAATCTTAATATTTGTATCTGGAGACAACGTTCCATCGAGTTCGTTGAATTGAAACCATTTGTATTTTTCATAAATATGTAAGTCCATAAAGGGTTCAACGATACCTGGATAAATCGGTTTATAATTCCCCTGGACGACTCTCTTATATTTGATAATATTTCCATAATTCCTTGTCTCGATAATATATTCATCCGTGTCTCCGACTGTTTCATCTTTAAACTCTTGTTCTTCTGCGTCTTCGAATTTTTTCTTTACCTCGTTTTTCTCTTCATCCGTGGTTGGCTTGTTCTCACATGCTACAGAGGTTAAACCTTTATACTCTCTAAAAATAAATTGATTCGTGGATCCTCTTCTGTCTTTAAAATATCCAACACGACAGGGCATTTTCTTGTCGGTGGGGTCTCTTAGTTTATAGACATAAGAAGAGCCTGGTTTGATTTCGGAGAAACTATCCACAATGTCGGTGTTGTTTACACGATAATAAATGCGAAATTTGGTTTGATTCTCACTAGAGGAGGCAAGTTTCAAATACTCACGGTCATTCGTTTTTTTATAAATATCATTGAACAAGTCTGCGATTTGATACATCGTTTCCTTCTCTTTATCGTTAATGTCTTTACCATCAGAGACTATCTTCTTTCGTATTTCGTCTCGTGTGACTTTTAACATCGGGTCTTTTACCGAAGAGATTCGGCATCCTAATTTCTCTACGAATTTCTCTATAATCCCATTTAGAACCTTGGATTTTTCCTCCGGTAACTTCTTTTTGTAATATCCTGTGAAAAACCGGTTCTCTTTGTCTATCGTATAGACGATGTTTTCAAATTTGTCTGGAGCATTTCCATACGTGTCGGATGCCTTTTTCTGTCGGATGTCATTGATAAACGTAAAGGCTCTTTCAAAATAGGCCGTTATCCTTTCTGTAAATTCTTTTGACTCTTCTTCCCCATCTGCGAAAACAGGGACAAAGAGTACCATATTCCCATCCTGAGGTGCTTCCTTGTCTCCTCTTTTAGTCGTAGGCTCTCTCGTAAATTCTTGTTGGCCTTTGTGGGCTAACACTCTTTCATAGATGTTGCTGATGAGGTCCGTGAAACGTCGACTACTGTCATCTAAATCAAAAAAAACAGGAAATAAAAATACGGTGTTTACAGAACGTCGATACAATGACTCTAATGTATTCCCAAAAAGTATTTCAAAAAACAACGTATGGAGAAGATATCTTTGGATGCTCTTCTCTTGTCCGTATGTTTTATTCTCCAGGGTATACAATTTCTTGATGGATTCATACGTGACATTATTGTCGATGTCCTTTAAATCAGGGTCTAACGTAGTATAATATTTTTGAGGAATGAGTTCACTATATACAGTGGAGACATATCTTTGTAAGTTCATACTATAAAGGGTTAAATAAAATTCTCTTTATACAGGGTATTCTGTATAATGTCATTATTTTCAGAATGCTCCTTCATTTTTCTAGCCTTTTTTAGAGTATAAATCGCCTGATTCACTTCTTGTTGGGTCACCTTCTCTCCTAATACGCCTCGTAATTCCCTGTACTTTTCAGGTATAATACAATAACGACTATTTTCGTTGAACAGATAATCTACAAAGACAATAAAAACAGCCGTAAGGATAAGTGAAATAAAAATGTCTCGTGTACCTATCCAGAGGATAGAAAAGACAAGAAGTTGACGACCCAAACTATATTTAAGATAGGACTCTTGGGTTTTACTCAATTCGATAATCGCATACTTTGACCCAATGTTCATGATAAGCATGACGACTCCAGCGAAAAATTTGCTATCATTCATCAAATATAGCGTGTCTAAAAAAATGTTTGATTTTTTTCGTTTAGACATATTATAGTTCATTTATAAAAAAAATATATCCCTTTCTAATAAAGGTATGTCTCTTGCTTTGTTTGCTTCACCGATTGACAGTAAAGACGACTATTTAGAAAGTAAAATAAACAAGGAAAGGGAAAAATCAAAGTTGAGTTTTCAAGATATACAGTCACAACTTAAACCCGCATCTGCTCACGGAGCGTATAACGCAATGAACGGAAAAGAATCCGATTATGACATGAACGATGTTTATCGGGCCCATCAAAACGTACAGGAGGACGGAGACAAAGAGCTATCTAATTTTTATGAAAATGAAAAGATAACCTATAAACCAATGGTAAAAACAAATCAATACTTGCTTATAGAAGACCAAGACAAAGTGCCTGCGAAAAGAGTAGACTCTGATTTGGTCCAAAAAATAGACAAACTCATGGAAATGATGGAAGAGCAATCCGAGATAAGAACGACGAAGAAGAACGAAGAAATTGTGTTATATTGTTTCCTAGGTATTTTTACCATTTATGTATTGGATTCTTTTGCGTCTATCGGCAAATACAGTCGATAATTTATTTGTGTTGAAAGATACAGACAGACAAAGGCGCCGATTCGTATCTCATTGTCTTTACGTGTACAAAGCCAGCCGGTCTCGCCTGTTGAATAAGGGAGGACTCCGTGTATTCATATAAGTCTTGCTGGTTCGTACGTTTTACTCCATTAAAATCTTGAATGGTCTCAATCATTTTATGTTCGTTTAGTTCTAAAGAGTATTGATAATTCGATTTAAAATATGAAGAAGGCATATGATTCACGAGTTGATATGCTGGGAATTTACGCAAGTCCGCAAAACAAACAAAGAAAAAACCACTATGAACCGTCCACTCTTTTACAATATAACATAGCTCTTTGAAATTAGAAATCGTATGAACCGTCAGTAAAGGGAGTATGGTGTGACTAAATCTATTCGGTTGAAATAAAGAAGAATCCATGTAAGAACCTGAAACGTATTCATTTTTAGGATATTTGTATTGAGACATTTTTACCATTGATTTGGAAGAATCTAAACCCGTCACTTTTGTCGTATCCGACAGGAGTTGAACCAAATGACCTGTTCTTGACCCTATACACAAGGTATGGCTATTGTTATACAGATATGGGCGAATCATTTGAATGAGTTCCATCGAATAAGGAATCGTAAGCATTACGTCATCATAAATATAGGTATAAAAATTATCGTATATTTTTTCATTGGTATATACTTTATTCTGTATTCCTTCCTCTTTGTGAACGACAGAAAACCCTTCTTTTTCACTCATTGTAAGAAAAAGATAAAGAACCAATAAACAGATTACAATATAAATCATCATTTGTATAATGTATTATTTTTTTTTGTAAATAACTATCTAAATGATGATTCATGACACGAGAACCCATTTCAGAACACACACGTTTTCTAATTTTAAAAAGACGAAAGTGTTGAAAGAACCTGAAAAATGTATTTATTATCAAAAAAAAGAGGAAGCGTTCTATTGGACAGGAGAACTCATGTGTAGTGGTCATCTTCTCGAACTATGGAACCTCTTTTTATTTGTCCTGTGTAAATACATTCATATTCACAATCCTAGATTACCTCTCTATATAGACAAGAAGTTTCACGAGTTTAAGGAATACGCAAATCAATCCAATGATATAGATTTGAGGAACAAGGAAGAGGTCAGAACGATTATTTTCTCCATTGTTCTTCTCTTATGTGAAAGCAAACGAGAGACCATACTGGAAGACCTACATTTTGAATTTAAATTTGAAAATGTATTTACCAATCTGAAAGCACCTAATGTGGAATACATAAAGCCCTATTTTAAAGAAGGAGACCCCAAAGAAATTTATATTCCTTTGAATGAATGTGCGTACCATCTGATTGAGACAAAGAATCGCATGGATATTTTTTACTGGATAGACTGGATGATACAATACGATGAACTGTGTAGTAAAAAGAAAAAGCCACTGACATGTGTAACGAGGGATTTTGTGACTGTGAAGAGTACAAATATGATTTGGATATTGTTTGAGCTTCTGTTGTCTTTTCAAGAACCTGAAATCTTATATAAGATTATACAGTCATTGATTCGCTTATTTAGTATAAAATATACTCCCGCTACAAACAAAAAGAGAAAATATATTTTAAACCTGTGTGTTCTATTGATTATAAACGATAGTGTCGACTTTACTACCAAAATTATAGAGAACACGGCTGTATTTATACCTATGGAAGAAAACATCAACCTTATCTTTGAACAAATCAAAAAAAACGAGGTTCACATAGATTAAATATGTATCTATACTACATATGGCAAAAAATATATTACGGAGACAATTCTCTAATATGTATGGAAAAAATAAACCCTTTCAAAATCCAGAGCCTTTACCTACAGTCAAGGATAAATTGCCTGCTATAGAACCGCCGAATGTTACAGTTACGATGATAATCGTGTATACCCTTTTGGTCGTTTTTATTCTTTTTATTTATTTGAATAGAAATGTTATTTATACTGCCCTAGAGAAATGGTACAGTCAGTTTAAACCCGGTAATCAACTCGACGAGTTGGAAGAGAAATATCATCGATTATTCCAGAGTTACTCGGATGCGTCTATGAATCAACAAAAGTTGGACGAAGTGTTGGAACAAGGTAGACAACGTATGGATTCTATCGAGTCAAGAGAACAACGATTGATTGAGCTTTTAGAGAAGAACCAATCGTGTCATTCATTGGAAATGAAGGAAAAGGAACACAAAGAAAGCGAAAAGAAGGAGGAAAAAGGAGGAGTGAACCAGCTTCGTGAAAAAATAGCGGGGTACACGAAAGAACAAACGGTCACTTCGAATGGGTTCTGTTATATTGGGTTCGACAACAACCAGCGAGAATGTACGAATGTTTCTGATGGAGACATTTGTATGAGTGGACAAGTTTTTCCTACGTTAGATGTATGCCTATATCCAAAATTCAGACATTAAAGCGAGGGATAGTAGGGGATATAAGGATTTAAATAATATCCCTCGAATGTCCTGTCGTTAATCCCACTATTGGTAGGTGGAGTGATGACAATGGGGTTTCCATTATTGATACCAATATCACATGGAAGTTGTCCGTTGTTCTCCTTTAACAGTTGATTCAAACGAGCTTTACTAAAATGATAGGCACCACCATATTTGACTATATTTGTGTAAAGCTCTTTCGTTGTAAGGGTAAGACCAGGATTGTTTGGTGAATTTCTAAACTTTAAGGTCTCTGCCTTACGTCTCATTTTAAGCGAGTCATAATCTGAACCTAACCCCACGTTAAACGGTATTTGAGCACCTTGTGTTCTTCCCACAATCGTAGTGATTGGAGGAATTGGATTATTTGGATTAGAACCGATAGTTCTTAATTGTATCAATGCCTGAAAAGCTGGATTGGATACACAATTTTGATTCATCGCAATAACGGATTGTGTAATGGTGGAAGCATTATAGTAAGTCGCCCGCTTAAAATCTCCGACACAAAACGCCGTTTTGTTTCTATAGATAACGTTTGAGTTTCCAAGAGTAATATACAAAGCATTTGAAACGAAAACTGTATTTAATGGTACACTATTGAATAGATAATCTGAAAAGACATCTAGATAAAAATTTGTACCATACGTATTGACTACAATTCCATTTTTCTCTTGGTTTCCATAACAGATATAGAAATTTCCGTTTGCATAATGTAACCCTCTAGGTAAGGTGACTGGCATATAGGGACGAACGATACCCGCATCTATGACAGAAATAACATTGGTATCATAATTTGAAAAGTAAATCATGTTGGGCGCATACGTTAACCCTGAAATACCCTGTAGACCCGTATAAGCAACCGTCGAGGCATAGGTATCGCTGATGGTTGTGATGGTACCCTTTGTATAATTTGAAATATACATTTTGTCTTCCAATGGATGATGAACCATCGAAGGAAATTGAGGAGAAGCGTCAAATAACGACATGTGGACTTGTGTAACGATAGTAGGTGTCGTAAATTCATAGACAAAAAGACGGGTTAGAGTTAACACGAACAAACGTTGTTTTCTATTCGTATACCGAGTGATAGCTAAACAGATGGGCTTATCTATCACGATAAAATCATATTGAATAAACCCGGATGAAGTGATTCTACACACTACGTTTCTCGAAGTATTTGAAACATAAAAATACGTACCATCTGTGACAATGTTATAGAATCCGTCAATTGAAGACATTATATACTCTCTACTTTTTTTGCTAGAGGTATCTTTTCAATTGTATGTTTCGGAAAAACATATGTACATACATGTTTTTCAGGAAGTTGATGTTTTACGCAAAAGTTATGGTCGCATTTACACGTAATGACAATGACGGTTTTCTTTTCACAGTGGAAACACTTCATTTTATATTAGGGGAGATTAATTCAGGGAGGGGTCAATTTTTGGATTCGTAGAAGTAATGACGTCATCCCCTTCAAAAAGTTCCTTTCGGATATCGTCCAGGGTAGCATTTACGCCAAGATTCTTCTCTTGGGTGTTCATGTTCTTGATAGAGACAAGCTCGCCCTTTTCATTAATCGTCTGGGTCAACATGTTATTCGTCTGCTTTGCCTTCTCTACGTTTTCTTGAATGGCCTTGAGCTTACTTTCCTTGACACGTTTGTCAAACTCCATCTTTGCGTTGTCTTCATTCTTCTTCTTTTCGTGCATGAGCTCGTTCAATTCCTTCTCTAGATATTGAACATTTCCTGTCTTATAAGCCTCCGGGTGAAAAGGTACCCAAAGTCCAACCGGACCCACGTACACGTCATGATTCGGGTCAACTTCACGAATCATCTTACATCGAAGTTCCGCCTCTGCCTGTGTAGGAAATACGCCTCGAACCTTGATACCACGTACGGAAGTTTGGAAAGAGTTCTTCTTATTATACTCTTCATTCAACTCGTTCTCATGTGTATCCATAAACGTACGGTAATCTCCCTCTACATTCTCACGGAGCGTCTCTTTCTCCGTGGACAAAAACGATTGATACTCTTCCGTCAGTTCTTCCATTTTAATATTGTATTTATATGAAACAAAGTTGAGGAAGGTATTGAATTTTT
>Ga0078894_10000699_pt1 | contig 24013 bp, 7 predicted proteins | sample LauGreSu1BDMLBSD_2_FD_67506 | JGI IMG/M metagenome (GOLD analysis project Ga0078894, IMG submission 67506) | Freshwater lake microbial communities from Lake Michigan, USA - Su13.BD.MLB.SD (version 4) (version 4) | ecosystem: Environmental > Aquatic > Freshwater > Lake | place: Lake Michigan, USA... | reverse complement strand
CTATCTAAAAGCGTCCAGTTTATGTTATCGTTTGATCCAGAAAGAGACCATGAAGAAATAGAAGGATACAACGGATGAGGAGCCACGCAATAAGAATCGCAAATAGCATTAGTAATTCCGGCATTAAAACTAATTTTTATATAAGGATCTACAACCGCTGAATTATGCTCAAAATAGAAAGGTCCATATAAAACAGAATCAGTATGTCGCCAATCTAATGGGTTTCCCATTCCATATTTTAAAGGGTTTTGACTCCAAGTAACAGTACACAAACTATTAGAAATATTCGTATCTATACTGTATCCAGTAGGCAAAGCAATATTATTGCATGCTGTTGGATAGTTAACATACGCCGGCATATAAGCATAAAAATTTCCAGTATCGAGCGGCAAATCTGCACCGCCAGATAATGTTTTATTATAAAAAAACGTACCAGAATTAGTATTCGCATTAATATTAAAAGACCCGGTTAGTCCATCTAAAATATAATCTCCACTTAAAAGATTATTATTAGAATCTAAATAAAAACTTTCCCCTCCAGAAAAAGAATATTTGCTATAATTAATAGAAGAAGCCCCATTGAATGATGCGCCAGTAGTCAAAACGGGACTAGTAAAAACAACGCCCGAAGCAAGATTTACTCCCGTTAGTGTTCCACCCGGCGTTACACCAGTCCATCTTCCCGTAAATAACAAAGTATAAGGATTAGAAGAATATATAGCCCCAGACCCTAAAACTAAACCAGTATAACTTATGGACCCAGTGTTTGCTCCAGTAAAATTTCCAGTGACCATAATAGGAGAAAGATCCTTGCAAACAAGTGTTCCAGGAATCCAATGTTTATATACCTCGCTAGAGTTTTTAGATCCAGTTACTCCCGTCAAAAAAGGTTGATAAAAAAATCCGCTACCCGAGTAATACTGATTTGTTTTTATATCTGCTTCAGTAGAAACGTATTGCGTTCGATAAGTATCTAAAACATACCCTGTGCCAAAAATATCTCCCGAAATGCTTTGCCTAGACTGAACACCAGTAGCGTCTATATATCCGGTTTGGTAAATTAATTGACCGGAGTGTATCCCTGTAAAAGAAATTAAATTTAAACCACTACCATAATAATCGATCTGATCTGTCTTTAAAATTCCAGACAATTTACCATTTAAAAACCCTGCTCCGTATATATTTCCAGAAACAACTCCTGTACCCAAGCCGGTATATTCTAAGAACCCAGTTTTAGTATTTTTATAATTAAACCCAGATACTTTTTCAAGCTTAAAATTAAATGACGATCCCGTACACAGCTTTCCCTCTAAATCATAACTCCAAAAATAATTATTTGTAGTTTGATTAAATCCGCTATTTATTCTATAAAAATCAACAAAATACAAAGGATTATAATTCAAATCCAGTGCTCCAGTTTTACTAATTATTCCAAAACTAGTATAAAAAACTAAATTATAATTAAGAGGATTTATACCACTAGTTTCGGAAAGAGAATAATCTGATCCATCTCCAGAATATTTAAACAAAAATGAACCAGTTTTACCCGGCTGCAAATTAAAATTAGAACTTAATCCTGAAAAACCATATCCACTATAGTTAAAAGAAGCCTCTCCAGAAAAAATTTTAAAAGAAGAAAAACTATCCACGGACGTGTTTAAAAATAAACCGCTTATGCTTTTTTCTGTTAAAAAAGGAGATCCAATAAAAGAAAAATTATAAGTTGGAACTTTATATCCATAAATATTTACATCGAAATCTAAAGCCGCCCTAGATGTAGAAACATAAATTTCGCTAAATGACCTGGTTTGATTTGCTATATTTAAATTCAGAGCAACCGGGCTACCATTAATCCAATATCCAAAATTCCCACTAGAATAATTCCCGGATATGCTAATATTGTCATTATTAGAATAAGAATAAACAAATCTATTTAACGGGTCAAAAAGTTTTCCGCTTTGAAATTTAAATAAATCAACGGCGCCGCCTGTTCCAGATATTCCAAAAACAGAGTTGCCAGACCAAGAATAAGGAGAAGCGTCTAAAGAAAAAGAAAAAGACGATTGTTCGGAAAAGCTTCTGTATTTTATTCCACTTTGTAAAATCATTTATTTATTTTCTTTTTGATTATCTTGTTTGAATAGCAGCAGGGGATGGATTATTACCAATAACTACACGAGACAGATCCTGATTCCCAAAAATAGGAGGTCTTGTCGAATAAGAATAACTTGCAGAAAATCCATCATCTGATATTGTTATATCCAAATTACTTAACCCTCTAGACACAGAAAGAGGCAACTCGCTTATAAAATCTGTACAAACATAACTTACAGAATTCAAAGTGCTGCCCTGTAAATAGCTTTCTCTAGAAAATAGCTCGCTTGGAGTCGGTTGATTTTTTACTAAATTTTCAGAAGTAGACCTATTTTCTAAAATAAATCTAGTTTGCATAAGCGGATCATTTGAAGAAGTGCTCCCATCAAATTGAAATGTTATTTCTTCTTTTTTTGTTTCATCTACCAATACTTCCGCCGAATAAGAAATAGTAACAGATCCTTGATAAGAAGCCTCACTAGAAGAAACAACTGTTACGCTACCTCCATGGGCTCTTATAGTAGCCCCCCGTCCCGTTTTATGCAATGGTCCGGTTGAAATTTGATTTGTTCCATTATTATTATTATTCGTACCAGAAGATCTTTGCTTATCGATTACTTGTTCTTTAGCCGACAAACATTTTTTTTCATTTAAATCTGTAAGACGACATTGATTTCCAGAAGACGAAGAAGAATTAACGTCATAAACAGTCTGCTCTCTATCATTAGCTCTTGTTGTATACGAAGCACCGAAAGACATCCAGTTAGATAAATGTGAAGCTTTTGGTATAAACATAATAGTATTATAAGTGTTGGCTTCAGCGCTACTTATTACTCCATAAGAAATTAAACATTCAGCAACGCTAGACGCTGTTGATATGTTATGCTTTGTTGGCATTAAATTTTGAACATAGTCAGCAGAGTCTTCGATTCCAAGAAGCTGAAGAGCCATTGCTGAAGGAATGCTTGGACCAGCGCCTCCTCTTTCAAATATTCTCCTTCCCTTCAAAGCAGAGTTTTCCATAGAGTCTGCATCCTCATATCTTGTTCCCTCAGGCTCAACTGAAATACTCATTGTTACAATCGAAGTCGCAGAACAAAAATAGCTTTCTCCAGATCTAGTGCCAGGTCCCCTATAATAATTTCCAATTTTACTAGTAAAAATATCTTGTTCTATTTGCTCCCACTTAGCTTCTGTACCTTCATCATAATTTAACAAATAGCAATCCCAATACGAGCCTAATTCCTTAACCTCGACTCCTGCAAAAGCAGCCATATTATTCATTTGCTCTCCGTACGCAGATATAGTTAAAGCCCCAGCAGCAGCACCAGCACCTATTTTTTTTTTCTTTCCGCCTACAATTCCGCAATTTGCACCCAGTTTTCCTAAAACAACAAAATTATAAAAAGATCTTAGAGACGGACTTAAATAACCGCATACAGCAGAGGTTATAAATTCTTGAGAACTTCTATCTCCTCCATACTTTGTATTTCCCCCATCAGACAAGCTTTTGTCTATAAAAAGATTATAAGGAATACAGGAAAGAGTTATAGTTTTTTGTATAGTGTTCGACGCAGACAAATTAGTAGTTTTAGGCGTATATGGTTTTATAAAATAATTAGCTGCAATCTGATTATATTTTCCTTCAGCTGAATAACTAGTTTTTTTAGATACAATAGATGCATTTGTTACATTACTAGGAATATTAAAAACTGCATTTTTCAAATCAAAAAATACAACTTTATTTTGCGAATAGTCCCAGTAAAAAGAAAGACCAAAATCTTGACACCAACTATTTAAAACAGACCTAAGAGTGCCCTCGTATGTTTTTCTAACGCTTGAATTTGCGATTGGACAACTAGAAACACCTGCTACCCCGGCGGTGTTTTTTAAATCATCAAAAGTATAAGAAGTGGCAGCAACTTCACATGCCGTATCGGGTGGCTCTTCAGATCCAACTATAATTAAATCCCCAACTGCGCCATTAAAAGATCTAACGGTTCTCGAAACGCTACTATTAACAAAGTTTTTTTTAACTAAATTGTAACCTCCACCAGTGTCTTGTAAGTCATAATACGCATCCTCGGCTGTAAAAATAACGGGCAGGGATACCGTTTTTGATGTGCCCATTTTACCAAAAATACCAGGTCTAAAAACAACTACATATTTTTTATCTAAAATAACACTATTATCTATAAGAGTTATAGAAAGCACTTTTCCAGAAATGCTTTCTTCTATTTCATAAGAAAAAACTTTTCCACTAAATGAAAACTGCCCAAATGAAACATTTGAATCCGCACCAATTGTAGGATTAATATAATAACCTGTTGTAGATATAACTTTATAAGTTAATTTAGATGGCGCGTCTGAATAAGACATAGAAAAATCCAATCCAAATACGAATCCACCATAAGACGGAGCATTAATACTGGGTATATTTTTTATAGCCATAAACCTTATTTTATCCTTTTTTCCTTAATAAATCTAATTAGAGTTACACCAATTAGAACCAAAAAGACTGGTCATTGAAGCTAGAATACAATAAATTATTAGAAGAAATAACCGGGCACCCGTTAAGTATTTTATAATCACTAACTTCTATATATTCAGATCCTAGCGAAAGTCTAATTCCGGAGCTATAAACCTGAGAATTTCCAGGTAAAAAATTTTCAAAACCAGTAAAAAAATTATCTAATCCGGTTTTATTTATTTTATAGGCAGAAGCATAAGAATCTGAAACTTTTATTAAAACAGAAGAAGCTGGTATTGCCACATTGATTGTACTTGAATTATATTCAGTTCCACTTAATAGTTTTCTACCATTTAAAAATAATGACACATCACTAAATGGGGGGCTAAAATATGTAGATAAACTAGAACCTGGGGCGACAGCAGATTGAATAAATTTAGCAGATCTATTTAAAGCGGTAGAATAATCATATACCATAGTATCTGTTATTTTATTCAAAGTATTAGACATTATATTTCTACCTCCGCTTATAAAATAGTCGCCGCTTAGATTGTATTTTTGCAAATACCCATCTGTATAAAAAGAAAAACCACTTTCCAGCAAAAGCCTGCCATTTCTAAATATAAGATTTAAATTCTGACCAGAAAACAAGTCTGCTAAAAAATATTCAGCTATAGAAGAGTCATATGAAGGAATAATATTCAAATTCATTTTCTTATCTTGCTTTGGATAAACATAAACTTCTCCAGTAGAAGCAGATAAGCAATTATTTAATCTATAAATAGAATTAAATCCTAAAGAATATATAAAGCCAGTATCTATGTCTATCCTAGAAGGATAATAAATATCTTTTCCTGTGCATTGTACCGTATTTATAGGAACAAATACGCTACCAGTAAAATACCCAGTAAGTCCAGAAGTAGTATAGGTTGGAGTTATAACCGTTGCGGTTCCACTATAAAGACCACTAATGCCAGAAGCATAAATTTGACCAGTTAGAGGATTTAGAACATATAAAGGACTGCTGAATCCGCACGCATCTTGAACGTTTCCTATAAATTTATTCTCATATCCAGTGACTCCAGTTCCAACAAGATATCTGTACCCACTCGTATAATAACCAGTTGGAACATATGCAGTATCATATTTAACAGTGGTTATATATCCAGTTATACCAGTTCCAAGATTTATACCACTACCGCTAAGAGTAGTAATATTTTCACAAGAAGTAATAGTTCCACTAAGCGCTCCAGATACAGGACATGAATAAAAACCGCTACATAACCCTGGTATATAATCTAAAGGGAAGGATTCATTCAAACAATAAAAATCATCAAAGTAACCATTAAATCCCTTTCCAGAAGACCAAAAATTAGAATAAGATCCGCCTAATCTAAATTTATCGCAATGAGAGTAGGAGCCATTATATATAGGAAAAGAATAAAAATTTAAATTTTGTGATGAAGGGTTGAAAACGCCCAAGTTGAAATTTTGAAAACCCTTATTTAAATAAACAATATTTTTTGATGCTACTTCATATGGAAAAGTAAAAGAAAAAATGCCATCTACTGAATTCCAATATTCTAAATACAAATTATTAGAATCATTAATTCCAAGAGTTAAACCAGAGCACGTCGAAAAACTTGATCCAGTTGATGAAGTTAAGATTGTTTGAGACCCCTTAGAAACCCTATCATAACAAAATAAAAAAGAAAAATTATCACTTGGAATAGATCCCATTATATCAACAGAATTTGAAGTTAAAAAGTAGCCGCTTCCAGCTGCTTGAGAAAAAGAAGCCGTAGAACCATTAACTTTTCCGCTATAAGAACCACTAGCCCAATAAGCCGGATTAACAAATCCCCCATTTGAAGACGGATTATTTGTAAAATCAAAAGCTGTCAAAAGACTTGATTGCTGAATACCAAGCAAGTCCATTCTATATTTAAATCCTGAAGAGTTAACAGTAGACATAATTAAAACGCGATTATACCCCCATCAAAAGAATATGTATAATTCAATGATATTTTTTTATAGTTTTTATCAGTTGTTTCCACTTTTTCGTCCAAGAAAACATTAGAACCGTTTACATATATATTCTTGAGCCTATCAAGCTCTGCAAATACACAAGACTCTAATTGAGCCAAAGTTTTATCGGGCCTTGCCGTTGCGTCAATTGCAATAGAGACGCTAGTTCTATTTGCACATCCAATATTTTGGACATTATATACTCCATTTTGCTGTAAAGATGGCTGAGCTGTATAAATATATATCGACGGATTTATAGAAACCGTTTCCGAAATGGATACAAGAGTTTCCGAACACGGTAAATATCTATCGCTCCAAGAAGCCGCATATGAAATACTGGCATTAAATTTATCAAAATTAATTGATTCAGATACAGGAATAGTTGGAAATCCTTTCGAATATCCGCCTAATGCATAAGCCGTTGACGCTAAAGAATATCCATTAAATATTTTTTTATAATAGTCATTTACTGCGTCCCATCTTAAAGAAATATCCCCCCTATCACACAAAATTTTAGCATCTAATTTTATATCAATAATATTTTTTATTAAATCTTCAGATAGAGTAACTTTATGAACGCATTTAGCCATCCCAGGAGGAATCGGATTATCATCATAAGAAAAAGAAAAAGACACTTCAGAGGAATTTTCATTTTCTGATATCCTTCTAGAAAAAGGAGTGGAATTTAAAGCTTTTGAACCTGTTGATTTATCAGCAGAAGCAAGCGCATCACTAAAAAAGTCAAAATTCAAAACCCTATTTCTAAGAGCAGAAATATTAGAAAGTCCTATATTATTTTTTCCAATTACGGAACCATCCACAACAACCTCTGTCAAACCATCTTCAGAATTTTTTGATACATCTATAGAATATCTTAATATTCCAGGTCCGCACATTCCACTGAATAAATCTGCTTTATATTTTTCATCTACAGAGTAAGCTCCATTGAATCTGTCTATTTTTTCAGAAACAGAATCAAGAACATAACAAGATCCTGAAATATTTTTAATTTTTAATGATTCAATTTTATTAGATATTCCAGTTCTAGAACTGACCCATTTCTTAGCATTATTGACTGCGGCAACTCCAGAGGTATTAAAACCTGCGGCAGAAACCGTATGTGTCAAAGAAACCGTGCCATCCTTTTCTTCAGAAAAATCCCAAGAATCAACAGGATTTAATACTCCATAATTTTGAGAAAATGACCCGCTATCATAACAGGAAGCACTAATAGAAAAAGGAAGAAGGGCGTAATATTTTGATTCTTCAAATGAAATGTTATCAATCAAACAAATATCCGAATCAAAAATTTTTACTCCATCTTCCGTAATTGATATCGGTTGGTTATCTTGCAAAAACCCTGATATTAATTGATTTTTTTTATTTTCAAGATCATAGAAAGCAGCCGGTCCAAGTTTTCCAGTTATTTGCCCCTCTATTGAAAACGCGTATTTAGAACCCCAGGAAGAACCATATTCTATATACTCTTTTTCAAAAAAAAGATAAGGAGCGGGACATATTCCGCTAAATACATCCTTTCCACCATATAATACTTTAACATCACCTTTTGGCATTTTTGACCTTTATAAATTATACACTTTTTATGTAGCTTTCTTAGAATACTTAAACTTTGCGTTCAAAGTGCAAGTTTGCTGTATTTCATCCGTAGTAAACGATAAAGTTTCCAAATATCCATCAAGACTTTTTAACGAAGTTCCATTCTCGGAGATAGAATAATCATTTGCAACTCCAGTAGCAATTCTAAACCCGCTATTTAAATATTTATTTCCTACAAACGGAACAGTTAAACTAGATATTTCAAGGTCAGATTTTATATCTAGCTCTCCTTGCTTAGATTGATTTGCTGGCTGAGCAACAGCATAAGACGAAGCCCCTCCAATGATAATAAAATCATTATGAATCATTGTAGGCTTGGAGTCAGTGATCGACGAAACAGTTCTTCTTATTTCACTATCCATATTCAAATTTAGATCATCTGTAAATGAAAAATTGTAAGAAACTACTCCATCAAATTGTTCAAAATCTATTGTTTTATTTATTAATTTCAATGAAGAACCAACCGGCTTTATTTTTGCCTGATCATAATAAATCCCGCTAGCCCTGCCGGATATTCCAGGACTTTCAATTTTCCAACCGGTATAAGCATTATCGAACTTTATTTGCTCTCCAGCCCTTCCGCTTCCTCTAATTGATCCGGCTTCAGAAACGTTCCAAATATAGTCTTGCTCTCTAGATATATCTAAAGTATATTCATGAAAATATAATCCCTTTCTTCTTTGGTCATTAGAAAAAACAACACTATACTCAATTTCTCCGTTGAATTTATTTCTTTTAACAGACCTATTTACTTCGTCTCTAACTAAGCCGCTTTGTATTCCAAACGGTATTTTATAATTATTTAATGCTCCAGAGCACCTAAGAAAAGCTCCTGTTATTTCAGATGCAAAACCTATTTCGGCTGATCCAAATAAATCAGGCTGCAAACAATTTCCATTAATTTTATTAGACTCGGTTATTGTAGCAATTCCATCTTCTTCAAGACTTACAGACAAAGATCTTTGTTTTGTATAACAATCAGCATTATTCGCATACGAGAAGTTTCTTTTAAAGCCACATTTTCCATCTATCTTGTCATAAGTTTCAGAATAAAAATCTTTTCTTAAAGATTCAACCGGTTTTTTATAAGCAATTTTAGATAAATCTTCTATAAAAGTTTTAGAATATAAAACGTCAGCTAAATTCTTAGCAGAAGCAATCTTATCTCCTGGAAAAAGAGATGAATATTTTATGTCAATAGAATGAGTACCATTAATTGAATCGTCATTTGATGAATAATCTATAGAATAAGATTCACTGAACTCTTCTAAAAAATGAGATGTAGCGCTAATAGAAGATAAGATTTTATTTTTAAAAGATTCGTCATTAGCTAAATCTGTTAAATTTCCTTCTTTTAATATTTCAATACTTACAGTATACTCAGTAACTTTAACCCAATTTCCAGAATCAAAAGAAACATTAGTTATTTTTCCTAATCCATAATTAACTTGATTAATTACAATATCTTGTTGAGACCCAAGAGCGTCCGCTAAGCTTTTACAAGCCTGAAAAACGTTTTTAACTCCAGAAGCATTATCCAAGTTTAAAATATAACCCTTAATGGACATGGAAATAGTAGCGCCATATTCAAGCCCAGAATCTCCCCAGAAATTATTTCTATGCTCGTAAGATAATAGTTTTACGTCTTGAAAATTCATAAATTATGTATACATACCTTGAGTTGGGGGAACCTTATTTCCAGCCACTTTATTAGCTGCGGCGGTAGCGGCATCTGTAGCTATCTTTTTTATTTGTGGTTCCATTTGGGATATAGCTTGCGAAACAAGCTGAGCAATCTGATTTGCCGCGTTTTCAGCCGCCCCAGAATCTGCCCCGTTTCCAACTGAAATATTTACAGGAGTCGAAACATTAACATTTGAAGTTGAAGCCGAAGCTGGCGAAGAAGAGCCTGTAGAACCTAACTTTCCAACTTGATCTTTTGTTGCTCCTAATGAATCAGGGTTAGAAATATATTGTAAAATTTGATTAACAGCCCCAAGAATAGAACTAAAAGTTTGAGAATCATTTTGCTGAACTACTTGCTGTTTATCTTGCTCCGCTTTTGGAGCGGCAACGGCTAACTTTGTTTGTTCAAGAGGATTTTGCGCCGTAGATTGTATTTCTGGTTTTTTTAACTCAGTTTTGGGAGCAGCAGAGATCTCTTGTTTTTTTTGTTCAGCTTGGTCTTGATCTGAAGTTTTTTTGACAGGAACTGTCTGGTTCGCGTTATTAATAGACAGACCTTCTTGAAGCGCTGCCTTAAGTTGATCTCTTAATGTTTTTGCAGATTCCGAATCTAATCCAATAGCTGCCGCTTCGTCCCCTCCAGTAGCAATTTTTGCGAAATCAGTACGACTACCTTTTGCAATTTCAAGTTTTTGTTTAGCTTCTACATTATTTGGATTTTCTTTTATAGTAGTTTCTAGACCTTTAATTTGTTCGTCAAGTCTAACAACTGCTTCAGCTGCTCTTAATTCGCCCTCCCGCCTTGCTAGTTTTTTTTCAGAATCCGCTTTAACAACTTCTTCTTGACCATATTTAACAACTTCTTCCGAACCAGCTTCAATCTGTAAAGTTTCAGATTTTTTATTAGCTAATCTAGCCTTTTCGTACGCTAAATTCTTTTTTGCAGTTTCATATTGATTTTGCTGAAGAGTTTCTTGTGGCGTTCTAGGTTTGCCCTTAGGCTTCATTGCCTCAACTTCTGCCTCTCGTTGCGCAAATTGTTTTCTATTTTCTTCTTCTGCTTGAAATTCTTTTACACTAGAAGCTAGTCTACCTTTCGTGTCTCCAGTTCTAGGCACAATCAATCCATTGTTAGGCAACATTATACCGCCTGCTCCAGTAAAGCCAGCTTCCGCTTCTTTAAGTTTAGCTTTAGATTTTGATATCTGTCCGCCAAGTTCATTTTTTCTCTCGCTAACAGATTGAGGGCTTAAATTTTGCTCCTTGCCGAGAACATCTGCGCGCTGCTTCTTCATTGTAGCCAGCATATCTTTATTCGTAAATCCAGACGAATTTTTTTGCTTAGGATCTCTCTTTTCATAGTCCGCAATTAATTTATCAAGAGATTCCGCTTTCTCGTACTTTTTCTTGTTTTTCGTATCTATCTCTATCTGGCTACCAATAATAGTTCGTGCAGACTGCAGCTCTTTCATTTTGGTTTTAGCTTCTGCATTTTCTCTCTTAGAGTATTTATTTGAATCTTGAATGCCTTGTTCGGTTGTTTTTTCTAACTCTTCTTTTGGCGGGTTAAAGTTTTTAAGCCGATCTAGAAGACTTTCTCCAGCGTCCAAATCAGGCTTAGGAAAAAATCTATCAACTATATTGCCGCCGCCAAAATTAATAGGCTTCTTGACTTCAGGAGGTTGCGTAGCTGGAAATGTTTTATCAAAAGCAGCTTTCCTAGTAGGACCAGATGCGGATGGTTTTTCTGAACTTGGAGCTTTTTTCTCTTCTTTTTTCTCTTCTTTTTTCTTTTGCGGAGTTTGTTTAATCGGCTGTTGAATAGGATTTTCTTTTTTCGGTACACTCTTGTCTATCTTATTTATTGATTGTACATCGGCAGGGGTTTTGACCGGAAGCGGCTGAGGCGATTTTGGCAATTTAATTATAATATTCGGATTAATAGCGCCACCATTATTTATGTTTGCGCCATTTGGTAATTGAGGAGCATTACCTTGAGCATTTAAACCAGCAGGGATTCCACCATTTAATGAAGGACGAAGAGATGGCGGAGCAAACAGAGTCATTTGTCCAAAAAGCGCGGCTAAAGCTTCCGCTATAGCTTGAGGCTGCATGGACAAAAGTCGATTTGTTTCAGTAATTAATTCAGGAACAGATGAAGACGCCCCAGGCTTATTATTTTTATTTTCGCCATCTGTCGAAGTAGTTTCTTTTTTATTCTTGATTGCGTCTATTAAAGCCGCCTCTATAGTTTTTCTATCAGAGGCTCCTCCATTAGATATTATATCGGATAATTTAGAAAGATCAAGACCTTGAGGCGAAACGCCTTTTAAAGCTTCAGCTACACCCTTTGAGCTTAAACCGGCAGAAATATTATTATCTATAATTTCTGCTTGTTTTTTAATATCAACATCATTTTTAGAAAGGGCATTTTTAAGCGCGTCGCTGAACCCCTTAGGGTCATCAATATTTATCATTCTATCTTGTATAGAACTTGGAACAGGCTGTTGATTAGGAGGAGGTGTTTTGGTTTTTGGATTATATCTATAGCCAAATTTTTCAGCTTTTTTCCTTTCATACTCACCTCTAGCGTATTCTTGTCCGCCGCCCATTTGAGCATAAACATCTTTAAATTTTTCAAAGCTTGGAAGAACATTCGATTGATCTGTCAAAGTAAAAGCTTTGGTTAGTCTTTTCAAATATTCTTCTTGCCCAACATTTGCGCGCTCAGAAGATTGCGCTCCAGATCTATAAATCGCATCATTTTCTATAGTTCTAACCCCTCCATCGTCTGAAGTTATTTTATAGTTAGGAGAACTTTTTTTAATAGCCTCTTTCTGTCTTTCAGTTTGAAAAGCGCCGCCCGCATTTTCTCTTCTGGTTTTTTCTATTAAAGCATCTATCTCTCTAGAATTCACTTGATTTACAGCAGACTGATCATAACTCAAAACATTTGCCTGAGCTTCTGCTGCCTTCTTTGCGGCTTGTTCAAAATACTGAGCAGCTTTTTCAATCTCTGGAGCAATATTTGCTTGTTTAGTTTCTAATTCCTTTTTCTTTTCAGAAAGACCCTCGTTTTCTTTTTGTTTTTCAGTTATTGTGCTTGAATTTTTTTTCAAGGTTTCTATTGCGCTAGCTTTATCGATAAGAGCCAAGGCTTCATTGAAGTTTTTAATAGTATCTGGATCTTGGGCGGTTGAAATATTTTCTTCCCCAATAGCCTGTCTCCAATTTCTGCCAGCGCTTTCTTTCCATAGTTTATTTTGCTCCTCAAACCCGCCCCTTCCTAGTCCATCATTAGTCATGCCAAGAGTAGCCCAATCGCCTGCAAATGTACTAAATGACATTGCAGAATCGCCTAAAGCAGCTAACAACTTTGCGGGAACCTCAAGTCCAGCAGCCCTTCTTTCATTAAGACCATAAGCTACAGTTTCTCTAGCTTTTTTAAGTTTATCTTGATCTATTTCAGACTCTTTTAGTTTTAAAAAATCAGATTCCGACATATTAGCCGGAGTTTTTCCAAGAACCTTTTCAGCAGCTTCTTTTTGCTTATCAAGATTTTGTATCTTAGTCTCATTAGATTTAATCTGGTTTTCTGTTTTATCAATATCTTCACCTATTGTTTTAGACTCTTTTGTTTTTTCATTTACTTTTTCTTCAGTCCTGCCTTTTTCTAAAACAGCCCCAATTGCCTGGGCAATAGCTTGTGGCTGAATAGAAAGTAATTTATTAGTTTCTCCACCTATTTGCCCAATCAAATTAAGACCCTGATTTAAAGAGTCTGTTTGTTTTGTTTGGCCGGCAACAAGCAATAAAGTAGCTGAAGCTGTTTCATCGCTAGTATTTTCAAAAGCTTTTTTTAATTCAGGATCAAGTCCTGCAAATGCTCCACCAGTATATCCCCCAAGAGCCTTATCCATTATTTTTTTGCCGCTTATATTAGCATAACCAAGCTCTTTCATTATCTTTAGCTTAGCTACCTCATCATCTCCACCTAAGCCCTGAAGATTTGATTCAAGCCTTGCGAAAACAGTAGGATCTACAACGCCATCCCCAGCAAGTTTTAATTTTTCTATATTTCTTCTTATATCCTCCGAAGCTACTTGAGTCAAGGCTCCAAAGTCTTTTGATTCAGTTGAAAGAACAGATTCACCTCCTATTTGAGATGCCGCTTTATAAAAGTCAATTAAACCAACTCCCATTGCGGCGTTTGGCTTTTTACCATTAATTCCCCAAGTTTCGCGCTCTTTGCCTTGCCACGCTCCCTTAACTGCATTTGTTTTGCCTTGCTGTAATCCAGCTTGATTATAGCCAGTCATTTTCAACTGACCCAAAGCCGAAATAGCTTGATTAAATGGATTTTCAGGACTATTAGTAATTATATCTTTAATAGGACCGCCATAGTTCTGAGCCCGATTAAGCTTACCCATGGCTTTTTGGAATATTAATTGCTGAGCCTGAATCGATAAATCTCTTTTAGAATTCTCAGTAAGAGTTTTTTGATCTCTATTACCCTGAGTTGTTACATTTTTAAGATTATTAATAGCTGTAACTATAGCATCTGGTCCAACAGCGTTTCTAACATCCCCCGGAAGAGAATTTAAAACTTTTTCAACATCAGCTCCAGCTTGATCATATTTTCCTTCAGATATTAAACCTTCTATAGGTAATAATTTTTCATTTATAGATGACCTAATTTTTTCAAGTTTAATCCCCTGATCGTTCGCAGGTTCACCCAAATTTGCTTTAGCGGCGTCAATAGAAAGAGACGAAAGCATTTGCTCAACTCCCGATCTGAAATTTTGCATAGTATCAAATTGGGTTTGATATTTTCCAATTTGAAGTTGGTCATTACTTGACCTAATTATATTAGATTCTTTTTGTACATCAATAATGTTTTGATTAGCTCCCGACTGCTCTAAATAATTAGCTTTAAATTCGCCAGTATTTTCTCTCATTGTGGCGGCGGTCTCCATCGCAGTAATCAAATTCCTAACGCCGTCATTAAACTTTTGATATATAGAGTCCGTATCCGCTTGAAGCTTTAATAATCTAGCATTTGTTGCTTCGCGTATTGCTATTTCTTCTTGTTCTTTTTTTCTACGATTTTTAGCTTCCTCTTCTACGGCTTTTGTATATTCTGCTACGCTATCAAAGGCAGCAGGCTTATCTTTAATACTTTCTATAAATGATTTGGCAACGCCACTTAAATCACTTTGAGAAGCAGCTTGCTCAAAGCCTTTTATAACCTTTTCTAAATTGATTTTCTGTTCGTATTTTAATGAATCAGAGCTAGCTAAAGCTTTCATTAAAGCAATAGCTTGACCCTCAGTTCCAGCTGTTTTATCTTCCAGTACGGGGCTAGCAGTTGATAAAGCTTTCACAACTGCATTTTTATCTAATCCTTTTAAAAAATCAGATGAAAGCGACTGGTCTAAACCCTTTAGCAAACTTTTATCTGCTCCAAAAACACCCTGACTTTCTACAAACTTCTGAAAAGTTAATGCCGTTTCGTCTAGCTTTACTTTTTGCTGCATTTCTTCTAAAACTTTAGCATACGCTTCCTGACCCTTGCCCTGAGCTATAGCTGAAATCATAGCTCCACGCTGAGTCTCTGTAAGCTTGCTCAACTCTTCGGCATAAGCCTTTTGAGTTTTTGACAATAAATCAGCTGTTTTAGCTGGATCTCCACCAGAAGACAATGCATCTACGTATTGCTCATTTAGCTGCAATAGTTTTTGCCCAGATTCTCCAAATCTATTCATGGAGTCAGAACTTGTTTGAAGACCCTTTTCTAAATCTGGAACTTTTGTAGTTAATGCCTTAGTTACGTCCAGCGCAGCCTTACCTAATCCAACAGCAAAACCAGCAGCCGCCCCATAAGGACCAGCGATCATTGCTCCTGTTCCGGTAAAGCTCGCTATGTCTCCAATTCCTCCAGCAACAGCTTTAGTAGTTCTCCCCGATACCGTATCATCATTTCCAGCAAATTCTCCAGCCATCCCAGCCACCGTTTGTAAGCCAAAACCAAGACCCATGGCGTTATTACTAAGAAACTTTTTACTCCTACCAACAGCCCCCATCCCCTTTATTTGTGAAGATCTTCTGCTTTCAATACTAGTTTTCTCTTCAAGTAAAGCAGCTTGCTCTTTCTTGTAAGCAACAACGGAATCTTTTCCAGCTTTTATTTGTTCATCTAACGATCTAACCCTTGCCTCTATCTTAGCCTTAAGAGCAGCTTCTTGTTTTGCTAATTTTTTTCTTTCCTCTGCCAGTAATTTATCAGCCGCATCAATATCAGACTTATTTCCGGACTGTTGAGCCTGCGATTTTAATTGTTCAGCAGTAGCAACATCTACTCTAGATTTTTGAATTTCTTTACTACCAAAAAAGTTACCGCTTTCTACGCCTTTCCGAATTTTCTCAACTCTTTCTTCTTTATTCTTTTCAAGTTTTTTTACTTTATTTTCAGTATCTGGAACTGAGAAATTGTCAGCGGCGTCCTTGATCTTTTCTGATATTGCTTTTAAAGCATTATTAAGTTCTTTAAGTGCGTCAAGATCTTCTTGACCCGGACCAAATAATGCAAAGTTTGGAACAAAACCTGACGAAGCTCCAGCATATGTCTTAGGATTTCTGCCTTCTTTTTTTGCTCTTTTTATACCCTGAATTCCACCTTTAGGCTCGTCTCTAGTGTTAGCAACCATTAAACCCATAGGGTTACTTTTATTCTTTAAAGAGCTATGACTGTCGACATAGATTTGACTCTTAGATAATCCAGCAGCTCTTTCTCTATTGATTGCGTCATTTAGAGGATCTGCAAAGTTAGGAATAAAGCCAGCGGAACTCAATACATAATCAAAGCTATTTCTGCGGAAAAAATTTTGCTTATTGCCGCGAGAGTTAACAAAATCTAAAAAAGACGGAATAGTAAAAACATTCTGACCTTCCATTCCTTCATTGTGAATTATCTTAGCAGAGCCTTTTATTTTTTCTAAATCGGGAAAACTAACCTTACCCTGAGTATCAATTTTTGGATTTAAGGGGTGAACAATCTTAAACGTATTTAAGCTGCTTTGGTTAGCGTGAGCTTTTTTTCTTACACTCTTTGAGCTTGAAGCTATATTAGCAAAATTAGGAACGAAGCCTTCTGCTTTAGATTTAAATCCCCATATCAAATTGTTTTCGCCTTTTTCACTTCTAGCATACGGAATTAAACTATCAAAGTCGGATTTAGTCAATCCATTTTTTTCAAATGATGATTTTACATAGCTCCAGTCTTTTAATTGTATTGCCTGTATTGAAGATGATCGACCAAAACTACGCCCAAGAGCTTTAGATAATCCCAATACTTTATTTCTACCCTTAAGCGGAAATTTAACAGCTGGAGGAATATTAGTCGGTAAAAAAGAGTCCAATCCTGAAGTATTGACACCTAATCTAGACGCAGCTTTTATATAAGATTCATTATTAAGACCAGAACCTTCAGCTAATTTTATTGCAACATTCGGATTTGAAATTCTTTTATTTATTTCACTTATCAAAGAAGAAGAAGCAAAGTTAGGAACAAATCCAGAGGACGACGAAGCAACTGATGAAAATTTATTTTCTACTAAAGATCTGAACTTAGAACCTTCCTTAGAATGTCTTGAAACATTAGATAAACGTTTATTACTTATAATTCCTAATTGCTGTAAGTTTTCTGCAAAAGCCTTTTCGTCTACTGAAAGAGTCTCAAGATTTCCCTTGTTTTTAAATATTTTTTCTTGAACTCTTGTTATAATTTCATCTATAGCTCTTTCTCCAGAATATGAAGCCGACGGATTTTTTCCATCAAAATCTAGCTGAACAGGATTTAAACCAACCGATTTAATTAAATTATTTTTATTTAAATTTTTAAAAACCTGATCGCCAATTAAAGCCCCTGACCCAGCATATTGTCTAGGGCTAGAAATAAATTTTCCAATTTTATCGTTAGACTTTGCTTTATCAAAAGTTGAGCGAGAATATGCAGAATGGAAAAGCTCGTGAGCTAAAGTGCTTTCTTCAGCTCCAGCTCCTAATTGTATATTAGTTTTAGACCCCCCAGATCCGTAATTAGTTCTGCCTCTAACTCCGATTGGTAATTTGCCTTTAGCAACATCTAAGAAATTAGGAATAAAACCAGAAGAATGCTGAGTTGTTAATCCAATCCCAAGACCGCCATATTCATCAGCTTCAACATTTCCAAAATAGCTCTGTAATCTTTTTGGATCTTTTTTTAATTCATTTATTTTCGCATTAACAAAAGAAGAAAACTGATCACGCGTCATTTCCTCAACCGCCATGCCCTTATGTCCATAAACTTCAAAAACTGAACTCTTAGCAAGATCAGCTCTTTTTATTTGAGGGTACAATGTTTCGGCGGATACAGGCTCTCCTTTTTTAATTTTTTCAAGAACCCTGTTCATTTGAGGGAGCAATTGTCCCTTCATTTTTTTACCCTTATTTCTTTTTATCGCTTCTTGATATAAAGAAGTGCCGTATCCCTTACCTCTATGTTTTTTATCTACCGTAAGATCTCCGATTTCTACTTCTCCGCGTTTATCTTCTGCATAAGAAAAAGCTCCAACATTTTTTCCACCTATAGCAGCACGAAGCTCTTTAAAGCCAAATTCATCCTTCTTTGTTTGAGAAAAAGAAAGACCAGAAGATTTAGCAAAATTAGGAACATATCCTTTTGCCAATCCTTTTACAGCTATATATTTAGAAAGAGCGCTAGATAGATTATCTTGACTATTACTTATTTTTGCTTCATAGTCACCTGGAGCATTATGAAAAAAAGATCTTAATTGGCTAGAAGGATTTGGAAAATCTATTCTGGCTGTTTGACCCTGGGCTGGAACTTTAAACGCTTGTCTTACAGCCGATTCAAAAACAGTACCAGCAGCACTCATTACCGACCCAGAGTTCGAAAGTTGTTTATAATCAGAAAACGGAGCGCCGCCGCTTGGATTGAATATAGCAGAAAGCTTATTAGACTCATCAACAAGAGCGTCGCCAACACGTTGTTGAACGCTAGCATTATTTAACTTTTTATTATCTAGAGAAGCAGAAGATAAACTAGCCATATATCTCGTCTCTTCTCCCGTTTTTTTATCCTTCTTTTTGTATGAAACAACCTCAGAAGACAAAGGTTTTGAACCCTCGGTAGCATGGATCATTGTGTAATCAATCTTGCCAAGATCTTTAACCTTTGCCCGAGCAGCCTCATCACTAGTAATTTTATTTGCCGCCGCCGCTCTGTTTGATAAATCAGTTGACGGAGCCGCACCCTCCACTCTTTCTCTATATAAAGCTTTTAATGCGGCTGGTTTAAATGATTGCTTTGCATATTCTTCTTTAAATTTTGTAGCATCTTTAATTGGATAAAATTTTTCCATAACCATTCGAGTCATGGTATCCGATGCCTTCATTGAGGCAAAATTTGGTATAAAACCAGATGAAAAAGTTTCATACAATGCAAATTTTCCAAAATTTAAATCATCTTTTTCGTCTTGATTTTTATTTCTTATACTTGAAGAAATAGCTTTGAATAGGATATCTTTTAGATCCCTTCTTCCAGATTTAGCTTCTATTCCTGCGTACTCAGCGCCCGAACCAGCTTTCGCAAAAAGATCAGCTCTAGAATACTCATCTTCAGATAATTCGTATTTATCTCCTACCTTTTTAGAAACAAAACTTTCATAAAGCGCGCCCTTAGCATTACTAAAATCGCCAATAAAAGCTTTTTTATTTTTCCCTTTATTAGAAAGAATAATTTTTTTTACTTCTTCTAGGTTTTTACCAGGATAATTTTTTGACAATCCTCTATCAAATGAATTTTTAGTAATTTCACTAACATTATTTCCACTTATATAATTATTAAATTGCTTCTCAGCAACTTTTTCAAATCTTTCTTTTTTTATAAATCTTTTTCTTATAACTTCTCCAGTTATAGTATCAAAAATAGAATTTCTATTCCCCTTTTTATCGTATCCCGCATCTGCAATATTCTGATCCTCAAGCAATTTTTGATCTTTAAAATTAGCTAAAGAAATCTTGTCTATTTTTTTACGCTTAAAAGCCAAAGAGTCGTCTGCTTTATTAAATGAAAATTTAACAAAATTAGGAACAAACCCACCAGCTGCATATTGAGTATTTTCACCGAATCCATTAGGTGGACGAACTATAGTAGCTTTTTTACCAGCTGCATTAGTAAATGTTTTTACATCTTCTTTGCTATTTACAAAAGAAGTAAAAGACTTTCCATTACCGTCATGTATTCTTGTTTTTCTAGCTTTGCCAGCTTTGTATCCATGCTCTTTCGCGCCAGCATTTTCCATTGCTTGACCAATCGCTTGATCAGCGGCAAAATTAGGCACATATCCAGAAGCGGCAGCTTTCTTGCTCTTTCCGCCAGCAGCGGCAACCATTGGGACGCCACTAGCGCCAACGCTAACTCCAGCCATTCTTAAATTAGTTCCAATGACTTTACTCAATCTTTCCTGTTCCCTGAGAATATTAGACTGAGCAGTAAGATAATTTAACAACTCTTTTTCTGCTTGAACAGTTGTCATTTTACCACTCAAGATCTGACTAGTAAACTGACTATTCTTTTGAAGAATACTTAAAATACTTTGCTCTATAGCTGCTTGCTGCTGTGCAGCTTTAGTTGTTCCTAATAGTTCTTTTGCAGATCCGGCAGCAAACTGAGTCAATCTAGAAAATAACTTAACCAAAACAGCAGTTGCTAAAACAGCTCCGGGTCCACCAATGAAATCTCCAACGCCCTTGAAAAACCCTTCCATTAGTTTTCCACCAGCACTTTCTGCGTCAATATTATTAAAAGCAGAAAGTAAGTCATTTATTCCAGATAAAAAGCCCTTCGCGTTCGGTTCGAAAACCAATGTTCCAATTTTGCTTGCGGCTTGCTCTAAATTAGCATAAGCCTGAGAAGATAAAGCGCTAACAGTCTGATTCAACAACTCATTTCTTTTAATAGCTTGATCTGTAGATGTTAAAGAAGTATCTAAAGCTCTTCCATAAATGCTATATTCTTTGCCTAAATCAGCCAATGCAGCTTTTAAAATGTTAATCTGGAAGACGCCGCCAACTTGTTCTGCAATATACGATTTTTGAACAGCTCCAAGCGTATCGTAAGTAGTTGCAAGTTGCTGTAATAAACTAACCGCACTTTGACCTTCGTTGGTATCGACCCCTAATGATCCAAGAAGCTCTTGGACCTTTCCTCTTTGCAATCTTGTAAAAATAGTTTTAAAAGAGTTACCAATAACAGCGCCGCCACGAGCAGTTGTTTGCTGTGCAGATGTGACCAATGCGATTAATTCGTCTAAAGAAACCCCGGCATCTACAGCAGTTGAACCAACACGACTAATAGCATTAGCTAAATCAGCAGAGCTTACGGCAAAAGCAGCGTCAACATTTGCTAGCTTATTAATTACCTCAACAGCATCTAAACCAGATCCGGAAAAAGAGTTTAAGGTTGCGGTCAAGGCTTCAACACTAGATTTAGCATCTAATCCACTTAATCTAGTTAAAATTAAAGCAGCATTTGTTCTTTTTAAAGTTTCTTCTATTCCAAGACCTTGACGAGCAAGTTCGGTAGCAGCATCCGCTACCTCAGAAAAGCTTTGAGCAGTATTTTTAGCTATTCCAAATAAAGAATCTCCAAATTTTTGAATAGTAGAAGAAGAAACGTTTAATAAAACGTTTATATCTGCCAATCTCTTTTCTACATCAATAGTAGATGTAATTAAACTAGAAAAAGCCTTTTCAACAGCAAATATAGCTCCAGCCGAAGCCCCGAAAGCAATAACACGAGCATTAGAAGCTTCTAAGCTTTTATTAAATTCAGAGACTTGACCTGTAATTCTACCAAGAGCCTGCGAGCTTTTTTTAGTATTAATCTCTGAAAACTCAACAGTTTTTAAAGCCTTAAGAATGTCTTTTTCAAGATTTCTAGTGTTAGCTCTTACATCAATAGTTGCCGTAGTTAGATTTTCAGCCATATCCTTTATAAACCTTTATAGTGCCTATATATCAATAATTTTACACAAAATACAACAATCAAATCCAAATTATTTTACCTTATCAGTTTTTTTAACAACTTGACTTATAAGCATTTGTCCACCAGCGCTTTCTGCTTCAGATAATAAATCAAACTCCTTAGAAGACGAAGAAGAAAGATCAGCTATTCCTAGACTTTTATAGTCTGACGCGCTAGCTCCAACCATAGAAGATATTCTACCAGTTCGCTCGCCACGAGTTTTATTTTTATTAGGAACCTTATCCATAGCGGACTTAGCTTTTCCAGAAGAATTTTTTCCGCCCTCGCACCAATCAATTAGATTTAATGGGTCAGATAAAATATAATCAGGAATTGTTTCGGTAGTATTATTTATAGATCTCCTATAGCTAGATCCATAAGAAAACAAATCAGCTTGATTTACTGTTAATAAAGAAATGGGTTTTCCATAAAAATGATAAGCTGACATGTCCTTGCCAGACAGCATCAAAAGATTCTGAAAGAATCCAGTTGCGGCTAAATATTTAATATTTTCAGTTTTTAAAAAATCTATAGCTTTAAATATATTTTCCCAAATAGATTCATATTCAAGTTCATCCAATTCTTCCAAAAAATAATTTTCACTTGGCGCAAACAGTTGATTCATTTCTATATTTTTATATAAACTTTTATGCAAATAAAATTTATTATAATACTTATCTGCAAACTGTTCAGCGGTCATAGGTATAATACTTTTTCTCTCTAAAAGCAAAGCCGAAAGCTTATTTTCTTCTTCCTCTATTGTTTTAGTAACTTTCTCTTTTTGAGAAGGCAAAAGAAGCTTGCTTCTACTCTTTTTTAAATTTTCTATAAAAGTAGAAATAGTTCTAATCTGATCTTCTTTATCTTTAGACCACCATTTTTTTTCTATATAAAAATCAAGAAAATCTTTTTCTTTTTTTATTCCGTTTTTTTCTGCTATAGAAATACCTTCGTTATATTTTTTTTTTAAAAAATTTCTATCAAAATAAGAATGATGCTTTAAGTAGCAATCTACCCCGTTAATAGAAAGCATTTCATATCCAAGACAAATTTTTGTATATAAATTTTGTATATCGTCAAACTCCATAAGAATATAACGATAAATTAATACAAGATTTAATCTTGTTAAACAGATGCGTCCACTTTATCGACTACGGAAGGATCTTCAGCTAACTTAGCCGACTCAACTTTAACCTCTGTATCATTTAAGGATTTTGTTTCCTCTACAGAATTATCTTGAGCCTCTTCCTGCTCTTCTTTTATTCTCTTTGAGTATTCTGCGTCAAGCTTTTCAAATTCTTCAAAATCAGCAGCCGAACCTAAATACCAAACCGTAACCAAATAATTAAGTCTTGAAAAGCATTCTGATAAAAACTTATTATTTTCTACAATTGAATCATAATTATCGAGCTTATCGTCAATAGATCCATCACCCAATAGTAAATAAGCTCCAGAAATAGGATCTTCCTCTACGCTTAAATTAGCAGCCCACCAAACAATAGTTCTATTGCGAGCCTTAGCCTCAGCAGTATATTCAAAAGCATTAACTTGATCCATCTCAAGTTCTTGCATTCTTTTCCTAACCCTTACTACTTGAGCTTCATAAAAAGAAATTTTTTCATTTTCTTCCTCACTTCTTTCAGAGTCCTTTTTGGTAGAAAGATCTTCTAATAAATTTTTATATTCAGAATACTCTACAAATAAATCTCCATACTCCTTTTGATCAACCCCGGAAATAATACCGCCATTATCTTTAAAAGTTTTCTGCCAAACTATTTTTGGCAAAATTCCAGCGCTAATAAATTGAGACAACTTAGAAGCAAAAAAAAGCTCACCGTCTTCCTTCATTTTTCTAGATGGTTTTAAAAGACAAAACTTTCTATCTTTTCCAGACTCATCTTTTGCAGTAAAATAATACAAGTATTTATTATCAGTTTTTTTATTCATAATCCTTTTTTCCTTTTTAATATTATATCTAAATTATTTCTAAATTCGAAAAAATCGAAGAAACCTGCTCTTCTATGTTTCTT
>Ga0078894_10000698_pt1 | contig 24045 bp, 21 predicted proteins | sample LauGreSu1BDMLBSD_2_FD_67506 | JGI IMG/M metagenome (GOLD analysis project Ga0078894, IMG submission 67506) | Freshwater lake microbial communities from Lake Michigan, USA - Su13.BD.MLB.SD (version 4) (version 4) | ecosystem: Environmental > Aquatic > Freshwater > Lake | place: Lake Michigan... | reverse complement strand
GTCTGTCGCAGGACACCGCCTGCGCGAGCGTAAAACCACCGGCACTCTCACGTGTCAGGCCCGTCAGGTGGGCACCGCAGCCCAGCGCCTCACCGATGTCCTCGGCCAGAACGCGGATGTAGGTGCCTTTACTGCACCGCACCCGAATATTCAGCAATTGTTCTTTAAAATCAATGATCTGGATATCGTCAATGACGATGTCCCTGGATTGCCGTTCGACCGTGATTCCGGCGCGGGCGTAGGCATAAAGCGGTTTCCCTGCCACCTTCAGCGCCGAATGCATGGGCGGCGTCTGGGTTTGCGCACCGACAAACCGCTGCACCCCTGCCCTAACTTCGGCCTCGGTGACCGCCACCGGGCGCTGCTCGCGGATGTCGCCCTCCGCATCGCCGGTCGTCGTGGTGACGCCGAGACGCAGCGTGGCCAGATAACCTTTGTCGGCGTCGAGCAGAAACTGGGAAAACTTGGTGGCCTCCCCCAGGCCGATCGGCAGCAGTCCGTCCGCCATCGGATCGAGGGTTCCGGTATGACCGGCCTTGCGTGCGGACAACAGGCGTTTGACCCGCGACACGGACTGTTGCGAGGTCAAGCCCTTGGGCTTGTCGAGCAACAACACGCCGTTGACATCACGGCGCTCGTTCCGGGGGGCGTTCACTGAGGCGGTTTATTGCCGGGTTTGCTGGCGACCGCTTCGTCGATCAGATTGGACAGGCGAACGCCCCGCTCGACCGAAACATCGTAGTTGAATCGCAGCTGCGGCACGGTCCGCAGTTTCATGACTTTGGCGAGCGAGCTGCGCAGGAATCCCGCGGCGTGATTGAGCGCGCGCTCTGCAGCCTCCTGCTGGACGGGCTCACCCAGTGCAGTGAAAAACACCTTGGCGTGCTCGTTATCCTGTGTCACTTCGACATCGGTGATGGTGATCAGGCCGACCCGCGGATCCTTGAGCTCCATGCGGATGATCTCGGACAACTCGCGCTGGATCTGGTCGGCAATGCGCCGACCGCGGGGATAATCTTTAGGCATGCGGCAACTGCTCCGGGAAACCAGCCGGACGCGCCGGGAGGCGCGCCCGCAAAAACGCGACGGTTACAGAGACCTCGCCACTTCAACAACTTCGAACACCTCGAGCTGGTCGCCTTCCTTGATGTCGTTGAAGTTCTTCAGCGACAGACCGCATTCGAAGCCGGCCTTGACCTCGCGCACGTCGTCCTTGAAGCGCTTCAGCGAATCCAGTTCGCCTTCATGGATGACCACGTTGTCGCGCAGCAGACGGATCTTCGAGCTGCGGCGGATGAGGCCCTCGAGCACATAACAGCCGGCAACGGCTCCGACCTTGGAGATGCGGAAGACCTGGCGGATTTCCACCAGACCCAACGTGCTTTCCTTGCGTTCCGGCGACAGCATGCCGGTCAGCGCTGCTTTGATCTCGTCGACTGCGTCGTAAATGATGTTGTAGTAACGGATATCGACGCCACTGCTCTCCGCGAGCTTACGTGCAGCCGCATCGGCGCGGGCATTAAAGCCGATAACAACGGCTTTGGAGGCCAGCGCCAGATTGATATCGGACTCGGTAATGCCGCCGATGGCCGCATGCACGATGTTGACCTTGACCTCTTCCGTCGACAGTTTGCCCAGCGCGTGGGTCAGACCTTCGTATGAGCCCTGCACGTCGGCCTTGATGATCAGCGACAGCGTTTTGACTTCACCCTCGCCCATCTGCTCGAACATGTTCTCTAGTTTTGCAGCCTGCTGCTTGGCCAGCTTCACATCACGATATTTGCCCTGACGGAACAACGCGATTTCGCGCGCTTTGCGTTCGTCACCCAGCACCATCACTTCAGCACCGGCGGCCGGCACATCGGACAGGCCGAGAATTTCAACCGGAATCGAGGGACCTGCGGAATCAATGGCATCGCCTGCTTCGTTGAGCATGGCGCGAACACGGCCGAACACTGCGCCGGCAAGAACAATATCACCGCGCTTCAGCGTGCCGGATTGAACCAGAATCGTCGCCACCGGACCGCGCCCCTTATCGAGCCGCGATTCAACGACGATACCTTTTGCCGGCGCATCTTTCGGTGCACGCAATTCTAGAACTTCGGCCTGCAGCAGAATGCGTTCGAGCAGGCTGTCGATACCCTGCCCGGTGCGTGCGGAAACCTCGACGAACATGGTGTCGCCGCCCCACTCTTCAGGCACGACTTCCTGGGCGGCCAGATCCTGTTTGACGCGCTCGGCATTGGCTTCCGGCTTGTCGATTTTATTCAGCGCCACGATCAGCGGCACTTTGGCTGCCTTGGCATGGTGAATCGCTTCGGCCGTCTGCGGCATCACGCCGTCATCGGCAGCCACCACCAGAATCACCAGATCGGTGACTTTTGCGCCGCGGGCACGCATTGCCGTAAAAGCTTCGTGGCCGGGGGTGTCGAGGAACGTGATCATGCCGCGCGGCGTTTCGACGTGATAAGCGCCGATATGCTGGGTAATGCCGCCGGCTTCCCCGCTCGCCACTTTGGTGCGGCGGATGTAATCGAGCAGCGAGGTTTTGCCGTGGTCGACGTGCCCCATGACCGTCACTACCGGAGCACGCGGCTCGGCTATGACTTCAACCTTTCCACTGGATTCCTCAAGGTAGGCGTCCGGCTCATCGAGCTTGGCACGCTTACCGACGTGACCCATTTCCTCGACGAGGATGATCGCGGTGTCCTGATCCAGAACCTGGTTGATCGTAGCCATCGTGCCCAGCTTCATCAGGGTCTTGATGACTTCAGCTGCCTTGACCGACATCTTGTGCGCCAGATCGGCAACGGTGATGGTTTCAGGGATCAGAACATCTTTCACCAACGGTTCGGTCGGTGCGGTAAAGCCGTGTTGCTGATCGCCATCCTGCTTGTGAGATGTGCGGTGAACTTTGCGATCGCGCCAGCCCAGCCCTCCGGTCGCATCACCGCGAGTCTTGATCGTGCGCTTGCGGGCCGTCGGATCCTGCCAGACCACCTGCTTTGCAGGTTTCTTGGCGCCTTTTTTGGCCTTGTCCCCAGCGTCGCCGGTGGGCGCAGCGGGTTTATGAATCGTGCCTTCAACAACGATTGACGGATCAACAGCTGCCGCAGGCGCAGCAGGCGGTTCCGCAGCAACAGCATCAGCGGCTTTGGCGGCCACTTCGGCATCCGCTTCTTTTTTACGTTTTTTGGCGACGTCTTCAGCCTGGCGAGCAGCCAGTTCAGCCTGCTTGCGGGCTTCCTCTTCGCGAACCGCCAGTTCAGCGGCATCGATAATCGGCTTCGGTGCTTCCTCGACCTTTTCCGGTTCGGGCGTATCACGCTTGACCAGTACGCGTTTCTTGCGCACCTCAACCTGAATCGTGCGCGCCTTGCCGGTCGTTGCATCCGCCTTCTTGATTTCGGTGGTTTGCCGGCGGGTCAGCGTGATTTTCTGCTTGGCTTCCTTTCCGCCATGCGCTTCGCGCAGGTGATCGAGCAGCTGGGTCTTGTCCTTTTCGGTCAGGCCTGCATCTTCGGTCAGCGCTTTTTTCACGCCGGCGGCCTGCAACTGCTCGAGGAGCAGTTCAGGCTGTACGCCAAGTTCCTTGGCAAATTCTTTGACTTTGATCTGGGCCATAGCCGGTTACTTTTCTTTTCTGCGATATCAGGCGTTGGTTTCGGCAAACCACGGCGCACGGGCGGCCATGATCAGGGCTTTGGCGCGCTCCGCTTCGATTTCGGTCAGCTCGATGAGATCGTCAGTTGCAAAATCGGCGAGATCTTCCTGGGTCGCGATGCCTTTCGATGCCAACAGGCGTGCGGTATCGTGATCCATTCCTTCGACCTTCATCAGGTCCTCGATGTCGTGCTCGACTTTTTCTTCACTGGCGATGGCCTGAGTCAGCAGCGCATTACGAGCGCGGCTGCGCAGCTCGTTGACAGTCGCCTCATCGAACGCTTCGATTTCCAGCATTTCAGTCAACGGCACATAGGCCACTTCCTCGAGCGTGGCAAAACCTTCCTGCACGAGGATGTCCGCAACCTCTTCATCGACGTCCAGTTTCTCCATGAACTCGGCGCGAGTCTTCGAGGTTTCTTCCTCGCTCTTCTTCTGCGCATCGGTTTCGGTCATCAGGTTAAGTTCCCAGCCGGTCAGCTCAGCAGCCAGTCGCACGTTCTGGCCATTGCGGCCGATCGCCTGAGCGAGATTTTCTTCGTCAACGACGATGTCCATGCTGTGCTTTTCTTCGTCAACAACGATGCTGCTGACTTCAGCGGGCGCCAGTGCATTGATGACGAACTGCGCGGGATCCGTATTCCACAGCACGATGTCGACACGCTCCTGGGCCAGTTCTGCAGTTACCGCCTGCACTCGTGAACCGCGCATGCCGACGCAGGTGCCGATCGGGTCGATACGCGCATCCTTGGAATGCACTGCGATTTTGGCGCGCGAACCCGGATCACGGGCGGCACCCTTGATCTCGAGAAGGCCTTCCTCGATCTCGGGGACTTCGAGTTCAAACAGCTTGGCGATGAATTCAGGCGCGGTGCGCGACAGCATCAGGTGCGGACCACGGGCCATGCGATCGACTTTCCAGACATAAGCACGTACGCGGTCGCCGAGACGCAGATTCTCTTTCGGGATCATCTGGTCGCGCGGCAGCATGGCTTCAAGGCGTCCGGATTCGACGATGGCATTGCCGCGCTCCATGCGCTTGATAACGCCGGTGACGAGGTGTTCTTTACGGGCCAGGAAGTCATTGAGAATCTGCTCGCGCTCTGCGTCGCGGATCTTTTGCACGATGACCTGCTTGGCAGTCTGGGCGCCGATGCGACCGACTTCCATGCCTTCCAACGGCTCCTCAATGAATTCACCGATCTGTGCTTCAGAGTCTTCTTCCTGCGCCTCGTGCAGCTTGTATTGGCGTGAAGGCACTTCGATTTCTTCGTTCTTCACGATTTCCCAGCGGCGGAAGAAGGAGAATTCGCCGGTCGCACGATCCACCGAGGCGCGAACTTCGACGTCCTCAGTGAATTTCTTTTTGGCTGCAGAAGCCAGAGCGAGTTCGAGCGCGCCGAAAACAATTTCCTTGTCGACGTTCTTTTCGCGCGCCAGCGCATCAACCAACAACAGAATTTCACGACCCATGATCCGTCTCCCGCTTAAAACGCCGGCATCAGCCGCGCTTTATCCACATTGCCCAAGTCGACCGACAACACACGTCCGTCAACCTCGATACCTACCTTGCCTGCCTCACACTCGCGTATCACGCCGACAAAATTACGCTGGCCTTCCAGCGCCACACGCAACTTCAGCTTCGCCTTCTGACCGGAGAAGCGCACAAAATCCTCAGCCTTGCGCAGCGGCCGGTCCAGCCCCGGAGATGACACTTCCAGGCGGTCGTAGGCCACGTTTTCCACCGTAAACACGCGGCTCAGGTGATTGCTGACCAAAGCACAGTCTTCAACCGTGATGCCACCGGGTTTGTCGATAAAAATACGCAAAAGGGCACCCTTGGGGGATCGTTCCATATCCACCAGTTCGTAGCCCAGTCCTGCCAGCGTGTTCTCGAGTAAACCTTGCAAATCCATGCCAAAACGGCGCCACAAACAAAAAATGGGCGATCCGCCCATACCTGTGTGACACCCAACTGTTTTACAGAACTTTGAACTATAACAAATTTTTGCCTTTCAATCAATGTAGTTAGGTGATGCACCCTTGCTCGGGGATTACTGAAATAACATTACAAATCAATAATTTAATAAAACATCCAGCGACCGATCTACTTCACCACTGCAATACCAGCTTGCAGCGCCCCAAAGACTGTATATAATTACAGTCATGAGCGATGACAACCACAAGCCTCTAACCGCCCGCCAGATCGAAATCCTGCGGATGATTGAAACCCACGTCGAGGAATCCGGATTTCCCCCGACCCGGGCCGAGATCTGCACTGCCATGGGATTCAGTTCCCCGAATGCCGCAGAAACCCATTTGCGAGCACTGGAACGCAAAGGCGCCATCGAAATGACCTCAGGCGCTTCTCGCGGCATAAGGCTAACCCAGCAGGAAGCACCTTCCACCCTGCCCGTCATCGGTCGTGTCGCGGCCGGCAGCCCAATGCTGGCTGAAGAAAATGTTGAGCAGCAATGTCGCGTGGATCCGGCGCTGTTTGATCCACCGGCGGATTACTTGCTGCGGGTCCGCGGCATGAGCATGCGCGATGTCGGCATTCTCGAAGGCGACTTGCTGGCCGTGCACCGTACGTCCGAATTCCGTTCCGGCCAGATCGTGGTGGCCAGGCTTCATGATGAAGTGACCGTCAAGCGCATTCAGCGCAACCGTAATGTAGTGGAACTCCTTCCGGAGAATCCCGATTTCGAACCGATCATCGTTGACCTCAAACGTGATCCGCTGGAAATCGAAGGGATCGCCGTCGGCGTCATCCGCAACGGCAAGTGGTCCTGAACTGCGCCCGCTGAGCGGGCGCACCCAACTTACAGAGAGTAATCCAGCCCCATTACCTCGCGCACGTCGCGCAGGGTTTCCTGTGCAAGTTTGCGAGCCTTTTCGCAGCCATCAGCAATGATGTTGCGGACCAGGGTCGGGTCATCCAGATAACGCTCCGCACGCTCGCGCATTGGTTTCTGCTCGGCGACGATCGCGTCAATGACGGGTTGTTTGCACTCGATGCAACCGATACCGGCGCTGCGGCAGCCCTCCTGCACCCATTTTTTAGTGTCTTCACCGGAGTAGATCTGGTGCAACTGCCAAACCGGGCATTTTGCGGGATCGCCAGGATCGGTACGCTTGATTCGCGCCGGGTCGGTCGGCATTGTTTTGACTTTTTTCGCGACGTTCTCGGGTGTCTCACGCAATCCGATGGTGTTGTTGTAAGACTTGGACATTTTCTGTCCGTCGAGTCCGGGCATCTTCGAGGCTTCGGTCAGCAGTGCCTTGGGCTCGGTCAGGATGACCTTGCCACCGCCTTCGATATACCCGAAAAGGCGTTCGCGGTCGCCCAGTGGCAGGTTCTGCGTTTCTTCCAGCAGAGCCCGGGCTGAAGCCAGGGCTTCGCCATCACCCTTTTCCAGATAATCCGTGCGCAGCTTGCGATACAGCTTGCCGCGCTTGGCACCCAGTTTCTTGATCGCGATCTCGGCCTTTTCCTCAAAACCCGGTTCGCGACCGAAGACATGGTTAAAGCGCCGTGCGATCTCGCGGGTAATTTCGACGTGCGGCACCTGATCTTCGCCAACAGGAACCAAGTTGGCGCGGTAAATCAGGATGTCGGCGCTTTGCAGCAGCGGATAGCCTAGAAAACCGTAAGTCGCGAGATCCTTCTCTGAGAGTTTTTCCTGCTGATCCTTGTAGGTCGGCACGCGTTCCAGCCAGGAGAGCGGCGTGATCATCGACAGCAGCAGATGCAGTTCCGCGTGTTCCGGAACCTTGGACTGAATGAACAACGTGGCCTGGGCCGGATCAACGCCGGCCGCCAGCCAGTCAACCACCATATCCCAGGCGTGATTCTCGATGGTGGCCGGATCATCGTAATGCGTGGTCAGCGCATGCCAGTCGGCGACGAAAAAAAGGCACTGGTGCTCGTGCTGTAGTTTGACCCAGTTTTTCAGCACGCCGTGGTAATGGCCAAAATGCAATGCGCCGGTCGGGCGCATTCCGGAGAGAACGCGGTTTTCAAACATTGAGGAAGGATTCCGGGGTAAAAGTCGAATCACTCACGGGGTGGCGATTCATAAAAATAAATAAAAACAATAAGATATGGTTATTATTTGCGCTAAAGACCCATGCGCATGATGGCTGATTTTAACGCAGCCCGTCTGCAAGCTGCTTCTGAACGCGATCAGAGTCCAAACGGCGCCAGACAGCCCTTGCCTTCCCGCGTCACTACCGGCGTCGGCCCGGTCAGATCAACCACCGTGCTGGGCTCAATGCCACAGGACCCGCCGTCAAGGACCAGATCCACCAGATGCTCCAGCCTTTCGCGGATTTCATGAGCATCGGTCAATGGCAGTTCTTCATCAGGCAGCAACAAGGTTGAAGACAGAATCGGCTCCCCCAGTTCGGTCAACAGCGCATTCACCACGGGATGATCGGGGATACGCAGCCCGATGGTTCGCCGCTTCGGATGCTGCAGCCGCTTTGGCAATTCCCGCGTCGCTTCAAGAATGAACACATAGCTGCCCGGTGTCGCCGCTTTAAGCAGCCGGAACTGCTGATTGTCCACGCGAGCATATGAAGCAAGCTCGGACAGATCGCGGCAAACCAGAGTCAGATGGTGGCGGTCGTCGATGCCGCGGATCCGCCGGATGCGCTCCATCGCCGCCTTGTCGCCGATATGACAGCCAAGGGCATAGCAGGAGTCCGTCGGGTAAACGACGATGCCGCCGGCGCGAATGATTTCTGCAGCCTGCTTGATCAGCCGAAGCTGAGGGTTCTCAGGATGGATGGAAAAGAACTGCGACATGCGGGAGTGATGCGCTAAAAATTGCGCTCAGAAACGTTCCCACACCGGATCGCAGCCGGAAGGCAAGGCCGGCACATTGCCAATATCGCGATAGCCCTCGCCCGGGCCGTGAAAATCCGAACCCGCAGACGCCAGCAGTTTGAAATTTTTCGCATGCCGCGCCCAGGTCACAAACTCAGAAGGCGCATGCGAACCGGTCACCACTTCAACCGCGGCGCCGCCCAGCGAAATGAATTCTCCGAGCAGACGTTCGCACTTGGCCTCCCCAAGATCATACCGGCCCGGATGGGCCAACACGGCCGTACCGCCGCCGCCGTTGATCCATTGCAAGGCATCGGCAAGCGTCGCCCACTGGTGTGGCACATAACCGGGTTTGCCCGGTGTGAGGAAATGGCGGAACACTGAATTGGTATCGCGCGCGTGACCGGCTTCAACGAGGTAACGCGCAAAATGCGAACGGCTCACCAGTTCGGGATTTTTGGCATAACGACGTGCGCCTTCCAGCGAACCGTCAATACCCGCCGCGGCCAGACTTTCAGCCATACGCCGGGCGCGCTGTTCGCGACCGTTGCGAATGGATGCCAGTCCTTCCACCAGCGGGGCGTGACCGATATCGATATTCAATCCGACGATATGAAGGGTCACCTCTTCCCACAACACCGAAATCTCCACGCCATCGATGAGTCGCAGGCCCCAGTGCTCTGCCGCTGCACGTGCGTCAGCGAGCCCTTTGATTTCATCATGGTCAGTCAGCGCGAGAACATCCACGCCACGCTGAACGGCGCGCTCCACCAGCTCCGCGGGGCTCAACAATCCGTCGGAGCAGGTCGAATGACTGTGCAGATCAAAACGCATGAAAATTTAATAAAATCAAAGTATTAACTTAATCAAGTCGGGCATGATACCAAAATCGCGGGACGCGGCCTTTATTGTCGCAGCGCCGGGACATACCTTCTCTAAGTAGATCGCAAATTGCGGCTGCGATTCAAAGGAACGAAGAGACCATTCGGCTATACTTAAACTTCAAACCAGAACAGGGATCGAGCGGGTATGAACCGCACCCAAAGCATCGCGCTCGCCATTGCAGTCGCCAACCTGCTGGTGATCACCCTCTTTCCGCCCATCGACCAATATTCGGTGGCCTCTTCCAGCATCCCGGTTTTCGCAGGGTTCTACTTCATCCTGTCCAAACCGCCGTTGAGCGAAATCAACGGCCCGCTGCTGGCTCTCGAAATTGTTGTCGTGCTGGTTAATCTGGCCATTGCCTGGCTGCTGCTGGCTGACAAACCCGATAGTAAAAAACGCGGATTGGGACTGCAGAATGCTTCACTGTTATTCACCGGCTTGAATCTGGTCTTGATGCTGCTGTTTCCGCCGATGGAATCCGTATTTGCACTGACCAAGGCCACGATCCCCACTTTCGAGGGTTTCTTTTTCATCTTTGCGCAAAAGCCCGCTCATGTGATCGTGGAAACCCTGCTCTACCTGGAAATCTCGTTCATTCTGGTGAACGGCGCATTCCTTTGGCTGATTTTCAGAGAACGCAAACCCCCGACAGCGGAAGAAATCCGCGCCGCCATGCTGGAAATAAACCGGAAATAGCCGGAGAACTTACTTCGGCTGATGCAGCCGGCTTTGCGCCGGCACATGCTGCGCGAGAAATTCCATCTGATCGGCAAGGATGCGCCGGTTGGTCAGGATCAAATACTCCGCGCGGTTCGGCACATAGGGCAAATACACCAGCTCCATGCCGGCGCCCTCGGGTGTACGATCGCTCTTGCGCTCATTGCAGGAGCGGCAGGCCGTAACAACATTCATCCAGGTATCACGGCCGCCTTTGGAAAACGGCACGATGTGATCGCGGGTCAGTTTCACACCGGAAAAACTGGTTGCGCAGTAGGCGCAAATCTGACGGTCACGGTGAAAAAGTTCGCGGTTGTTGAGCGGCGGCACCTGGTTGAACGACTTCATCGCCATCGCCTTGCCCTTGATGGCGATGATGCTGGAACCGCTGATCGTGGATCGTTCCCCGGTGATCCGGTTCAGGCCGCCATGAACAGTAAAGGCCTGTTCACCGAGGCTCCAGGCCACCTGATTTTTCGAGTAGTAGTAGCAGGCGTGCTGCCAGGTAATCCAGCGATGCGGGATGCCGTGGGTATCCAGCGTCAGGATCAGCGGAAACAGGTTAACTGTTGCCGGCTCACTCAGAATCGGAAGATCGCCATCCATTGCGGGCAGTTTTCATCCAAAAAGCGAGGTTAAAGTCAAAGATAAGTCAAAAATTAGACTGAGCTTCAGTAACGTTTTCAATTTACCAGATTTTTGAATATTTGGAACAATTTAGCCTTGCGGCTGGCCGTGAGGCCGCGGTCAGGCTATACTGCGGCGGCGTGATTTACCCCCAAAGCCATTCAATAAATCCGGCGTCACTGCCGATCCCTCTCTTCTGCGCCGCGCCCCTGCGCCGCGCTACGCGAGTGTGACGTCCGCGTTACCTCTGCGCCACTCCAGTTAGCCCCATGTCGTTTGCCGATCTGAACCTGATACCCGAGCTGCAGCGCGCCGTCGCCGACGAAGGCTACAGCGAACCCACACCCATCCAGGCCAAAGCCATACCGGCTGTTCTGGAGCGCCGTGACATCATGGGCTGCGCCCAGACCGGAACCGGCAAGACCGCCGGATTTACGCTGCCTATGCTGCAGCTGCTCGCACCTTACGCGAACAGCAGCCCTTCACCGGCACGCCATCCGGTGCGTGCCCTGGTACTGACGCCAACGCGTGAACTCGCCGCGCAGGTCAGCGACAGCGTCAAGGCCTACGGCAAATTCCTCAAACTGCGCTCAACCGTGGTATATGGCGGCGTCGACATGCCGCCGCAGACCAAGATCCTGCGCGAAGGCGTGGATATTCTGGTCGCCACGCCGGGCCGCCTGCTTGATCACGTCCAGCAGAAAAGCGTGTCGCTTAGCCAGGTCGAAATAGTGGTCATGGATGAAGCCGACCGCATGCTCGATATGGGATTCCTGCCCGACATCCGGCGGATCCTGGCGCTGCTGCCAACCCAGCGCCAAAGCCTGCTGTTCTCGGCCACGTTTTCCGAAGAGATTAAGAAACTTGCCAACCAGATGCTGCGCAGTCCGACGCTGATCGAGGTCGCACGCCGTAACGCACCTGCGGATCTGGTCAAGCATCAGGTTTTCGAAACGCCGGCATCGCGTAAACACGCTGTTCTGGCCAACCTGATCCGCAGCCGTGAAATGAAGCAGGTGCTGGTGTTCCTGCGCATGAAACGCGACTGCAACAAGCTGGCGCGTGACCTGATGCGAGATGGCATCAATGCCACCGCAATCCACAGCGACCGCACCCAGGCCGAGCGCGAACAGGCACTTACCGATTTCAAGGAGGGCCGCTCAACCGTACTGGTGGCCACCGACATCGCGGCCCGTGGCATCGACATCGAAGAACTGCCGTTCGTTATCAACTACGAACTTCCTTACACGCCTGAAGATTATGTTCACCGCATCGGCCGCACTGGTCGTGCCGGAATGCCGGGTGAAGCCATTTCACTGGTCTGTCCCGATGAAATGCGTCTTCTCGCTGACATTGAAAAGCTGCTCAAGCGCGCCATTCCTCGCCAGTCCGTTGAGGAAGGCGCTGCGGATCGTGAAGCCGAACGTGAATATGAGCGCAGTCGCGAAAGCCGACCACGCCGTGAGGATCGCGAAAAAGAACCCCGCCGTTCAACAGCACCGGCAACGGCCGCTGCTATTCCGGCAGCCAAACCCCGCCCGCAAGTGGCCGCAGATGGATTTGACTTCAGCAAGCCTTACGAGCCCGCATCGGGCACCTCAAGCGCGACAACCACATCAGCTCCGTCTCAGCGCTCACGCGTAAACCGTCCCCAGGCTGCCTTGCTCGGCGGATTTGTTTCCCGAGACAAGAAGTAAACCTGGAAGGTATCCGGCGTCATTTCCTGGCGCCGGCCATCGCAGCCACTGCATCTTCGCGACACTTGGCGCGCAGCTATAATCAGCGCTCTTTTCCGCTCACGGAGCCTCTATGGCCAACCCCAAGATGATTTCACCCGCCGCACTGCAGGCGGCCTTGCACGACGGCGCTGAAATCGCGCTACTGGATGTGCGCGAAGACGGCGAATTCGGTGAGGATCATCTGCTGTTCGCGACCCCGCTGCAGTACAGCCGTTTGGAACTGGGTATCGTGACACTGGTACCGCGTATGGACGTTCGTATCGTATTGTGCGACGACGGTCGCTCCGGCATCGCAAAGCGTGCGGCCGCCCGCCTCTCAGCTCTGGGCTACACCGATATCGCCGTCCTTGAAGGCGGCACCGAGAGCTGGAAAGCCGCGGGTTATGCGTTGTTCAAAGGTGTCAACGTGCCCAGCAAGCTCTTCGGTGAGATGGTCGAACATGCCTACAACACGCCGCGCATCACCGCAAAAGATCTGGTGAACCTGCGTGAATCCGGAGAAGACTTCGTGCTGTTTGATGGCCGTCCGGTGCACGAACATCACAAGATGACCATCCCCGGCAGCACCTGCTGCCCGAACGCGGAACTGCCGTACCGCATCGCAAGCATGGTAAAGAATCCGAAAACCAAAATCATCGTCAATTGTGCCGGCCGCACGCGTTCCATCCTTGGCGCGCAGACACTGATCAATTTTGGCGTGCAGAACCCCGTCTACGCTCTGGAGAACGGCACGCAAGGCTGGTATCTGTCCGATCTGCAACTGGAATACGGATCGGCGCGTCAGTACCCGGAAACCATCGACGCCGCCCAGCTTCCCGCACAGCAAGAAGCCGCCCGCGCGCTGATGAAGCGATTCAATGTTCGTATTGCCGGCGCATCTGAAGTGGCTGCATGGCTCAAGGAACCGCATCGCACAACCTATCTCTGTGACGTACGAACCCCGGAGGAATTCGCCAAAGGCAGCATCACCGGTGCACAGCACACTCCCGGCGGCCAGCTGATTCAGGCGACCGACCAGTGGGTGGGTGTGCGCAATGCCCGTATCGTGCTGATCGACGGCGGCGACATGGTGCGCGCGCCGGTGGTGGCCAGCTGGCTGCTGCAACTGGGCTGTGATGCCTGCGTGCTGGATGGTGGCACCCAATCCGGACTTGAGGGCCTCCAGGCTGCAACGCCTTCACTGCCTTCTCTCACGGCTATCACTGCCGACGAATTGAAAAAACTGCTCGAGCACAAAGCCTGCACGGTTTTTGATGTCGGCCCGAGCATGGCTTACCGCAAGGCGCATGTGCCCGGCAGCCGCTGGACCATACGCTCGCGAATACTAAAAGACGCAAAAGAAGCGAAACTACCGGTCGTTCTCGTCGCCGCAGAGTCCGATGTTGCTCGGCTGGCGGCGAGCGAACTGAACGAAGCAGGCATCAAGGACGTTCGTCTGCTGGACGGTGGCGTTGCGGCCTGGACCAAGGCCGGACATTCAGCAGCGTCCTCCGCTGATATCCCGGCTGATCGCGAATGCATCGATTACCTGTTCTTCGTACACGACCGTCACGCCGGCAATCGCGAAGCCATGAAGCAGTATCTGGCCTGGGAAACCGGACTGATGGCGCAGCTCGGCGAGCAGGACAAATCGGTATTCCGCTTCCCAGCACACTGAGCGCAACTTTTTCTGATGACGATATGGGTGGATGCCGACGCCTGCCCGGGCGTCATCAAGGACATTCTCTTCCGGGCGGCACAGCGCACATCAATTCAGCTGACGCTGGTGGCAAACCGTGGCCTGCAAGTACCTCGATCACCATGGATCCGCATGATTCAGGTGCCCCGCGGTTTTGATGTCGCCGACAACCACATCGTTGAAATGGCAGTTGCCGGGGATCTGGTGATCACTGCAGATATACCTCTTGCGGCAGCCGCCGTCGCCAAAGGCGCCAGCGCACTGAACCCCCGCGGCGAGCTCTACACCGAGGACAATGTGCAGGGCCTGCTCGACATGCGCAATTTCATGGATACGCTGCGCAGCAGCGGTGTCGAGACCGGCGGTCCGCCGTCCTTGAGCAACGGCGACCGCCAGAGTTTTGCTGCGCAACTGGACCGCTGGATTGCCCGCCAGCCAAAGCCTGATAATTAATTTATTTAAATCAAATATTTACAGTAATTTTCCGCTCCACCCTACTGCGCCTTGCGCAAGCCCAAGGTGCTGACCAAACCCTCAACATCGCTCGCATATTCAGTCACTGCCGCAACCGTCTTTGCGGCATCAAGAAAATTCCATGCCCACAGATTTTCTTCGAGGTCTTTTTTCCATTCTTCCTGTGCCGCCAGCTGCGCGTAACGGCTTTCCCAGAATTTGACGGCGGCAGCATCGGTTCCTTTCGGCGCCATGACTGCACGGAAGTTGGTCATCGTGCCGCGGATCCCCTGCTCGCTCCATGTCGGCACGGTCGCCAGCACGCCGCCCAGGCGTTTGGGCGATGACACGGCGATGGTCCGCAACTGACCGTTGCGGATATAAGGCACTGTAGTCGACACTGCCGTTGAAATCGCTTCAACGTGACCACCGAGAAGCGCAGTCACCGATTCACCGCTGCCTTTGAACGCAACAAAACGCACGCGACGCGGATCAATTCCTGCCCGCTGCAGCATCAGCGCCGCCGACAGATGATTGGCGCCGCCGATGGACGTCGACACGCCGATGACCGCAGACGTCGGATCCTTCTGCAGACGTGAGATCAAATCCCGCCCTGTCGCCATGTTCGAATCGGCACGTACCGATAATGCAAAATATTCATCAAACAGCGTGGCAATCCAGGTGTAATCGCTGTGCGAGTAGGGGCTTAACCCCAGGGAACGGCTGATCAGCACATTAAGATTGCCGATCATCTGGTAATGCGCGTTGCCGGCCTGTTGATTCAGATAGGTCCATGCAATGACATTACCCCCACCCGGCTTGTTCATGATCGTCACCGGGCCTTCGTAAATGCGCTGGGACTGCCACAGCCTCTGGATTAGCCGTGCCGTTTTGTCCGGTGCCGCACCTGGAGCCGTGCCGACAATGATTTCAACATTGCGCTCCGGTTTCCATGCGCCCTGCTGACCCACTGCGAGCAAAGGGCAAATCAAACCCAGCAGCAAGACCAACCGTTGCATCAGTTTCAATTTGTACATCCTGCCTCCTCCGGCAATGTTGAGCTGCAATCCGCTTTTACGCAGTCTATCGCAAGATCAGGACATCGCGCCCTTCATGGACCGATGTTAGGATTGCGCCTTTTGCAGACAGCCATGACCAGAAAAACACATATCGACGAAAACGCTGCACGTGCCGCGTTTGAAAATGCACTCGCCACCTACGAACAGGATTTCGGAAAATTTTTTCTGGCCCGGCTATTCGGGCTCGAGCTGGTATATACCGCTGATGAATGCGTAATAACCTTCGATCTGAAGGACTTCATGTTCAATCCGCAAGGCGGCCTGCACGGAGGCATTTCGGCATTCGTGCTCGATATCTCCATGGGACACCTATTGCGCCAGACCAGCGGCCCTGGCGCCACCATCGAAATGAAAGTGCAATATCTGAAAGCCGCGCGTTCCGGACGGCTGACCTGCACGGCACGGTTCATCCGCCATGGCGGCAGCATTTCCTTCCTGCGCTCCGAGCTGGTCGATGAACACGGCGAAATGATTGCTTATGCCACATCGACCTGGAAATCGCTGAAGCAGCACCCCCACCCTGCCGCAAAACCTGCCTGATTCCATGCCGCTGCGGCTGGTGCTGGATACCAATGTCTGGCTCGACTGGCTGGTGTTCAATGATGCCGGACTGGCGCCGGTGCAGTCGTTGGTGAATGACGGCAAAGCGGAAATCATCATTGATGCGGATTGCGATGCCGAACTAGTTCGTGTGTTGGATTACCCGCTGCAGAAATGGACGCTGGACGCCGCTGCACAGGCTGCCTGCATCCAGCGCTTCCGCAGTATCGCCCGACTTGTCAATACACCGTCAGTCGCAGCCCTGCCGCAGTGCCGCGACCCCGATGATCAGAAATTTCTCGTGCTTGCCGCGGGCGCCAATGCCTGGTGCCTGCTTACCAAGGATCGCGCACTACTCAAGCTCGCTAAGGCGCGTTATCGCCTACCATTCCATATCGTGACTCCTGCGAATTTCCCCGTGCTGCAAAGCGTAGAATTCAAGGCATAAGACGCAACCAGCGTCAGTGGAGGAGCAGACCAATGGACGTGATACCTCTGGGGCCGGGATTCGCCGCAGAAATTCGTGGCGCAGGCATGGCCGAAGTCGCTGCCGACGATGGTGTTTATGCCGCTGTGCGTGCGGCATTCGAAGAACACTCTGTGCTGGTATTCCGCAACCAGCCGATCACTGATGAATTGCAGGTTGCCTTCTCGCGACGCTTTGGTCCGCTGGAAACCGCCAAAGCGGCTTCGCGCGGCGAAGGCACACCGTTCAGCATCCTGACCAATATCGAACCCGACGGCACGCTGGTGCCGCCGGATCACAAGGAAGCCCTGCGCGCCCGTGCCAACCAGCTATGGCATACCGACAGCTGCTTCAAGATACCTCCTTCACTGGCCTCCGTACTGTCTGCGCGCGTTGTGGCTACGACCGGTGGTGAAACCGAATTCGTGTCCATGCGCCAAGCATGGGACAGCCTTGATGACAGTCTGCGCGCGAGGCTCGACAACGCCTTCGCAAGCCATGACTACGCCCATTCCCGCGGAAAAATCGCTGCGCATCTCGCCTCCGAACGCGAACGTTCGACGATGCCGCCGGTGTCCTGGCGTATACGCTGGCGTAATCCGGTCAACGGTCGTGACGCACTGTATATCGCATCGCACACCTGCGGCATCGACGGCATGGCAAACGAAGATGCTCTGAAAATGATTGATGAACTGGCGGCAATGGCGACGCGGCCTGAACGCATTTTCCAGCACCGTTGGCGCCCGGGTGATGTGGTGATGTGGGATAACCGCGCCACCATGCATCGCGGACGGCCCTGGCCGGACGACCAGCCACGCAACATGATGCGCACGACGATCTCGGCAACCGATGCAGACGGCCTTTCGGCAATGTGGCCGCAGCGCAGCGCAGCCTGAACGCGAAGCGCCATGAAAAACGCCGCCCGAGAGGCGGCGTTTTTTTTACTCCAACGACAATGCGATCAGTTGATCTCGGCGCCGCTGGCCTTGACGATCTTGGCCCACTTGTCGGCCTCAACCTTGAGGAAGTCGAAAAATTTCTCCGGCGTATCCTGCCAAGCCGGCTCCTGACCGGCAGCTTGCAGGCTTTTGCTCATTTCAGGCGTCTTCAATACCTTGAGCAATTCGCCATGCAGCTTCATCTGGATATCGCGCGGCAACCCCTTGGGACCTGACACGCCGAACCAGGCCACCATTTCATAACCCTTGACCCCGGCTTCGGCGATAGTCGGCACATCCGGCAGTTCGGGAGAGCGTTTGCTGCCGGTCACACCCAGCGGACGCAGCTTGCCGGTCTTGATATGCGGCAGCATGCCGGCAATGCCGGGAAATGCCAGTTGCACCTGGCCGCCAAGAAGATCGGCCGTCACCGGACCGCTGCCGCGGTAGGGAATATGCGTGATCTTGATGCCGGCCATATTGGCAAACAACGCGCCGGACAGATGCTGCGTGCTGCCGTTACCCGAAGACGCGTAGTCGATCTGGCCCGGCTTGGCTTTGGCAAGCGCGATCAGTTCTTTCACCGATTTCGCCGGAAGCGAGGGATGCACCACCATCACATTGGGCGCACTGGTGATTTGCGTCACCGGAGTGAAATCATTCAGCGAGTCATAGCCGAGTTTTTTATAAAGGGCTGCGCTGACAAAATGCGTATTGCTGATCATGAATACCGTGTAACCGTCTGGCGCCGCTTTGGCAGCCGCATCCGCGCCGATGGTCGATCCGGCGCCTGGCCGGTTATCCACCAGTACCTGCTGTTTCAGCGAGTCGGTAAGCCGCTGCGTCACGATACGGCCCGGCACGTCAGCGGCACCGCCAGCGGAAAACGGGATGATCATGCGGATTGGCTTCGACGGGTAGGACTGCGCGGCCAGTGGCAATGCGAGCGCAGCCGCAAAAATTCCAAGCGCTGCCCTCGAGATATTATAAGTATTTGTTTTCATTGAAATTTCTCCTTTGTTGCGGTCTATTTCAAAAACGCGGGCAATCATACCACTGCGTGATAAGAGTCCGGATGACATCAATTGGTTTCAAACGATTAAAGCGGCGTCCATGACAAGCCCACAGGCCCGAACGGATCGGACGACGTCGTGCCCCATAATTCGTCTGCCATGCTGAGCCTGTCCCATCTCCACAAAACCTATCCCGGCCCCGCGCGACGCTCCATTCTTCAGGACGTCAATCTTGAGCTGTCACCGGGCGACTATATCGCCATCGTCGGTGATTCCGGCTGTGGCAAATCAACACTGTTGAACCTCATCGCCGGACTGGATCTGCCAGACAGCGGCAGCGTCAAACTGCATAACCGTGAAATTACCGGCCTGGATGACAACACCCGCACACGCATGCGCCGCCGTGACATCGGCTTTGTTTTCCAGGCATTCCTGCTGCTGCCTTACCTCACGGTTCTCGACAACGCAGCACTGACTCTGAAACTCAATGGTGTCACCCATCGCGAGGCGCAGCGCAAAGCCTATGCGGAACTGTCGGCCGTTGGACTCACCGAAGCCATTCACCGCTTCCCCGGCACCTTGTCCGGCGGTGAATCGCAGCGCGTAGCCGTGGCCAGGGCGTTGGCCCACGAACCCAAGTTGGTGCTGGCGGATGAGCCTACCGGTAATCTTGATACCGACAGCGCCGATGTCGTACTGCGCCTGCTGCGGGAACGCGTCAAGGCACAGCGCAGCATCGGCATTCTCGTTACCCACTCCAGCGCCGCAGCAGCAACGGCCGACCGCATATACCGGCTGCATCACGGCGCATTGCACCCGGCATGAACGCCGCCGTTTGGCATGCTCTGGTCAGCGGCCCCCTGCGCGCTGCGCCGGGACGCTCGCTGCTGGCAGTCGCCGCCATTGCTATCGGCGTGGCGCTCGGTCTTGCCGTTCACCTGATCAATGCCAGCGCTGCCGGAGAGTTCGGGCGCGCAGCACGCCAGATGGCCGGCGAAGCCGATCTTGTTGTGCAGGGTGGCCGCACAGGCTTTGATGAACAGCTCTATCCGGTGATCGCAAAAATGGCCGGCGTGGACGCAGCCAGCCCCGTTCTTGAACTGGAGGCCGCACTCTACGGCCGCCGCGATACACTGAAAATCATCGGTATCGATGCCCTCAGGGCCTATGCACTGCAACCGCAACTGGCCGGCGTGGGCAATGGTGCACGCATCGCGCTGTTTGATGCCGATGTCATCCGTCTGTCCGCGAGTGCAGCACGAGCCCTGGATGCAGCCGTCGGGAGCACGGTCACCTTCAAGGTCGGCATGCAGCCATTACCTTTGCGCATCGTCGAGATTCTCCCCGACGCCAGCTATCGCCAGCACCTCGGACTGATGGACATTGCGGCTATGCAATGGCGATTCGAACGTATCGGCCTCATCAGCCGTATCGATCTGCGGCTCGCTTCTGGCATTGATGCCGAGACCTTCCGCAGACAATTGCAAACGCAATTGCCGCCGGGTGTTCATGCCGTCACGCCACAGACCGACAGCGAACGTGGTCTCGCAATCACCCGCGCCTACCGCCTCAACCTCGACATGCTGGCGTTGATCGCCCTGTTCACCGGCACGTTCATGGTGTTCTCCTCCCAGGTTCTGGCACTGCTGCGCCGGCGCACGCAGATCGCATTGCTGCGCGCACTCGGCGTCACGCGCAGCACCGTGCTGGGCTGGTTGGTGGCAGAAGGCGCGCTACTCGGATTGATCGGCGGGTTGATCGGGCTCGGCGGCGGCTATCTGCTGGCCGTGCAGGCCATGGCCTTGGCAGGCGCCGATCTGGGCGCCGACTATTTCCGCAACCTCAATGCCGAGTTGATTATCGAACCGCTGACGCTGCTTGCTTTTCTCGGACTGGGCATAGCTTTCGCCATCATCGGTGCCGCAATTCCCGCTTGGGATGCGGCGCGACGCCAGCCCGCCAGCGAACTGCATGCCCGCGATGACAATGACACGCTTCATCGTCCGAAGTGGATTGCGGCCGGTCTGACCACCATGCTCACCGGCGCGCTGCTGTCCCTGCTTCCGCCGCTTGGCGGCCTGCCTCTGGCCGGCTATGGGGCGATAGCGCTGCTGCTGATCGGTGCAGTGCTTTTGATGCCGGCACTGACCGGCATTCTGCTGTCCCCGGCAAAGCTGACGTCAGTTCCGGCGCTTGAACTGGGGCTGGCCCAGCTGAAAGCAACGCCACGCCATGTCGCCATCAGCGTCGCCGCCATCTTGGTCAGCTTCAGCCTGGTGGTCGCGATGCTGATCATGGTACTTTCATTCCGTCAGTCACTGGATAGCTGGCTGGATCAGGTTCTACCTGCGGATTTGTACCTCAGGGCAGCCGTCGCGGGCGAAACCGCGTTGCTTTCACCGGAGGAGCAACAACACATTGCAACCACTGCAGGAGTGGCATCAGTTGCATTTACGCGCTTCCAGAGCCTGCTGATCAATGCCAATCAGCCTGCGCTGACGCTGATCGCACGCGATCTGCCGGAGGAAGACTTGCCCCGAACACTCCCGCTGACCAGTCCGCCGGCAACACTGCTGCCTGACTCGCCACCGGCGTTATGGATCAGTGAAATAGCCGCCGCCCTCTTCGACTGGAAAATCGGACAGACCGTCACCCTTCCCGTTGGCGGAACTGCTCGCACATTAACCGTTGCCGGCATCTGGCGCGATTATTCGAGGCAGAACGGCGCCGCCATTATCAGCCGCGATCTTTACCGCAGCTGGACCTTTGATCATTCCGCCAACGATGCCGCCATCCGGCTGTCGCCTGATACGCCAGCAGCCGCTGCTGAACTGGCTTTGCGCGCGGCACTGCCAGCCAACGCCGCCATTGAAATCGTCAGCGCCGGCACCATCCGTAAAATCTCCCTTGGCATTTTCGACCGCACCTTTGCCATCACCTGGGCCCTGGAAATGGCGGCGTTAATCGTCGGGCTGTTTGGCGTCAGCGTGGCTTTCAGCGTACAAGCACTGGCGCGACGGCGTGAATTCGGAGTACTGCGTCATCTCGGCATGACGCGTGGTCAAATTTCCGCAATGCTTGCCGGTGAAGGTGCCTTGACTGCCAGCGTGGGCGCATTGAGCGGTCTTGCGGTCGGCACTGTCATCGGCTTCGTGCTGATCCATGTGATCAACCGCCAGTCATTTCATTGGAGCATGGAGCTCCACATGCCCTGGCTGCAACTGCTGGTGCTTTTCACCATTACCGCAGCCTGTGCATCTGTTACCGCAGTCGTCAGTGCGCGCAGCGTGATGCGCAGCGATACCGTCGCTGCCGTGCGCGAGGACTGGTGATGCACCGTCCCTCAAGAAGACGCCTGCTGCTGGCCGTAATGGCCGCTTACTGCAGCAGCGGCGGCCTTGCATCTGCGACCGCTACAGTAAACAGGTCCGCCAAGGCCGAGCATGGACACCTGCTGCAGTTTCCACGGGATCACGGCAGTCACCCCGCATTCCGCATCGAGTGGTGGTACATCACGGGCTGGCTGCAGGATCAGGCTACGCGTGAACTCGGCTTCCAGATCACGTTTTTCCGCGCTCGACCGCAGTTACCGGTCGGCAACCCCAGCGCGTTTAATCCGGAGCAGATCATCATTGCTCACGCCGCAATCGCCGATCCGGCTCAGGGCAAGCTGATCCACAGCCAGAAAGCGGCGCGTGCCGTATTCGGATTGGCAGGCGCAAGCGAAAACGATACTAAGGTATGGCTCGACAACTGGCAACTGAACCGGCGCGGGAGCCGCTATGAGTCGCGTATCGATACACCAGAACTGGCGCTCAATCTCCAGATGAACGTAACACAACCCTTGCTGCTGCAAGGTGCCAATGGCTACAGCCGAAAAGGTCCGGGAACTGATGCAGCCAGCCATTACTACAGCTTCCCGCATCTGCAGGTCAGCGGAGCTCTGCGCACAAGCAGCGCATCTCGCGACGTCAGCGGCAAAGCCTGGTTGGATCATGAATGGTCTTCGGCCTATTTGCCCGAGACCGCAGAAGGCTGGGACTGGATCGGTATCAATCTGGATGATGGTGGTGCGCTGATGGCATTTCAAATGCGCCAGGTAAATACGCAGCGGCCACTGTGGGCGGCAGCCAAGCTGCGCGAGGCCTCTGGAAAGATCCGTGTTTATACCGCTGACGACATCCGTTTCACCGCACAGCGCCTGTGGCAATCACCTCGCACGGGGACGCGATACCCGGTGGCCTTCCGCGTCACCTTGGGTTCCCTGGAAATCGAATTGCAAGCGCTGATGGATGACCAGGAGAACGACACCCGGCAGACGACCGGTGCTGTTTACTGGGAAGGTGCCGTACGGGCTTTCAGCAAAGGAAAACGCATCGGCAGCGGCTATCTGGAACTAACGGGATACGGCCGGCCGCTGGAACTTTAGTCAGGCCGGCAGTTCGTAGCGGTCTTCGCGAAATAGCGTCAGACAGGCTTCTGCCGTTACGGTGTCGTATTGAATACCGCTGCCGCGTTCGATTTCGTTCAATGCTGCATCCAGGCCCAGGCCGGCGCGATACGGTCGGTGCGCTGACATCGCCTCGATGGTATCGGCAACAGCCATGATCCGAGCCTCGATACCGATCTGATCGCCGGACAATCCCTGAGGGTAGCCGGTACCATCCATACGCTCATGATGCTGAAGCACGGCATCGGCGATGGGCCATGGGTACTCAACGGATTTCAGAATTTCATACCCCTTCTGGGAATGCTCGCGGATCAGATCCATTTCGCTTCGCGAGAGCCGGCCGGGCTTGGAAAGAATTTCGGCGGGTATACCGATTTTGCCGATGTCATGAACCTGACCGATGATGCGCAGGCCGTCGATGCAATGACTTTCGAGCTGCATCTTGCGACCGATGGCCGCCGCAATCTCGCCGACGCGGCGCTCATGACCTGCCGTATAGGGATCACGCATCTCGACCATAGATGACGCCACTTGCACCGTACCGAGAACCGCCAGTTCAAGCTTCGATACATAGGCTTTCAGTACATCCGCGGCTTTCTGACGGTCTGACTGATCTTCAATCAGCCCGACCAGCGCCGGCCGTCCCTGATAAGACGATACCGCGCCGTCTACAGACACCTCGAATTCGGTGCCGTCGCGGCGGAGGGCAACAAACTTCAGGCGTGTGCGATGGCAATCCCCTGAAAGGCGCCGGTTCATGTTCTCCAAGACCTGCTCACGCCAGGATTGTGCTACGAAGTCCTCAACTTTATGGCCGGTAACGTCGGACTCGTTTGCATAACCGAACATGCTGACAAGCCGCGGATTGACGTATACCAGCGCTCCGTCCTGAATGATGTAAACACCGGAACTGGAATGCTGCATCAGCGAAGAGAACCGCCGTTCGGATTCAGCGAGTTCAGCTCT
>Ga0078894_10000697_pt1 | contig 24056 bp, 21 predicted proteins | sample LauGreSu1BDMLBSD_2_FD_67506 | JGI IMG/M metagenome (GOLD analysis project Ga0078894, IMG submission 67506) | Freshwater lake microbial communities from Lake Michigan, USA - Su13.BD.MLB.SD (version 4) (version 4) | ecosystem: Environmental > Aquatic > Freshwater > Lake | place: Lake Michigan... | reverse complement strand
TTCAATGTCAGAAAATTTAGTAGTGCCAACCATGGCCGAAATGTTAGCTCAAGGCAAACAACCCGAAGTTTTATTTTGGGTAGGTTGCGCTGGAAGTTTTGACGATAGAGCAAAAAAAATTACCAAAGCATTCGTGAAAATATTAAATAATGCCAATGTTTCTTTTGCAGTTTTGGGTACAGAAGAAAGCTGTACTGGTGATCCTGCAAAAAGAGCGGGCAATGAATTTCTATTTCAAATGCAAGCCATGATGAATATAGAAGTCCTTAACGCTTATGAAGCCAAGAAAATCATTACTGCATGTCCGCATTGCTTTAACACCTTAAAAAATGAGTATCCCCAATTAGGTGGAAATTATGAGGTGATGCATCACACCGAATATTTAAAATCTCTTTTAGATTCGGGTAGACTTGCTATTGAAGGTGGTCAATTTAAAGGCAAAAAAATCACTTTTCACGACCCTTGTTATTTAGGTAGAGCAAATAATGTATATGAAGCGCCAAGAGATTTAATTCAGAAATTGGATATTGAATTGGTAGAAATGAAACGTTCTAAAGCAAACGGTTTGTGCTGTGGTGCAGGTGGAGCCCAAATGTTTAAAGATGCAGAAAAAGGGAATAAAGAAATTAATATTGAACGTACCGAAGATGCTTTAGAAACCCATTCGGAAATTATTGCAACGGGATGTCCGTTTTGTAATACAATGATGACCGATGGAGTGAAAGCAAAAGAAAAAGAAGCCAACGTTAAAGTTTTAGATATTGCCGAATTAATAGCGAATGCGCAAGACTTATAACTAATTTACATCCAAATAAATGTACGTACCATTTGATAATTTACCCGAAGAATCCCGAATTTGGATCTATCAGTCTAATAGAAAGTTTTCTGATGAAGAAGTTTCAGAAATAGAAAAACTACTTGAAGAGTTTTTAAATAATTGGTCGGCTCACGGTAGTGCATTGGAAGCTTCTTTTACTATAAAATACAATCGTTTTATTATCATCGCAATAAATCAAGAAGTGCATCAGGCAACAGGTTGTTCAATAGATTCTTCGGTTGCTTTTATTCAAAGTTTAGAACAAAAATACAGTGTAGATTTATTGGATAAAATGAATGTATCTTTTAAACAAGGTGAATTCATTACCTATAAACCTCTTTTGGATTTTAAAAAATTGGCTAAAGACAGATCAGTTTCAGAAAACACTATTGTATTCAATAATTTGGTTAATACCATAGCAGAAATGAAAGAAAGTTGGGAAGTTCCTGCTAGTGATAGTTGGCACAGCAGGTTCTTTTAATTGGTTTACTTTTATGAAAAAAATAATTCAATTTGCTTTTACTTTAATCCTATTTTCTATAGTTACCAATTGTGGCGTGACTAAAGATAAAAATTCTGTGGGTAAAATCACCAAACCCGAGTTTTCAAATGATGATGAAGTATATGTTCCCATATTAAAATCCGATAGAAAAAATTTCTTTAAAGATTCAGAACCCGAAACGAAATGGGTGGATAGTATTTATGCCCAAATGACATTTGAAGAAAAAATAGGCCAACTTTTTATGGTTGCAGCGTATTCAAATAAAGATTCGGTTCATGTAAATTCACTTGACAAATTAATTCTAGAAAATAAAATTGGTGGATTGATCTTTTTTCAAGGTGGACCTGGTCGTCAAGCAAATTTAACCAATCGCTTTCAGTCAAAATCAAAAGTGCCTTTGTTTATAGGGATTGATGCAGAGTGGGGGTTAAGTATGCGTTTGGATTCTACCTATAAATATCCCTGGAATACTACTTTAGGAGCTATTAGAGATTTAAAACTAATTGAAGAGGTAGGGAAAAATATGGCTCAAGAAACTAAAAGAATTGGAGCCCACTTTAACTTTGCACCAGTTTTAGATATAAACACTAATCCAAAAAATCCAATAATTGGAAACCGTTCTTTTGGTGAAGACAAAGTTAATGTTACCGAACATGCAATTGCCTTAATGAAAGGAGTTCAAAGTCAGGGTGTCTTTTGTACAGGGAAACATTTTCCAGGTCACGGAGACACGGCACTAGATTCGCATTACGCATTACCGTTGGTTTCTTTTACCAAAGACCGAATTGAAAAAGTAGAATTGTATCCTTATAAAAGAATGTTTGATGAAGGATTGGTTTCGGTAATGGTGGCTCATTTAAATGTTCCGAGTCTAGAGCCAAGAGAAAATTACCCAACCTCAGTTTCTTATAAAGTGGTTACCGATTTACTTCAAAATGAATTAGGGTTTGATGGTTTGATTTTTACAGATGCCCTAAATATGAAAGCGGCGAGTAAATTCATGAAGCCAGGAGATATTGATTTAGAAGCATTTTTAGCAGGAAATGATATTTTGCTTTTTGCAGAAAATGTGCCTGTGGCTGTTCAGAAAATAACTGAAGCCTACCAAAATGGCTTAATTACTGAGGATAGAATTGCTAAATCGGTTAAGAAGATTTTACATTATAAATATAAAATAGGTTTGAATAAATACAAACCAATTGACACCCATAATTTAGCAAGCGAACTAAATACAACCTATAAAGATGCGCTACAATATCAGTTGTACGAACACGCTACCACGGTATTAAAAAATAAAGAAAATATTCTTCCAATAAAAAATTTGAATCAAAAGATTGCTTATGTGAAATTAGGGGATGATAGCAATTCTGCTTTTGTTTCTACACTTAAAAAATATACAGAAGTCACTGAAGTTTCTGATACCAATTTAGATTCTTTAGAAGTTAAATTAAAAGAATTTAATACGGTAATAGTTGGGTATCATAAATCGGATAAAGCATGGAAAAAACACGATTTTTCCGAAACTGAAATAGCTTGGTTGCAGGATATAGCTAAAAAGAACACCGTTATTTTAGATGCATTTGCTAAACCCTATTCGCTTTCTTCAATTTCTAATTTTGATGATATTGAAGGTGTGGTTATGTCGTATCAAAATAGTGATATTTCTCAAATGGTTGGTGCTGAATTATTATTTGGTGCCATCGAGTCACAAGGAAAATTACCCGTATCAATTAATGAAGAATTTAAAAACGGATTTGGATTAAACACTGAAAAACTAAATCGTCTCGGATTTACAGCTCCCGAAAATGTAGGTGTGAGTCCGAAAGTATTATCTCGAATTGATGACTTAGCTAAAAAAGCCATTGATGGAAAAATGACTCCAGGAATTCAGGTTCTAGTAGCTCGAAGAGGTAAAGTTATTTTTCAAAAATCATATGGGAATCAAACCTATGAGCCGCTTGTAAAAGTTCAAAATTCCGATTTGTATGATGTGGCCTCGTTAACCAAAATAGTTGCTACCTTACCTAATGTCATGAAATTATATGAACAAGGAAAAGTTAATTTAGAAACGAAGTTAGGCGATATGCTTCCGCAAACAAGGGGAAGTAATAAGCAAGATATTACATTTAAAGAATTACTTTCTCATTATGGGCGTTTACAACCTTGGATACCTTTTTATAAAGCAACCTTAAATGCAGATAAATTCCCATCGGATAAGTATTATAGTACAACTCCAAAAGATGGTTTTTCAAAACAAGTTGCAGCCAATTTGTATTTACGAAATGACTACCAGGATAGTATTATGAAGCAAATTATAGATAGTAAACTCATCGAAAAGAAGGAATATAAATACAGTGATTTTACTTTCATTTTATTAAAAGAATATTTAGAGCAAACTACTGGTAAATCTTTAGATTTATTAAGTTCGGATAATTTTTATAAATCAATAGGAATGAACAATACATTGTACAATCCATTGCAAAAAATTACTACAAGTACTATTGCTCCAACAGAAGAGGATACCTATTTTAGACATACTTTAGTTCAAGGATATGTTCATGATATGGCTGCTGCCATGCAAGGTGGAGTCGCTGGGCATGCAGGAATATTTTCTAACGCTATGGATATTGCGAAAATGATGCAAATGTATTTGCAAAAAGGTAATTATGGCGGTATTGAATATTTTAAGCCATCCACATTTGATATATTTAATACTTGTTATTTTTGTTCGGAAGGAAATAGAAGAGGATTAGGTTTTGATAAACCCCAATTGGGTAAAGAAGGGCCAACCTGCGGTTGTGTTTCTAAATCGAGTTTTGGTCACACTGGCTTTACAGGAACCATGGCATGGGCAGATCCAGAAACTGAAGTGGTCTATGTGTTTTTATCAAATAGAACATATCCTGATTCTAATGCCGCCAATACATTATCCAAAGAAAATATTCGAGAAGATATTCAAAAGATAATTCAAGAAGCGCTTCTAGATAAATAAATTTGATTTAATAATAGTACCTTCATAATTCAATAATACAACATGAAAATAGCAATTGTTTGTTATCCAACTTTTGGAGGTAGTGGCGTTGTCGCAACCGAATTAGGAATTGAATTAGCCAACCGCGGACACGAAGTTCATTTTATCACCTACCGTCAACCCGTTCGTTTGGCCTTGTTAAATTCGAATGTTCACTATCATGAAGTGAATGTTCCAGAATATCCTTTATTTCATTACCAGCCCTATGAATTGGCCTTATCTAGTAAATTAGTGGATATGGTCAAGTTATATAAAATTGAGTTAATGCACGTGCATTATGCTATTCCTCATGCCTATGCAGGTTATATGGCAAAGCAAATGCTAAAAGATCAAGGGATAACCATTCCAATGGTAACAACCCTTCACGGAACAGATATTACTCTGGTTGGAAATCATCCAAATTATAAAACTGCTGTAAGTTTTAGTATCAATAAATCGGATGTGGTGACTTCGGTTTCCAAAAGTTTGAAAGAAGCCACCTACGAATTATTTGATATCAAAAAAGAAATTCATGTTATCCCAAATTTTATTGAATTGGTGAAACATCCTTTAGAAAATAATTCGGTTTGCCAAAGATCAACCATGGCAAAGCCAGAAGAACGAATCATAACTCACATCAGTAATTTTAGAAAAGTGAAAAGAATTCCTGATGTGATTAAGATATTTAATAAAATTCAGCAAACACTTCCTGCTCGATTAATGATGGTTGGCGATGGTCCTGAAAAAGTAAAAGCGGAGCAACTTTGTGAGAAACTTGGAATTTTAGACAAAGTAATCTTTTTTGGAAATAGCAATGAAATAGATAGTATTTTATCTAATTCAGATTTGTTTTTACTTCCATCAGAAACAGAAAGTTTTGGTTTGGCCGCACTTGAGGCGATGGCTTGGCGTGTACCTGTGATTTCAAGTAATACTGGTGGTTTGCCAGAAGTAAATTTTGACGGTATTTCGGGTTATCTAAGTAATGTTGGTGCTATAGATGAAATGGCTGAGAATGCAATTTCGATATTAAACAATAATCAAACTCTTGATACGTTTAAAGACAATGCGTTGTCTGTAGCAAAACAATTTGACATTCATAATATTTTGCCTTTGTACGAATCAATTTATTATAAAGCGATAGAAGATTCAAAATAGATTATTTATGTTTAAAAAAATCATAATTTTTTCAATAGCAATTGTGTTATTTTCTTGCAGTTCAAAAAGGAATCCAATGGAATCCAAACCTTTATATGATGTATTATTCAGAAGCGACTATGGAGGAGCGCCTTTTCAGTTTTATGAAATAATAACAGAACAAAAGGAATTTAACATGTTATTGAAAGATAAAATGATTAAACCTTACATCACTAAAGAAGATATTGACACCTGTAATTTCATATTGATTAATTTGGGAGAAAAAAGTAAAAAAGGATTTACAATAAAAGTAGAAAATATTGAAGAACTAAAAGATAAAATTGTATTATCAATAAATGAAATTGAACCTCAAACGACTAATCTAGTTACTACAAGTCCGTGTTTTGTAATTAAAATTAAGTCTAAAAAAACTATTGAAATTAAATAATAAAAAAATCCCAATTTACTGGGATTTTTTTTAATCAAATTTATACCGAACACCTAATGCTAATTGATTGCCAAAATTTGAATTTCTGTAGCCTCCTGTCGCAAAATACAATTCTGGTCTTAAGTCTAAAGAAATTTGAATAGGAGTATCATAAAATGAATATTCTAATCCTATATCACCTGCAGCATTGAACAAAATACCACTATCCTTTGGAATGTTGTTAGAGTTACTCCAACTAATAATACCAGCTCCAGCTCCAGCATACCAATTTAATCCATTGTCTATTTGCCAAACCCATTGATATAATCCGGTTAATTTAATTGCTGAAACATTATTGCTATTTTGCCAACCTAAGTCTATTTCTGCTCTATTACTAGATGAAAGTGCTCTCTGGTATGAGAATTCAGCTCCAAATCCGTCGTTATTTCCAAGTCTTAAACCTAATGCGTTTTTTGAAAGGTTTTGCGCATTTGAGGTAGTTATAAAACTAAATAATAAATACACAAAAAGAAGATTTTTTTTCATATAAATTGAATTAAATTGGCTAAATAATAAACGAAAAAAATGATTTTCTATTGTAATATTATTCTAATTTAATAAATAAGTTGTCAGAAATTCTTCTTGGGTTTCAGATGCAGTTGCTGGTACACCAAATTGAGTTGCAATATCTGGGTTAATGTCATAATGAAAATAAGTGTTTGTATAAACATTGCCAATATTTTTTGCAAAATACTCATTAATTGTAAAAACAGTTTGATCAGCTAATAATATTGCAGTAACACCAGAATTAGTTGTTGATATTTTTAGATTCAACAACAACCTTGTCTTTTTAACATTGTTGTAAGTAACATTGTTAGATGTATAATTTGGTAAAGATTCTTGAGCAACTGCTTTTAAAGTGTAATTGATATCTAAAGGATAATTATTAACTGTTTGTTGAATTGTTCCAGTTGTAATTCCTATTTCGGATCCAATTGGAGCATTATCTTTAAAGAAAGTGAAATTATTCAAATTAATTTCTACAGGAGCTGTTAATCCAGGAAATGGGATTGAAAATTTACCTGTTGCAATAAGAGAACTTCCACTTATTTTAACACCATTGTTTCTTAATGTGTTTGAAAAGAAACCATTTGGCATAACAGAGGTTTTCATTTTTTTATAAGTAACACCGCTAATCAGGGTGTCATTTGAAATAAATAGATGATCCGTTCCAATTGAAGTATTTACAGCTCCGGGATTAACTTGTTGTACATTATAATCCCAATAATTGCCTATTGTTAAAGGCATGTAGGTTGTAGGGATTAAATCGGATAAATCTTGACTGTCCGAACCGTTATTATTTTGAGAACAAGAAGTTATTAATAGTAAAGCTAGAAAGACAATTATTAATTTAGTTTTCATATCTATTTTTTTGCTAATGTAGTAAAAACTTTTTTGTTAAAAAAAAGTAGAGTCGTTTGCATATTAATTCTATTTTTGTGAAAAACAAACAACTATGGCAGGAAATAGTTACGGAACTCTTTTTAGAATTACCACTTTTGGCGAGTCCCATGGTGCTGCTTTGGGCGGAATAATTGATGGATGTCCTCCAGGTATTGAATTGGATTTTGATTTGATTCAAACAGAAATGCAAAGAAGAAAACCAGGTCAATCCTCACTAGTTACTCAAAGAAAGGAAGAAGATGAAATTCAATTTCTATCCGGAATCTTTGAAGGTAAAACAACAGGAACTCCAATTGGTTTTATAATCAGCAACACCAATCAAAAATCGCAAGATTATTCTCAGAATATTGCTACTTATCGACCAAGTCATGCTGATTATGTTTATGAAAAAAAATATGGCTTAAGAGATTATCGTGGGGGTGGAAGAAGTTCAGCAAGAGAAACTGCTTGTAGAGTTGTGGCAGGTGCTATTGCAAAACAAATTGTAAAAGACATTAAAATCAATGCATTTGTTTCCTCAGTTGGAACTATTTATATAAATAAACCCTATCAAGAATTGGATTTTTCAAAAATTGAAAGCAATGCGGTAAGATGTCCTGATGCTGAAACTGCAAAAAAAATGGAAAATTATATTTTAGAAACTAAAAAGCAAGGCGATACCGTAGGAGGTACAATTACTTGTGTGATTCAAAATGTTCCTATCGGTTTAGGAGAACCCGTATTTGATAAATTGCACGCCGAATTAGGTAAAGCAATACTATCAATAAATGCAGTTAAGGGATTTGAATATGGAAGTGGATTTTGTGGTTCCCAAATGAAAGGCAGTGAACATAACGATTTATATAATGCAGATGGAACAACTAAAACGAATCTTTCTGGTGGTATTCAAGGTGGAATTTCAAACGGGATGGATATTTACTTTAGAGTAGCATTTAAACCAGTTGCAACCTTGATTCAAAAACAAGAAGTCCTTTCGAGTGAAAACTTTATAATAGAACAGCAAGGAAAAGGAAGACACGATCCCTGTGTGGTTCCAAGAGCAGTTCCTATTGTAGAAGCAATGACTGCCTTAGTTCTTGCAGATTTTTATTTACTTAACAAATTGTACCAAAAAAATAATGGAGACTAAAACCAATTTAAATAAATCAATTTTTAGCAACATAACTTTTCAAATTGTAATTGCTATGTTCGTAGGAGCTCTACTAGGTGTAATAATTCATAATAATTACATTCCTGATGATGCAAAAAATTTTAGCGATAAAATAAAAATGCTTGCTACTGTATTCATTCGTCTAGTTCAAATGATAATTGCTCCATTGGTATTTACAACTTTGGTTGTTGGAATTGCTAAACTTGGAGATGTTAAATCAGTTGGAAGAATAGGAGGAAAAGCATTGGCGTGGTTTTTCACTGCATCTTTTATTTCGTTATTAATTGGTATGTTTTGGGTTAATACTCTTAAGCCCGGTGTTGGATTGCAATTAGGAACAATTGATAAAAATGCTGCAAATGAACTAACTGAAAAGGTGGAGGGATTTTCTGCTCAAAATTTTATAGAACATATAATTCCAAAAAGTATTTTTGAAGCCATGGCCAATAATGAAATTTTACAAATTGTAATATTTTCAATTTTCTTTGGACTAGCAGCGGCTTCAATTGGTGAAAATTCAAAACCTATTGTTAATGCTTTAGACAAAACATCTCATATCATTTTGAAAATGGTAAATTATGTTATGAAATTTGCACCAATAGGAGTATTTGGTGCTATTGCAGGAGTCTTTGCAATAAAAGATGTAAATGATTTATTAGTTACCTACACAAAATTTTTTAGTTCCTTTTTGGTTGGAATTGCTTCTCTATGGCTTATTTTAATTGTAATTGGATTCGTTTTTTTAAAAAAACATTTGATTACTTTATTGAAAAGAATCATTGGTCCAATAATGATTGCTTTTGGAACAACTAGTAGTGAAGCAGTTTTTCCAAAATTAACAGAAGAATTGGAACGATTTGGAATAAAAGACAAAATAGTTTCTTTTATGTTGCCATTAGGATATTCTTTCAATCTTGATGGAAGTATGATGTATATGACTTTTGCAAGTATTTTTATTGCACAAGTATATGGGGTGCAACTGGATTTCGGTACCCAAATGACCATGTTAATGGTATTAATGTTAACTAGTAAAGGTATAGCAGGTGTTCCTAGAGCAAGTTTGGTTGTAGTTGCAGCTACTTGTGGCATGTTTAAAATTCCGGTTGAAGGAATTGCGCTAATATTACCAATAGATCATTTTTGTGATATGTTTCGAAGTGCAACTAATGTTTTAGGAAATTCTATTGCAACTTCAGTAGTTGGCAATTGGGAAAAAGATAGTTAAACAACCATAAAAAAGCAATTGTTGAATGATTTCATAAATAATTATATAATCTAAAAGACTCAGAAAAGCTTAGTTTTTTATGATAATTGAATGCCTATATTTACATATCATCAGTACACACAAAAATGAGTTACTATAAAATACAAAATTTAGAACATTACTTTAAAATGTATAAAAAATCAGTTCGCGAGCCTAGAAAATTTTGGGATCGTATTGCTGATGAGAATTTCATTTGGTATAAAAAATGGGAAAAAGTATTTGAATTTGATATTGAAGAATCAAAATTCAAATGGTTTGTTGATGCTAAAGTAAATATTACAAAAAATTGTATTGACCGTCATTTAGCTAAAAGAGGTGAGAAAACAGCGATTATCTTTGAACCGAATGATCCAAGCGAGGCGGCACAACATATTTCATACAATGAATTGTATGCGCGCGTTGCCAGAATGGCCAATGTATTAAGAGATCAAGGAGTTAAAAAAGGAGATCGAGTATGTATTTATTTACCAATGATTCCTGAACTTGCTGTTTCAATATTGGCATGTGCCCGAATTGGTGCAATTCATTCTGTCGTTTTTGCTGGATTTTCATCATCGGCAGTTTCAGCTAGAATTAATGATTCAGAATGTAAAATGGTAATTACCTCAGATGGAAGTTACCGTGGTAATAAAGCAATTGACTTAAAAGGAATTGTAGATGAAGCTTTAGAAAAATCTCCATGTGTGGAAAAAGTATTGGTTGTTAAAAGAACAAATACGCAAATCAACATGAAAGAAGGCCGTGACCAATTGTTGCAACCCTTAATGGATGCTGCGGTTCCAAATAATGTAGCTGAAATCATGGATGCTGAAGATCCGTTATTTATATTATATACTTCAGGATCAACAGGTAAGCCAAAAGGAATGGTACATACCACTGCGGGTTACATGGTTTATACTGCCTATACCTTTAAAAATATTTTTAATTACGAAGAAAATGATGTGTATTGGTGTACTGCCGATATTGGTTGGATTACAGGTCATTCCTATATTTTATACGGACCATTATTGAATGGAGCAACTACTGTAATTTTTGAAGGAGTTCCTTCATATCCTGATTTTAGTCGTTTTTGGGAAGTAATAGAAAAACACAAAGTAAATCAGTTTTATACTGCGCCAACTGCTATTAGAGCACTTGCAAAAGAAAGTTTGGATTACGTTCAAAGATTCCCTTTAAGCTCATTAAAAGTAATTGGATCTGTAGGTGAGCCAATCAATGAAGAAGCATGGCATTGGTATAATGATCACGTAGGAGGGAAGCGTTGCCCACTTGTAGATACCTGGTGGCAAACAGAAACAGGTGGTATTATGATTTCGCCTATTCCTTTTGTAACCCCAACAAAACCAACCTACGCTTCGTTACCATTACCTGGAATTCAACCCGTTTTGATGGATGAATTGCGTAATGAAATAGAAGGAAATCAAGTAACTGGAAGTCTGTGTATTAAATTCCCTTGGCCTTCAATGGCAAGAACAATTTGGGGAGATCACCAAAGATATAAAGAAACCTATTTTTCTGCTTTTCCTGGTAAATACTTTACAGGGGATGGGGCGCTAAGAGATGAAGTAGGGTATTACAGAATTACCGGTAGAATAGATGATATTATCATTGTATCAGGTCATAATTTAGGAACTGCACCTATTGAAGACGCGATTAATGAACACCCAGCTGTAGCAGAAAGTGCTATTGTAGGTTTCCCACATGACATTAAAGGTAATGCACTTTATGGATTTGTTATCTTAAAAGAAGTTGGTGAAAGCAGAAATCATGATAATCTATCCAAAGAAATTAATCAGTTGATATCCGATCAAATCGGACCAATTGCAAAATTGGATAAGATTCAGTTTGTAGCGGGATTACCTAAAACAAGATCTGGAAAAATCATGCGTAGAATATTAAGAAAAATTGCCGAAGGAGATTTCTCTAATTTTGGAGACACTTCAACTTTATTGAATCCTGAAATTGTAGATCAAATTAAAGACGGTAAGGTATAGTTTTTATTAGTTTTTTAGTTAAAAAGGCTGCTTCATTCTGAGGTAGCTTTTTTTATTTTAAATCGATTTTTGTTTTCTATAATTTACAATGTAAATAATAGTTACGATTAAGTAGGGAAGTGTACTAATGGCAATTTTATAGTTTCTTGAAAATATACTGACAATAAAAAATAGTAGCACAAGAAGGAATAAAAGAAAAACACCAAGTGCATTAACTTTTTTGTTTAATTTTGGATAAAAAGAACCAATCAAAAGAATTATTTGAGCAATAAGTCCAGCTAATATTACCGGATGCAATAAGTTATTTAATAAATTATCTGTTTTTTGAATGATTTCTAATTCACACTGATAAATAAATAACGAATAATTTGGTGGCCACTCGAGGTAACAAAATTGAAAAGTAATTAATAGTAATAAATTTAATAACCTCCGCATTAAACAATATTCAATCTTGATTTTAATTTTAAAAATAATAAAGATAGCGTGTAGGCATCATCTGTTGTAGAAATTCGATCGGTTTTAGGGATTTTATATAGCGTCCCTAATTGTTCAATAGTAAAGTTTCCGTTATTGATATCATTCAGTTTTTTATGCATTATTTCAACATCCAAAGCTTCATTTTTTAATCTACCACAGGCCATTTTTTCTAATACTTCATTAATCATTTCTACATCAAAATGAATGCGGTGTCCAACTAATGTTGAATTTCCAACATATTCAATAAATTTTTCTATTGCTTGCCATTCCGACATTTTAGGTTGTTCTGATTCTAATAAAAAATCACTTGAAATACCATTATCGTGAAGGTATTTATATTGCGGAATAGTCACCTCAAAAATATCTCCAATATGAATGCTATCTTCAATAACTGATACTGCACCAAAGGATAATATTACATCTTTTTTGGGATTCAAACCACTGGTTTCGGTACACAAAACCACATACCGATTGGATTTAGTATCAAATTTTGATAAGTAGGTTTTCCAAAACTCAGGGGAATTTTTATTGCTATTTTTTAACCAATCAATCATAATTTAAGAAAACTGTGTTAATTGAATTTTATCTTTAATCAATTCTTCAAGTTCTTTCATGGGAGCTAAAGCATTTTTTAATTTTTCTTTATCTACTTTACTTAATTCTTCCAAATTGATATATTGACCTGACGAATCATTTTTTAATCCCTCTAAAGTTCTGAACTTGGATAATACCAAATAAGCATCCGCACAATTTAAATATACCTCAGAATATTTTGGATCAATCATTGCTAATTGCTTGAATCTTAAATAAGTACTATTAACCCCTTTAATATTATTGCTTAAAATCAACAATCGAGCACCATCAATTAGTGGCATTAATGCTCTAGTTTTGATATCAAATTTACCTTTATATTCACCTTCTTCTTCTATATTGAACTTCTTAAAGAAGTTGAGTGGCGTTGGTTTTTTTATGGTGTCATTTCCTAAATAATCTAAGAAAAGTACTTTGTTTTTAATATTAGAAAAAATAACATCGGTTATCGCATCTTCGATTTTTTGTTCACCAAATGCCATTTCATAATCAAAAAACACACTGCTTATTTCATTGGTACTTTCACCTGGAGTATTCATCCAATTGTTATACTGTTTAACCCAGTCAGTCAATGATTTACACCACATCATATTACTTGCCATATGACCATTTGAACAATTGTTATATCCAACTTTTTCTAATGTAGCGGTAGCTTTTCGAGCTAACTTTAAAAAGTAGTCTTTTACATCTCTGTATTTTTCTGGAGTGACATCTTCAAAAACTAAAATACTATCCTGATCGGTTAACAATAATTGTTCTTTTCTACCTTGACTTCCAATGCATAACCATGCAAAACGAGCAGGAGGTGAGCCCAATTCTAAAATAGCTTGCTCAACTGCACGTTTTACAATAGCTAAAGTAATTTCTCCAACAATGCTGCTAATATGTGTAAGTGGAATGTTTTTGTTTAAAGAAGATTGAATAATGTCTGTTAATTTGTTTCGAACAAGTTTTAAATCCTTAGCTGATTGAGACTTTTTTATTTCTTTTAAAAGAATGCCAGGATTATTTGCTTGAGCTACAACAAGATCATGCTCTGATATTATTCCTTTAACTTCCGATTTATCGGTACCGTCTTTGGTTACGCAAAGGTGAGTAACTGCATGTTTTAACATTACCAACTGGGCTTCAGCAACCGAAATGTTTTCAGTAACCGTAATAACAGGGGAAGCCATAATTTTACTAACAGGATTGGTAAGCGGATATCTTCCGGTAGCAACTTTAGATCTGAAATCTTTATCAGTCACAATGCCAATTGGGTAGCTCTGATCAGTTATTAACGCATTATCAAACATGTTTTCGGTAACCAATTGAGCAGCATCCTTTATAAGAGTATCGTGACCAATTTTTAAAGGGGTTTTATTGTAATTTAACGACTGAAAGTACTGCATATCCGATTGATTATCAGAATAAGTAACATTATCAGAAATTAAAGTATGATTTTTATTATCTAGACTATTTTTAGTATTTACAGCAAAACTTTCTAATAAAAACTCCAATACAGTCGAGTTTTGAGCCACAAAAGGCTTGAAAGTTGAAATGGGGATAGCATATACGATGCTTTCTTCACGAGCTTTAGCAGTCATTTGATAGTTGTTCTTTGCAAAGAAAGGACGTAAACCAAAAATATCACCCGCATAACATTTATTTAATAATGTTTCTTCAGCGTCTGAAATAACGGTTAAATGAATTACACCTGAAGCAACTACATAAAAAGCATCGTGTAATGTATCATTAATTTGAAACAACGATTTATGTTTTTCTAAATTGATTACACGAATAGTAGAAACAATCTTAATTAAATCTTCATAAGAAAGATAACTAAACGGTTCGTATTCTTTTAAAAAGTTTGCTATACGTTGGGTAATAGCATTTTCCATAAATGTTGAATTTATTTGATTTGTATAAATATACTACAAAAATAATAAAGGGGGAAGAGTAATAGAAGGATTGTTAAATAACTTTACTAACATATTTTTAAACCATTATTAGAACTAGTTATAAATATTCTATTTTACATAATATAAATTATAGTTCAATAATAGAAAAAGAATTAATCCAGATCATTAAGGATCTTAATTCTGTAAATCTTACCAATAGCAAAGGTTAAACGTGAATTGTAATCTTCTATAAGCCAACTTCTGTAGTTTTTTGAAACATTACCAAGACATGAACAATATTGCTTAATTCTAAATTCAATATCATCAACGAGCTCCTTGGATAATCTTCTTGCAGAAACTAAATCGTTAGTATTGTCAACACACATTTTTGCATGTTGCTCTAAAGATTTTTCAATAATTGTTTTGGCTTTTAAATTAGAACGAACCGTAATTTTAAATTCTTCCATAATATCCATATGAATATTCTCAGAATTTTTAAACTTAGCAGCCAATTCTGGCGGCATTACATATTTGAAATTACTTTCAATTTCGGTATCATCTCTAAGGTTTTCTAAATAATATTCTGGAGATTTAAAAATATGCTGCCAATCAACTGGATTATTCCATAATCCAAATCGTAATGCGTTGTTTCCTAAATCAATAATAATAAAACTATCTTTATTTGGTAATCTCCTTGATCCACGGCCAATCATTTGAAAATAAAGTGTTAATGATTTTGTAGCACGGTTCAGTATGATGCTTTCAACAGTGGGTTCGTCAAATCCTGTGGTTAATATTCCTACTGAAGTCAATATTGCATCCGGAGTCTTCTTAAACCAACTTAATGTCTCTTTTCGTTCCTCGGCTGAAGTGGTATTATCAAGGTGTCGGATGTTGTATCCAGCATTTTTGAAACTGTCGTATACATATAATGAGGTGTGAATTCCGTTATTAAATATTAGAGTTTTCTTACCTAAAGACTTTTCTGTGTAAGCATGCAAGAGCTTTTCTTGCATCACCATATTGGAATATAAATCTTCTGAAGATTTAACTGTATAATCTCCGTTAATACCCACCTTTAGTGAGGTTAATCCAACATCATAGCTATAGGTAGTTGCTTTTGCTAAAAATCCTTTATCAATAAGGTTTTGAATGGTATCGCCTACAATCAATTCATTGTAGTTTTTATACATTGGTAGCTTAATATTAGAACTTAAAGGAGTTGCAGTAACGCCTAGAATAAAGGCATTTGAAAAAGCACTAAATAACTTTCTAAATGAATTGAAGTGAGCTTCGTCAATTATCAGTAAACCAACATCTTGTATTTCTAATTTTTCATCATTAAGACGATTTTTTAAAGTCTCAATCATGGCTACAAAACACGAATATTCATCCTGATCTGGTAGTTCTTTAATAGCGCTATTAATAACCTTGTTTTTTACATCAAATGCCTTAAGCATTTTAGAAGTCTGTTTGCAAAGTTCAATTCTGTGGGTTAGCACCACTACTTTCTTATTGTTTTTTTCTAAATATCTTCGGGTAATTTCAGAAAAAATAACGGTTTTTCCCCCGCCAGTTGGCAATTGATATAATAAATGATAATTAGACGGAGCATTGTCTATGCGTTCAAAAATCTTGTCTATGTCACCTTTTTGGTAACCATAGAGTTCTTTTTTTTCTTCAATTTCAAGAAGTAGTTCTTTTTTTGACATAGCAATTTTACAATTTTGCAAAACTACATCTAAAAAAAGGTTTCACCATAATTATTTTAAATTATTCTACAAATAATCTAATTTTTCAAGTAGAATTTGAAATTCATAGTTATTAAACCACTTCTGACTAACCGTATTTTCATAAACGACCTCTACTCTACTCTTGAATTCGGAAATAATTCCTTTTTCATTCATAAAATGAATAGCTTGTTGAAAGGAAGTTAGCATGCTTTTATAAAAAGCCTCTTGTTTTATTTCTTTTTCTGAGGAATAGCTTTGGGCTATTTCAATGGTGTAAAGCATTAAATCAGCAATGAGATAGGCATCCATACCAAGTGAGACAAAGTGTTTGATAAATTTTTGAGCTATCGAACGGCGCATTTTGGCTTTTTTGCCTTTAATTGGATAATATTCATTTGTAACCTTGATCTTAGCTTCTTTAATTAATTTCGTTTCATTTGGATTAAAAGCAAAATCATAATAAATTTTAACTTCTTTGAACTTGTCATACAATTCCATGATTTGCTCTTCAAGTTGCTCTTTATTTAAATCGAATAAATACTTTTTTAGATCTCGCTTGCTCATAGTAATTGCTAAATTAATGCAAAAGTAACCCAGAAAATTGTTTTATTTCTATTGTAATACTTAATTTTGCAATCAAAGTTAATTTATTATGATCAAGTTTTTTAAAGTTGTTGCCATTTCAGAGGGATTATCCTATTTAGTTCTTTTAGCAAATATGTTATTTAACAAGCAATCTAATCCAGAACTATATAAAATGTTACTTTTTCCTATAGGAATGGCCCATGGAATTTTGTTTATTGCCTATTTGTATCTTACTTTTTTTGTAAAGTCTAAACTTAATTGGAGTATAAAAGATACTTTGGTTATTATTTTAGGTTCATTAATTCCGTTTGGTGCCTTTTATATTGAAAAAAAATATTTGAAAAATGCATGATTTTTTAGTTAAAATATACGGATGGTTGTATCCATTATTGCGCAAAATCTCACTTGGAGATATAACTTCAGCTTATATTAGTTTAGTAGTAAACATATTTATATTGTGTGTTATTGCTTATGTGATTTATGTTGTTTTTCGATTAATTTTAGTTGCTTCAATGGCAATTATTGCAAGGAAAACCAAAACTCATTTTGACGACTTATTGGTTTCAAATCAAACTGCAAAATACATTGCACACTTAATTCCGTTTTTATTTATATATAAATCGGTTCCAGTTATTTTAGAAAATTACGATTATTGGCAATCGGTTTTTGGTAAAATGGTTGGAGTTTATATTGTATTATTATCACTTTGGATAGTACGAAGCATATTAAAAGCCACCAGTGAATATATCAAAGAAAAACCTAGATTAAGTGATAAACCTATTGATAGTTATGTTCAAGTAATCATGATTATTATCTGGATATTTTGCATCGGAATTATTATTTCTAAAATTTTCGATATCAATTTAAATACCCTACTTGGAGTTCTTGGAGCGATATCGGCAATTATTTTATTAATTTTTAGGGATACCATTTTAGGATTTGTTGCAAGTGTCCAAGTTTCCTTAAACGACATGGTTCGAATTGGGGATTGGATTACTTTTGATAAATATGGAGCAGATGGTGATGTAATTGAAATTAACTTAGCAACCGTTAAAGTTAGAAATTTTGATAACACAACAACAACAATCCCCACCTATAGTATGATTTCTGATTCATTTAGAAATTGGCGTGGGATGCTTAAATCGGATGGGCGTCGCATTAAGCGACATATTTTAGTTAAGGCAAAAAGTATCCGCTTTTTATCGGAATCTGAATTAATTAAATTAAAACGAATCCAGCTCATTTCAGATTACATCGATACCAGACAATTTGAAATAAATAAATACAATACAACCCACAATGTAGATAAGTCATTAGCTATTAACGGAAGAAATATCACCAATTTTGGTTTGTACAGAAAGTACATTACCCGTTATTTAGAAACTCATCCAGGAATAAATAAGGATATGATTTTACTATGTAGACAGTTACAACCTACTTCGCAAGGTATGCCTCTTGAAATTTATGCTTTTTCAAAAGATCAACGATTTGAGCAATACGAGCATATTATGGCAGATATTTTTGATCATATTATTGCCTCAATTGCTTATTTTGATTTGGAGTTATTTGAAATTACTACAGAAAAATCAAATTAAATTATTCTTTAATCTATCTTCAACATACTCTATTTTGGTTTTTCCGTGGGCTTGTGGTTTCCCATTTAAATCAACGCTTACCATGGTAATTTGATCAATGGTTATAATGGTTTCTTTGGTCATCATATTGCGAACCTCACAAGTCAATGTTAATGAAGTAGTTCCAAACTTTAAGACATCAATACCTATTTCCACAATATCTCCCTGCCTAGCCGAACTTCTAAAGTTAATTTCCGACATGTGTTTGGTCACAATTCTTGGGCTTTCTAATTGAATAATGGCATAAAGTGCTATTTCTTCATCAATCCAAGCTAAAAGTCTACCTCCAAACAAAGTACTATTTGGATTTAAATCTTCTGGCTTAACCCATTTTCTGGTATGAAATCTCATATTTCTTGACTTTGAATTTAGAATTAATCTTCGTCTTGCTTGCTTTCTATTTGTGTTGAATTTTCATTAGAATCAGAAGTTCTTATTTCTGTATGTCTGATCTCTCCGCCTGTGGTTCCTGTTTTTTGAGCAAAAAATACACCTACAGCAGCTAAAATAATTACTAAATAGGTTACTATTCTTGATTTTGCATTATTAGTTAAATTCAAATAGATACCAACAAGAGATACAGTTCCTAAAGCATATAATATAAATGCTAATTTTTCGGCGGCTTCTTCATGCTCATGAATTATTTTTTTGCCAATATTTGGCATATCCTCTACTAGCTCTTCTGCACCTTCACCTGTTGTCATACTAGCGACTGCAAAGAGTGCGGCAATTATAAATAGACCATAAGCAGTATTGATTACGCTTTTATTTTTGAAAACAATACCAATAACTACTACTCCTAAACCTAAAATTGTTCCAATAATTGGAAAATGGTTTACTACCAAATGTAAATGCGCGTCATTCATGATATAAATATTTTAAATTAGTTACTTACTATAAAATTAATAAAATAAATTTACATCATGGGAAGATAAATAAAGTATAATACCATTATTTATTAATATCCTAGGAAAAAATTATTATAAATTAAAAATATATTTGTTAATCTACAATAAACCATTGTATTTTCTTACAAACCATTCAACTGAAAGTGAAAGAACAATAAGAAGTAATAACCAATACCAATCGATAAGTGGTGTTTTTTGAATCGAAGTTTTTTCAAGCATTTTATAGTTAGGGTTTTCTAATAGATTTTTAATTAATTGTTCAACTTGATTTGGCACATAAGTCAATCCATTTGTATGGGATGCAAGTTGCTTTAATTTTGGTAAATCTGGATTTACAAATTGTTTTTCAATATTAAAATCGATTATTTCAAAAGAACTCGAATAACTTGAATTTGAATTTAGTTCTTTTACTTGAAAAGTATAGTTGCCCGGAGTTAATCCATCTAAATTAACCTTGAAATTGGAGTTGGATTTCAATAAATCGAACTTTTTAATTTGTTTCGTTTTTGAATTTTTTACCGCTATTGTTAAGCGTGCTTTTTCATCTAACTCGTAGTTTTTATTAAAATATTGAGCAGAAATCTCTATAGCATCAACTAAATTATAGAACCGCTCATGATTGACTACTAGTGACTTTCGAGAATCATTTGATACTAAAAATTGCATCGTTTTATCTAAGAAAACATCAAATTCATTAAAAGATTTTTTATTTACATAACTATCAGCTCTCCATTTCCATATATTCTCACCAAATAAGTAAGCACATCTTTTACCAGAAGTTTCAGAAAACGCAAGCAAAGGTGCATTTGTTGGAACATTCCGAATACTTGAACTCAATAATGTAGTAACATTTGGTTTGGCGGTAATGGTTCCAAAAGGATTTTCAAGTGGAGGAAAACTATCAAATCCTATATTATCCAATGCAAAAAGATTAAAATTTGAATTAAAACTTGCCAAATAATCTTCTTTTTGAGAAGACATTTTAAATTCAAAATCAGATTGATATTGGTTAAAAAAGTTAAAATTGGTTTTATTGCCAGTTATAATAAAGGTATTTATCTTCAAATTTTTATTTGAATCAAAAATTGATTTAAATTCAGCTGTAGGTTGATATAAAATCAATACATTATAATTACCTAAAGAATTAATTTGATTCGGCTTAATGATGGTTACTTTTCGTTGGGCATTAGTTTCAATTGCTCGTTTTATTGCTCCTAAATCGGGGTGATTAATTGAAGAAATTAGAGCTACCTCTGATCTTTGATCGATTACTTCAACGGCAAATTTCTTAGTGTTATTATAACTGTTTTTTTCAGTTTCTGAAGAAGCTATTTTAGCATTATAAATTTGAACTCCTGTTTTATTGGCAGGTAGCAATACATTTACAACTTCCGATTTTTTATTTGGAGAAAAGGAAATACTCTGACTTACAAATGTTTCATTTCCTTGAGAAATAGTAAATTTAGCAGAAACCGACTTACTTCCAGTATACTGTAAAAAAACCTCTGCCGGGAATTTATTCTTGTGAAAAGCATATTTATTTACATTTATGGTATTTATTTTTAAATCTAAATAAGTGGTTGTATCCCCTACTACAATTGGGTAAACTTTATTATTTTGATTAAAACTAAATACATAATCAGTTCCAGATGTTTGATTTCCATCGGTAATTAAAACTATAGGAAAAATTCTATTTTTATAAATACTATTTAAATTTGATGCTACTAAGTCAATTTTAGTTTGTTTCCCTTTAAAATCAAAGATTTCAGACGATTTAAATTCAGAATCAAAACCATATGATTGGACATCAAACTTTTCTTTTAAATTAGAATTTGAAACTAGCTTGTTATAAACTTCTTTAGTATTCGCATCCGCTTTTAAATCGGTAATTGACGCTGAATTATCTACAACTATAGGAAGTGGAGTCTTGATTGTTTCGAAAGTACTTCGAGTAATAACTGGATTAATTAGTAATAGTAGAATTCCAAATACGGTTATAAAACGTAAAAAAGCCAATAGCTTGGTCGTAGCCGACAAACTTTTGGCTTTAAATAAATATTGAAAATAAGAAAATCCACTTGCTATTAAAACAGAAAGGAGAATTAATAAAATAGTGGAAGTATTCATTATTTGGTTATATCAAATTCTGTTTGTAAAACGGCAACAATTAAGTTAACATTCCGCCACAAACATTTAGTACTTGACCAGAAACATAGGCGCTCATATCAGAAGCAAAATACAAGCAAGCATTTGCAACATCTTCGGGAGTTCCACCACGTTTCAATGGAATAGAATCTCTCCATCCTTGAACTACATCGGCATTTAATTTAGCCGTCATTTCGGTTTCAATAAATCCTGGTGCAATAGCATTACAACGGATGTTTCTAGAACCTAATTCTAAAGCAATAGATTTTGTAAATCCAATCATACCGGCTTTTGAAGCAGCATAATTAGCTTGACCAGCATTACCCTTCACCCCTACTACACTGCTCATATTTACAATTGAACCACTTCGATTTTTCAGCATGATTTTTTGAACTGCTTTAGTCATGTTGAATACCGATTTCAAATTGATTTCAATTACATTATCAAAATCTTCTTCGCTCATTCGCATCAATAAATTGTCTTTTGTAATACCCGCATTGTTAATTAATACATCTACCGTTCCAAAATCTTCTAAAACCGCGTCAACTAATGCTTGTGCCTCATTAAAATTTGCAGCGTTAGATTTATATCCTTTTGATTTAATTCCTAAAACATTTAATTCATTTTCTAATGCCAAAGCCGATTCTGCAGATGAGCTATAAGTAAAAGCTACATTGGCTCCGTGTTGTGCAAATACTTTTGCAATTCCACTTCCAATTCCTCGACTTGCGCCCGTAATGATAGCGACTTTTCCTTCCAATAATTTCATATGAATAATTGTATTTATTTGTTTATTGAGTTGCAAATATAAGAAATACAATTAAAGTAGTTTAGTTGCAATTTGCAATTATATATGCAATTTAGTTTATAATTAAATTATAAAATTATTTAAGTAATTAAATTTTTAAATAGCATTATATTAAACCATTTTAAACTACTTTAGTCATAAGTTATATAAACCAACAAATAAAAATCATATGAAAGCATTAAAATATTTATTTATAGTATCAATTATATTCACATCTTGCAGCAAATCAAACGATTACCAATCAATTCAGAACTACCCTAATGTAAAAGCGACTTTTGATTCAAATATTGATTTAGATAACTTATTAAATTATCAAAATCAATTTATTCCATCTTACATTACTAAAGACAATTCATCGGTTAATCCGATTACCAATAAAGGAGCAACGCTAGGAAGAGTTTTATTTTATGACAAAAAACTATCTTCAAACAACACCATCTCTTGTGCAAGTTGTCATCAACAAGCTAATGCTTTTAGCGATGTAGCAGTAGCAAGTACAGGTGTTAATGGTACTACCGAAAGACATGCAATGCGCTTAATCAATACCCGATTTTCAAATGAAAGTAAATTTTTCTGGGATGAAAGAGCTGCTTCATTAGAAGCTCAAACTACGCAACCAATTAGAAACCATGGAGAAATGGGATATAGCGGAACAAATGGCGACCAATCTTTTAGTGATTTGATTTCAAAACTTAGTAATATTGGCTATTACAAAGAACTATTCCAATACGTGTATGGATCTGAAGAAATAACTGAAAATAAAATGCAACTTGCGTTAGGACAATTTATAAGAAGTATACAATCATTTGATTCAAAATATGATATTGGAAGAGCTTCTGCAAATAATGATAATCAGCCATTTTCAAATTATACTGCACAAGAAAATACAGGTAAAAATTTGTTTTTAACTCCGCCAGTTTTTGATGCAACAGGCAACAGAACTTCGGGTGGCTTAGGTTGTGCAGGTTGTCATGCTGCTCCGGAATTTGATATTAATCCGAATTCTAGAAATAATGGGATCATCGGTACTATTGGAAGTAGCAACTTAGATTTATTAAATACCAGAGCACCATCATTAAGAGATTTAGTTAAAGTTGATGGAACTACAAATGGACCAATGATGCATACAGGAGTGATAACTTCACTCCAAGCTGCAATAGGACATTATGGCACAATTAATATAGCTCCTGGAAATAATAATTTAGATCCTAGATTAAGACCAAACGGCTTTGGGCAACAACTCCATCTAACAGCTACAGAAGTTAATGCTGTAGTAGCTTTTATACGAACCTTATCGGGAACTGCGGTTTATACTGATGCACGATGGTCCAATCCTTTTCCAAATTAATTTATTAAATAAAAAGCCCTACAAATTGTAGGGCTTTTTTTTATAATCTAGGTAATAGTTTATCCTAATACTTCTTTAACTTTTTTACCAATTTCTGCTGGAGAATCAACAACGTGAATTCCGCATTCTCTCATGATACGTTTTTTTGCTTCAGCTGTATCATCAGATCCACCAACAATAGC
>Ga0078894_10000694_pt1 | contig 24070 bp, 17 predicted proteins | sample LauGreSu1BDMLBSD_2_FD_67506 | JGI IMG/M metagenome (GOLD analysis project Ga0078894, IMG submission 67506) | Freshwater lake microbial communities from Lake Michigan, USA - Su13.BD.MLB.SD (version 4) (version 4) | ecosystem: Environmental > Aquatic > Freshwater > Lake | place: Lake Michigan... | reverse complement strand
CCGGCGATCGAGAACCACGAGTAGAGCGCATCCTCGAGGTAGCGCGCCTCAAGCACGATGCCGTTGCGCTCGTCGATCGCATAGCGGCCCGTCGCGGCGTCGCGCGCAACGAGCTCGTACGCGCGCACCTGACGCCCCGCGGCGCCGTCGTAGACGATGGTCCATGCGAATCGGGCGGGGTCATCGGTGCGCGCGACGACGAGCTCCATCACGACTTCCTGCGGGGCGCCCGAGGGCGTCGGCACGACGAGCGCGCCGCGCCACGATCCGATCCAGTCGTCGGGAAAGCGGGAGGGCGCGCGGGTGCACGACGGCGTCGCGACCAGGGCGGCGGCCGTCACGACGAGAATCCGTGGGAATCTGCGCGGCATGGGGCGAAGGCTATCACGGCTTGTAGGATGCGGACTTCAGGAGTCCAACCGATGAACCGACGCGCATCCGCTGCATTCGTGACCTTCACCCTGCTCGCCGCCTCGCTTGCATTCGCCGCAGCGCCCCGCCTCCCGGGGGCGGCACGCAGCGCTGCTCCGAACATCACGCTCGATCCGGTGCACTCGATGGCCGTCTTCCGGGTGCAGCATCTCGGCGCGGGGTACTTCTGGGGCCGCTTCAACGCGCTGGAGGGCAGCGTGACCTGGCCGCTCGACGACAGCGCGGCACCGGAGTTCGATGTCGTGGCGAAGGTCGACAAGGTCGACACGGGCAGCGAGAAGCTCGATGGCAACCTCCAGGGACCGAACTTCTTCAACCAGGCGGAGTTTCCGACGATCGCGTTCAAATCGAAGTCCGCGAAGAAGACCGCCGACCGGCGGTATGCAGTCGCCGGCGACCTCACCCTGCGCGGCGTCACCAAGTCGATCGAGGTCGACTGCACGGTGACCGGCGTAGGCAAGGGGCCGACAGGACCGAAGGTCGGATTCGAGTGCCTCTTCACGATCAACCGCGCAGACTTCGGCATGAAGTGGGGAATCGATGCGCCGAAGGGCGCGCTCGGCAACGAGGTGAAGATGGTGATCGCCCTTGAGGGTGACGCCGCGCAGCCTGAGTCGAAGTAGCCCTCAATTGACGCAGCTGTGAATTGACGCAGCCCCACGCGAGTGTCCAGGAGTGCCCTCGTGGCGCGGCAGTAGCCGCCGGAGTCCCGCCGATGAACGAACTCGTCCAGTACGCCGTGCAGGTGGTCGCGGTGCCTGCCGCGATCGGGGCTGCGGTCGCTGCCCCGGCGCTCTTCGGTCCGCTGCGCCGCAAGGCGGCGTGGATCGAGGGATGCGTGGCGTCCGGCCTCGCCGCCGCGTTCGTCGCGAGCTTCGCGGCCGACCCGGGCTGGATCGCGCTCGCGCGGCAGGTCGCCGCGGTGGAGGGCGACGACGGCGCATTCGAGCGGTGGCACCGCCCGGCGCTGGCGATCGCGCTGCTCGTGCCCGCGGCGATCGTCGCGAGCGCCTGGCGCGCGCGGGCAGGCCCGTCGAAGGGGATGCTCCCCTCGCTCGGATTCGCGCTGCTTGCCGTCATCGGCTGCGGCGTGTTCGTCGTGCTTCCGCAGGCGACCACCGCCGGCCAGTTCGCACAGGGCGCGTTCGTGCTCGCATCGATTCTCGCGTGGGGCGTCGCGGCGACTGCAACGCCGTGGATCGGCTGGGTCGTGTTCGGGGTGCTCGCGGTGCTGAGCCAGGAAAGCGGATTCGCCTACCTCGCGGCGATGAGCGGTGCGGTCAGCCTGTCTGCGTTCCTGATCGGGATCCTCTCCGCAGTCGGCGGGCGGGCGGACCGCGATGCGCTGCCGGTGCGGGCGTCCGGGGCGCTCCTCGTCGTCGCCGGCACGATGACGGCGCTCGCCGCGCGCACGGGGATGGCATACGGCAGCGATGCGGTGCCGGGGTGGACCTGGGTCGCCGCGGCGCTTCTGCCGTGCGCATCGCTGGTGTTCAACGGGCGCGCGGCGCGAGCCCAGACGGCGTCGAGGAGGTCGTTCTGGATCTGGCTTCCGGTCGCGGCGCTCGGCGCGGCGCTCCTTGCGTGGACGCTCTTCGCGGGCCAGATCCTCGGCGGCAAGCCCGGCGGGAATCCGGGTGAGGGCGGCAAATCGGACGACATCTCGGAGATGTACGGCGCCTCGGCGGCGATCAGCCCGCAGCCGCTTCGTCGAACATGATCTCGAAGGAACCCCTGGCGGTGGGGCCATCGTCGTTCCGAAGCGTGAAGCGGACCGCGAGGCACCGGGATCCGGACTGGCGCGACGCTCCGTCGCCGCGGGTGGTCGCATGCGAGAGTTCGATCCGGACCAGGACTGGGACATTGGTCCGGACCTGACCGCGCATCGAGAGGCCGAGCTCGGTTCCCCACACCGGGAACGCCTTCACCTCGTGACCGAGCATCCGGAGGACCGACACGATCGCGGCATCGCCGGCGATCCGGATCGCGAGCGGCATTGAGACGAAGCCGACCGGACTGTCGACATCGACCTCGTACTCGAACGCTCGTGCGCCGTCGCGCAGGGCGGACCGGTACGAGAACCGCTCCTTGCACAGCTCCTCGCGGAGCACCCGGCTCGACAGGCGCTCGACCGCGTCGATGCCGAGCGGCGTCGCGCGTCCGTCGCACCGCGCGGTCGCCTGGCCCCACGCGTGCCCGCGGGCGAGCGGCTCGTCGAGCGTGCGCGCCGCGTCCGCCGTCCGCACGACGCGGCCGTCCTCGCGCACCACCACCGTCCCGGCGCTGCGGCGTCCGTTGAAGGTGCTGGCGAGCGCGGCGCAGTACGCGCCGGCGTGCTGGACGAGGATGATGTCGCCGACCGCGAGGCGGGAGGCGTCGGTCGCGGGAAGGAGCGTGTCGCCCGAGAAGCAGAGGGGCCCCGCGAGCGCGCCGTCACCGGTCGTCGGAAGCGGCCGCGCGTCGGGACCGAGCACCTGGTGGCGCCACGAGAGCAGGGTGATCTTCGCGAGCTGGTCGGTGCCGATGTCCGCGACCGCCCACTCGCGACCGCGCACGGACTTCTTCTCGGTGATCGTGCCGAGCAGGGCGACCGCGTTGCCGACGAGGGCGTGGCCGGGTTCGAACCAGCGCTCGAAGCGCGGATCGCACTCGTCCGACGCGAGCGCGAGCCCGAGCGCCTCGATCGATGGAATGCGGTCCGCCGCCGTGAAGGCGATGCCGAGTCCGCCGCCGAGGTCGAGGATCGTCGGGCGCTGTGCGGTGGCGTCCGCGATCCGGTCGGCGAGCTCGGCGAGGTGGCGCGCGAGCGCGAGGAAGGGCTCGACATGGTCCATCTGCGTGCCGACATGGGCGTGCAGTCCGTCGAGCCGCAGCGTCTCGAGGCGCTCCACGAGCTCGACCACGCACTCCGAGGGCACGCCGAACTTCCCGGTGCGGGCCGCGTGGGCGGTCAGCTCGGTCCACGACTCGTCGCGACGGTGGCGGATGTCGATCGACGGATTGACGCGGAGCAGCACCCGTCCACGCCCCTGCGTCCATCCGGACTCTGCGGCTTCCGCCGCCTTCGCGTCGAGCGCGAGCAGCATCGACGCGGAATCCGCGACGACAGTGCCGCCCTGCGCCAGCACACGCCACGCCGTGCCGAGCTCCGGCGCGGGCGAGCCGTACACCAGTCGCTCGCTGGGGAATCCGGCCAGCCGCGCGAGCTGGAGCTCCGCGGCGGACGCGCACTCCGCGCTCGCGCCGAGTTCCGCGAGGATCTCGAGAACCGCTGGCGACGGATTCGCCTTCACCGGGTAGCACACGCGCGCCGGCGAGCCGGTGAGGCGCGTCCACGCGCGGACATTGCGCCGAAGCTGGGACGCCGAGACGACCCACAGGTTCGATCCGAACTCGGCTCGCAGCGCGCGCAGATCGAGCGCAGCGGACCAGCGCTCCATCGAGGCTTCGGTCAGCGGCGCGGCGCGGTCGGTGAAGTGGTCGACGCGGCTGCGGATCGACGAGGCGAGGCGGTGCTTCTCAAGCTGGCTCGGGCGACGGGTCATGGTGGCTCCTCTGGCCGGGCGGTGGGCGAACAGCCCGGCCACAGGTCTTCCGCACAAGTGCGCGGCGTCTCTCAAGAAGCGCGTCGCGCTGATAAGCGGTTGGGTTTATGTCCATAAATCCATGTCACGAATGGATTTGAGGAACAATTCGCGCGATTGGCGACTCGCGCGCTCGGCTTCAGGCACACTCGGAACGCACTGCTCCCGGTGCAGCGTCGAGGCGGTCTCGTCCCCGCCCATGCAGAGGTTCCCCATGCGCGTGCTCCATCCTTCTGTCGTCGCCGTCGCGGCTCTCGCGGGCCTGGTCGCCCCTCTCGCCGTCGCGCAATCGCCGACCTGCGCGAAGCCGCAGCCGGTGCTTGCGGGCGATACCCCGTTCGCGAATCTCGCGTCCTTCGAGGCGCAGCTGTCGCAGTCGACCTCGGGCTTCGGCGAGGCGTGGATCTACCGTGCAGGCTGGTTCGCCTTCACGCCCGATGTGACGGCCCAGTACATCATCGGGGTCTGCGGCGCGAGCGTCGATACGAAGCTTGCGCTCGGCGCCGCCTGTCCGCTCGCGAGCGACCTCTCGTGGGATGTGCTCGGCTACAACGACGACTCGTGCGCGTTCACCGGAGGCACGGGCCTCTGGGCCAGCCGGCTCGCGCCCGGCAACGCAGGTCGGCCGCTCAACGCCGAGCTCGTCGCGGGGCAGACCTATCTGATCGCGGTCGGCGGCTACGCGTTCTCGACGGCGCCGGCGACCGGCACGCTGTCGATCGAGTTCGTGCCGCCGCCGTCGGACCCGTGCTCGGCGCCGGTCGTCGGCACGCTCGGGGCGAACTCCGTTCCGATGGAGACCGCGGCCCCGGCGCTTTCGCTCGACTGTGGCGGGATCCTCTACGACATCTACCGGGCGTCCTACCTGCGCTTCACGCCAAAGTCGAGCGGGCGATTCGTCGCAAGCACCTGCGGCGGCACGATCGACACGGTGCTCGCGGTCCTCGGGTCGTGCGGCGACGGCGCCAGTTCGCGCGGCTGCAACGACGATTTCTGCGGTTCGGCCTCGCGCGTCGAGTTCGACGCGGTCGCGGGGCAGCCGGTGTTCGTCGCGGTCGGACTGTTCAATCCGAGCGCGCTGCCGCCGGCCACGATCTCGCTGACGCTCGAGTCCGCGGCGCCTCCGGTCGATCCGTGCGCCTCGATCGCGGCCGTCGGTGTCGGCACCACGACGCTCGCGCTCGACGCATCGCTGCCGACGCTCGTCGTTCCGACGAAGCCGGCGGTCGCGGTCTACAAGGCGAACTACTTCCGCTTCACCGCGCCGGCCGCGGGCGTCTATCGCATCGCGAACTGCGCCGACACGGCATTCGACAGCATCCTCGTGCGCCTCGGTGCCTGCGGCGAAGGCGCGACGGCATCTGAAGTCAACGACGACGGCTGCGGATCGACCGGCGGCCCGTCGCGGATGAGCTTCTTCAGCGAGGCTGGAGAGGCCCACCTCTTCGCGATCGGCCACTGGTCCTCGGTCGAACCGCTTCCCGCCTCGACGCAGGTTGCGGTGTCGTTCCTCTCAGCCCCGCTCGATGCGTGCGCCTCGACGAGCCTGATCCAGGGCGTCGCGGGGGTGAACACCGTTCCGATGAGCCTGGCCTACCGCGCGCTCGACCTCGCGGGCGTCTGCGACCCCGGACCGAACGGCACCGACGCGATCGCGTGCGCGAGGTACATCCGCTTCACGGCGGCCCGATCGGGCGTCCACACGGTTTCCAACTGCGGCGACGCGGATCCGGCCGGCTCCGGCGCGGTCGACGCGCGGCTGGCGGTCCTGCACGGCTGCGGCGTCGCGACCACCGCCGTGGCCTGCGATGACGACGGCTGCACAGGGGGCGCGGCGCCGTACACAAGTCGCCTGTCCTTTTCCGCGACGGCGGGCGAGGTGTACTACATCGCGGTCGGCGGGTTCGACTCGCTCGTCGCCGGCCCGCTGCATGTCCTCATCGAGCAGCCGACCAATCCGGCCGACCTCGACGGAGACGGGGCGGTCGGCGGGGCCGACCTCGCGATGCTCCTGGGCAACTGGAACGGGACAGGCACGGGAGACATCGACGGCAATGGTGCCGTCGGGGGCGCAGACCTCGCGCTGCTGCTGGGAGCGTGGGGCTGACCATAGTTATCAGACATGATTCCCCGGGGCCTTTCCGACTGTCAAGACACGGTTTGTCTTGGACTCCCTCAATTCGGGCGTACTTTCTGCCCGTTGCCCGACACGCCCCGCGCGCGGATGGTCCGCCGGTGGTTCGTGTGCCGGGATCAGCGTCGCTGCGCCGTCCTCGATCGAGATGGCGTGGCACGCACGCACAGAATGCGAGAGGAGTCACGATGGCAGATCTTTGTTCTCACGGCGCGTTGGCGAACCGGCTGACGCGGCACTTTGCGGCATGCGCGACGGCCGCCGTCGCCGCGCCCTTCCTGGCCGCTGACCACGCGTCGGCCGCCGTCCAGTACACCTCGGTCAACCTCGTCGTGCCCGCCAACATCGACGGTCTCTACATCAATGTCGAGACCCTCGCGACCGGCTCCGCCGGTTCGGCCGTCGCCGGCTGGGACATCAACCCGTACTCCGCGACCTCGCTGACTTGGTTCAACGCGACGGGCACCGGCATGCTGCGCTACCCGGGCGTCACGACGGGTTCCGCGGGCAACCTGCCCATCGGAACGCTCGTGGGCGCGACCGGCAGCTACGGCTCGGGCGCGGTCGTCGTCGGCGCCGCCGCCGGCAACTGGCAGCTCAACTCGACCAACCGCTTCGGCTTCCGCTTTGTCGGTTCCGACGGCCTCACCCACTACGGCTGGGGAACCTTCCAGATCGGCGCCAGCATCTTCGGCGCGGATCGCACGATCACCGAGCTCGCGTGGGAGACCTCCGCGGGCGTCGCGATCACCGTCGGTGACACCGGCGCGGGCAGCGGACCGTACGATCCGTGCGCGCCGACGAACCCGTCGATCGCATCCGGCTCGAACAACCTGTTCGTGCGCAGCACCGACATCGCCGACCTCGACCTCGGCGCGTGCGGCATCGCCTACAAGGCGAACTACTACAAGTTTGTCGCTCCCGCGACCCGCAACTACGACTTCTCGACCTGCGCGGGCGCGAACTCGTCGGTCCTCGCCGTCCTCGACGGCTGCGCGGCGGGCTCGAATGTCGTCGCGTGCGGCTCGGCCTGCGGTGCGGGTTCGACGGTGACCCTGTCGGCGAGCGCCGGCGCCACCTACTACATCGTGCTCGGCAGCGGAACCGCCGGCGTCGACCTGCCGTCGCCCTACAGCGTCTCCGTCACGCCGTGGTACGACGCCTGCGACACGACGAACCCGACCCTCGGCAACGCCACCTCGACGGTCGCCTACAACTCGGCGACCGCGCAGAACCTGACCGTCGGCACCTGTGGATTCGTCGCCTACAAGGCGAACCTCTACAAGTACACGCCTTCGGCGGACGGCGACCACACCTTCAACACCTGCTCCGGCGGACTCGACACCCGCATCGCGGTGCTCGACGGCTGCGGCGCTGGCTCGCTGGTCCTCGCCTGCAACGACGATTCGTGCGGCTCGAGCTCCTCGGTGACCGTCGCCCTGACGGCGAATGTCCCGGTCTATGTCGCGGTCGGCTCGGCCTCGCCGAAGGTCAGCCTCGGTTCGACCGTCGCCGTGACCACCGTTCCGCCGCCGCTCCCGGCGTGCGTCAACGCGGTCGCTGCCGCCTTCGGCGACAACGCCTTCGACAACACCGCGGCGACCATCGCGCAGACGGTGAAGAGCAACCTCGCCGGCACCACCACCGCGACCATGAACAAGACCATGTGGTTCACCTTCACCCCCGCGGTGACGGGCGCCTACAGCGTCAGCCTCTGCGGTGCGAACGGCGACACGATGCTCGCCGTCGGCGAGATCTGCCCCGGCGTCGGCTCGCGCTTCGAGGCCATCGCGTTCAACGACGACGCGTGCCTCGTGGCCGGCAGCACGACCAGCAACCTCGCCAGCGTCATCGACGCGACCAACGGCGGCGCGACCGGCACCTTCGCCGGCTTCCCGCTCGCCCAGGATCTCGTCGCGGGCACGACCTACTACATCCTCGCGGGCTCGTTCGCCGCGGCGGCGAACATCACCGGCAACCTGAAGATCGACGGCCCGCCGCAGCCGCCGGCGAATCCCGCCGACCTCGACGGCGACGGGACCGTCGGCCCGGCTGACCTCGCGATCCTCCTCAGCAACTGGGGCATCCCGGGCGCTGCCGGCGATGTCAACGGCGACGGTGAGATCGGCGCTGCCGACCTCGCGGCGCTGCTGAGCGCGTGGGGCTGATCCCGCACGCGGCCTGAAGACACGCAATGACCACGCGGCTGCGCCGAAGGGCGCAGCCGCGTTCTTTTTCGCGGGCGCCGCCTGCGATGGGGGACCAATCCCGCTGTCGACGCGCGGGGTGCGCGGTCTACGGTCGCCACCAGAGCCCCCGGTCCGGCGCGCAGTTCGCGATCCGGCGCGAGGCGGACTCGAACGGAGCCCCGCCACATGATGCCCGCACCCCAGACGATCCTCGCCTTCCAGTCCGCCCCGCCCAGCCGCGCCGAATTCGTCGAGTGGTTCGTCGCGTGCGCACTGCTCGTCGTCGGCACGAGCCTGCTCGCCCGGCCGCGCGCGTGGGTGATCGCCTTCCAGCCGGTGCTCGCGCATCCGATGACGCCGATCCTCTCCGGTATCTACGCGCTGCTCGTCGGCCTGCTCGTGGTCCTCACGCACAACATCTGGGTGAGCGATCCGCGCGTGCTCGTCACCGCGCTCGGGTGGCTGTCGCTCGCGTTCGCGGTCGTCGTGCTGCTGGTGCCCGAGGCATACGCGGCGATCGTGCGGAGGGTGCCGGTCACGCCCCAGCTCGTCGCGCTTCGAGGCCTCATCCGGATCGCCCTCGGCGGGGTCGTTCTCGGCTACCTGCTCGGCTGACGGGCTGGCGGCGCGCGGCGGCCCGTCCGGGGGGCTATCTTTGCCGAACACAGGCTCTCCCCATGACTACCCTCGCCACCGGCTCCGCCCTCGCCAGCAAGATCGACATGCAGAACCGCCTCTTCGCCGAGCTCAGCGCGATGTTCGGCCGGGAGGTGCCGCTCTATGACAAGTCGCTCGCCGTCAACCGGGCCTGCAACCGGGCGGTGTGCGCGCTGCTCTCGAAGCTGCACGCCGGATTCGCGCTCGGCGACGACGAGCTCGAGCGCACGAGCAGCGAGCGTCACGGTGCGATCCGCATCGGCAGGCCAGACGAGTACCGCTGGATCGGCCGGTTGTTCGCGTGCTTCGCGATGGAGCCGCACAACTTCTACGACATGACGAATGTCGGCGCCAAGAGCCAGCCGATCATCGCGACGGCGTTCCGCTCGACGGTGCGACCGGAGCACCGCGTGTTCACATCGCTGCTCATGACCGACTACTTCGATCCCCCGACGCAGGCGCGGATCGAGGCGCTCCTCGCGAAGCGCTCGGTCTTCAGCGACCGCGCGAAGCAGCTCATCGAGAAGAGCGAGCGCGGCGGCGGCCTCTCCTGGAGCGACGCCGACGCGCTCATCGCCGAGTGCACCGGCCGGATCTTCAAGTGGACGGGCGCCGCGCGCGACCACGCGCTCTACAAGGAGCTCTCCGCCGCGGGCTTCAAGATCGCCGCGGACATCGCGTGCTTCCAGTCGCACCACCTGAACCACCTCACGCCGAACACCTTCTGCATGGACCTCTACACCGCGGCGATGAAGCACTGCCTCGGCGAGGTCGACCGGGCGTGGTTCGAGGCCCGTGCCGTGACCGTGCTCGCGCGGCTCGCGCGGACGGCGGACCACGACTTCCTGAAGCTGCACTTCAAGCACCTCGGCCTCGAGGAGATCGCGGCGTTCACGCCGGGGTCCGTGACGCCGGGCGACATCGCCGCAGCGGCGGCGGGACTCGCGACGACCTTCGCCAAGCCGGAGTTCGCGCTGGCGACGCTGCAGCACGCCGGATTCAAGGACTTCACCGAGGGTCCGAGCGAGGACACCCCGGTGCTGCTCCGGCAGGACGCGTACAAGGCGCTGACCGAGGCGGTCGAGTTCACGGAGGACGATGGCACGGTGGTCCGCGCCACGCACACCGCGCGCTTCGGCGAGATCGAGGAGCGCTTCTACGCCTGCACGCCGAAGGGCCGCGCGCTCTACGACGAGTGCCTCGCCGTCGCCGACGCCGCGCGCGAGAAGGATCCCGCCTGGCCGAAGCGCGACATGGCGGGCTACGAGGCGGCCTACGCGAAGCCGTTCGCGGCGTTCCCGAAGTCGCTGCCGGAGCTCGTCGCGGGCGGGCTCGTGTACGCGCGCTACGCGCCCACCGCGAAGGGGCTCGCCGCCGCGAAGTCCGGCGCGCTCGCGACGACCGACCTCACGACGCTCGTCCGCACCGAGCACGCCGACCGCGAGGGCCTGCGCTACGAGGACTTCCTCCCCGTGAGCGCCGCCGGCATCTTCGCCTCGAACCTGCAGCAGTACGGGACGAAGTCGACCGCCGCCGTGAAGCCGACCTACACGCGGCGGCAGCTCGAGGACATCCTCGGGCGCCCGATCATCGACTCGACCGCGATGGACGCGGCGCTCGAGGCGGAGTCGAAGCTCGACACCTACGCGCAGCTCGGGCTGCTCGACCGGATCCCAGCGTCGGAGCGCTCGGCGCTCGAGTCGGCCGCCGCGCCGCGGCGCGCGTGATCGGGGATCGCTCCCGCCCTGCGTGACGAAGGCGCGCCTCTAGCGTGATCCGTTGCCCGCTTGCTCGGGCGAGAGGATCACTCATGCGAAGGACAGCGCTCAACGGGGCCGCTCTGACGGCCGTCATCTTCGTCGCAACCGGGACCGCATCGGCAGGCGGGCCCCCATGGGTCAAGGTCGTCAACAACGGCCAGCTCATGCCGAACTCGACGAAGCTCTTCAACAGCTACAACCAGCCGTCCCTCAATGCGCGCGGGCTCGTCGTCTTCCGGGCGCGCAGCAAGGGGCCGCAGCAGCCGACGCGCGGGATCTACACCGTGGACGCGCTCGACGCGGGGCTACCGGTCAGCCTCGTGCTCGATGTCGACAGCGAGGTGCCCCAGCCGAACAACATCGAGTACCCGCCCGGAAGCGGCGTCCTCGCGACATTCCAGGAGTTCCCGTCGTTTCCGCGCATCGACCGCGGAAGCGACCTGCTCGCGACGCGCGGGCAGTCGCAGCCGGTCTGGAACTACCTGCTCCCGGACGGCACCGAAACCTCGGTCGGAACCTCCGGCTGCTATGCGACGCTCGACGGCGTGCCGGTCACCGGCGTCTCGCTGCTCGGCGCCGTGCGCGATGCGCAGAGCGGCGAGCTCGTGTTCCCGTGGTGGCAGGTTCCGGGCGCGCCGGAGGGGACCCGGTTCGACCAGTTTCCGGGAGCGCCCGCCGCGTTCGACGGCGATCGGATCGCCTTCAAGGGCAACTACACCGATCCCGTGACCGGAGACGGCCGAACCGGCGTGTTCGTCCGCGATCTCGGTGCGAACGGGGGTCAGGCGCCGATCGAGCTCATCGCGAACTCGCTCATGCCGATCCCGGGCCAGGACGCGAAGGTGCCTGTCCTCTTTGGCTCGACCGCGCCGCCGAGCGCAGCCGACGGGAAGATCGTCTTCCTCGGCCTCGACAACGAGGAGAGCCCCACGATGGGCGGCCTGTACCTCGCGGAGGCCCATGCCGGTGCGCCGCTCGAGACGCTCGTCGCGATCGGTGACCTCGTGCCGGGCGAGCCGGCCGAACTCAAGGATGGAAACCGGTTCACGCGGCTCGGTGAGGCGCTCTCCTTCGATGGTCGCTGGGTCGCGTTCTGGGGCGCGTGGGGCGCCGAGACGCGGCAGCGGCTGCTGCTCTGCCCGGTCGACGGGAACGAGGATGTGATCGCGGCCTGCAATGAGGCGCATCCCGACGGCTTCCTCGCGGAGGTGCCTGTCCATCAGGGCATCTTCGCGTTCGACACCCGATCGGGCCGGTGCGTCGCGATCGCCAAGACGGGCGACGACTCGAAGGACGACGGCCTCGACGACTTCGAGGATTTCGTCTTCTGGAACTTCTCCGGTTCTCCGGGCACCGGCGGCGACGAGGAGGGCGACGGCCAGGAGCCGCCGCGCTGGCGCTCGACTTCGTTCGTCGCCATCGATGGGCTTCCGGGTGGCGCGTTCCGGGCGGTGTTCAAGGCGCGCCTTGAGAACGAGGTCGATGCGATCGTGCTGCGCGTCGGCCCAGGAGAGTCGCCCGCGTCGGTCGTCGTCTCGACCGAGTCCGCGGGCACGGCGCTTGACGCCCAGGCGCCGGCCGGGTCGCTCGTCACCGCCATCGGCATCGAGCGCGATGGCCTCCGCAACGGCCGGCTTGCGCTCACCGCAAGCATGCTCGACGAGGTCTCCGGCGAATCGTGGGCTGGGATCTACCTGACCACGCTGCCGCCGATCCCAACCTGCGCCGTCGCCGTTCTCTCGGCGTGGGGAAGCTGCGGGGACTGCGCCGAGGACACCTATCCGGACGGCACGGTCGATGCACGCGATGTGGTGCAGGTCCTGAGCGCCTGGGGGCGCTGCGACTGACCGGCCGCGAACCGCGTTTCCCGCCGTCGGCCGTCGCGCCGGCGGCGGGAAACGCACCTTCGTCTCGGCTACGATCGCGGAATGGCCGTCCGCGAGACTCCCGCTGCGAAGATTGAACGCCTCCTGCAGGCCGGCGACAACGCCGGTGCGCTCGCCGCGGCGAACGACTTCCTCAAGCTCTCGCCGAACAGCTTCCTCGCGCGCCTCGGCCGTGCGCGTGCGAACATGCGCATGGCCAACTATGTCGATGCGGAGATCGACTCGGCCCTCGCGCTGAAGCTCTCGCCGAACGACGAGGGCGCGCGCAACCTCCGCGCAAGCCTCGATCTCCGGCTCGGCCGGACCGATGCCGCCATCGAAGGGTTCCGGTTCGTGAAGTCCCTCAAGGGGCCGCAGGCGCTCGAGGCCGCGATCAGCGAGCTGCTGACGCTGCACAACGCGGGCCGCTCCGAGGAGTTCGTGCGCGTGGCCAAGGAGGGCGGAAGCTGGACGAAGGACCCGCGCTCGGAGCTGATCCTCGCGCGCGTGGCGGTCATCGAGGACAAGGAGCGCGGGCTCGAGGAGCTGAAGCGCGTCTTCCGCACGAGGCAGCACCTGTGGCCGCTCCGGCGCTTCGCCGGCTTCGAGGCCGTCGGGATCCTCGACAAGGCGGGTCGCTACCGCGAGGCGTTCGATCTCGCGACCGAAGTCCACCGCGAGACCACCGGTCCGCTCGAGATGGAGATGTGGAACGCGCCGCTCGAGCAGCAGATGAAGCTCCTCGACCGGCAGCCCGCCTGGTATCGGCCGCGCGCGAAGCCGGTCGAAGGCGTGGCGTTCATCGCCGCGATGCCGCGCTCGGGCACGACGCTCCTCGAGCAGATGCTCGACCGGCACCCCGCGATCGGCGGCATCGGCGAGTTCGACGGGCTCGACCATGTCTGCCGCACGCTGTTCGACGGCGGCCTCTGGCCGACTCGGCCGTCCGCCGTGCCGGACAGCCTCTTCAACGAGCTGCAGCAGCGCTATCTCGGCGGAGCGCACCAGATCCGCAAGGAGGGCGCGACCTGGACCTTCGACAAGACGCTCCGCGGCTGGCGGGCGCTTCCCGAGATCGCGGCCGTCTTCCCGGGCGCGGTCTGCATCAATGTCGAGCGCGACCCGCGCGACATGGCCACGAGCATCTTCCTCTCGTACTTCAACCCCACGAGCTACGAGTGGACGCGCGACTTCCACGCGATCTGCACCATCGCGGAGTGGCAGCGGCGCGTCGTGCCGCGCGCCTTCGAGGTGCTCGGGCTCAAGCACACGCGATTCGTGTACGAGGACCTCGTCGAGGATCCGGCGATGAACGCGGAGCTCTGCCTCAAGCTGATGGGCCTCCCGATGGACGAGCGCGTCCTGTCACCCGAGGAGAACAAGAAGGGCGCGTGGACCCTCTCGCACGCGCAGGTCCGGCAGCCGATCAACCGCAAGTCGATCGGACGCTGGAAGAACTACGAGTGGGCCTTCGACAGCCGCTGGGACGATGTGGTCGCCGCCCACGAGGCCCGGCGGCAGCACCGGTGAGCCGGCGTCGCATCGCGCTCGTCACCTGCCGCGAGCTGCCTCGCCCGGATTCGGACCTCGCCATCCTCGTCGATGCGTTCGCGCGCCGCGGCGCGGAGGCGAGCGTGGTCGCGTGGGAGGATCCGGCGGCGCGCTGGGAGGAGTTCGACGCCGCGCTCGTGCGCTCGACCTGGAACTATGTGGCGCGGTTCCGCGAGTTCCGGGCGTGGATCGACCGTGTCGCCGAGGCGACGCGCCTCGTCAATCCGCGGAACACCATCCTGTGGAACCTCCACAAGCGCTACCTCGCGGAGCTCGCGGCGGCGGGTGTCGGCGTCGTGCCGACGGTCGTCGTTCCGCACGGAGTCGAGCCCGAGTGGGACGCGCTCTTCGCGCGGCACGGCGACCTCGTGGTCAAGCCCGCGGTGTCGGCCGGCAGCTTCGCCACCGTCCGCGTGCGCGCGGGTGACGCGGAGGCCGCCCGCGCGCATCGCGCCGCGCACGCGGGGCGCGATCTTCTCGTCCAGCCGCTCCTTCGCTCGGTGGTCGCGCACGGCGAGACCAATCTCGTCCATTTCGGCGGGCGCTTCTCGCACGCGATCCACAAGGGCGCGCGGTGGGACGGCGATCTCGAGCAGTCGCGCGGTCTCGTGCAACCCGAACCCGACGAGCTTGCGCTCGCGCGCGATGTCCTCGCGTGCGTGGCGGCGCGGGGCTACGGCACGCCTGCCTACGCGCGCGTCGATCTCGCGCGCGCCGACGGCGACGGCCGGCCGCTCCTCATGGAACTCGAGCTCGTCGAGCCGTCGCTCTTCCTCGATCGGGCGCCCGATCGCGCCGGACTGCTCGTCGACTGCCTTCTCGGCGACGCGGCGCTCAGCGGCGTCGACGCGGGCTGAGTCCGGCCAGACCCAGCAGCGCCAGCGCGGCGGGCGCCGGCACGACGGAGAAGTCCGCGATGTCGAAGTGCCCGTCGATGTTCTGCCCGGCAAGCGAAGCCGGGACGGTGAACCCGAACTGCATGTTCCCGATGTTCGAGAAGATCGCCTGATAGGTCCCGCCGCCGAGCGAGACGATGTCGGAGCTTCCTTCGCGGAGATCGAAGCTCACGAGCGTCCAGGTGTTCGGAAGGACCACGGTCGCCGAGACGGCCGATGCGCCGGGCGCGTTCGTCGGCGTCGCGAACCGGCCCGTCAGCGTGACCGCCTCCGCCAGGTCGTGCCGGAAGAAGAAGGTCACGCCGGTCGCGCCCTCCGCGATCCAGTTGCCGACATATCCGCCGCCCGAGGAGCCGTAGGACGAATGCGCGCGGATCACGGTCGGAGGAAAGCCGCCGACGGTCGTGGCGCTCAGGTTGAAGGTGCTGGAGGCGTAGCTCAGGTCGCCGGGGCCGCCGGAGGCGAACCAGGCAAGGTCCGCGGCGCCGTTGGAGTTGCGCCAGTTCGCGGAACTCGAGACGAAGCGCTCGTTGAACCCAAGGATGGCGGCGTTGGCGTGGACTGCGAAACCCGCCGCGAGGACGGCGGCGACTGCGAACCGAGACTGCATGTGGACTCCCTTTCTCGACCTCCCGTCGAGAGTTCCAAATGTAGCCCCGATCCCTGCGCCGGCCACCCGCGGGCGCACGAATTCTGCGGACGCGTATGGTGCGCGCATGGAGACCGTCTTCTCTCGCGCCGACGCGCGCGCCTACGACCGGCTGTGCATGGATGCGCAGGGGCTCCCCGGCATCGCGCTCATGGAGCGTGCGGCGCAGGGTTGTGCGCGCGCGTCCATGGAGATGCTCGGTCGTCCGCCGTCGCGGGTGCTCGTCGTCGCAGGCGCTGGGCAGAACGGCGGGGATGGCTACGCGGTCGCGACGCTGCTCCGGCAGGCCGGGCATCGCGTCGCCGTGCGCGCCGTCGGCGAGCCGCGCGCCGGCTCCGACGCCGCGACCATGCGGGCGCGCGCCGTTGCGGCCGGCGTGCCGATCGCGCCCTTCGCGCCGCAGGAGGCGATCGACGCCGACCTGATCGTCGACGCACTGTTCGGCACCGGACTCGACCGGCCGGTGGCCGGCGAGCCGCGTGCGGCGATCGAATGGATGAACGCGCACGGCGCGCCGGTCCTCTCGATCGACCTCCCCAGCGGGATGGACTGCGACACCGGCGAACCGCTGCCCGTCTGCGTGCGCGCAGCGCGCACGGTGACGATGGTCGCGCGCAAGCTCGGCTTCGACCGCCCCGCGGCGCGGCCGTTCCTCGGACTCGTCGAGGTCGTGCCGATCGGCGGACCCGATCCTGGCCGGATCAGCCGTTCCTGAGCACCTGGTCGAGGTAGCTCCGCAGCCGGAGCGGCGCGTTCGCGGTCGCCCTCGGCGCCGCGGGAACCGCATCGACCGCGACTCCGCGTGGGTCGAGGATGATCACGCGGTTCGGCCAGGGCTTGTAGAGCTCGAGCATGCGATCGTCCATCCCGTCGACCACGATCGGCATCTCGATGCGCGCCACCCGGTCGAGGCGGCGCGCGAGCTCCTTGCGCTCGTCGAGCGTGCGCGGGCTCGCGGCCTTGAAGCGGTTGTCCGGCAGCGCGTCGCCGTCGGTCGGATGCGCCTCGCGGATGTAGACCAGCAGGAAGTTGACGCGGTCCTTGTAGTCGCGGTGGATCGCGTTCAGCTCGCGGAAGCTCTGCACGAAGGGCGGGCAGGTGCAGCTTCCGAAGATGAGCACGGTCGGCTTGCCGCGGAGGTCCCGCAGCGAGGTCTCGCCCGGCCCGAGCGCGTTGGCGAGCGTGAACTCCGGCGCGGGGCTTCCCTCGATGACCGAGGTCACCACGGTCGGGGTGGACGGGGTGGACGGGACGGACGGGGCGGCGGTGACGGCCGTCGGAGGACCGCCGGCGCATCCGGCGAGCAGGACGATCGCGGCGCAGGCGGTCGCAGGGCGGAGTGAGGCTTCGGTTCGCATCGGCGTGGTCTCGATCCGCCTCGATCCGACTGATCCGAGGAGGAATGGGGGAAGTAGAGTGTACCCATGCCCCCGACGGAGACGCCGCTCGTCCGACTCGACCGACTGCTTCGGCAGGGCGACATGGCGGGCGCAGTGCAGGCGGCGAGCGAGATGCTCGAGAAGTCGAGGCAGAGCTTTCCCGCGTGGCTCGGGCGCGCCGCGGCGCGGCTGAACCTGGGGCACCTGGCCGATGCGGATGCCGACATCGCGATGGCCTGCAGGCTCGCGCCGAACGACCTTCAGGCGCTGCTCATCCGCGGCATGATCGACCAGCGGCTCGGGCGGATCGACCGCGCCGCCGAGTCGCTCGCGCGCGTCGCGGATTCGAAGGCTCCTCAGGCGGTCGAGGCGGCGATTGCGCTCTCCGAAGTGCTCTGGTTCGCGCATCGGCACGACGCGCTGCGCGCGCGGGTCGCAGCGGGCGGCGCGTGGCTCGCTGATCCGCGCGCCGCGATCGCCGTCGCGCGGCTGCGCGCGGAGCAGGAGCCGGAGGCGGCGCTCGCGCAGATGCTCGAGCTCGCGGAACGGGGCCCGACTCCCGTGGTGCGCCGCGTGGCCGGCTTCGACGCGGTCGGCGTCCTCGATCGCCTCGGCCGCTACCGCGAGGCGTTCGAGCTCGCGACCCGGCTGCACGCCGCGACCACGCCGCCCTTCGACCTCGAGGGATACATCGGACAGGCGCGCGACCAGCGGGCGCTTGTCGAGAAGGGCGAGCGCTGGATCACGCCGCGCATCGAGCCGGTGGAAGGGGTGGCGCTCGTCGTCGGGCTCCCCCGTTCCGGCACGACGCTGCTCGAGCAGATGCTCGACCGGCATCCGGCGATCGGCGGGATCGGCGAATACGAGGGCATCGACCGGATCGGCGGCGACCTCACCGCGATGGGCCGCTGGCCGCGCGGGCTCGCGCTCGCCCCGCGCGAGGCGCTCGGTGCGGTGCAGCGGCGCTACCTCGACGGCGCCCGACGCCTCCGCCGGCCCGACGCGACCTGGAGCTTCGACAAGACGCTGCGCGCCTGGCGATGGCTGCCCGCGGTCGCCGCGGTGCTCCCCGGCGCGCGCTGCCTGCATGTGGCGCGCGACCCGCGCGACATGGCGATCAGCATCTTCCTCTCGTACTTCCATCCGGTGAACGACGGGTGGACCGCGAGCCTCGCATCGATCCGGCGCGTCGTCGAGGCCGAGCGCGCGATCCTGCCGCGCGCGCTCGAGGTGCTCGGCCTCGCCCACGAGAAGGTCGTGTACGAGGACCTCGTCGCGGATCCGCGCGGCCACGCGGAGCGCGCGCTCGCGCTGCTCGGACTGCCGATGGACGATCGCGTGCTCGCGCCGGAGGCGAATACGCGCGCGGTGTTCACGCTCTCGCATGCGCAGGTCCGGAAGCCGATTCACCGCGGCTCGATCGGGCGCTGGGCGAACTACGCCTTCGCCTTCGACGGGTCGTGGGACGCGATGGCCGCCGCGCACGACGCGCGCCGGGGCTCGGCGTGATCGCCGCCGCGGCGGTCGCGCTGCGGATCCTGGTCGTGCCTGCGGGCGGCGACGCGGGAGGGGCGGCGTACGACGCCGAGGTTGCGTCGATCGCCGAGGCGGTCGCGCTCGCCGGACGCGCCGACGCGGAAATCGTGCTTGCGCCCGGCGTGCATCGCGTGCGGACGACGGTCGAGATCGCCGCGACGAGCGGCGTGCGCGCGATCGTCGGGCTTTCGGGCGCGCGCGTCGCGGGCGGCGTCGTCGAGTCGGCTGCGCGATGGGAGACGCCGGCGCCGGAGGAGCTCGCGCGCTTTCCGGAGGAGGCCCGGCCGCACCTCGCCTGCTGGCGGCTGCCAGACGACGCGCGCGGCGCGCTCGCGGGGCCGGTGCACTGCGGCCACGGGATCGATGCGCCTGCGGTCCACTCCGAGCTCTTCGTCGATGGCCGCGCGCTCAGCCTCGCGCGCTGGCCGGACACGGGCTTCGCCGACATCGGCGAGCTGATCGACGCAGGCAGCGTGCCGCGCAACGCGATGGACGACATCCCCGCGGCGAAGCGCGTCGCCGAGCCGGATCGCGGCGGCGCGTTCACGCCGGCCGACCGCGCGCGGCCGGCGCGCTGGGCGGGCGCGCGCGACGGCTGGGCGCTCGGCTACTGGAACTGGGACTGGTCGTTCGAGCAGCTTCCGATCGCGTCGGTGGATGCCGCTGCCGGCGGCGTGCGCCTCGCGAAGCCGCATCGCTACGGGCTCGCCGCGCGCGGCCGGTTCTTCGTCCTCAACATCCCCGGCGAGCTCGACCGCGAGGGCGAGTACTGGATCGACCGCGACGCGGGCGTCGTCTTCGCGTGGCGACCGGCGGTGGCGGCGGGTGCGGAGTGCGCGGTCTCGCTGCTCGGCGGGCCGCTGATCCGGATCGAGGGCGCGCGCGACATCGTGGTGCGCGGCATCGCGTTTGAGTACGCGCGCGGAGGCGCGATCGACGCGCGCGCCTGCGAGCGCCTGCGCGTCGATTCGTGCGTCTTCCGGAACCTCGGCGCGCGTGCGGTGCGGCTCGATGGACGCGAGAACCGCGTGGCGCGCTGCGAGTTCCGGGCCGTCGGCGGAACGGGCGTGCTGCTGTCGGGCGGCGATCGCCCGACGCTCGCGCGCGCGGACGGCGCGGTCGAGGACTCGCTCTTCGAGGAGTGCGGGCGCGTGCTCCGCAGCTACAGCCCCGCGGTCGTCCTCGAGGGCGTCGGCCAGCGCGTCTCGCGCTGCGCGTTCGTGCGTCACCCGCACATCGCCCTCTGGTTCCGCGGCAACGACCACCTCATCGAGGACAGCGAGTTCGCCGAGGCGGTCTACGAGACCGGTGACGCGGGCGCCGTCTACTGCGGCCGCGACTGGACCGCGCAGGGCACGGTCATCCGCGGCAACCTCTTCCGCGACATCCGTGGGAGCGACGCGCGATACCAGAACGGCGTCTACCTCGACGACATGACGAGCGGCGTGACGGTCGAGTCCAACCTCTTCGTGCGCTGCAACTGGGGCGTGCTCGTCGGCGGCGGGCGGGATGTGACGCTCCGCGCGAACGCGTTCGTCGCCTGCGGCAAGGCCGTCTCCTGGGATGCGCGCGGCGTCGGGTGGATGGCGGGGGAGCTCGTCGATCCCTCGAGTTCGACGCTGCTGCGCACCTACGCGGCGATGCCGGTCGCGGGGGCGACATGGTCCGCGCGCTATCCGCACCTCGGCGACTATCTCTCGTTCGAGAAGGGGCGGCCCGTGCGCGGGGTGCTCTCCGGTTCGCGGCTCGTCGGCACGCCGCTCGGGCGCATCGATGACCGCGAGCGGGTCGTCGAGTCGGGGACAGTGGCCGAGGCTGCGGACGCGGAGGGGCTGGCGGTGCGCGCGGCACGCGAGATCGAGCGCTGGCGCGCGAATCGCGCCGGAAAAGAAGAACGCCCCGGCCGCAAGGACCGGGGCGCCTGAGCTTGCGCTGCTGACGCGAGATCAGCGGCGGCGGCGCGAGGCGAGGCCCGCGAGGCCGAGGAGCGCGATCGCGCCCGGAGCCGGGATCGGTCCGCTCGAGACCATGATGTTGTCGATGCGGTTCGTTCCGCCGGCGGCGACGGTCGAGTTGTTCACGAAGCGGAAGTAGAGGGTCGCCTGGTTGTCGGCGCCCGCGATGCTGGCGACCGTGGTCGTGAACGCGCTCTGCACGCCGTTCGCGATCGACCACGCGAGGGTACCGGTGCCGGCGAGGCCAGCCTGGATCACGCTGTAGCCGGCGAGGATCGACGAGAAGTTCGTTCCGTCGGTGCTCATCTGGACATCGAAGTTCGACGGACCGGTGCTCGAGCGGGTCTGGTCCCACGCGAGGTAGATGTCGCTGTAGCCGACGGTCGAGACGGCGATCTGGTAGTAGTCGCCGACGGACCAGTTGTTGCTCGACAGCGAGTACTGCGAGCCGTTGCCGGACGGGCTCGACCAGGTGGTCGCAGCGAGGGAGTGGAAGCCGCTCAGGCTGGTGCCCGCGGTGGCGTCGCCGGTGTCGGCGGAGCCGTAGGTGTAGCTCGTGCCGGTGGTCGCGGCGGGAACGGCGGTCGTCATGGTCCAGCCGGCGACGATGGCTGCGGAAGCAGCCGACGACACGGCGAGGGCGACGGCCGAAGCAAGGAACATCTGCTTCGTCATCTCAAACTCCTATGGATGTGGGGACAGGGAACAGGACACGAACCAGACACCGTCGAAGCCCGACGGTCTCGGGAGAGGGACTTCCCGAAGGGCCGGAGGCTACCGGAGGCAACCTGCCTGTTCAATCGTTCCCCGTCGATCTTGCTCAAATCCAAATGGAGCCGTTTTCGCGCGCCGCGCGCTCCGATGCGCTGCGGGGCGAATCCAACGCGATGCGCCGTCGTGTGTTACGGGCAGGCGCCCCAGCTCTGCAGCAGCAGCGCCAGGTCCGCGCCATCGACTGAACCGCTCGTGTTGATATCGGCGGGGCACTTTCCGCCGCAGGTTCCCCACGCCTGCAGGAGCAGCGCGAGGTCGGGGCCGCCGATCGAGCCATCGCCGTCGATGTCCTCGGGGCATGCCGGCGGCGGAGGCGCGGTCGGGTTCATCCAGACGCACGCGTTGATGATCGCCTCGCCGTGGTCGCCGGCGACCTCGCCAGCCCAGCCGGGGAACAGCGTGTCGCCCGTGTCGCCCGTGCCGTCGTCTGGCGGCGACGAGTCACCGAGCATGCAGACCTTGCCGAGGCCGTAGGTCGAGTACGCGAACATGACATCGTTGTTCGCGCGCGCCACGGTGCGGAAGAGCGCGCCGCGCGCGGCGCCGGAGACGGTGATGGTCGAACCCGCGTTGTACTCGATCGCCGTCACGGAGCCGGCCGGGCCATTGAGGATCGGCGACGCCGAGAGATCGGTCGACGGGAAGCTCGCGATCAGCGTGAAGCTGTTCGCGTTCGAGGCGAGCCCGAACGGATTGACCGCGATGCCGTTGTTCAGGAAGAGGTCGTTGTAGATCTCGACGGGGTCGAAGGTGTCGTTGTTGCGGTCGGAGCCCGAGTGGTTCCCGCCGAGGAACACGCCTCCGCCCGCCGCGACGAAGCGGATGATCGCCTGCTTCTCGGCAAGGGTGAACAGGATGTTCGGCTCCGGGATCACATAGATGCCGTAGTTCGAGAGGTCCTGCGCGTTGCTCGCATCGCCGAAGGTGATGCGACCGCCGATCGGCAGCGTCTCCACCGAGAAGCCGCGCTTGACGAGCGCGACGCCCCACGCGGAGAGCGCGCCCTTCCAGTAGGTCTCCGGCGTGGTCGCCGTGATGCCCGACTGCGGAGGTGTGGGGAACCGCTGCGGATTCGAGTCGGTCCCGCCGCCGACGACCATCAGGCCGCCCGTGCCAGTGCCGACATTGTTGATGTCCGCGTCGATGACCCAGTCGGCGTTGCCTGCCATCTGCGCCTTGGTGGCGTCGAACAGCACCTTGTTGGGGGTGACCGTCTGCGCGCTGGCCTTGGCGGCCGCGAGCGAGAGAAGGACCAGGGCGATCGTCGAACGGACGGCAGTACGACTGAGCTGCATGAGGATCCTCAAGGGTTACGCATCAGAAGAGCGGCGCAGGCGTCTTCAGATACGCGCGCGTGCGGGCCCGCGGCGAGTTGTTGCAAGGTCAATCCCAGAATGGACTTGCGACGCCGGCTATCGTCCCGGCGCGAATCAGTCGAGGGCGTCCCACGCGGCGTCGAAGGCGAACTCGTAGTTCTTCCAGCGCCCGATCGAGCTCCGGTTGATGGGCTTGCGCACCTGGAGGGCCGAGATCGTGACGGCCGCGCGCTGATTCGCCTCCGGCGCGAGGACGCGCTCGTCCATCTCGAGACCGAGGAGCCCGAGGCAGCGCGCCGCCACGCCGGCGGTGTCGTCGACGAGCTCCTCGTATCGGACCGACACATGGTCGACGCCGAGCACCTCCATGACGCGCGGAACGAGCCGGCGCTCAAACTCGATCATCCTGCGGATCGCGCCCATCGTGCCGGTCCATCCGATCTGCTCGCTCTGGAAGTACGAGAGGAACAGGCTCGTCGCGGTGTCGCGCGCGCTTCGCCGCACATGGATGCACGCCGCGCCGGGCAGCACCGCCGCGAGATCCGGCACGGATCGCCAGGTGCGGATCGTCTTGTCGAAGGTCCAGCGCGCGCCGGGCCGCCGGAGCCGGGCTGTGCCCTCGAGGTAGGTCCGCTGTGCGGCGGCGTAGATGGACGGCGGCACATCGCCGGGCCGGCGCGGCCACGCCGGATGCGCGCGCAGCTCGTTGTGGATGCGGCCGAGGCCTTCGTACTCGCCGATTCCGGCGATCGCCGGATGCCGGTCGAGCATCTGCTCGAGAAGCGTCGACCCCGACCGCGGCAGCGAGGCGAGCAGCGCCACGCCCTCGACGCGCTCGACCGACGGCGTGATCCAGCGCGCCCCCTTCTCCACGAGCGAGATCTGGTCGAGGATCGGCTTTGCGTGCACATCGAGGTCGAAGTCGTCGCCGGTCGTGGCGTGGGTCTCCTTTGCGATCTCGAAGGCCTCGCGGTACATGCCGGCCTTGTCGTAGATGCCTGCGGCCTCGAAGCCCGCGTGCCTGCGGAGGTCGCGCGACGCCTGCGGGGTCCTGAGGAACCGCTTGAGCTCTTCCGCACCCGCGAGCGCATCGTCCGCGGCGACGAGGCGCGCGCCGTGGAACGCGCTGCGGATGTCCTTTCTCCAGGCGCCCTCGGTCTTCATGAGCTCGCGCCACTCGTCGCGGCGGGCCGAGTGGTAGCACATGTCGAGCACGGCGAACATCGCCTCGACCGCGCATGCCCCGCGCCCGAGCGCGATCGGCTTGAGACGCGCGATGCCCTCGGCGTCGCGCCCGGCCCGGATCTCGAGCTGCCCGCGAAGGTAGTTCGCGAGCTCGTCCTTGGGTGCCACGCGGAGCGCGACCTCGAGATCCGCGTCCGCCTCCGCGAAG
>Ga0078894_10000693_pt1 | contig 24081 bp, 19 predicted proteins | sample LauGreSu1BDMLBSD_2_FD_67506 | JGI IMG/M metagenome (GOLD analysis project Ga0078894, IMG submission 67506) | Freshwater lake microbial communities from Lake Michigan, USA - Su13.BD.MLB.SD (version 4) (version 4) | ecosystem: Environmental > Aquatic > Freshwater > Lake | place: Lake Michigan... | reverse complement strand
GGGATCGAGATATCGGTATTTGTGCTTACTGATGGAAAGGAGTATGTGCTTTTGCCCGAGGCCAAAGATTATAAGCGGATCGGGGTAGGCGATACAGGGCTTAATACCGGGGGAATGGGTGCGGTTAGCCCCGTGCCCTTTGTGGACAAGACCCTATGGGAGAAGATCGAAAAGCGGGTGGTCGTTCCCACCATCCATGGATTAAAAAAAGATGGCATTCCCTATTGTGGATTTGTTTTTATTGGGTTTATGATCGTGGACGGAGACCCATATGTTATCGAATACAATTGTCGTATGGGCGATCCCGAGACAGAAGTGGTGATCCCGCGGCTGGCTTCCGACCTGGTGGTCTTGCTCAACGCGGCGGCTACAGGAACGCTACAAGAAGTTTCATTACAGTTAGACCCCCGAACGGCCTGTACCGTGGTGGCGGTGAGCGGGGGTTACCCAGGCGATTATCAAAAGGGATATCCTATAACCGGATTGGACCAAACCCAGGAGGCCCTGGTCTTTCATATGGGAACCACCCTGGAAAAAGGGCAGGTGGTAACCAGTGGAGGAAGGGTGTTGGCCGTTACTTCTTTCGCTACTTCGGTAGCGGAGGCAGCGACCCGTTCGCAAGCGGTGCAGCATGCCATTCAGTTCAACGACAAGTACTGCCGCACCGACATCGGCTATGAATTTTCCTAATGAAAACTCCTTTGAGAAGTTAATATTTTCCTACACCTTTGCTATCATACAAAAGTGATTCTAGGAAATGGGAATTTTCAACTGGTTTACACAAGAGATCGCCATCGATCTGGGCACGGCCAACACGCTCATCATTCATAATGATGAAGTAGTGGTCAATGAGCCCAGCATCGTTGCACTCAATCGAAATAATCCGAAAGAAGTTTTAGCGGTTGGAAAGAAAGCATTGATGATGCACGAGAAAACGCATGAGAGTATCCGTACCGTGCGTCCCCTTCGAGATGGGGTGATCGCCGATTTTAATGCGGCCGAATTAATGATTCGCGAGCTTATCAAGTTGGTCTATCCCAAAAGACCTTTGTTGCCTCCGAGTTGGCGTATGATGATCTGTATTCCCTCTTCGATCACCGAAGTAGAAAAAAGAGCCGTGCGAGACAGTGCGGAACAAGCAGGGGCCAAAGAAGTATATCTGATTCACGAACCTATGGCCGCGGCTTTGGGTATTGGCATTGATGTAGAGGAACCGGTGGGTAACATGATCATTGATATCGGAGGAGGTACTACGGGTATTACGGTGATCGCATTGGCTGGTATCGTATGTGATCAATCTATTCGTATTGCGGGCGATGAATTTACCGCTGATATCATGGAAGCACTTCGTCGTTATCATTCGTTGTTGATCGGGGAGCGTACTGCCGAGCAGATAAAGATACAAGTGGGTGCTGCGATGAAGGATATCGATAATCCACCCGATGATTTTGCAGTAAATGGCCGCGATCTGGTAACGGGTATTCCTAAGCAGATCATGGTCAGTTACCAAGAGATCGCCGAGGCTCTCGATAAAAGTGTCTTTAAAATAGAGGAAGCCATTTTGAAAGCGCTTGAGCAAACACCCCCTGAGCTGGCCGCCGATATTTATCGTCGCGGTCTCTACATTACCGGTGGAGGCGCTTTGCTCCGGGGTCTTGATAAGCGACTCAGTGCCAAGATCAAGTTACCGGTTCATGTGGCGGACGATCCACTCAAGAGCGTCGTGCGCGGAACGGGTATTGCCCTTAAGAACTACGATCGTTACCCCTTTGTGATGAGATAAATTTGCGGCTTTTAAAACTGGTACTTCGTTGCGTAACGTCATTTTATTTATTCGTCGCTATTTTACCTTCTTTACATTTTTATTGCTGCAAGTCGTTTCTCTTTGGTTCTTGTATACTTTCAATAAATTTCATCAAGCTCAATTCTCGCAATCCGCTAATGAGTTGACGGGAGAAGTCAATGCCCGCTACAAGAAAATAGAGAATTTCTTTGCATTGGGCGAAGAGAATCGTCGTGTGCATCAATTGAATGATTCCTTATTTAACCTGTTACCTCGTCAATATGCCCAGGTCGATACGGCGCGTCAACTGGTACGGGACACGGTGCCCTCCGATACCTTGAATCGTTATCGTCGCTATTATTTTCGTCCGGCGGCCGTTATCTATAATTCCACCAACAGTGAAAAAAATTATATTCAGCTCGATAGGGGATCGGTGCATGGTATCACGGAGAATATGTCGGTGCTGAGCTCAACAGGAGCCGCCGTGGGCGTGGTGGTCAATGTAAGTCCCCGCTTTGCACAAGTGATGAGTTTGTTGCATGTCAGACAAAAGGTGAATGTGGCCTTAAAAAAATCGGGTGATTTTGGCACACTGGAGTGGGATGGAGAAGATCCAGGTCTGTTACTGCTTAAGGGATTACCAAAGAGTGTTCCCGTACAAGTGGGAGATTCCGTGGAGACCAGTCGCTATTCCTTTAATTTTCCACCCGGTTATCCGGTGGGTACGGTCGCTGAGATCGTGAGTGATCCGGGGACCAACTTTTTTTTACTGAAGGTGCGGCCGGCTGCTCGTTTTTATAATCTCCAGTATGTTTTTGTGGTCGAGAACCTTCAGTATAGCGAGCAGGTCCAACTCGATGAGCAAACCCGAAAGCGTATCGAAGATCCCAAACGTAACCCTCGATGAGTGAATTGTTCAGAAATATCTTTCGGTTTATCTTATTCTTATTGATTGAGGTATATGTGCTCAATCGTGTGCCACATCTGCATCGCTTTATTTCCCCCTCCCTTTATTTTTTATTTATTCTTTGGCTGCCTTTTGTCGTTTCGCCGCGTTGGTTATTGGTGATCGGCTTTATGACCGGACTCACGCTAGATTATTTTACACAAACACCGGGACTGCATGCTGCTGCTTGTGTATTGATCGCTTATGTGCGTCCATTCCTGATCGCCGTGTTGACGCCACGCGATAGTGGCGATTTCAATTATCGGGAGCCCTCTCCTCAGTCCTTATTATGGGCGCCTTATTTTATTTATGTGCTGATCCTTACGTTACTCCATCATGCTTGGCTGGTGATGCTCGAATGGATGAGCTTTGGTAGTTTCAGCGATTTTCTGCTGAAACTAATCGCCTCCACCGCCATTTCTTTATTGCTCATCTTTACCGTTGAGTTGTTATTTCCGCGCAACATGCGATTCAGGACCAATGTGGGCGGGTAAAATTTTCATTCATGGCAGCTTATAATCAGTCTCGTAGCAATATCATCAGAGTTCTTGTTATTATCGCTTTTTCGGTGATCATTTTACAATTGATATATCTACAGTTGATCGATCGTAGATATAAGCAACTGGCCATGGACAATGCTGTGTATGCGAAAGTGATCTATCCCGAGCGAGGGATCATCTATGATAGAAAAGGAAGGGCCATTCTCAATAACACGATCATCTACGACCTGATGGTGACCCCTGCCGAGGTAAAAGGAATCGATACGCTCGATTTTTGCCGCTTGCTCAATATCGATACGGCTGATTTCAGAGAACGAATGCTCGAGGCCATCCTTAAAAATACCCGGGTAAGACCCTCTGTATTCAAACCGATGCTTACACAGGAGTTACAAGCGCGCTTTGAGGAGAATAGTTGGAAATTTCCCGGATTCAACCTGGTAGAGAGGCCACTGCGGATCTATCCGTTTGGAGCCGCTGCTCATATCTTAGGGTATGTGCGAGAGGCCGATAAGCGCGACATTGAGCGTTCTGAAAATTTTTATCGGCAGGGCGATTATATTGGAAAGACCGGATTGGAGGCCTTTTACGAACCGGTGTTGATGGGTCAACGCGGTGTGCAGTATATGATCAAGGATAATAAGAATCGTATCGTGGGGCCTTATGAAAAAGGAGAATTTGATACGGCGGCCATGGCAGGCAGAAGCTTACATACTCATATCGATATCGAGTTGCAGCAACTGGCCGAAAAGTTGATGAGCAATAAGGTAGGGGGGCTTGTTGCCATCGATCCGCGTACGGGGGGGATTTTGTCAATGGTCTCTGGGCCGAATTATAATCCCAACGATTTGTCGGGTCCGGAGGGGAGCAAGAATTTTAGCCGGATGCAACTCGATGTTTCCGGGCCGATGCTTAACCGTGCCATTGCCGGTAAATACGAACCCGGTTCTACATACAAGCCCTTGGGTGCCTTGATCGCGTTGAATGAAAAAGTAATTACGCCTGCGTATGGTTATCCCTGTGGGGGACGGTATACGCAATGTGGTCATGGCAAACCTGAGTGTACGCATGCCGGTGGCGGGCACGCTGCCAACGTGCGACTAGCCATTGCTAATTCTTGCAACGCCTATTTTGCTCATATTTACCGCTTGACCGTCGACAATCCTAAATACAAAAATGTGTACGATGGTTATTTACATTGGAAACAATACATGAACGCTTTTGGCCTGGGAGTACGATTAGGCGTAGACCTTCCTAGTGAAAGTGCCGGTGGTATTGCCGATACGATGGTCTACAATAAGGAGAATGCCGGAAGATGGACCTCTTGTACGAATCTGACCTTAGGGATCGGGCAAGATAAAATGCAAGCCACTCCTTTACAAATGGCCAATGCCATGTGTATTATAGCCAATAAAGGTTACTACTATACACCCCATTTTGTGGCTCGTATCGAAGATGAGCAAGAGCAAGACAGTCTGTATACGAATCGATATAAGATTCGACATGATGTCTTGACCTACATTCCGGAGGCTGCTTTTAACGATGTGATCGAGGGGATGAGTGATGTGGTAAAGGTGGGTACAGCGCGCGGGGCCCAAATTGACGGAATTGAAGTCTGTGCCAAGACGGGTACGGCCGAGAACTATACGGTCTTGGATGGTCGTCGCATCAAATTGCCCGATAATTCGATGTTCGTTTGTTTTGCCCCCAAAGAAAATCCTAAGATCGCCATTGCGGTCTTTGTGCAAAATGCAGGTTTTGGAGCCACCTGGGCGGCTCCTATTGCCCGCATGATGATGGAAAAATACTTGAACGATTCTCTGTCGATACGTAGTAAGGCCGACTCGGCCCGCATTGAAGCTGCCAATCTAATGCCTGCTTATTTTAAACGGTTGCAGTATCGTGAAGATTCTATCCGGGCGTTCAAATGGTTTCAGACCACAAGAGACAGTGCCTACATAGAACGGTATTCAAGCCTAAGGCAGCCGCTGCATCGTAACCTTGCTACTGCTATTCCCTTTTCTAAGTCGCCAGGTCCGCTGCAAAAAGAAAAAGTCCGAAAGGTCTTGATCGCACGTACACCGGACAACCGATCACTGGGATTAAAAAAGGAGATCTTGCGATGAGAAATCAATCTGCCGCTATATCAAAAGGCATCGACTGGAGTTTGATCTGGATCTATCTAGCCTTAGTGTTGATCGGGTTAGCTGCCATTGTTGCGGCAACGTATCAGGAGGGCGATCCATTTTTACAATCCTTGCTCTCGTTCAAGACAGATTATAGTAAGCAATTCTATTTTTTTCTGATCGCCTTGTTGGTCGGATTCTTTATTCTGCTCACCGACAGTAAGTTTTATCCAACCACGGCCAACTTCTGGTATGCGATCGGGATCCTGCTTTTAGTAGTGGTCTTTCCTTTCCATTCGCGTATTAAGGGAACGGAATCGATAATTCGTATAGGCGCTTTCAACTTTCAACCAGCTGAATTTTGTAAGCTCTTTGTTGCCTTGGCATTGGCCAAGTACTTATCGAGGCCTGAGACCAATTTTAGCACCTCCAGATCGCAACTGATCGCAGCCGCCTTGGTGCTGTTACCTGCAGGTATGGCTATCTTACAAAGTGAGACAGGACTGGCCTTGGTCTATTTTTCTTTCTTTCTGGTCATGTATCGCGAGGGATTGCCCTCGGTGATCCCTACCTTGGGTATTTCACTGGCGATACTCTTTATTGCCAGTATTTTGATTTCGCCCAATATTCTGGCCCTCGCCTTGACCGGTATTGCGCTGTTGCTGATCTGGTTTTCGCGACGTCAGATCAGAAGAAGAAGGCAGATCTTGACAATGATCCTCTTTTTTTGGGCTATTGCAGTGGGCATACAACGCTTTGCTGTTCCGTTGATCTTTGAGAATGTCTTACAGCGCCACCAGGTGGAGCGGATCTACAATCTTTTTGGTAAGGACAATCCCTATGATCCTAACCAACGGGTCTTAACCGATGCGGACACCAAAAAGAAAAAGGAAAGTGGCAGCAGCTATAATGTAAGACAATCCAAGATCGCTATTGGTAGTGGCGGTTTTTGGGGTAAGGGATTATTGAGTGCCACACAGACCCGCTATGATTTTGTACCGGAGCAACGTACCGATTTTATTTTTTGTACCGTGGGAGAGGGATTTGGTTTTGTCGGCAGTTTATTGTTACTGGGTTTATATCTATGGCTATTGCTCAAAATCATTACGATCGCAGAGAGACAACGCAGTGTTTTTAGTCGTGTCTATGCTTATGGTGTATTCGCTGTTTTTTTCTTTCATGTGGTGATCAATGTAGCCATGACCATTGGATTGGCTCCTGTGATTGGAATTCCCCTGCCGTTCATTAGTTATGGAGGCACCTCGTTACTTACCTTTACTATGCTTCTGTTTGTCCTGGTACGGCTGGATGCCGACCGCCAAATGGTGCTTCGCTAATCTTGCAATATTCGTATGGTCGTTTATCCATTATCTGAGGGACAATTTACGGTAGATCAAACCAAGGTATTTGTTCCCTTCGATGCCTCGAAAGAACAATTGGCGGGGCGTCCTGCCGGCAGTTTGTTGGTAGAGATACAACCCTTTTTGGTCAAGACCGCTTCGGATCTAATTGTGCTGGATGCCGGGTTGGGGTACGAAATAAATGGTGAATTACAAATTCACAGGCACTTAAAAGCGCATGGCATTCGACCGGAGCAAGTCACCAAATTGATCTTATCGCATCTTCATAAAGACCATATCGGTGGGATCGCATATCGCTCCTCCGACGTTGCTGATCAGGCGTCTGCATGGAAGGCTTCTTTTCCGAACGCGACCTATTATGTACAGCGAGCAGAACTTGCCTATGCAAGCGCCACTCATTCATCTTCCTATTTACCTTCTTTGTTGGAGTGGTTGTCTCGCTATGAGCGGGTGGTCTTACTCGACGGGTCCACTACTATCGGTGAGTCGATCTATTGTGAACCCACCGGCGGGCATTGCCCCTTTCATCAGGCTATCTGGATAAGGGAAGGAGGTCAGACGGTATTCTATGGAGGAGATGAAGCGCCGCAATTACAGCAAATGAGGCATCGTTTTGTTGCCAAGTACGATAAAGATGGCAAAAAGGCCATGCAGTTAAGAGCGCAGTGGTGGGAAACTGCAGAGGCGGAACACTGGCAGTTTCTTTTTTATCATGATGTGGCCAATGCCGTATATCAGCGATGATGATCGTTTAGCGAGGATCCTCTTATCTGTGACCCGGATGTAACCCGCGACCAGGCGGCGGCGGACGCCGATTAACTGGACCACCCCGTCTTTCTTGTTGCAGGTCGCGCAGGGTACGAATAAAATATTGTTGCAGATCGTAGATCTCGATCACGCGACGATCTCCTACCATAGGGGCAAATTCTTTTCGGTAACGGACTTGCAACTCAATAAGCCGTTGCTGTAGTAATAAGCGATCTTGTCGATTGGATCGCAGGGTATCGCGGTATTCTTTTTCGTAGCGAAGAAAGGCCGGAATAAATTGATTGCGCTCTTGTTCACTGAGTCGCATCTTTCTTTCAATGAACATGGCCATTCGCTCTGCCATTCTTTTTCCGGGCGCTCCATCGGGAGGCCCCTCTAGCCCTGGTCCTGGGGGTTGTGCTTGGATATTCTGTGTCGTTACCGTGCTTAGGAGTACGAAGAGAATTAAAATTATTTTCTTCATCAATTCAATATTTTTTGTTGTCCTATCGGTTCGTTACCGGAAGTAGAGAGAGGAGCTGTTTCGCTTAGGAGGTATAAGATCTCCTCTTGTGAGATATCTTTTGTCAGCAGGGCAATTTCTTTTTTATCGTCTGTATTTAAGACTACCGATTCGATCAGGTTAGCTTCTACATAACTTTCTATCTTGTCGATTGACTCTCCTTCTATCTCTTTCCTTACCCAACTGCCTGGGTCCGTTTCAATATCGGGATGTTGGCGTTGCTGGTACCAGCGCCCCCCTGCAATAATCAATAATAAGATAGCGGCAGCGGCGACCCATTTTATAAAAGGTCTTTTATGCAGCGATACGACCGGGGTTTGCTCTTGGGTTGTAGCAGCAGTTTGCTGAGGTGTACGATGGTGCTCTTGCTGCTCAAAGTAGCCCGTAGGAACCTGAAAGGGCCAGCCGGGTTGTGATGCATTCTTTTCTTTCAAGGACCGCAGCACTTCGGGTATTTCATCTTGTTCTAAGCGAATCCGTTCCAGCACTGCTGCCGGGAGTTGTTCAAAGTAGCCGGGTGGCACGGCAAACGGCATGGCGGGGGCGGGCACAGGAAGGCCCGGGGCCAAGGTGCCTAATTCTTCTTTTATATGTTGCTGTTCGGACATTGTTTTTATGACCTGATTACGAAAGGGTAAGTTTAATGATCCAGTAAAAATCGTTCTATTTTTTTAGCCGCATGATGATAGCTGGCCTTTAGCGCTCCCTCACTGGTATCCAAGACCTTACTCATTTCTTCGTAGGGCATCTCATCAAAGTAGCGCAACGAAAAGACCAGTCTTTGTTTTTCGGGCAACTGCTGAATAGCCAGTTGTAACTTCCACTCCAACTGGTTCGCATCGAAGTGGGTATCTGCTTTCAGTTGTCGCTCCATTCCGTTCTCATCATCACTGAGCGCCAAGGTGACTTTTTTCTTTTGTTGCTCCAAAAAGCTAAGACATTCATTGGTGGCAATACGGTAAAGCCAGGTGTACAGTTGACTTTCTTCTCTGAACTTTTCGAGCGCATTCCAAACCCGTATCAATACATTTTGTAAGAGATCGTTGGCATCTTCGTGCGATACGACCATGCGTCGGATATGCCAGTAAAGTCGTTCCTGGTACTTTTTTATCAGATCGGTAAAGGCGGCCTCGCGGGTAGCGGGTACCCGAAAACGATGTAAAAGGTCAATATCAGCGTGGTCGGCCATGCAGGTCTAAAGATCTTAGACCTTAAAGATAGCCCAAGGTTTAACCTTTACGGCCAAGGGCCTTTTCGGCAGCAGCCACTATATCGGGCACGTCCAAACCATATTTTTTGAGCAACTGGGCGGGGGTACCACTCTCGCCGAACGTATCGCGCGTACCCACGTATTCGATAGGAACGGGACAATGTTTAGCAGCGACCTGCGCAATGGAATCGCCCAATCCCCCATAAATACTATGCTCTTCGGCCGTAACCGCACAGCCTGTTTTTTTAAGAGAGGCAATAACAGCTGCTTCGTCAAGGGGTTTGATGGTATGAATATTGATAACCTCTACGCTAATACCTTTTTCTTCTAAGATGGCGCCTGCTTGAATGGCATTCCAAACCATATGACCACAGGCAAAAATGCTGATATCACTACCGGTAGAAAAAGACTGGGCCTTGCCAATTTCAAAGGGGAGGGTGCTGGTAAAAATGGGCCAGGCCGGACGACCAAAGCGTAAATAAACAGGGCCTTTATAGTCGGCAATAGCTTCGGTAGCTGCTTTTGTTTGTGCATAGTCGCAAGGCACTACTACGGTCATACCGGGTAACATCTTCATTAACCCAATATCTTCCAAGATCTGGTGCGTGGCTCCGTCTTCACCCAGCGTAAGACCGGCATGCGAGGCACAGATCTTTACATTTTTTTCGCTGTACGCCACACTTTGGCGGATCTGGTCGTAAACACGGCCGGTAGAAAAATTAGCAAAGGTGGTCGTAAACGGGATCTTGCCTCCAATGGTGAGACCGGCGGCAACCCCGATCATATTGGCTTCGGCAATACCACATTGAATAAAACGGTCGGGAAACTCTTTCATGAACTGATTGAGTTTTAGCGAACCTGCTAGGTCTGCAGTAAGTGCAACGATGTTGGCATTTTTGCGTGCGGCCTCTACAATGCCATCTCCAAAACCACTTCGGGTGTCTTTATTTCCGGTCGATTGTATGTCTTTTAGCATATGAGCAAATGTAAGCGCAGGGGGTTAAGACAAAAAAAATATAGTGCCCGATTTATGCACTAAATACGGTCTTTTTATCGTGGAGTTTTTGTTCCCAGACCCAAGCCGTGCGCATAATATCTTCGAGTGTGTAACGGGGCTGCCAGCCCAAGACCGCTTTGGCCAAGTCATTATTGGCATAAATGGCCACTACATCACCCGAACGGCGGGGTCCGATCTCGTAGCGAAGTGGCTTTTCGCTGGCTTTTTCAAAGGCGTTGATCGCTTCGAGAACTGTATTGCCCGTTCCTGTCCCTAAATTAAAAACTTCACAGGCCTCTTTGTTACGTTCTTGCTCTAAATAGCGAAGGGCCAGTGTATGGGCATGGGCCAGATCACAGACATGAATGTAATCTCTGATGCAGGAGCCATCGCGGGTAGGGTAGTCGGTACCGTGTACCATCAACTTATCGATCTTGCCAATGGCTGTTTGGGTAATGGCGGGGACCAAATTTTGGGGTTTACCCAAAGGGAGTTCTCCCAGCATTGCCGAGGGGTGGGCTCCAGCCGGATTAAAATATCGAAGTAAGATATGGGTGGCGGCAGCATTTCGTGCATAATCTTGTATAATCTGCTCGCTGATCTGTTTGGTCGATCCGTATGGGGATTCAGCTCTTTTGATCGGTGTAGTCTCCGTTACAGGAAGTTGATCGGGGTTTCCATAGACGGTGCAAGAAGAAGAAAAAACAAAATGTGAAACGCCAAACTCATCGATGCATTTGAGCAAATTGATCAGTGACTGAAGATTATTATCGAAATACAGCAGCGGATTTTCTACTGATTCACCTACGGCTTTATACGCTGCAAAGTGAATGGCCCCGGCTATATCGGGATGCTCTTCGAATACGGCGTGTGTATCGTCGTAGTTGCAAAGATCTATCTTATAATGCTTTACTGTTTTGCCCGTGATACTCTTGACGGCCTGCAAAGCCGCATCGTGCGAACGGGAATTATTATCGATACAGATCACCTCGTATCCGTGCTCGATCAGATCTACGATTGTGTGAGAGCCAATGTAGCCACAGCCACCGGTAACGACAATTTTTGACATAGGATAAGTTGCTCGGCAAAACTCCGTAATTCTCTGCAAAGTTCGCTACGAAAGATCAGAAGAAACGCATGATCCAATAGATCAGTCCGGCTAGCATGGCACTAACGGGAATGGTCAAGATCCAGGCCCATATCAAATTGATGGTAACGCCCCAGCGGACGGCCGATAAGCGTTTGGTAGCGCCGACTCCCATGATAGCGCCGGTGATAGTGTGAGTAGTGCTGACCGGAATTTTGAGGGCCTCGGTCATGAATAGGGTAATGGCGCCGGCGGTTTCGGCAGCGACGCCTTCAAAGGGAGTCACCTTGGTAATACGGGTACCCATGGTCTTGACAATCTTCCAGCCCCCACTCATGGTACCTAATCCGATGGCTGCATAACAAGCAATGGGGACCCATTGGGGCATTTCCTCGAAGCTGGTAATGTTACCCCCGGCAATAAGGGCAGCTGTAATAATGCCCATAACTTTTTGCGCGTCGTTACCACCATGACCAATGCTGAAGGCCGCTGAGGAGACCAATTGTAATTTTTTAAACCAGAGATTTGAACGGTGAGCATTGAGTTTACTCAGGTACAAAGCAAAGATGGCCATGGTCAGTAAGATCAGCGCTAATAGGATCCACTTGAAGTTCTTTGAATAGAAAATAACCTGTACCCAATAGTCCTTATAATCTGTCTTACCGGCCAGTTTTGCCGGATCGGTGATCAGATTGGCTTGTAAAAAATAAATAACATAACCGATAACCAAAGCAGAAATGATCTTGGAGGTCCAATCTTTACGAAAAGAACTCAAGAACCATAGCGACATAATAAAGGCCATCAGCATACCCACTAAAGGCGCCAAGAAAATAAAGCTTACGGTTTTTAGAATGACCGCAGAATTGACCGCATCAATTCCTGCAGCAGCAATGCCCGCTCCTGCAAAACCACCGATCAGCGTATGCGAGGACGAAGAGGGTATACCGAACCACCAGGTAAATAAATTCCAGGCAATGGCCGCAATAAGACCTGCAAAGATCACCTTCATCATTACGGCTGATTCCACTTTGGAGGCATCCACTGTTTTGGCAACTGTGTTAGCTACACCATGGTCCTTAAAAATAAAATAAGCGATCGAGTTAAAAATAGCAGCCCACAATACTGCTTGAAACGGTGTCAATACTTTCGTAGATACGACCGTGGCAATCGAGTTAGCCGCATCGTGAAAGCCGTTGATGTAGTCGAATACCAGGGCTAGCACGATAATGGAGATGAGAAAAGGGGTCATGGGCCGTTTTATGCGTATTTGATGATGATAGATTCGATCACATTGCTGGCATCTTCGCATTTGTCGGTAGCCAACTCCATTACCTGGTAGATCTCGCGCATCTTGATGACCTCTTTGGCATTTTCTTCGATGGCAAATAATCTTTCGATGCTCATGTCAAATACATCATCGGCTTGGTTCTCGATGCTATTGATCTTGATCATGGCCTCAGTGATGGCCTTGACATTCTTCATATCGCGCAGCTGGGTAACGGCGATCTTGATTTGCTGACAGCCCTGCTCAATGAGTTCTGCGAATTTTTGCATCCCCATATCGTTGGTATTGACACGGTAGAAGTTCATTTTTTTGGCAGAGGCATAGATATAATCGGCAATGTCATCGAGTGAGGTGGCTAGTGCATGAATATCTTCTCGGTCAAAGGGGGTAATAAAGTTGCGGCCCAATTCAGTAAAGAGATTATGGGTTAGATCGTCGTTTTGGTGCTCGAGGTCTTCGATAACGGCGATTAGTGCAACCCGTTTATCGATATCATGTTCGGCTACTACAATCTTAAGTTGCGTGCCCATGATTGACAGGTTTTCGGCCACCTGCTCGAAAAGTTCGAAGAACACGGCATTCTTCGGCATAAAGATCTTGAGGAAAGAGTTGAGTCCGGACATGGTCTATTATTTTAGAAAGAAAGCAATTAGAGTGCCCCACGAAAATACCGGCTTCGTGGCGATGGCTAGCGGTGTAGGGTAGAATTAATAATTACTTAATGTATGACATAACGCTTTGAAAGACATTATTTTAATTGACTGGCTGCTTCACAGCATATTATCTATTCTAGTGGGGTGAACGACAAGACCTTTGAAGAGGTGTTAACATTCGCTTCATATTCTCTTAACCATCACTTAACAGCACAGTAAAGCAGGGGTAACATTACACTTTCAATTTTGCACCAAATCAACAGAACATGCTTTTGAGAGTTTTTCAATTACTGGGCTTGTCGGTGCTGTTTGGATCAATGGCAGTTAGTGCACAGAATATCAAATTGACAGGTAAGATCACCAATACTAAGAACGAAGGTCTTTCTGGGGTCAGTATCAAAATACAGGGTAGTAATGCAGGTGCTATGTCTGACATGGATGGCCGTTTTTCATTGGTTCTGCAACCCGGAAAAAAATATGTACTTGATTTTACAGCGATAGGATATGAGCCCAAGTCCATTACCGACGTTGAAGTGTCCGAGGGGATCATCAATGAACTGAATGTTACGCTCGAAATCAAATCCAAGACCCAAGAGAATGTCGTGGTCACGGCCAGAACGGCCACAGCCAGAAGAGAGTCGGTCAATTCGATGATCTCTTTTCAACGTAATACCAATACGGTAGCCTCTGTGGTAGCGGCAGAGTCCATTCGTCGCTCCCCTGACCGAAACACCGGAGAAGTATTAAAGCGTACCCCAGGCGCTAGTTTGCAAGAAGGAAAATTCATTATTATTCGGGGATTGGCCGATCGGTATAACCAGGCCATGATCAATGGTATTTTGCTGACGAGTACAGAGCCTGATCGCAAGACATTTTCTTTCGATCTGATCCCTTCGAATGTGATCGACAACCTGGTTATCAATAAGGCATTCGTACCGGAATATCCCGGAGAGTGGGCGGGTGGACTTATTCAGGTGAACACGAAAGATATTCCTTCTAAGGACTTTTTTCAGGTACAGGTTGGTACGGGGTTCAACACGCAGGTAATGGGGAATGATTTTTACAGGGATTATCATAGTTCTACTGATTGGTTAGGGTTTGATAATGGAACGCGCGCACTTCCTAATACGTATACCAGAAAGGCCGCCTTTGATACACTTTCTTTTGCCGACAAGACCGCTATTGGAAAGCAGCTTCGCAATGCCTGGGATCCGCTATTGGCACAACCACTTCCCAATCTTTCTATCCAAGCCAATGGGGGTCTTAGCGGAAAACTATTTGGTAAGACAGTTGGGGCCTCGCTAGGGATTAGCTACAACCGAAGCTATCGTCATTTGAACTTGATAAATCGTTCGAATACCCTGGCCGGCGATATATTTAGTGTTAATTATGATTTTGCTGATACAAGGTATGTACAGGATCTTAACGCCGGCGCCATTGGTAGTCTCTCGGTTCAGTTAAATTCAATGAATCGCCTGTCTTTAAAATCGATACTCAGTGTCAATGCGCCTTCCTCTGTGACCAGAAGACAGGGCGTTGAGTTCAATCGAAACGAAGACCTGATCGCGAACGAATTACAATTCAAGCAAAATACTTTTTTTACCACCCAGCTAACCGGAGATCACTCTATAGTGTCCTCGTTAAAGCTTAAATGGTATGGAGCCTTTACCATTTTGGATGGCTATATTCCCGATCAGCGTCGACTGGCCTATACTCGTCCCTTGGGATCCTCTTTACCCTATAGTCTGCTTATTTCCAATACACTTTCTCAGCAAAGTGGCAGCCGCATTTATCAGTCATTGAGCGATTACATCTATACGGCGGGAGGTGATCTGAGCTACGGATTCAACGCCTTTAAGCAAAAGCAAACGCTAAAGGCTGGATATATGATCCAGGTCAAGGACCGACTTTACGATGCACAGCTATTTGCCAATTACCTTCCCAAGGATAATCCCGCCTTACGTTTATTACCTGCGTCTACCGTGTTTGGCGCTGCCAATTTCGGAAACGGGGTAGATAACAAGTTTGCTTTCGATGCCATCAAAGGAAAGAATTTTCGGTACATGGCAAATACTATATTGAATGCAGGGTTTATTCAGTTGGATAATCAACTGAGTAGCACGCTCAGGATCGTCTGGGGTGTGCGTGCGGAACATTTCGATCAATTGGTAGGAAGTGTGTATACATGGGATCCCCGCCATTCTCATTCTACTGTGTTGGACTTTCTACCGGGTCTTAATGCTACATTTAAGCTCAATAGTAAAACGAATCTTCGCCTTTCGGGTTCTCAGACCGTTATTCGTCCTGAGCTTCGTGAGCTCTCTTTCCTGAATATCTACGATTTTGAACTTAATGCTTCTGTTCAAGGTAATCCTGCACTCAGAAGAACTAAAGTTTCGAACTTTGATCTGCGTTATGAGATTTATCCCAAAGCGGGCGAAGTGTTTACAGCGGGGCTCTTTTATAAATACTTTAATGACCCTATTGAGCAACTCTTTAATGAAGGGGTAGGGGGAGCCAGTACCTTCAGTTTTCAAAATCCGGACAATGCGAATGCGTATGGTGTGGAGGTAGAGCTTAGAAAAAAACTAGACTTTGCTGACGCGTTCAAGAATTTTACCTTTCAATTCAATGCTTCTTATATCAAGAGCCGCGTAAAGGATTTAGGCTTTCAGATCGATCGTCCCTTACAAGGCCAATCCCCCTATCTGCTTAATATTGGGCTCTTGTATGACAGTGATAAGTCAGGCATCAGCAGCACCTTGCTGTATAACCAGATTGGGGAGCGAATCTATTTAGTAGGAGACCTAACCGCGGGTGCCGGCTCTCCCAATATTTGGGAAGCTCCTCGCCCTTTATTGGATTACCAGATCGCAAAGAAAGTGATGGACAAAAAAGGCGAGTTGCGGTTGAATATTTCTGACATCTTTAACGCTACGCAATATTTTTATCAGAATGCCGACTCAAAAGAGTCTTTCCAGCGCAATAAAGATGCCTATCGTTTTACTCGTCGTCAGGGTACCACCTTTAGTTTTTCATTTCAGTATAATCTATAAAAACTTTAATCAACTTTTATGAAGTATTCACTTATTTTGATGGCCGGCCTATTCTTGCTTGGAGTTTCCAGTTGCAGAAAGATCGAGACCGATGGAGAGATCCAGGTAATTGTTGTTAATGGCGGCGGTGGTAGCACTTCCGGCCAGACGATTACCTTGCAAGGACGTATCAACGCTGATACGATCCTTAGAAAGCAGAATACCTACATTTTAAAAGGGCTTGTATATATGGTCAATAATAAGACCATGACCATTGAGCCCGGAACGGTCATTAAGGGCTCTTTTAGTGGTTCGGATGTAGCGGCCCTGATTATTACCCGTGGGTCTAAGATTGTTGCGGAAGGTACTCCGACAGAGCCCATTGTATTTACATCTGCTTCTCCTAATCCTCAGTCAGGTGACTGGGGTGGAATAATAATCTGCGGGAAGGCTCCGATCAATACTAGTTTTAATGGCACTAATGGACTCTACCAGGTAGAAGGAGGTATTGATAATGGAAATGGTGATGGTTTAGCGGGTGCTGGTGATGCCATAGCGCCAATAGCCGTCCCTACTGATAATTCCGGTATTTTGAAATACGTCCGTATTGAATATGCCGGCTACGCTTTTCAACCCGACAAGGAGGTAAATAGTTTAACATTGGCAGCCGTTGGTAGTGGTACTACCATCGAGAATGTACAGGTTACATACGCTAAGGATGATGCCTTTGAGTGGTTTGGGGGTACGGTCAACTGCAAATACCTGATCGCCTATAAAACACAGGATGATGATTTTGATACGGATAACGGGTATAGTGGTAAGGTACAGTTTGGTATTGTGTTTAGAGATTCCCTTATTGCCGATATTTCCAGATCTGAGGCTTTTGAAAGTGATAATAATGCTAGCGGCACGGCGATTTCCCCGCAAACCACGGCCATCTTCAGTAACATCACTGCCATTGGACCTCGTGCGACGCTTACAAATACCGGAAATGCTTTGTACCGAGGTGCTGCTCATATTCGTCGGAATACAGGCATTTCGATCTATAACTCCATTATCATGGGCTGGCCTTTAGGCATTGAAATTGATGCTACTGTTGGACGCTCTACTATGTTGAATATCGAGGATAGTACTATCCGGCTAAGGAATATTACACTGGCTGGAAATAATGTAAGCACTCTTTTTGCGGGTACTCCCGGAGCGACCATTACTACATCAGCCGCTTTTTCAACGTGGTTTACCCAGCCCTTTTATGGGAATGATATTTTAACTAACAACAGCGATGCCCGCTTGATCCAACCCTTTAACTACCTTGCATTCGATCCGACGCCTTTTGCCGGGTCAAATGGAAACCAGCGCATTCTTACAGGCGGCGGATTTACCGATGCTAAGTTTACGGGAGATACCTTTTTTGACAAAACGGTTACCTTCCGTGGGGGAGTCGCTCCTGCCGGGGCGCTTTCTACCTGGTGGAAAGGGTGGACAGTATTTAAATAAAGATTCTTGGTAAGGGTATAATTGCTTTTTGCTCCTGAAGGGGATTCTATATATTACATATAGTAATCCCCTTTTTCTTGAAACTTGCGGCCATTGACATAGGTAGCAACGCTGCCCGACTTTTAACTACGGATGTGATAGAGTATCCTAACAGTAAGCCTGAGTTCATTAAGCCACAATTGTCTACTTGGTTGGCAATGTAAACCCAATCGTCGTTCCCACTTGCTCGGTGCTTCGCACATGAATGGTTTCACCGTGGGCTTCTATAATATGCTTACAAATGGCTAGTCCGAGGCCCGAACCTTTACCATCGCGTGTGCGTCCTTCTTCGGTGCGGTAAAACCGTTCAAAGACGCGACCAACTTCTTTTTCGGGTATTCCCATGCCATCGTCGGTGACCTCTACCAACACATGTTGCCCGTCGGTACGGTACATGCTGGCGGTGATGGTGCCATGGGTCTTTCCATATTTGATGGCATTCTCTACCAGGTTCAACAGTACTTGTCGGATCTTTTCTTTATCGGCCACCACGGTAAGGGGCGATTCCGCATCTTTTTTTATTTGGCACTGCATGTGTTGTTGCTGGGCTTTTTCGCCCAAAAATTCAAAGACTTCTTTGATCAACTCTTGTATCACAAAGGGCTGGCGAACCAATACCAACTCACCGCGTTCCAGTTTGGAGATCTGGTCCAGGTCGTTCAGTAAGTTGGTAAGTCGATCAATATTGCGCGAGGCGTTCTCTAAATAGCGTCGATTTACCTGTGCATCGGCAATGGCGCCATCGAGCAGGGTCTCGACATAGCCCTGTATCGCAAAAATGGGAGTACGAAATTCGTGGGAGAGATTCTGCAGAAACTCACGACGAAACTGCTCGTTTTGTCGAAGTAGTTGCATTTCTTTTTCGTTCTCATTGGCCCACTCTTCAACATCCTGGCTAACTTGTTCGATCGTTTTAGCGGGTAAAACATACTTGTAATAGGTCTCTTCTTTTTTGGTGGCCTTGGTCTTATGGATAAATTTATAGATCAGCTTGATCTTTCGGTTAATGAACTCCTCGAGTAAGGTGGCAATGATCCAATAGCTGATTCCAAAGACAATGGAAAAGGCCAATAGGGCCCATTGCCAATTATGTTGTAACCAAAGCAAAAAAATACTCTCTGGCAAGGCCAATAGCAGGGCCGTAATAAAGGCGATCTGACGAGGAGTGATATTGGGTTTTGAAAGCGGCATATGGTAATCCGGCTATCGAGCCACTAACAAAGATAGTCAGGATGGTCGCTTGCTGCTTTTCTACTGCTCAAATTTGTAGCCCACTCCTTTTACTGTGGAAATGCAGTCTACTCCCATTTTTTGCCGGATCTTTCGGATATGAACATCAATGGTGCGATCTCCGACGATCACCTCATTGCCCCAGACCTGGTTGAGGATCTCATTGCGCAGAAATACGCGTCCGGGACGGTGCGCGAGCAAATACAGTAATTCAAATTCCTTCTTGGCCAGGGAAATCGGTTTGCCGGCCACCTGCACAAGAAACTGCTCGGGATCGATGCTAATTTTATCAAGGGTAAGTATTCCCGCCTTGGGTTTGCGAAGCCTTCTAAACAGGGCCTGAATACGGGTTACCAGCACTTTAGGGCTAACCGGTTTGCCAATATAGTCATCCGCGCCTGTTTCGAGCCCTTTGATGATGGAACCATCATCATTGAGTGCCGTCAACAGCAAGATAATAGTGTCTTTGAAGGCGGCTTGTGCGCGAAGCAACTGGCATACTTCGACACCACTTTTCTTAGGCATCATTACATCGAGTACGATCAGATCGGGTTGGATCCGCTTTGCCTTTTCGAGTGCCTCGTCTCCGTCCTTCGCTGTAAACACTTCGTATCCCTCTGCGCTAAGATTGTACTGTAGGATCTCTCTGATATCGGGCTCGTCGTCTGCAATGAGTACTTTACGCGCCGTTTTATCCATTCGAGGAAGTTTTAGCAAATCTAATTCTTATTTTTTCGTACCAACTTGTTGAGCCTCTTTACTACCTAGAGTTAATAATAACTTAATATTTCAATAGGGCTCTGTCGCCTGTTGGCAGCAGGTTTGCTAACTTTGTCGGGTTATGCGGTTTCGCCATTTTTTACTTCTTTTCTTTCTTTTTTTTATTGTTTGTGGGGGGATTGACCCGCTGCAGGCGCAAGGTCTCTCCGTGGGAGAGCCCTTTGTATTTCCACAGGGGTATCGTCCTGAATTCAGAAGAGAGTTGAATCATGAGCAAATCGCAGCCGAACAACGTGCTATTTGTAAGGCCGATGGCAAGATCGATTCGCTTTTTGCACCGACTACGGACAGTTCGTTAAACAGAGCACTCCACTATGCATTGTTCAGCGAGGTGGATCGGATCCGTTTTACGATCGAAACCGATGCCACACTCGATCACCGGCTAAAGGTGAATTATCTCTACGGATTACAATCGGTGCTCGGCTATTTCCGGGAGCATTTTCGTGCGCCCCGAAAAACTGGGGTCAATCCTGCTTATCTGCCCCTGATCATCGCCAGCTATGAATCTTGTTTTACTTCCGATCTGAAAGGGGAAAGTATAGCCTCCTTGCTGGCGGCTCTCCCCTACGATGCCGGAACTAATGTACTGGCCGCTCGTATTTTTGAAAGTAACACTGGTTTCCTCCCGGCCAAAGAAAACCTCTTATTAAAGTATTGCACACTTTACCCTGATAAGGCCTTCGAGGCGCTTCAAAAGAATCCTGATGTATTTTTTGCAGACAGCCTCATAAAAGTAATTGCTCGTCTTAACCCGCGTCAGTTGTACGACTATGCCGCTGCCTCGGACCGACTGGGCCAACGTATTCGTTCCATTTCTGACGATGCCTTTGTACAGTTGGTATCACAAATGGCAAGAAGTCGCAGCGGACAACAGTATTTTCCTTTTGTAGATAATATCTTAAAGGGGCGTGTTTCGGTTGAGCAGATCGATCAGGTAAAAGAGGATACACTGGCTTATTATCGGTTATTGGTCTCAACGCAAATGGATTATGTGCGTCGCGCACTTCAGGGGGATACTGCCCTGGAACATCGGGCCTTGACCAGAAGACTCGAAGACAAGGCCCGTTCCAATTTTGTGACCATCATCAATGGACTTCATAATGAAAAAGATCCGACCGTTCGCTTTCGGGTCATTCAGCCTCTTACCGCTGCCGAGCTCTATTACCTGGCCGTTTCGTCCGATGGCAGTATTTACACTTCTAGTTTTGTTCGCGGGGTATATCCTCTTATGATGAGCAAGATTGCCGGCCGAGGTGACTCGCTGCTGATGCAGGTCGGCTTTGATAAGTATCGGAAGTTTATCAAGATGGCGGCCTCTTTTAATACGCTCGATCAGTTCTTGGCATCCTTTGCTAAAGCAAGTAATGGCAAAGAAGATAATGCCAATATATTGATGAAGGCTTTTGTTAAGAATCTGGAAAAAACAGAGGGGCTCGAAGACGGAGCCGATGTAGCCGATTCTTATGCGAGTATTGCCGAAACGTTACAACCGGTGGCAAAAAGAATGCTGCAAAATATAGAGAGTAATTACCGCGAGGCGGTATCGAAGCAACAGTCAAAGGGGACGGTCATATACCGCATCCTGCAAAATCTGTTTTGGTCTGCCGATTCTACCCGCAAGGTAGATCTGACCAAGGAGCTGGGCATTCCGCCGGTATATCAAGTTCCCTTTCAAGATCTGACCAACGACAGCGGCAGAGTAGTGGTGCAATTATTTATTTATGGCGATAAAGATGGTATCGGTGTTTTTCCCGGTTTGATCAATATGTTCAGTAACCAGAATTGGAAGGTCGATCAAACTAGTAAATATTGGGTGGCGGTTCATTCCGGCCGTGGAAAAAAGGTGAGCTTGTACATGAATCGTCCCTTGCCCGAAGAGACCAACGAAGACGCCAAAGCGCAAGAGGAGTTGATAAAATTTCTTGACCAGCAGCAATTGATCCCTCGGATCACCATCAATCGTGGGCATAGTTATAATGCGCCGTATACCATTGCCCAAATGTCACCGGCCTCCAAGATCGTTTTTATGGGATCGTGCGGAGGATACAATATGATCCATGATATATTGGAAAAAGCCCCCGATGCACATATCATCGGTACCAAGCAGATCGCTGATGCTCCCGTCAATAATCCTTTTTTACGATTGCTCATGGAAAAATTGCGTACAGGTGCCGATATTGAGTGGATCCCTTTTTGGAAAGAGCTCGATGCTTTAGTTACCGATAAGATCTTCGAAGATTATGTGCCTCCTCATAAAAATCTTGGCGCTCTTTTTATAAAGGCCTACACAAGAGCTATTCAAACAGATACCTACTGACGAATTGGAACGCACTAAAACTTTTTTTGATTGGCAACTATTACGTCGTGTATTCCGTTATGCGAGGCCTTACCGTTATCCCTTCTGGGTCTCAGTACTATTGGCCATCTTACTAGCTATTATCACACCTGTTCGGCCTATGCTGGTGCAACTTACCGTCAACGAATACATAGTTGGCCAGTTGCCTCGTATGCTTGTCTTGATCACCTTGATACAGGTCGGGATCATTTTCGTTGAGACCTTGATTCGGTTTGGCTTTTCGTACCAGACCGCTTTGCTGGGGCAGTCAGTTGTCAGGGATCTACGCATGGATACCTTCAATAAGATCCTGCGGTTGAACGTAAGACAATACGATAAGACCCCGATTGGTACGCTTACTACCCGAACGGTCAATGATATTGAGTCGGTCAATGATATTTTTGCGGAAGGGCTGGTTCCCATTATTGCCGACCTGCTCTCGATTGGTTGTGTCCTGGGATATATGCTCTGGTCCGATTGGCGCTTGACCTTTATTGCCCTGATCCCCTTTCCGGTCATTATCATTGCCACCTATTTTTTTAAGGAAAGCATCAATCGCTCGTTTCAGGCGGTTCGCAATGCCGTAGCTGACCTAAATGCATTTGTACAAGAGCATATTACCGGAATGAGTGTGGTACAGGCTTTTGCCGCCGAGCCACACGAGTTCGAAAAGTTCAAAACGATAAACCGCCATCATCGTGATGCCAATGTCAAGGCCATTTTTGCCTACTCTGTCTTTTTTCCGGTAGTGGAGATCGTATTGGCGCTTTCGATCGGATTGGTCGTGTGGTATACATCCAAAGAGGCTCTTCACTTACAACAAAGCCAGCAGGGTACGGTGATCGCCTTTATTCTTTGCTTGAATTTATTGTTCAGACCCCTTCGGGTTATCGCCGACAAGTTCAATGTTTTGCAGATGGGCGTTATTGCCAGCGAACGCGTGTTCAAGGTGCTGGACAATCCGGATGTACTTCTCGCGGACGGGGTAGGATCGCATAAGCCCGCAATGGTGCAGGGCAAGATCGAATTTGATCGGGTAGGTTTCGAGTATACGCCCGGCACTCCGGTGCTACGCGATATTTCGTTTAGTGCTGCGCCTGGTGAGACGCTCGCCATAGTGGGGCATACAGGAAGTGGCAAAAGCACCATTATTAGCCTGCTGACCCGGCTCTACGAAGTACAGTCAGGTCAGATCCGTATCGATGATATTCCCGTTACCGATTACGATGTGGAGACTCTTCGCTCTCATGTGGGGGTGGTGTTGCAAGACGTATTTCTTTTTTCTGGTTCCGTGTTGGATAATATTACCTTACGTAATCCACAGATTACCCGCGCCCAGGTAGAAGAGGTGGCTAAAATGATCGACCTGCATGACTTTATTATGAGTTTACCAGGCGGCTACGATTTTGATGTGCGTGAGCGGGGGGCCACCTTATCACTTGGTCAGCGGCAGCTGATCTCCTTTATCAGGGCCTTACTCTATAACCCCTCCATCTTGGTACTCGACGAGGCCACTTCGTCTGTTGATACTGAGTCGGAGCGGCTCATCCAGCTTGCTATCGACAAACTCATCACCAACCGGACGGCCGTAGTGATCGCTCATCGACTTTCAACAATACGTAAAGCAAACAAAATCATTGTTTTAGAAGACGGAATGCTTATCGAATCGGGCACTCATCAAGAGTTATTGGCAAAAAAAGGCTACTACGCAAAGCTCTGCGAAATGCAATTTGCTGCTGGGGCGGAGACACCAGGATAAGCTCGATTATTAGATCGATTTTCCGGTCTATTTTAAGGAGGGTACCCTTATCTTTGCAAAAATTTTCAAGAAGGGTATGCAGCCAAGACGCTTCCATTTGATATTTTCTGTTGTTTTATTGACCTTTTCCCTTCTTTTTTTAGGGTCTCCGATTGGGGCGCAGCAGCATCAAGAAGCACAACATCAAGAGG
>Ga0078894_10000692_pt1 | contig 24114 bp, 21 predicted proteins | sample LauGreSu1BDMLBSD_2_FD_67506 | JGI IMG/M metagenome (GOLD analysis project Ga0078894, IMG submission 67506) | Freshwater lake microbial communities from Lake Michigan, USA - Su13.BD.MLB.SD (version 4) (version 4) | ecosystem: Environmental > Aquatic > Freshwater > Lake | place: Lake Michigan... | reverse complement strand
GTTTTCAGCACAAAGCGCGAGATCGCCATCAGAGCGCCGGTATTTCCTGCACTGACGCAGGCCTGCGCCTCGCCGCTTTTGACGAGATCAATGGCCACACGCATCGAGGAATCTTTTTTACCGCGCAGGGCATTCGCCGGAGGTTCGTCCATGGTGACGATTTCGGAGGCGTGCCTGACGATGAAGCGTTCACCTTCAGCGGCGCCGGCGCGGGAAAGTTCAGCGCGGACTTCATCCTGAAGGCCAACAAGAATGAAGCGGCACTGGGGATCAATGCGCGACCGTTCGACCGCGGCGGGCACGGTGACGCGCACGCCATGATCACCGCCCATGCAATCGATGGCTACGGTCACATCCATCAGTGTCCTCCGCTTCGGGTCCCGGTTTGTTGTGCTTCCCGCCGGGGGCCCCGTAATTGCCCGGGAATTACTCGCCCTTGGCCTTGATGACTTTCTTGCCGCGGTAGTAGCCGTTCGGGCTGATGTGATGGCGCAGGTGTGCTTCGCCCGAGCCCGGCTCGACAGCCAAAGCCGGCTTGTCGAGACCGTCGTGCGAGCGGTGCATGCCGCGCTTGGAGGGGGACTTCTTGTTTTGTTGAACAGCCATTTGTTTCTCCTAAATTAACGTTTATCCGTTTTTCCGGGTTCCAGCAGCGTGGCCAGCCGCGCAAACGGCGAATCGGCTTTTTTAACGCCGAATGGTTCCTGTGTTCCGCTGCTGCATTGTCCCTGGGCATGCCTGACAGACAAGGGCAAACCCAGCAATATTTCGTCTTCCACTAACTCCTGCAAATTCAATTCCTGCCCTGCTTCAATCCACTCCGGCGTTTCCGGGTCATCATCATCCGGGGGCACTGCGCCGGGTTGCGCCATCAGCACCCGGGTTCGCAACGCCAGTGCATACTCCAGCGGCTTGACACAAACGGCGCAGGCCAACTGCAATGTGCCGGTGACTTCCAGCTCCAGTTGAGGCCGGCTCAACGGATCCATACTGCCGCGAACACTGTATTTCAATTCACCGGTATTGCCGGCCAGCTGATCCTGCAGCCTGGACAATGCTGAAACTGCCAATTGCCCGTGCTGCTGCCCTGCCGCGCGGGCGAACCCGAAAGGATCATCGAGAACGTGGGCTGCGGCCGGTCCGGACATAAGCGCGGCATGATAATATTTTCAGCACGCCCTGTCAAAAATAATGACGACAATTTCCCTGTTTAGCCAAGCACTTAGCAACATCTTCCGCCAGTAGCCGCCACGCCCACCCAACTTATCACCCGCAGTTTCAGACACTTACAGTCCACAATGACGGCCCTGCCCCGGGAAATCGTTCTCGCCTCCTCATCCAGTTACCGCAAGGCCCTGACCGGCCGACTGGGCCTCGATTGCACGACCATCGCCCCGGATATCGACGAAAGTGCCCTGCCCGGCGAAAGTCCGGTGGCCACTGCAACCCGGCTTGCCCAGGCTAAAGCGAGGAAGGTGGCCACTAACAAGCCTGAGGCACTAATCATCGGCTCGGATCAGGTCGCATTGCTCGATGACGCGGTATTGGGCAAACCCGGCTCGCATGCGTCTGCGGTTCGGCAGCTGCGGCTGATGAGTGGCAAAACCACGGTTTTTCATACTGCCATCTGCCTCTACGACGCTGCCAGCGACGAAATGCAATGCGCGAACGTGCCCACCACCGTGCTAATGCGCGAACTCTCCGATGAGACCATCGAACGTTATTTGCGCCAGGACCAACCCTACGACTGTGCAGGCAGCGCAAAAATCGAGTCACTGGGGATTGCTTTGGTCGAAAAAGTCGAAAGCGACGATCCCACCGCACTGATCGGCCTGCCGCTGATCACACTGGTCACCATGCTGAAACGCGCAGGAATCATCTTGCCATGAGCGAATCCGGTTCGCTGTTCCTATTACCCAGCGATTTGGGTGAGGCGCCGACGCTGGTGATTCCGGATGCATCACGGGCCATCGCTCATCGACTGACGCATTTCATCGCAGAAAATCCGAAATCAGCGCGTGCCTTTCTTAAACGTATTGCTTACCCGTTGCCGTTGAATACAGTCACTATCACGACGCTGGACAAGGACACACCTGTCGCCGCGATTGCCGGACTGCTGCAGCCTTTGCGCGATGGCCTGGATGTCGCACTACTGTCGGAAGCCGGCTGTCCCGCAGTTGCTGACCCGGGCGCCTTGCTGGTGCGTGCAGCCCATGAAGCAGGCATCGCGGTCGTGCCGCTGGTCGGTCCCTCGGCGATTCTGCTGGCGCTTATGGCTTCTGGATTGAATGGCCAACGTTTCGCCTTTCACGGTTATCTGCCGGTGGATGGGACCGCAAGGGCATCAAAAATCCGAGAATTGGAACAACGTTCAAAGCGCGAAGATGCCACCCAGATCTTCATCGAAACGCCCTATCGTAACGACGCGATGCTGCAGGCGCTGATGGAGCACGGTGGGGATACGACTTTGCTGTGCGTTGCTGCCGAGTTGACTCAACCGGATGAATTCATCGCCACCAGATCCATCGCTGCGTGGCGCAAAAAACTGCCGGCCCTCAACAAGCGGCCGGCGGTGTTCCTGCTCTACTGCAAACGCTGATTTATGGCTCAGCGGATGGTCATACCGCCCATTTTGACCAAAGCTTCAGCAGTTGCTGCGCCGAAGCGACGCGCAAAGCGTTCCGCGATATTTTCCTGCTGCGTATAGTCAACGATATCTTCAGCCTTGATGATGTCGCGGGCGACGTACTCCAGGCTGCCCAGTGCATCAGCCAAACCGAGGTCTATGCTTTTCTGGCCCACCCACAGCAGTCCGGAGAACATGTCAGGCGTTTCCTTCAGCCGCTTTCCGCGCCCTTGACGCACCACCGAGATGAATTGCTGGTGGATATCGCTGAGCATGGTTTCGGCATGGGCTTTCTGCTTGTCCTGGATCGGCGAAAACGGATCCAGAAAACCCTTGTTGTCACCTGCCGCAAGAAGACGGCGCTCGACACCGAGTTTCTCCATGGTGCCGGTAAAACCGAAACCATCCATCAATACGCCGATGGAGCCGATGATGCTCGCTTTGTCGACATAGATTTTGTCGGCCGCAGCAGCGATGTAATAACCACCGGACGCGCAGATGTCTTCGACGACGGCATACAGCGGAATCTCCGGATGCAGTCCACGCAACCGCTTGATCTCGTCATAGATATAGCCGGCCTGCACCGGGCTGCCGCCGGGGCTGTTGATCCGGATGATAATGCCCTTGGTGTTCTTGTCCTTGAACGCCGCCTGCAAGCCGCCCATGATCTTGTCGGCGCTGGCCTGACTGCCGGAACTGATGACACCGCTGATATCAATCAGTGCGGTATGACTGCCGGGCAGACTGTCATGCTTGCCGAACCAGCCCATACCGATGAACAGGATGGCAAACAGGTACAGCAGCACCATCATCTTGAAGAACATGCCCCAGCGCCGCGCGGCACGCTGCTCGCGGATGGCAGCCAGTGCCACCTTCTCCAGTACACCGCGCTCCCATTGCGGGTCATTCATTTGCGGGTCGGACATTTAATTTCCTTTTAAAAACAAAATACTACAATAAATACGTCAGTACGATGGGCAAAAGCGTTTCATGAGCTGGGCAAAAGCCAGTCACGCAATTCCTGCAGATTATTGACCATCACCAATGGCTGGCATTGAATCAGCGCCTCTCGTTCATGAGCGCCATGCGTGATGGCGGCAGCCGCAACGCCGGCCGAATTGGCCATGTTCAGATCATGTGTCGTGTCACCGATCATCAGCGATTTTTCTGCTGGCGTGGTCAGCGTATCCAGAATATTGAACAGCATGCCGGGGTGCGGTTTGGCAAAACCCTCATCGGCACATCGCGTGGCATCGAACATTCCCTGAAGTCCGGTGCCCTCCAGCGCCCGGTCCAGTCCGCGCCGGCTTTTGCCGGTGGCAACAGCCAGCATATAGCCGCGTTCGCGCAGGTCTTCGATCATTTTCTGCGCACCTTCAAACAGAGTGGTGCCGCCGTCCCGCTTCAGGAAGTGCAAACGGTAACGATCAACTATTTTCGGATATTCACTTTCCGGCAAATCCGGAAGGATATGCCGCATGGCATCGGTCAATCCCAGTCCGATGACATAACGGGCTTGCGAGGTTGGCGGTACCGGCAGACCCAGATCCGCGCATGCGGCCTGGATGGCTTCTGCAATCGACGCCGTTGAATCCATCAACGTGCCGTCCCAGTCAAAAATCAGCAGCTCAAACGGCTTACGCATGTCGCTTAGACGCTTCCATGAATTGCAACAAATCGGGGGGCAGCGGCGCTTCCACAACAATCTTCTCCCGGCTCATCGGATGGCGCACGGCGAGCCGCCGCGCATGCAGAAACATCCGTTTCAGTCCCTGCTTGGCCAGAGACTTGTTCAGCGGGAAGTCTCCATACTTGTCATCGCCGAGGATGGGGAAGCCGAGATGGGCCAGATGCACCCGGATTTGATGGGTGCGACCGGTTTTAAGTTCGGCGTCGAGCAGGCTGTAGGGGCCGACACGCCGCTCCAGCCGGAATATGGTGAGGGCGTGGTCGCCATCGGCATCGACATTGACCCTGCGTTCGCCCGATCCGGCGACATATTTTTCCAGCGCCAGATCGACGATCCGTTTGCGTTCGGTCCACAGCCCTTTGACCAGCGCAAGATATCGCTTCTCCGTTTCACCCGCCTGCAACTGCCGGTGCATTTCGACCAAGGCCGTACGTTTTTTGGCCAGCAGCAGAACCCCAGAGGTTTCCCGATCCAGGCGATGCACCAGTTCCAGGAATTTGGCCTCAGGACGGGCATGTCGCAGCGCCTCAATAACGCCAAAACTGACGCCGCTGCCGCCATGAACGGCCATGCCCGAGGGCTTGTCGATGGCCAGCAGGGCCTCGTCCTCAAACAGGATGGCGGGCTTGAAACCCGGTCCGGAGGGCATCCGGGGCTCCGATTTCTGGGCGGTCCGGACCGGCGGAATACGCACCTGGTCGCCCGCCTGAAGGCGGTAATCGGGGCCGATCCGGCCGCTATTGACCCTGACCTCCCCGCTGCGCAGGATCCGGTAGACATGGCTTTTCGGGACCCCTTTCAGCCTGCGCATCAGGTAGTTGTCGATGCGCTGGCCGACCGAATCCTCGTCAATCGTTTGCCGTAATGTGGAATCTTTACTTAACTTGTTCATTTACTTATACTTCTTGCCAGCGCTGCCCCTGGCGGACGACGCGGAACTTGGGCCAAGCCCGACGCGAAGGAATTCCGCAACTGGTGCGCTCTCTGCAATGGATGCTGTCAGTACGCGATTGCGACGACGGCGATGTTGCGCGGCATGTCCACGGCGTCAGCCGTGTTTGAAATAAATACAGGGTTAAAGTCGCTCACCGAAACAAGTAGCGATACTAGACGAATTACGCGCTCAAGGCACTGTTCGAATTTCCGGATTTGCGCGAACCGCGCGAATCCACGCAAGACACACTGCATAACCAGGACGCCAATCACGATCGTTTCAAATTGCTGATTACCAGCTGAACCATCCTGAGTCCCCCGCCTGCGGGCGGTAGCCGTTGTGTCCATCCCGTGCAAATCCTTGAGCGCGGGAGAAGAAGAAATGAAACGCATGTTGTTTAATGCGACGCAAGCTGAAGAGCTGCGCGTTGCCATCGTCGACGGTCAGAAACTGATCGATCTCGACATCGAATCAGCCGGCAAGGAACAGCGCAAGAGCAATATCTACAAGGGTGTCATTACCCGTATCGAGCCCAGCCTCGAAGCCGCCTTTGTCGATTACGGCCACGACCGTCACGGTTTCCTGCCCTTCAAGGAAGTCGCCCGCGCCTACTTCAAGGCCGGTATCGACGTCAGCAAGGCCCGCATCCAGGACGCGCTTCGCGAACGCCAGGAAATCATTGTCCAGGTCGACAAGGACGAGCGCGGCAACAAGGGCGCCGCCCTGACCACCTTCATCAGCCTCGCCGGCCGTTATCTGGTGCTGATGCCCAATAACCCGCGCGGTGGCGGCGTTTCTCGTCGAATCGAGGGCGAAGAACGGGCCGAACTGAAGGAAACCGTTGCCCAGCTCGATGTTCCGAACGGCATGAGCGTTATCGCCCGCACCGCCGGCATCGGCCGCACTGCAGAAGAGCTGAACTGGGATCTGAAATACCTGCTTCAGCTGTGGACAGCCATCGAGGGTGCCGCCACCCAACAGGACGGCGCATTCCTGATTTTCCAGGAATCGAGCCTGGTCATCCGCGCGATCCGCGACTATTTCCATGAAGACATCGGCGAGATCCTGATCGATACCGACTCGATCCATGAACAGGCGGTACAGTTCATGAGCCACGTCATGCCGAACTACGTTGAACGCGCCAAGCTTTACCGCGACGACGTGCCGCTGTTTTCCCGCTTCCAGATCGAACACCAGATCGAATCCGCGTTCTCAAGAGCGGTCAATCTTCCCTCCGGCGGCGCCGTGGTCATCGACCATACCGAAGCGCTGGTTGCTGTTGACGTCAACTCGGCGCGTTCCACGCGCGGTGCTGACATCGAGGAAACCGCATTCCGTACCAATCTTGAAGCGGCCGATGAAGTTGCCCGCCAACTGCGCCTTCGCGACCTCGGCGGCCTGATCGTCATCGATTTCATCGACATGGAGTCGCAACGGAACCAGCGTGAAGTCGAAAACCGGCTGCGTGATGCACTCAAATATGACCGCGCCCGCGTCCAGCTCGGCAAGATTTCCCGATTCGGCCTGATGGAGCTGTCGCGCCAGCGTCTGCGTCCTTCGCTTGGCGAGTCCAGCCACAGCCCCTGCCCGCGCTGCCATGGCATAGGCCATATCCGCGGTACCGAGTCCACTGCCCTGCACATCCTGCGCATCATTCAGGAAGAGTCGATGAAGGACAACACAGCCGCCGTGCACGCACAGGTGCCGGTGGATGTCGCGACATTCCTGCTCAACGAAAAACGCGTGGACCTGCAACTTTTGGAGGCGCGTCACCGCGTCAACGTGCTGCTGATTCCGAATGTCCACATCGAAACACCGAATTACACCGTTACACGGCTGCGCCACGACGATCTGAACCAGAGCGAACCGCTGGCACCCAGCTACGAAATGGTTGCGATGCCGAAGGAAGAAGAAAAGTCCGATGGCGCCGCGGAACCCGCAGCAGCGCGTCCCGAAGCTGCAGTCAAAGGCATCACAATGATGCAGCAGGCACCTGCGCCCACTGCGGCGCCCGCTGCAGCAGCAGCGGCTGCACCGACACTCCCTTCCGCTTCAGATGACGGCATCATCGGCAAGATCATGGGCTGGTTCCGTCGCAAGCCTTCTGCGGAAGCCGCTGCAACGGCGACCGCCGAACCGGCACGCAATGCGCGTCCGTCCCGCGGTGCTGCCGGCAGCAATGGCCGTCCGCAACGCGGCGAACGTGGTGAACGCGGATCAGGCCGCGGCGGTCGCAGTGAGCGTGGTGAACGAGGCGAACGCGGTGGCCGTGGCGAACGCGGTCCGCGTCGTGAGCGCGAAGGCAGCGAGCGCAATGGTGAGGACCGGCAGCGTCGCGGTCGTGACCGCAGCCCCCGCGAGGATCGTCCGCAGGAGCCGCGCGAGCAGCAGCGCGCAGCGGCTGCTCCGGAAGCCGCAGAACTGGATCAAGCCAATCTGGCCAATGCAGCACCGGTAACACAAAGTCCCGAGCAGCAAGGCGGTGAAGAACGCAGCGGCGGTCGTCGTCGTCGCGGTCGTCGTGGCGGTGCGGATCGTGGTGAGCGCACGGGCGAACCGGGTCAGGAACGGCAGGAACGTCAGGGTCAGCAGCAGCGTGGTGACCGCGTCTGGTATCCCCGCACGCCGTTTGTGCCGAATCCGGAAACCGGCAGCGTCATACCCGACGCGCTGGCTGTTGCTCCAGCACCGGCTGAAGAAATTGTCCGTGAATCGGTTCAGACTGTAGCGCCGATGATGGCGGAGCAAGCTGTGGCTGTTGTTCCCGCGCCAGCGCCTGTCGCAGTTGCGGAAACTCCCGCAGTTGTTGTGGAAGCGCCTGTGCTTGCCGCACCCCCCGTGGCTGAACGGCCGATCGCAGTTGCGCCCCAACCTGCTCCTGCTCCCGTTGCAGCTGTAGCACCGACGCCTGTCGCAGCGCCACTGAAAATCGAATGGCCTTCCGATCTTCAGCAGGTGGAAACCAAAGCTGAGCGTGTACAGGCTGCGCTGGCGGCTGCAGATGACGGTGTGCCCAAGCGTGTCAAACGCGTGCGTCCGCCGGCTGAGGCCGTCGCCAATGAACCGCTGCAGCAGGTAGAAACTCGGAACTGACTGTAAAAATCAATAAGTTATTGTTTTAAATAACTTAAACTAAAACGGCGCAATCATCTGCGCCGTTTTTTTTGCCAGTCTTGCTTTAAGTTTCCAGCACATACTTCCCCGGCGCAGCTTCGAGAACGGGGTGCTCGGCCGAACCGGGCTGGCGAGCAGGCACCATCGGTCCGCATAGTCCGGACAAATACTCCGTCCAATGCGGCCACCAGCTGCCCTGAATTTCCGGGCACTGGCGTTTCCATTCATCAGGGCTCTGTTCTCTGCAGGGCCCGCTCCAATAGCTGCGCTTCGGCGGAATGACCGGCGGATTGATGATGCCGAGGATATGCCCTGAGCTCGAGAGCGTGTATTGCACGGGCGCCTGCAGCTTGTCGGCAATCTTGAACGCGGCCTTCCACGGGGCGATGTGGTCTTCCACGCAGCCGACGGCATAGAGAGGCTGACGGATGCGGCCCAGATCAATGCCGTGACCGGCCAGATTCAAGCCGTCTTTCTGAATCAGCTTGTTGTGCAGATAGAACTCGCGCAGGTAAAACGCGTGCATGACGCGCGGCATGCGCGTGACATCGGAATTCCAGAACAGCACATCGAATGCTGGTGGCGTCTCGCCATAGAGATAGTTGTGCACGAAGTAATGCCAGATCAGGCTGTTGGATCGCAACAGACGGAATGCTCGCGCCATATCGCGGCCATCGAGAAAACCTTGCTGCGCCATCATCGTGTCCAGGGAATTGATGGTTTCCTCGTTGAGGAACACCTCGATGCCTCCAGGTCGCGAAAAATCCGTCAACGTGGTCAGCAGGGTCCAATGCGCAACCGGAACCTTGGCGGCATCAGGATATTCAGCGTTGTACCAGGCCATCATGGCCGCCAGCGCTGTTCCGCCGATGCAGTAGCCTACGGCATGCACATTGGGGGTTCCACATATCGCACGCGCGGCATCCACAGCTTCGCGCATGCCCTGCATCAGGTAGTCGTCGAATGTGGTGTCCGATTGCGCTGCAGTCGGATTGCGCCAGCTGACGACAAACACGGTATAACCTTGCGCAACAAGGTAACGTACAAAGCTTTTCTTTTCGTTCAGGTCAAGAATGTAGAACTTGTTGATCCACGGAGGAAATATCAGGATCGGAATGGCATGAACCTGTTCGGTTGTCGGAGCATATTGGATCAGTTCCATCAGCTCATTGCGATACACCACGGCACCAGGGGTCATCGCCAGGTTTTTCCCGACCTGGAACGCTGATCGATCGACCATCCGCACATCACCGGAGTTCAGGTCATCCAGCCATTGCTTTAGCCCATGGCTCAGCGTCGCACCGCCTGATTCCCAGAATTTCTTCAGTGCAACCGGATTGGTGAACAGATAATTGTTCGGTGCAATGGCATTCAGCCACTGCCGTGCCCAGAACGCCGCATGGCGGCGTTCCTTTGCCGGGGTATCAGGCGCGTCAAACAGTGCCTCTTCCAGCCAGTGGGTGTACAGCAGGTAATACTGTTTAAGCAGGGAAAACGGCGCGGATTCATTCCAGACCGGATCGGAAAAACGTTCGTCATCGGGTTTGGGAATCTGAACGGGATCCGGTTTCAGTCCGGTTGCCGTCTGCCAGGCATTGAGTTGCAGTGATTGCACATCGCGCGTCAGTTGGCTGAGCGCCGTCGCCAGTTGTTCAGGGTTGGCCAGCCAGCCCTCTCCAACCTTGCGAAACGAGGCGCGAATGCCGAAGGGATCCATCGTCTGATGGAGCTTTCCCAGCTGCTCACCCCACAGCGCTGCGCTGCGATCGATAGCGTCAGTTTCCGGTTTGCGTGCCTTGGCCATGAGGGCATCCTACTCCGCTGCCGCCGGATATTGCGGCAGGGGGCGGTAATACATGACCTAAATCAAACCTTTCACGACCAACAGGGACGTATTGCTCTACTTTTTCAGTTTGGCAAAGGCGAGTGCCATGGCGCTTGGCGGCGCAGGTTCACGTGATTCCCGGGGTAGTCGCGCGTCCTGACGGTTGCCGCCCTGGGGGCGGCGTTCTGAACCCGCCGGTGATGCACTGCCGCCACGGCGAGGTGCGGCATCTGCAGACGGCGCGTCCAGGCGCATGGTCAATGCGATGCGCTGCCGTTTGACGTCAACCTCGATGACTTTGACCTTGACGATCTGTCCTGGCTTCACCACCTCGTGCGGGTCCTTGACAAAGCGGTTCGCCAAAGCCGAGACATGGACCAGTCCGTCCTGATGCACGCCGATATCAATAAAGGCACCGAATGCCGCCACGTTGGTGACCACGCCCTCCAGAATCATGTCGGGTTGCAGGTCGGTGATTTTTTCGATGCCTTCACGGAAAGTCGCCATTTTGAACTCCGGCCGCGGATCGCGTCCCGGTTTTTCCAGTTCGGCGATGACATCGCGTACCGTGGGCAGGCCGAAACGGTCATCGGCGAAATCATTGGCAGCAAGCCCCTTGAGCAATTGCGTCTGCCCCATCACTTCGGTGATTTCCTTGCCGATGCGCGCCAGAATGCGCTCGACCAGCGGATAGGCCTCGGGGTGTACCGCTGAACGGTCGAGCGGATTTGTGCCGTCATTGATACGCAAAAAGCCTGCGGCCTGCTCGAAGGTCTTGTCGCCGAGTCGCGGCACTTTGCGGATGGTTTCCCGGTCAATGAACGCACCGTGTTTATCCCTGAACTCAACGATATTGCGGGCGTGGGTGCTGTTCAGTCCGGATACCCGGGCCAACAGCGCTGCCGATGCGGTATTGACGTTGACGCCTACTGCATTTACGCAATCTTCTACAGTGGCATCAAGATTGCGCGCCAGAGCGCGCTGGTTGACGTCATGCTGGTACTGACCGACGCCGATGGCCTTGGGCTCGATCTTGACCAGTTCCGCCAAAGGATCCTGCACGCGACGCGCGATAGAGACGGCGCCGCGCAGGCTGACATCCAGATCCGGAAATTCCGCAGCAGCAAATGCAGACGCCGAATAAACCGATGCCCCCGCTTCGCTGACAACAATCTTTGCCATGCGACGGGGTGGTTTCAGTGCGCCAGCCCTTGCAATCAGTTCGGCAGCCAGCTTGTCGGTTTCACGGCTTGCGGTGCCGTTACCGATAGAAATGAGGTCAACGCCATGCTGCACACACAGCCGGGCCAGCGTAGCCAACGAACCGTCCCAGTCATTGCGTGGCGCATGCGGATAAATCGTTGCCGTGTCCAGCAACTTGCCCGTCGCATCCACCACTGCCACCTTGCAGCCGGTGCGCAGTCCCGGGTCCAGCCCCAGCACGGCCTTGGGTCCGGCCGGTGCCGCCAGAAGCAGTTCGCGCAGATTGCGACCGAAGATGCGGATCGCTTCATTTTCCGCGTTTTCGCGCAGTTGCAGCATCAGGTCAGCGCTTAGATGAAGATGCGCTTTGACGCGCCAGGTCCAGTTGCAGACGCCGGCGAGCCATTTGTCTGCCGGACGGCCGCGGTCCTCGATGCCGAAGTGGGATGCGATCATTGCAGCGCAGGGATGCGGAACCGCTGCTTCAAGTTCTTCTCCTAGGCCCAGTTGCAACATCAGAACGCCCAGTGTCCTTCCGCGGAACAGCGCCAGCGCGCGATGCGAAGGAATATTGCGGATCAGTTCCGAGTAAGCATAGTAGTCACGGAATTTTTCATCTTCAGCCGCCTCCTGTCCTTTCACCACAGTCGATGTCAGGATGCCTTCGTTGTGCAGGCGGGTGCGCAGCTTGGCCAGCAGCTCGGCGGTTTCGGCGAACCGCTCGGACAGAATGTCGCGTGCGCCTTCCAGAGCCGCTTTGGCGTCCGGCACATTGATGGCTTCGACACCCTCACTCGCCGGTTTGACGTTGATGTAGGCGGCGGCTTCGGCCTCCGGATCCAGCATGGGATTCGCCAGAAGTGCATCGGCCAACGGTTCGAGTCCGGCTTCGCGCGCAATCTGTGCCTTGGTGCGGCGCTTGGGCTTGTACGGCAGGTAGAGGTCTTCCAGAGACTGCTTGGTGGCGCTGGCTTCGATGGCCTGGCGCAGCGCATCCGTCATCTTGCCCTGCTCTTCAATCGACGCGATGATTGCGCCACGACGGTCTTCCAGTTCGCGCAGATAAATCAGGCGTTCTTCGAGATTACGCAGCTGTGTGTCATCGAGATTACCGGTGACTTCCTTGCGGTAGCGGGCAATGAAGGGAACGGTGGCGCCTTCGTCGAGCAATGTGACGGTGGCGGCTACCTGGCTGGCGTTGACATTGAGTTCTGTTGCAATGGCTTTGACGATTTTCAGCTGTATGGCCGGTGTTGCGGTGCTGCTCATGTTCTGGGTTTCTCCCCGCCCAATGCCTTCGTCAGATCGGCCAGCAGCAGTGCCAGCTCGCCGGACATCAGGGCAAAGTCGATTTCGAATTGTTGATCGTCATCCTCAACCTCGGCATCGGATTCGCGCTTGAGAATGTCGAGGAAGGTGACGCGTTTGATCTGCAGCTGTTCGGTCAGCACAAAGGAAATGCGGTCATTCCAAGTCAGGCCTAGACGGACCACTGTTTTCCCGCCGTTGATGTGATCGCGGATTTCCTTGCCTTCAAGGCTGTGACGTACATAGCGCACAGTGGCCTTGCTGCCGTCGGCTGCACGCAGTTCAAGGTCCTGGTCAATGGTGAATGCGCCGGGCACTTCACCCTGGATCAGCCACTGCGACATCGCCGAAGCAGGCGAACGTTCGGTGTCGAGACGGCGCGCCGGAAATCCTTCGTCAGTACGACGCAGGACTTCCATGAATTGCTCAGCCTTGGCTTCCCCTGCCGTATCGATGGCCATCCAGCGGCTGGCGGAATCAATCCAGGCGCGGGTCATCCGGCGTCGAACCAGCGCACGCGGCAGCAGTTCGTTCAACACCTGCGCCTTGAGATCACGCATCTGCTTGCGGCTGACCGGATGCGCCTGCTGGCGCGCCATTTCATCGGCGCGGTCTTGCGCTTCCTGGCGAACGACGGAACCCGGCAACAGCTTCTGCTCCTCACCCAGTGCCATCAGCCACTGCTGATTTTGCCGGTGCAGGAAAAGGCCGTCTTCATGAGGGCAAACCCAACCGCGGCTTTCCATCTGGAATCCACCACAGGGCTGCATGGCTTCGTGAGCCAGTTTGCGATCCAGTTCGTCAGCGTCTGCGGACCAACCTTCAGGCAATCGGTAAACAACGAGATTCTTGAACCACATGGCGGTATAAAAAGTCGAGGATTATAAGGCTTGGGCAACGTCACGCTGCGGTTTTCTCTGTGCCATTGTTTTCTCAGGACTTTCTGCCACTGAAGGTCAACAGCAGCTAAAATCGAAGCTATTGACATCGATGCCGGAGTGACTGTTGTGCCCGAAAAAAATCTGCATGAATTGACTGCCACTGAAATTGTCAGCCGCATCAGCTCTGGTAAAACCACCGCTGAAGCTGTAGCCCGCGCCTGTCTGGATTACATCGCTGAACGCGAACCTGCAGTACAGGCCTGGCAGTTCCTGGACCCGAAACTCGTCATCCAGCAGGCACAGGCGCTGGACCGTGGTGCCGCGAAAGGACCCTTGCAGGGCGTACCGGTTGGTATGAAAGACATTATCGACACGGCAGACATGCCCACTGAATACGGCACACCAATTCATGCCGGTCACCGCCCGCACATGGATGCGGCCTGCGTGGCTCTGACCCGTCGTGCCGGTGGCATCATCATGGGCAAAACCGTGACGACCGAATTCGCCAATCGCCATCCCGGCAAAACCATGCACCCGATGGACCCGAAACGAACGCCCGGTGGCTCTTCCAGCGGTTCAGCAGCAGCCGTCGGCTGCAGCATGATTCCCCTCGCCGTCGGCACCCAGACCACCGGCTCTACGATTCGTCCTGCCGCGTATAACGGCTGTGTCGGCTACCGCCCGACCTGGGGCGACCTACGTCTGGCCGGTGTGATGGAAGCGGCGGGTTCACTCGACACGCTGGGACTGATCGCGCGATCGGTCGAAGACATTGCGCTATACCGCAACATCCTGATCGGCGTTCCGACCGAAGCCTTGCCGGCGACACCTTGCCAGCCGCCGCGCGTCGGTGTCTGCCGCACCCAGTTTTGGGATATCACTGACGATGCCACTAAGCACGCCATCGAATCCTGCGCAGCGGCCATGGCCAAAGGCGGCGCCAAAGTTTCCGACCTTTCCCTGCCCGCAAGCTTTGATCCCATCGAGGAAATCCATCAGCGGATTTCCAGCTTCGAGTTCGCCCGTAATCGCGCCTGGGAAATCAATCATCACTACGAGAAGATCAGTAAGACACTGCGTGAAAACCGGCTGAAACACGGGTTGGCTTACAGCTTTGAAGAGTATCGCGAAGCCCGTGCACAGGCTGAAGCGCTGCGATTGCAGCTCGATGACATTTTCCGTGATTACGATGTGATCCTGACGCCTTCGGCACCGGGTGAGCCGCCGGTTGGCCTGAATGCAACCGGTTCGGCCGCCTTCAGTTCGATCTGGACGGCCTGCCACAATCCGTCGATAACGCTGCCGCTTTTCAGTGGTCCGAACAAGCTGCCGATCGGTGTGCAGCTGGTGACCCGCCGTGATACGGACCGTTATCTGTTCGAGGCTGCGCGCTGGACTAACGCGTTATACGGCCGCTGATCAGCCGGCGGCGCCCGCATGGCGCCGCCCTGCCGCTGTCTTACTCGACGCTGATATTGGCGTCTTTGATGACTTTCGCCCATTTTGCGGCTTCGGCTTTAACATAAGTCGTAAAGCCCTCCGGGCTGCTCGAGGTGGCAACAATCCCCGCCTCCAGCAGACGCTTCTTCACATCCGGCGCAGCGAGCGCCTTGACCACATCGGCATTCAGCCGCGTAACGATGTCCTTCGGCGTACCTGCCGGCAGGAAAATCCCGTACCAGTTATTGACCTCAAAGCCTTTCAGGCCGGCCTCGGCTACCGTCGGCAATTCCGGCATCAGTTCAAAACGCTGATTACCGGTCATCGCCAGCGGCCGTACGCGTTTGGAATCCATCGCGGCGATCGCGGTGCTGACGGTCGAGAACACGACTTGCACGTTGCCCGATACGAGATCGAGCATCGCCGGCGCGCCGCCTTTGTAAGGCACGTGAACCATTTTCACACCGGCCAGCACATTGAACAGTTCGCCTGCCAGATGGTCGGTGGCACCGGGACCCGACGAGCCGTAATTCATCTGGCCGGGACGCGCCTTGGCAATGGCAATCATCTCCTTGACGTTTTTTGCCGGCAATGAAGGATGCACTACCAGAACGTTTAGCGCATTGGCCGCCTGTGAAACCGGGATCAGGTCGCGCATCGGGTCATAGGTCATTTTTTTGTAGAGGCTGGGATTGATCGCAATTGGCCCGATGGTGCCCATGACCACGGTGTAACCGTCCGCCGGTGATTTGGCCGCGATATCCACGCCGATCATTCCACCGGCGCCGCCGCGGTTTTCCACCAGCACCTGCTGACCCAGCGAAATGGACAGCTTCTGTGCCACAGCCCGGGAAGTAATATCCGCACCGCCCCCCGGTGCAAACGGACTGATCAGCCGCACCGGCCGGGTGGGCCAGTTCTGGGCGTCGGCAATTGACGGCGCAAGGATCGATGCAAAAAACGAAATCACTACAGCAGCTGCACGCATAACCTGAGTCTCCAGAAAAAAAGAATGCCTGTTGTTGATGCCGCGGGTCCCGGCTTGTCAGCCACCCGCAGCCTTGAAAATGGCTTTCAACTGCTCACGCTCGTTGGTGCTGGCCAGTGCAACCATCAGCAGAATCCGCGCCTTGATACCGCTCAGGTAACCGGAGGAAATCGCACCCTTGGCCAGCAGGCTCTGAAATGAACCCGGATAACCTTTTCCGAGATGCGGAGCGCCCGACGACAGACGCAGACCGGCGATTACCGGTATACCCGCCTCCAGCGCCGCGCAGGCGCCCTCGTAAAAAGGCGCGTTGACGTTGCCGCCGCCGGTGCCTTCGATGATGATGCCGTCGACTTTTCCGGCGATACAGGCGCGGAACAGCAGATCATTGCCGCCCTGCCCCATGCGGATGATGTGCACGTCGTCGCGAACGTGATCAACCTCGAGATGAATCCGCCGCTGCGGCATCGAGAAAAATGCCGGACCGTACTTCGATACGGCCCCGATGGGGCCGCCATCACGTGCGCCGAAGCAGGTCAGCACCTCGGGGTTGATCTTGGTGACGTCGCGCGCAGCATGAATCTGGCTGCCGAGCGAGACCATTACGCCCCGGCCCCGCGCATCAGGATCCGCCGCAATCATGGCCGCGTAGTGAATATTTCGCGGTCCATCCGGATCTTTTTCGTCGGCATTGCGCTGCGCGCCGGTGAACACGATAGGCTTTTCGCTGCCCACGGTCAGATCCATCAGGTAGGCTGACTCCTCCAGGGTGGCCGTGCCGTGGGTGACCACCGCGCCGGCGACGGCGTCATCCGCCAGCACGCGGCGCAGGGTGTTACGCAGCGCGAATGCCGTCTGCGTATCCATCAGCGCGCTGTTGATGTTCGAATGCTCGACGACTTCGATATCGGCAACATCCTGCAGCTCGGGAACTGCTGCCACGAGATCCTGCGCAGTGGCTGCAGACACATGGCCACCGAGTTTTTTGTCGTAACGGGAGGCGATGGTCCCGCCGGTGCCGACAATGAAGATTTTCGGTTTAGCCACGGGTGCCGAGCCCCTCGCGAGTTTGCAATGACAATGACATCGGCTTAATCAACCTTGATGTTGGCCGCTTTGACCACCAGTGCCCAACGTTTGACTTCTTCTTCAATCATTTTCCGGAATTCCTCAGGGGAACTGGCAATGACATCAAGGCCCATGGCATCAAAACGGGTTTCAACTGCCGGCTCTTTCAGAATGCTGCGGATTTCACCGGACAGCTTGTCGGTAATGGATTTCGGCAGTCCTTTGGGACCAAGCATGCCTTGCCAATCAAGCACGGCAATTTCGCCAACTCCCGCCTCTTTCATGGTCTGCACATCGGGAAGCTGACGCGCGCGTGTTTTTGCCGCAACGGCCAGCGGACGCAGGCGGTTGCTCTTGATATGCGGCAATGCCGAAGTCAGTGACGCAAAACTCATGGTCACACTGCCAGCCAGCAGGTCAATGATGGCCGGACCACCGCCCTTGTAGGCGATGTGCTGGAGTTTGGTCCCGGTCTGCATCGCGAAAAATTCTCCGGCCAGATGCGGCGCACCGCCAATACCCGAAGAAGCAAAGGTCAGCTGACCCGGTTTTTCCTTCGCCTGCGCGACGAGTTCCTTGACGGTTTGAATAGTCGATTTTGTATTCACCACCAGCACGTTGCCTACGGCTGCCGTCATCGACAGCTGGGTGAAATCCTTGACGGTGTCGAAGGGCACCTTGAGCAGACTGGGATTGACTGCAAAACGGAGGGATACCATGCCGATGGTGTAACCGTCCGGCAGGGCCTGCGCAACGGTACCCGCACCCAGTATGCCGCCCGCCCCGCCTCGGTTATCGATCACAATCTGCTGCCCCCATTTCTCACCGAGGCGCTGGCCAATCACTCGCGCGGCACCGTCACTGCTGCCGCCGGGCGCGGCCGAAACCACCAGCCTTACAGGTCGATTGGGGTAATCGGCACCAGCTTTGACCGCTTGTGCGGCAGCGAGCGGATTGATGGTGCACGTCGCCAACACAAGGATCGGGAGTGCCAATAAACGAATTTTAAACATAAATATCTGATTCCTTTGAATATTTATACAAATTTCAGACTACTGAGCAGCGCGTATATTGCCCACTGCAGGATCAACAGAGCAAGGTTCTTGCCATGCAGCATAAACCCGGATTCAGGAAAAATCTTCGCGTGGAAATACGGGTGGCAACGGTTCAACCGCATCCATTTCCGGTCCCAGCTCAGCCTCCATTCGCGCCATGGACGCCAGCAATGCCGATGTACGCAGAGCGACGTTATCAATGTCCGTATCAGGTATTTCCAGTCCCACGGCAGCGGCCAGCGTCCTGGTTTGCTCTCTCGTCAGTTTCATGAGTGTATGGCTCCGGAATCGATGCGATGAAGGTCAGGATGACGCGTATGCCAAGCCGTAGCCTGTTCATAGGCATGAGCGACACAAAAGACGGTCTCCTCACCGAACGGTTTTGCAGCCACTTGCAAAGATAGAGGCAAACCATTGCGGGTGAAGCCCATTGGCAGTGCCATCGCCGGGATATTGGCCATGCTGAAGGGATAGGTGCTGATCCGCCGCAGTATCACTTTCTTCTCCATAGCCTCTTCCGAGTCCACGGTTTCCTTGACGGCATCGATCAGTCCCGGCGGTTGCAAACTGGTCGGGCAAATCAGCGCATCGACGCCTTTCAGCTTTTCCAGGACTTCCCGCCTCACCAGCGCCCTACCGCGCATCGCGCGATGATAAACAGCGGCCGGTATCAGGCAGCCTGCAGCAAGTCGCGTCCGAGTGCCGACATCCAGATCATTCCAGTTCGTGCGTAACCATTTGCGCAGCATCATCGCTGCGATATCCGAATCCGATGTCAGCAGTTGCAGAGGCACAGCGTATTTTGCTTTGGGCAGCGACACTTCACGAACGGTCGCACCGAGATTTTCAAAGACGCGGATGGCTTCTTTCATCGCCGCAACAACTTCGGCATTGGCGCCGTCCGGCCAGCTCAGTTCACGCACCACGCCCAGTGTCAGGCCGCGCACGCCGTTATTCAGTGTTGCGACATAGTCTGCTACCGGCCGGTCGCTGGACAGCGGGTCGCGCGGATCATGGCCGGCGATCGTTTGCAGGAACAGTGCATTGTCTTCAACCGTTCGCGTCAGCGGTCCGATGGTATCGGCAGTCCAGCCGTACATGATGCCGCCCCAGCGGCTGACCCGGCCGAACGTCGGTCGCAGACCGACGATGCCGTTGGCGGCCGCAGGACTACGCACGGAACCGCCGGTGTCCTCTCCCAACGATCCCGATGAGAACCCCGCGGAAACCGCAATGCCGGAACCGCTCGAAGAACCTGCCGGATTGCGGGTGATATCCCAGGGGTTACGTGGCTGCCCATAGGCAAAATCGACAGTTCCGCCCTTGCCGAACTCATGCAGATTTTCCTTGCCGATCAGAATGGCCCCGGCAGCCTTGAGTCGCTCAATGACCGCTGCATCATGATCCGGCACATTATTGGCAAGCACACGTGACCCCAGCGTGGTCAGCACGCCTTGGCTGTTCAACTGGTCTTTCACACCGAAAGGCAGGCCGTGCAAGGGGCCGCGCCAGCGGCCAGCGGCGATTTCGCGCTCTGCCACGCGCGCCTCGGCAAGAGCCGATTCCGCGCAGACGGTAATGTAAGCGCGAAGTACCGGATCCCAGCGCTCGATGCGATTCAGGCAGTGCTGCACCAGGTCCACCGGAGAGAGCTTGCGGTCGCGGATCAGACGGCCCTGCTCGGATGCGCTGAGAAATTCGAGATTGTCTGCGGTCATGATTTCAGTAAGAAAAGGGGCGGCGATGCAGTCGATGCCTGTCAGTCATGAGAGTATCGGTCGCTCTGCAAGTAAGCAAGCGGCTGTCCCGGTCACCAAGTGGACCTGCAGCCGCTACAGGCAAAAAAATACTTTATTGTTCACTCATTCACTTCATTTGTACGGAACAACCGAAATGCTGCGCATACCCGTTTTGATTTTTGCTCTTGGCCTTTTTCACTGTTCGGGCACTGTCTTCGCGCAACAGGTGTATCCGGCAAAGTCGGTTCGTGTGGTCATCCCATACCCGCCCGGCGGCGGCAATGACATCATCGGGCGCATTGTTGCCGATGATCTCGGCAGGCGACTGGGCCAGCAGATGCTGGTGGACAACCGACCGGGTGGCAGCACCGCCATCGGTGCTGAACTCGTTGCGAGGGCACCTGCTGACGGCTACACCGTGCTGATCACCAGCCATACCACCTATGCCCTGTTACCCAATCTGCGACCCAGGCTCAATTACGATCCGGTCCGCGACTTCGAGCCCGTTTCTTTACTCGCCAAACAGTCCTTCGCTTTGGCAGTACATCCGTCACTGCCCGCTAATACGGTTAAACAGGTCATTGCGCTTGCCAAGGCGCGGCCAGGACAACTGACATTCTCATCCGCCGGTGCCGGCACGGGGACCCATTTCTCCGGAGAGCAGTTCAAAGTGCTCGCCAAAGTGGACATGCTGCATGTGCCTTACAAGGGCGGAAACACGGCTTTGAATGCCGTGCTCAGTGGCGAAACTACGATGACTTTCGGTAGCCTTTCGGCGCTTTCGCCATACGTGAATGCCAAAAAGCTCCGTGTTATCGCGGTCACCAGCGCCAAACGAACACCGCTGGATCCCAGCATACCGACGATCGCGGAAAGCGGTTTGCCGGGCTATGAAATGACGCCCTGGTACGGGCTGGTGACACCGAAAGGTGCGCCCCAGTCAGTGATTGAGCGCCTTAATGGTGCTGTCATCGCCGCCATGCAGTCGAGAGACATGCAGGAAAAAATCGCACGAGTCGGTTATGAGCCGGAAGGCAGCACGCCTCAGCAGCTGGCCGAGCATATCAAAGCCGAGCTGGCGCGTTATGCGAAGCTGATAAAGGTGATCGGCTTCAAAGAGGAATAAAAGAGGGGCGCAACGCCGCTTAAATGCTCTGCGGCGTTCCGGGTTCGGCGGTCTTCACCTGGGAAGCCTCAGGCGCCTCGGCAGCCTCGCCTTGCGGAGCTTCTTCCGCCTGCTTGCGCAGTTTCTTTTCTTCCTTTTTCTGCTTTTTCGCCAGTTCCCGCTGCCGCTTGGCAAAACCGTAGTTGGGTTTCATGGGCGCTGCTCCTGTTAGAAAATAAAACGGCGGCGGCGCAAAAGCGCCGTCGCCGTTGTCGCTGCAAGCAGACTGTGAAAAACGCTTATAGCGCTTTCTCCAGAGCCTGACGCTGCGCGGTCATCTCCGCAGGCAGTCTCGACTGGAGCTTGCCGAAGAGTTCTTCGTGGTCCTTGACCTCGGCTCGCCATGCATCGTGATCCACATGCGTGAGTTCGTCGAAGGCTTCACGGCTGAAGCTGCTCATGCCGTTCCACTCCATGTCCTCATAGCGCGGCATGTTGCCGATCGGGGTTTCGGTTGCGCCGGATTTTCCTTCGCAACGCTCGACAACCCACTTCAGCACACGCATGTTGTCGCCGAAACCGGGCCACATGAACTTGCCATTGGAGTCGCGACGGAACCAGTTCACCGCAAAAATCTTCGGTGCCTGTTTGACTTTGCTGCCGACGTTGAGCCAGTGCTTGAAGTAATCACCGAAGTGGTAACCGCAGAACGGCAGCATCGCAAACGGATCACGACGAACAACGCCGACCTTGCCGACGATTGCTGCAGTTGTTTCCGAGGCCATCGTCGCAGCGAGGTAAACGCCGTGTTTCCAGTCCTTGGCTTCGGTGACCAGCGGTACGGTGGTCGTGCGACGGCCTCCGAAGAGGAAGGCGCTGATCGGTACACCGGCGGGATTTTCCCAGTCGTCATCCATGCAGGGGATCTGCGAGGCATGCACCGTGAAACGCGAGTTCGGGTGCGCGGCCAGACGACCGCTGTCCGGCGTCCAGGATTTGCCGGTCCAGTCAATCAGGTGCTTGGGCGCTTCCTTGCTCAGACCTTCCCACCACACGTCGCCGTCATCGGTCATCGCGACATTGGTGAATATGGTGTTTTTGTGCAGCGCCGCCAGACAATTGGCGTTGGTATCCACGGAAGTGCCCGGAGCGACGCCGAAGGCGCCGGACTCGGGATTGATCGCGTACAGACGGCCGTCGGGACCCGGCTTGATCCAGGCAATGTCCTCGCCGATGGTCGTGACTTTCCAGCCTTCCAGCGCCTTAGGGGGCACCAGCATGGCCAGATTGGTCTTGCCGCAAGCACTGGGGAACGCGGCTGCGATGTAATGCTTTTTACCGTTGGGGGGCTGAATGCCGAGAATCAGCATATGTTCAGCCAGCCAGCCCTGCTCTTTCGCCATGATCGAAGCGATACGCAGCGCGAAGCATTTCTTGCCAAGAAGCGCGTTGCCGCCGTAGCCGCTGCCGTAGGACCAGATCAGCTTTTCTTCGGGGAAATGAGTGATGAACTTGTGTTCCTTGCTACTCGGCCAGGGAATATCTTTCTGCCCCGCTTCCAGCGGCATTCCTACGGAATGCAGGCAAGGCACGAACTCGCCATCAGCGCCCAGGATGTCCAGCACCTTGCTGCCGATGCGGGTCATGATGCGCATGCTGGCAACGACATAGGCGGAATCCGTCAGCTCGACGCCGATGTGGGCGATGTGCGAGCCCAGCGGACCCATGCTGAACGGGATGACATACATCGTGCGGCCGCGCATGCAGCCGTCATACAGCTTGCTCATGGTCGCCTTCATTTCTTCGGGCGCCATCCAGTTGTTGTTCGGGCCGGCATCGTCCTTGTTTTTGCTGCAAACAAAGGTGCGGTCTTCCATGCGAGCCACATCATCAGGATCCGAACGGGCGAGGAAACAACCCGGGCGCTTTTCCTGGTTCAGGCGGATCAGCGTGCCTGCAGCAACCATTTCGTTGCACAGGCGGTCGTATTCTTCCTGGGAACCGTCGCACCAGACGATGCGATCGGGTTTGGTCATTTTTGCGACTTCAGCCACCCAGGCTTTGAGCCTGGCGTGCGTGACATAAGCCGGTGCGTCCATCGTCGGCGCAATCTGCGCTTTGGTCGCGGGCTGGTTCATCTGAGACTCCTCTTGCACAACACGTTGATTTTTATGAAAAAAAACAAAGGCAAAGCGAAATATTGTGGTTTCCGCTCTGCCCTGTAGCCTTGAATTTTAACCCAAAACGCCACTATCCGGCATCAGGGGGTAACAGGGCGCTTGCCGCCTCTCAGGAAAAGGATAGCCAACCCGGTCATCAGCAAAAACGGGATTGCGCCGTAATTCATGACTTCCCAGCCGCGTGCCGAAAACAGCCAGCCTGACGACGCCGAACTGATTGCCATGGTGATGAAAATTGCCATGTCGTTGGCGCCCTGCACCTTGGCTTTTTCGGCCGGGCTATGGGTCTCTGTCAGTAGCGTTGTTCCGCCCAGATACATGAAATTCCAGCCAACGCCAATCAGCATCAGGGCGATCCAGAAATGCATGACCTCCACGCCACTCAGGGCAATGGCCACGCAGGACAGGCTCAGTAGCACGCCGGTAAAGAGAATGGTGCGCACGCCGAAACGCTTGATCAGCGAGCCGGTAAAAAAGGATGGCGCGAACATCGCGATCACGTGCCACTGGATGACGAAGGCTGCATCACTGAACGGGTGCGAACAGGAACGCATGGCAAGCGGAGTCGCTGTCATCAGCAGGTTCATCACGCCGTAACCGATCATGCCACTTAGCACGGCGACAATAAATGCAGGCTGCCGGGCAATCACGGACAGCGGTCGTCCCTTCTCTTTCTGCTCGGCATCAGTCAATCGCGGAATATCCATCATCCGCTGCAAAATCAGCGCTAACAAGCAGAAGCCGATCAGCACGAGGTAGCTACCAAGAAATTCCGCTGATAGCAGATCCTTGGTCATTTTGCTGGTCTGCGGACCAACGATGCCGCCGACAAGCCCGCCGGCCATTACCAGGGATATCGCCTTACTCTTGAATTCAGCGCTGGAAACATCCGCAGCGGCAAATCGGTAATACTGGCCTGACGCGTTGTACATGCCCATGATCAGCGTGCCCAGACACA
>Ga0078894_10000691_pt1 | contig 24124 bp, 20 predicted proteins | sample LauGreSu1BDMLBSD_2_FD_67506 | JGI IMG/M metagenome (GOLD analysis project Ga0078894, IMG submission 67506) | Freshwater lake microbial communities from Lake Michigan, USA - Su13.BD.MLB.SD (version 4) (version 4) | ecosystem: Environmental > Aquatic > Freshwater > Lake | place: Lake Michigan... | reverse complement strand
GAAATGCCGTTGATCTGCAACACACTTTCATTCAATGCCAAGTCTTTCTGGCAGGCAGTTTGATCGGGTAGTGTCCCGTGCGCTATCAGCACGGTGTCGGTCACGCCCGCTGCACAGACCTGATCCACCCAAGCCTGTATTTGTGCTGGGTCAGCAAAATCTGTGGTCTGCACGGTGATGCTGGACTGTGGGCTTCTCACGCGCAGGTCTTGCGCTACCCGCTCTGTTTTGACAAGGTCACGCCCGAGCAAAACCATGTTTTTCGGTGATTCACTAACCCATAGCCTGGCGCAATGCTCGGCCATGGCCGAAGTGGCACCCACGATGACAATTTTTGGATTCACAGTCTCAACTTCCCATCAGTCGGCGCGACATGGCAGAGCTGATGCCCGGGTCGCGGTATTGCATAAATTCTTTTAAACGGGGATATCCCTGTTCAAACAAGTTACGGGGCATACACGCGTCTTTGGCGGCATAAATACGCCCACTAGCAGAACGAACGATGTCATCCAGGCTTCGTAATAAAGCTAATGTTTTTGCACCTTTGTTAGGAAAGTCGAGCGCCAAGGTTACGCCGGGCATGGGAAAGCTCATCATCCCCACCGAGGGCCTGTTCCCAAAAGTCTTCAGAACCGCTAAAAAAGATCCTTCGCCTGAACGGGCGATGGCCTTCAACATTTCTAACACCGCTGCTTTACCTGTGCTGCGTGGCACCACGCTTTGGTATTGATAAAAACCTTTTGAGCCGTAAATACGGTTCCAGTTTTTCACGTTGTCCAAGGGGTGAAAGAAGGGTTCGTAGTGCACCAGTGCACGATCCCTCTTACGTACTTGCAATTGGTAATAAGCCCAGTTAAAGGGCCGTAAGCTCAACGGATTGACCATTGAGATGAGCGGAACAAACGGCATCCCCACAGCACCACCTGACGGCAACGGCCCACTCTGCGTCGCAGCATGGTTACCGCGCATAAACACACCGCGGCCTTGCCCGTTGAGGCAATCGACCCAAGATACGGTGTGCTCCCAGTCAGCTTCCGATGCATCGGCCAAATCAAAAAAACTTGACAAATCCATAAAGGGCTCGTTTTCAGTTTCAAGCCAAGAGCCATGCACACGCCGCATTTGGACAGTGGCTTGCGTGATGACGCCCGTCAGGCCCATGCCTCCCACAGTTGCTTGAAACCAATTGGTCTGTTCGCTGTGGCCACACACTATGACCTCACCATCCGTTCGCAACAAGCGCAAACTTTGAACATGATCACCAAAGGAGCCCATGACATGGTGGTTTTTGCCATGTACATCATTGGCTATGGCCCCGCCCACGGTGATCAGCTGTGTACCTGGTGTCACAGGCAACATCCACCCTTGCGGAACGACCATGCGCTGAATGTCCCGCAGCAAAACACCTGCTTCACATGACAAGACTCCAGTTTGGGGGTCAAAAGCAATGAACCTATCCAAGCCTTGTGTGGCCCACAACATCCCATCGGGGTTGAGGCACACATCGCCATAACTGCGGCCATTGCCAAAAGGCAAACCAGCTAATGCCTGCTCTGTGGGCAGTGCTTGGTCATCGTATAAGGGTTTTAAAAAATGAAGGGGCGCCCCAAGGCGTCCCCAAGACGCAACGGGCGTGCTCATGGTTGGAGACTTCCAAGCAAAAGAAAGCCTGCAAAGAGAACGCCTGAAACCAAACTCACCTTGTCTTTGACAGCGAAAATGAGGGGGTCGTCGTGCATCTCGCCACGATGAGCTCGCAACCACAGCCAACTGACCCAAAACACCATCACAGGTACGTTACCCCACACCCATTCAGGCTGGGCGTACAACAACTGAACCTCAGGACTGTTGAGGTACAGCGCCAAAACAAGCACCGACATGAACCCTGATGCAATACCCAGCATTTGAACCAGGGGGGCATCGTCTGTGAAATACCCACGCCCGTGTGCTTTGTGTTGGCCTTGAAGCAACTGTACCTGCAGTTCCGCAAAGCGCTTGATAAACGCCAAAGACAAAAACAAAAACACTGAAAAGGCCAACAACCAAAACGACATTGCGCTCGCGACAGCAGCTGCACCTGCCACGATGCGCAGGGTGTAAAGAATGGCCAAGGTCATGCAATCCACCAAGACCAACTGCTTGAGCTTGACCGAATAAATGCATGTAAGTGCGAAGTAAATCAACAACCACTGCAAAAAGGCTGGGCCCACATACGCCCCAACACCGCAGCTCAATAAAAACAGCATGGGGGCCAAGAGTGCCCCTTTGTGCACAGGCAAAGCGCCGCTGGCGAAGGGCCGGTTGCGCTTGCGTGGGTGCTGGCGGTCACTTTCCAAGTCCAGCAAATCGTTGGCTATATAAACCGATGATGCGCACAAGCTGAAAGCGACAAATGCCCAGAACGACGATAACCAAGCAGCTCCGTCGGTCAGCTGGTGTGCTGCCAACAAGGGGACCAACAACAAGCCGTTTTTAAGCCATTGGTGCAAGCGCAACGCTTTGGTCCAAACGGTAAATTTAGAAGCGAACCCAGCAAAAACGGCTTCAACATCGGCTATTGCAGTCACATCTCTGACCAATCGGGGCGAGGCATTGACCACGATGGCTTTGCGTGCGTGCTTCCAAACCTCCAAGTCGGGAATGGAGTTACCAGCATAGTCAAAACCTTTTTCCCCAAACTTATCAACCAAAGCATTGGCTTTGTGACGCCCTTCTAAATTAAACGTTCCGTTACTGGCCATAACCTCATTAAATAGCCCCAGGTGTTGTGCAATGGCGTCTGCAATAAACCGATCAGATGCCGTACACAAAACCAATCGACGTGCTGATGCATGCTGTTCACGAAGCCACAACAAAAAATCTTGGTTATAGGGCAGCACCGAAGCATCGAACTGGATTTTATCGGCCATCCATTGCTTTAGTGCAGCCTTTCCCTTGAAAATTAATACAAAAGGGAGATTTAAAAGAGCTAAAGGTTCAGACTTGACCAAGCCCAAAGCTGACTCATACAACATGTCTGTGTGGATCAGTGTGCCGTCAAGATCAACACAGATTGGTAGAGTTTTCATTCAATTGCTACTAAGATTTGGTGCACTATTGCGGGTCGGATTTAAAAGTAAATTGCAAAGCTACGTTTGTTAATGGATGAGCGTTGAATTTTATTGGTTGTTTTGCAGCTGATCAGTGTTTCGACCTTGAGCTTTCCCTATAGACACATCGTATCTGGCGCCGGCTCTCTTATTCGAGCTGCATCATGGGCGACATCATCGGGACGACCATGACACCGTACTTGGCACGCTACTTGTAAAAGATCGTCGTGCTGATACCCAGCTTTCGGAAGATGTCAGGTAACGCAAAACCTGCCTCGACTCGTTTGACCGCATCCATCATCAGGCTGTCGGTAAATTTTGACTTTCTCGTGTAAGTTTGTATTGCTTCAGCGTTTTCTCCACAGGTAATGCGGCTAATTTGAACATTTCGTAGGTTTGGGCTGAGGTCTTCATCTTCAGTGCCTGACGGGGTCGCCGGTGGTTGCAGAACCCAATCTAGTCTCCAGTGAAACGGCTGGCGTGTTGCAAGGCCCCAAATCGGTGACGATGTACGCAATATCTATGAGTGTGCTGATGACCAGCTTCATCATACCGTTTTGCGCTGGGCTTTAGGGGGTGCTGTACCCCTTCTGCAGGCCGTATCTCTTGACCAGCGCTGCGAAGCTGCGGCACGTGAAGACCAACCATCGCCTAACCGTAACAGGAAGTGCTTGTACACCTTACCCAAACACCCATATCGAGCAACCTAAGCTTGTACGAGCACTATCTCTGTATTTCTGGAGCGACCGCAGCAGCTCAAGTGCTAACCCAGCAGGTCTCGGGTTTGGCAGTCAATCACCAAGGCAAAGTGCGCCCACTGATCTCTGCCCGCCCAGACCCGACACCGGTCGGTTGCCCAGCGCTCATCGGGCTGGCTGGCCACGGAGGGCATTGCTTGGAAACGCGGTCTGAATCCCACAGGCCGCTTGCTCACCTGCCAGCACATGAGTTGGAAGATACGCTGCACCGTGTTTTTGTTCATACCCAGCAAATGCGCCACCGTGCTGTACCCAAACGAAAGGGTTTCTTCAATCATGGCATTGATGGGTTGCACGAGTTGGTCGTGAACCTTGAGCGCGGCTTTGGTGGCCTTGCAGTACACCGTGCGCCTGGGCACCTCAAGCCAGCGGCACGACTGGCTCATCGATACATCCACACCTTCACTCTTGAAGTCCTGCTGCAGGCTGCAGCATCATTTGTCGTCATCCTTGTCCAGCAGGACATCCAGCTTTTTAGCGCAACATCGCTTGCGCTCGTTTTATGGCCCGCTGCACCAGCAGCGGCCTCACCGCACGCCTTCTGCCACTCTTTGAGCTACCGTTCATACTGTTCTTTGACTTCCAAGGGCTTGGCACGCAAGGCGTTTTCCATGCCCATTGTGGCGTCTTCAACCCGCTCTTCAATGTCCGAAGGGGGTAGGTCAAACGATCGGCTGGTTTCGGCCACCGTCATTTTGACTTGAATAATTCTCATCGCCAACGCTGCTTTGCGTATGGTGGTCCATTTCTTAATTTCGTCTTCAATCATCGTGCTCATGGGTTACTCCTTTCAGAATATCACCTGAGCAGAAATTTACTGGATCAATACATAGTCTCTTCCTTTGAAAAATTCTACTTTTCAGCCCTTTGGTTCTAGGGGATGATTGACCTCCTAACTCAGGAGGAGCCAACAACAATTCACTGGTTCAGAAGATTCAACAAGCCTTGCTTAAGCAAGAGTGAACCAGCAGAATTAACGTGATCATCATCAAGATAAAACGAAATCTCAGAATTACCTAAAACACAGCGAGAGTCTTCACAAAAATAAGGATCTGGGTTAAAAACCTTAACGTTAAATCTATCCTTAAGAGTTTCAAACAAGTGGCGGTTAAATTCTTGGATTGATAAATGCTCATCATACTCAACGGATAGCTTTTGAACAGCAGCATACGAATCACTCGAGCCAAGCAAATCAGAAATGAATAATTTTGAATATAATTTTTTCGGATCAGTCTTTTGCTGAGGAACTTGAAGTATAATAACAACTCTAACACCAAGATGCTCATACTTTGACAAAGTATTAATAAGAGCTTCATTAAAAACTTTTCTTGATGCTTGTCTCGATAACTCTACCGAGTCAGATTTGATCAAGAAATATCCAGTCATATCCTTATTGTACTCACCTTGCGTGTAAAGACTCCAACGAGCGACCAAAAAAACTGTCTTTATATTGTTATCCACAACAAATTGAATTTGTTTTTCAACCAGCGACTTACAAATGCCCTTATCCCAATTTCCCTTAGTAACATCAATACCGACCAACGGCAAGCATCCTCCAAGACCATTGTGTACGTAAGAAAAATTTAACTCTTTACCTAAATTATCAAATACGGGATTCAGAGCGTTCGAATGACTATCTCCAAAAACAGCAGCAACGGGCTGAGATAGCCCACTCATTCCAAGACGACAGAATGGGACTTCTCCAACTTTTGGATCCGTACCATCGTCGCAAGCTTCTCTCAATTTATTACCAGAAAATTGAATCATATAATCATCAGAAAGAGACATTCTAGTACTAAACCAACCGTAATGGCCAGAGATTCCAATAGCGAAAATGGCAAGAGAAAATATAAGTGACAACCTAAAAATAATCTTACGCTTAAATTTACCTTTATTGCGAAATGGCGATTCCACATATCGCCAAGTAAAATAAGCCAAAATAAGGGAACCTATTGAAATAATCAGAAAAACTATAGTAGGAGGCTCTGTCAAACTCATATGTCTAGCGAAAACGAATAATGGCTGATGCCAAAGATATGCGCTGTAACTAACTAAACCAACGCCTACGAATGCTTTGTTTCCTATAAACCTTCCTACAGTAGTTTGCTGTGTAGCGAATACGATAATCAATACCGTACCAATCGTAGGAACTAGCGCATAGAAACCAGGAAACGGAGTTGCTTTACTGTATGAGAACACTGCATAAAAAATAAGCAAAACTCCTAAACAACCAGCAACCTCGCATATACTTTCTCCAAACTCTTCACGATTAGCTTTCGACAAGTAAAATGCAGCAAACGCACCAATCAGCAATTCCCAGCCACGTGTCGGCAATAGATAAAAGGCTGCGTCTGGCTTTGCGTAAGCACCATATTGTGCTACTGCATAACTAATAACAAATACTAGCCCAAGCGTTACAAGAATCCAAAATTTACCCAATTTCCAAAACAGTAATAGAAACAATGGGAATATAACGTAGTACTGCTCCTCTACTGCCAAACTCCACGTATGTAACAGTGGCTTAAGTTCTGCTGCCGTATCAAAGTAGCCACTCTCATGCCAAAACAAAATATTCGACGCAAAGACAGAAACAGCTACTAAGCTTTGCGAAAAATCCTTCATATCGCTTGGTAACAGCCAGAACCAAGCAATCGGAATACAGACAAGGATTACAAAGAACAACGCTGGTAATATTCGCCTTGCACGTTGCTCATAGAAATTAACAATCGAAAATTTTCCTTGCTCAAGTTCAGCAAGAATTATTGTTGTAATTAAGTATCCACTGATTACCATGAAGACATCTACGCCTACAAAGCCGCCGCTAAACAGCTCAAAGCCAGCGTGGAAAAATATGACGGGCAGCACAGCAAGCGCCCTGAGTCCGTCTATCTCTTTTCTATGTTGCAAGGTATTTTTTCTATCATTAACTCATTCAGTCTACCTATCAACTTGTAGTGAATAGATAAAATGAGTATTAAATTAAAGAATCTATTGATCGCTCAGCATCCATTTTTGAAGAGCGTAAACGAACGAGTATATAGCTAGCCATCCAGACAATGCACTTCAGATTGGAAATGCGCCTATTGGTTAAACAAAAAATCTGAATTCATTACTATCAACTCAAATGCATGCATGCTTCTCGGTTATGGAGACTAGCCCTAACTCATTCAGTATAGAAAACGCCCTCGTGCTCATGTGATTCAAGGAACTCATATATGACAGTCTGTGCGAGGGCTTGTTCGAGTGGTACTGGTGAAATAAATCCCGTTTGATAAATAGCCGTATTGTAAATAGAATTTGAACAGAACTTCTTTACACGTATCGAACTGATAGAAAATCGTTTACCAGTCAGGGCAGCGATCAAATCGAAGGCCTTACCAATCATGTAGCCAACAGCAAAGGGAAGTCTAAATCTAATTTTCTCTGATCTTCCAAGTATACTACTGACGTTAGCAATCAAGGTGTTCATCGTGAAGTCTGGCTTATCGATAAAATTGTAAGTGTGTACACCCGGTCTAAACCTCATGGCATATTCGATGAACGCAGCAACGTTCTCAACATATGCCATTGATTTGCGGTTTTCACCATTGCCGACCATGATAAATTTGCCTGAGGCGATTTGTCGCAGAAGGTTATAAACATTGCCCCTATTTTGCTCTCCAAAAACCACAGTGGGTCGAATAATCACCAATGTACGCTTAATTGGTTCCTCAGCTTGCCACGCTTTTAACACTAGCTCAGCTTCGTACTTGGTACGCCCATACTCGCCAAAGGGTACGATTTTTCCTGACTCATCTGTGTCAATTGGTGCAAAGCCATACACTGCAACGCTACTAGTAAAGATGATCGTCTGCACATTTTTTTCGCGTGCAACGATACTAAGATTTCTTGCGCCTCCAACGTTGACTTCTTCATAAAGACTCAATGGTCTTACATCATCTCGATGCTCAGCAGCCAAATTGATAATCACAGCCCGATTGGAAATCGACGCCCTTAGCTGTTCAACCGATCTAACATCGCCCAATGTGACCAAATCAGGGTAAGCTTTACTCGGCACCTTATCGATGATTTGCACTGAGAGTCGATCATCCCTTAACAGTCGTTTGATTAATCTCGTACCAATGAATCCACCGCCTCCAATTACGTTTATTTTCTGCATTTAATATACCCGTTAAGCAATCTAAAGAATTGGCAATGAGAAATATTCATATTTATAGATCTTTGCTCGCAAGTTTAGGCCCAAGAAATTCACACCTATACAATTTTTTATAATCAAATTGAATTATAATGCCGGCAAGGCTCATTTTCAATTGGCTCGACTCTCGCAGATAAAACTGTCATTGGAATCGAATTTGTAAACCTCACATAGGAATAAATTCCCTACCCACAAAAATCAATTTATTTCCAATTTTGAAATTGTTTTTTCATTTAACCGCTGACGTTCTTCATCAAATACCCAACCCCATTTATTAAAATATTTAATTATATTTACAATATGAATCAAAAGCATTCGAAACGATTTTCTTGATGCCGCACCGTGCTCATGGATTACTTCAACCTGTGGATAAAAAATAGTATCAAACTTTGATGCAATTCTTCGAGAAAGATCGATATCTTCTGGATACATAAAAAAGCGCTCATCGAATATACCAACACTTTTTAATGCGTCGCATTTAAGAAACATAAAACACCCTGAAAGATAAGGCACAAAAATAGTCTTATCATACCCACTTTCCCATAATTCAAATCGCTTTCGGGATTTTATTAAAAACTGACATGGAAGAAATTTTCTGACTATCAGATCAATTGGTGTAGGCACCAGCTTGCAAAGCCTCTGAATAGATCCATCAGGATTTAGCACTTTTGGCATGATTAATCCGATATTTTGGTTGTCCTCCATGAAACTCAAAATTTCACAAAGTACATTTTGCGAAAAAATAACATCGGCATTAAGCACCAAATGATAATCGTATGCAGCATCAAGAGAGTTTCTAATAGCCATATTGTGAGCGGCGCCATAACCAGGATTAGATGGATTATGAATGTAATGGCATGGAAAGTCACTACATATAATCCGCAAACTATCGCTAGGCGAATTATCTACCACCGTGACGGCTGCCGAAACCTTTGAAGCATACACACACTTTAAAGAGGACAACAAGCAAGAAGAATCTGTACAGTACGTAACAATTGAAATGGCCAGTGAACTCATTGCTGAAAGATTTTAAAAAGTTTTAGATAAAGCGGATTCAAGTAAGAACCGCAACAATTTTCAACGAAGCATGAAACACTTTGTAGGGCTTCTGTACCCTAACCGCGTTCGAAGCCGGTGGTGCAATCGGCTCTCATTCATAGTCAATTCCTATTGCTTCACTGTACTGGCCGCTCGCTTCATTGTCACGTAATGACACATTGACCTGATACCACAAGTTGAACAGGGATAAATCAGAGAATCCGGCAGTTAGCGGTTGATTCAAGTACCTTGACAAACAGTGCTGGCGGGGAATCTGTCAGCGACGAGTGAGATCTGTATTAATTGTAACCCTCTCTCCAGTTTTCAATCATTTGGCGAGTGTCTTCACGCGACAAAAACCCATTGATGTCAAGCATTCATCCCTAAAACTGGCATTGAAGGATTAGATGAAAGGGTTGTCTGTGGGCTTGCCTGGTCTTGAGAAGTCCAGCACCACACCATTATCGTAGGCCATTGTCTAGCGCCAAAGATACAAACTCACGCCCATGGTCAACATGTATGCCTAACTGTGCCTTTACGCCCGCATAGCAAATGGCATTGAGCATGTTAACCACATGCCCCTCCTCTATGACCAGAAGCTCCCGGGTGAAGTTATCCACTAATTTCAAAGCTCTGAATTTGTTGCCAGTGAATAACGCATCCGACACAAAGTCCATGGTCCAGTGTTGGTTGCCGTGTTCAATTCAGGCCGATTCACTGGTGTGGCTGCTTTGCGTTGCAGGCGTGGCCGATTGGTGCGCAAGTTCAAACCTACTCCTTTACAACCTGTAATCACGCTTGTGATTTACATGCAGCCCTTGCGACTGAACATCTACACCAAAAGTCAAACCGCATGAGCGCACTGGCAATCTCACGCATGCGGGATTCGAGGGGCGCATCGAGCGATTTGGGTTTAAGCTTGACCTACCAGCCTAATCGGCTTTTCAGGACAATGTTGAGGCGCAGTTGATACTCACTCCGTACTGATTCAAGAGTTGGCCATCCAGCTGTTATCGTTGCGTTAGCCTCAGAGCTTTTTTGAGGACATCATGCACAGCATCACATTGCTTGAGCTTGCGGTTCTACTCCTTGAGCCGGCAAAGGCGCCTCAGCTCTGAGACCCCCATGCCGCCGTATTTCTTCTTCCAGGCGAAAAAAGTAGCTTATGCCAAGCTTAACTTACAACAGACCTCATCCAATATGCCGCCCATCTCGGCCTAGTGCAAAGCAAAAGTGCACTGCTCTTAGCCGAATTTGGACTTCTTCATGGCAAAACTTCTTCGTGGTGATTTTGCCGGAAATTTCTGACTTTAGATTGTCCAATTTATTGGGGGAGGAGGTCAGAGATCAAAACACAAATATAATGCAATCAAAATTCAAAAATAAGATTTATGTGTAACTTTTTTAAAGCTGTCAAGGTGTCAATCTAATTATACAAGCAAATGAATTATTGCTAAAAAAAACTTCATCGGAATAATTTAAAGGAGAGTACTTTAACGATATTTGCTCACCGCCTTCAGCACAGCTAACATAGCCACCAATTTCATTGAGGGAATACCCCATTGAAATTACCAATTCATTGAAATTTGCACTATTCTGCAAATTTTTTGTCAAAAGGCTAGTGGCCATAATAAAGGTTCTATCCGAATAAAATGGAAGGAAACTTGACCAATCAAGATTTTCTCCGATAAATATTAAATCTTTATTTGTATTTTTATATATATAAGATGCCGCATTATATATAGATTGATGACGTTCGACCTCAACATCTATATTATTTTTGTAGTTTTTAATGTTACTGTAATTAATAAAATTTGCAATAATTAAAATCAACATCAAAATCCTATAGAAAATATCAATATTTAGCCTTTTGATTATGGAGTCCAGGTAAATCGCATATATTATTACAAATGATGAAAATAAGGAAACCATGTAGTAAGGGTGCCGAAAAAGATTGCCAAACAAGAACAAGGTACCAATTTGCCAAAATAAGGACATTTTTAGTAAAATTTTTGCACTTGAATTAAAAGAGGTAACTTTAAGCAGGTGACCCAAAAAAATAATAATAAATTGTAGATAAAAAAGGAAGGAAAATGGTCTTAAAAAGCGCCATACTGAATAGTACCAATCAACATTTAACCTGTCATGAAGTGTGCCAAAATTCCAGCCGGCCAAGGCGGCAGAGGTCAAAGACATACCTAAGGGACTCTCTAACTTTAATAAATCCGAATACGAGTTCCATGCTAAAAACATCAAGCCCGGGACAAGGCAAATCAAAAGTAACTTAATTTTTCTTATACTTTCGACTGTTGACGAAAGTATATGAAGCCCAACAAATAAATACAAGCAAAGAGCTGTCGTCACTTTTTGTAATAATGCCAAAGATAGACATACAATAAGAAAATAATAAAGACGATCGCTCTTATAGCCAACCTTATAAAAGCATAAATAGATAAAAACAGTAGTAGTTGCGAGCAATAATGCTAGAGAATCTATCAAAAAAACAAAAATTATCGGGATAAAATTAGGAATTGTTAGCAAAGACAAAATTACAACCGAAGTAATTCGGCTATTTATATTGCTCAATTTCAAACCCAATAATAAAACTATCGACGTAATTGCCAAGAATAGACTTGAAAGCAACCTACCTGTTAAAGCAATCACTTCCAAAGAAGGTTGAACACCAAAATATCCTACCACCTTAACCGATAGATAGACTATGTATTGAAATAACGGAAACTCAAGGGGCAGACTTACTCTGCCCGCTACCGGAAGAATCAAAGTAAAGGAATCAGCATGCAGCATGCTTAATACACTTAATGCTGTTTGCGACTGTCTGAATGACTGTAATTCTGCTAGAGGATGCCCTATCAAATAGAATAAATAATGAAACAAAATTGAAATCGCAAGACCTATGAAAATGATTGTCAAAAATTTGTCAATGCTAATTTTATTAAGGATATTCATCTTTATTTCACGTTCCATAAATTAACTTGGGCAGATTCAGGTTCTAACCGCAACACGCTTTAACGAAGCGTGAAACACTTTATAGGGGGTTATGCACCCTAACGGCTTTTGAGGCAGATGGTGCAATTGGTTCTTAATCATAGTCAATTCCTCTAGCGTCACCAAGGTCATCGCTCGCTTTTTGGGCACGTATTGACGCAGCAAGTCATTGATGCTCTTGTTGTCGCCTCGCTTCCAATTGCTATATGGTTTAGCAAAGTACGTTTATTTACCCAAAACTTAATCAATCTGATCGTGATGCAAGAATTCTTTTACGTTATCTAGGGTGATTGTTTTGGGCAATCTCAGATAGGGCGAGAGTCTTTGCTCTAACTCCTTAGCCACCAGGTCTATTCGTTTAATCGGCACCTTAGCCTGCATAGCCATGCCACTCTTGCGCTCGACCATAGTCACGATCGCTTGCTTGTGTCACACTAAAATCATTTTGTAGCCTTAACAGTGTTGAATCTTCTTGTGGTCGTTGACGCTGATCGACCGCTGAGTAACAGGCACCCGCATAGGGATTTGTACACGCCGGTTCTCGCCGGACCCAGTCGTTTGCGCCTGGGCTTTTGACTTCGGAGGTGTTAGTTCACATAGCTGCCTTGGTCTTTGTCAACGAAGATTCGCAGATAGAACGTCTCATGACTGATGGGAAATTGGCCAGAAATTTGCCTGGGGCTCCAGTTGCAGCAGATATAGGGCTCAATGCTTTGCCAAAGACTGTAAGTAATGACTTTGGCATTGGAGCTATTGTTGGAGCTCGCTCGACCGATTTTCGGCAGGATTATTCGGCTCGGTAACCCTTTAGTCCACGGCCACTTTTTTACCTCACATCTAAAGGGGCATGAGTGCCGTTCAATCATGCGGGCAAACTTAGTGGTGGAGTGTTGGGTTCTCACAAGGCTTTGGATCTGGTATCGTGTTTCTCGGCTCAGGTGTTTGTACGTTTAACAACTCAACTTTCCAGTTAAAGTGGCGATGACGCCAAACATCCTCAGCCAACTCGACAGTTGGTCTTTATTGCACTTCGTATTTGAATCCGCGCTTGCAAAGAACTTAGTCTGCAAAGAGGCAATCAAGTTGTACATACTAAATTCTCCTACGACGGCCACCAAGTAGGGTGCCACCCGACCGTTGGTCCGCCGCGATGATGATCACGAAGAGCAACGGTGCAACACGGCTGAAGTAGAGCGTGTCATAGAAGACTGACACACCAACCAATACCGCAACGAAGAGGCGCCAGTCACGCCGGAGACCGGGGTCGGGCAGTGACCGCAACACGAGAGCACCGAAGAAACACAAAAGTAGAACAAAAAGTGGGAGGCCAGCATCCGACATGACCCGCAAATAAAGATTGTCGCCCGCATCTCCGATGCAACGTCCTAGTCCGAAGCCCAGAGGATACTGACCAATCACGACGTTCTCTACTACGAAATGCAGCTTGGACAACCGCATCGCGAGGCTCTGATCTAAGGCCAACGAGTTATCGAAGTAAAAGCAGTAGCCCTCGATTTCCTGAACCATCGAGCTGGAGGGCTCAACCGAGGTCAGCATCTGGATGAAGGCGCTGCTGACCACCACCGGATCTACGTAGGCCAAGCGCGACTCTTCAGATGTTGCGGGCTTTAACCACCAAGCTGGCAGCGCGGTCGCTGCGGCTACCACAGCGCAGGTCAGGAGGCGCAACCAAGGCCAGTGGCGCAGCATCGCCAGCCCGCTGATAAGGACCATCAAGGTTACCAGACGCGTGCCGGAGAATATGGTGATAGCCAGCGCTGCCAGCCAGGGCAGCACACTGCGATCACCTCGCATTAGCAGCAACCAGTAGGCAAACAGAGCCATCAGCGCAAACTCGACGCCATTACCGTAGATGCCTGACGAACGGTCCACCGGTCCCAGAATCAACTCGCCGGTATGCATATAGGGAAAGGGCGTAAAGGTCTGCAATGCCGAAACCACTGCCATGCCGACTAGGAATACACGCGTCAAGCGTGATACCAGATCCCATTGCCGAGTACTCAGTGTCACCGCCAGCACGAGCGGAAAAGAGTAAAAGACCATCCGCAGTGTCAACAGCAGGTTATTGGGGTGCCAGAATACCGAAATGCTGATGAATGCCAAAAACAGCCCCCATGCTAGGCCAACTAGACCCAAACGGCGCAGAGGGCTAACCAGCATAACCGGCAGCAGCGACAGCCAGTAAAGGTCCTCTGGTTTGGTCTGCAAGGAGAACCCTGGCAGCGGGATCACGTTAACCTTGGGCACGAAGTACAAGATGAAGAGCAAGATATGCACAGCGGCGCCAAGGAAAGCGCGCCAAGACCGGGGTTGCTGGACGCCAACCACCTGCATAGTCACTCAGACCGCCCCGCGGGCAGGGACCACGACATCGCGGCCGGCGCGCACCAGCTCGGCGATGCGGCTCATGCCGCCACCCTCGGCGTGAACCTTTTTCAGGCCCCCGGGACTGACACTGATCTGGAACTTGGGGCCGGCGCTGGTGATCTCCGGCGTGTCGATGCAACGGCGGTAGTAGAAGTAATGAGCGAACTGAAGCGCGCGCGCGCGCTGCTCGGCACTGACCTGCAGCGCCTCACCCAGCCGCACGTAGGCAGCCAGGTCGCCAGGACCTTCGATATCATATGAGAAACCCTTGCCGCGGATCCAGCAGTCGCCAGCCACGATGACCGGGATGCTCATCGGCGGCAGCTCGATGCCCAGCTTGGTGTTGTAAACGATGCTGGCGATGCAGTGGCGCGCCAGATCGTAGGACGAGGTTTTATCCGAGGCGCTGATGATCCGCACATTGGGCGGCACCGGCCGGCGGCGAAGGAAGCTCTCGGCCGACAGCGCCGCGGGGTGGAAGCCCGTGACCTCGGCTGGGTGAATGCGGATCACCAAGTCGTAATCGGGCGTCTGCGCGAACAGCTCCACCAGCTTCTCGAGGAAGTCAAACTGCGAGCTGAACACCGAGGCTGGGAAGTGCAGTGCCGCGTCCCAGTCGACGCTGGTGTAGCAGACGAAATAGCCGCGCTTGGCGCCCTTGCCATCGAAGGGCTGAGGCTTGCGGTTGAAGTGGATCCAGTCCTGGCCGCCCGACATGCGAGATGAGAGGTAGTCAGTAATGAGGCTGCGCTCGCCTTCGGTCAGGGGCGCCTCGAAAGCGGCCGGCTGCGGCGCCGTCAACTCGCGGTGGTAGGTGTCGCCACGAGAGAAGATCAGAGTACTTTTACGGTAGCCGAAATGCCAGGAGTAGAAGGTGCTACCGCGAGCGCACGCCACGCGCTGCACTATGCCCTGTGGCAGGTAGATGCCGTGGTGGGCGATCACCGTGTCAGGCTTGTACTTATCGAACAGGCCTTCCACTGCCTCCAACGCCTGACCGGCGGCACGCTCATAGCGCTGTTTCACATCCGCCGGTAGGCGCTGCAGCACCTCGGGATGCGAGCTCGCTGCGAAACGGATCAAGCCGGCGCGCACGTCGTCGGCCAAGTCCACAGGGGCGTCCGCTGCTGCGCCACCGCGCCAGTGCGCGATACCCTCGGAATAGCTGGCGTAGCGAAGCCCGGAATCCCTCCGCAACGCCTCAGTCGCACCGGTGCAGGCGTGGCACAGACGCTGCTGGCGTGCGTCGCGGCCGCCTGGGCTCAGTGCGCCCGCATAAGCGTAGCGGTCGGAGACATGGCAGGCCGGCATCACGCCATCACAGAGCACGACGATGACCTCGGCCCCCTGGCTCTGAAGCTCGCGCGCCAGCAAGGTGTCTACCACCATGTGGTCGGCGAACACCCCCATCGACGAAAACACCAGCACCGTTTGACCGGTCCGCACCAGCGGTACGTCGGCTTGGCCCAAAACCTGCAGGGCCTGTTCAAACTTGCGGTGGGCATGAAGCTTCTTAGCAATCCAGTAGGGCGCCAGAGACTTGATCAGAGCTTTGAGTTTACTCATGCGTGGAAATGAGGTTACCTGGGGGCCGCTGAACGGCGGTGGTCGTAGAGCAGCCAGCAAAGGCTGATTGCCAGCGCGGCGAGATGACTGACGATGGGCAGGCGTGACGAGGCCGGCAGCCACATCAACGGCACAGCCAAGGCCATCGAGCCGAGGTAGATCAGGCTGAGGTGTCCATGGTGCAGTTTTGCGTTCTTCTCGAACGACAGGTATTTGGTAGCGAAGACGAGGCCCGACCCGCAGGCCACCAGGGCGCAGGCGAACCAACCGCTGCCCGCCACTGTCGGCACAGCGCGAGTGGCAAGCAGCGACAGCAACATCAGCAGCGGCACGAAGAGCGTGACGCGCCGCAGATGGCCGCCAACCTGCGCGTTATCGACCAGGCGCTGAAACATATAGTCAGACGGGCGCGACACCACGTCCAGCAGACGCAGCATCGCGGCATACGTCTGGTCTGCTTGGCCCAGTGCGTGCAGCGCGAGGTAGTGACCGCGAAAGAAGAAGTCTTTTACGGCAGAGACAGTCCAGGCGCCGGCCAGCTGCCGCCAGCCCAGGCCCTCGGGCCTGGGCCCGGCCCGGTAAACGCCGCTGGCGACTAGGTGCGACTGCGCCGCCAGCAGCACGCCCACGAGCACCCAAATGCCGGTGGTGCCGGCCATCGGCAGGAACTGCCCAACCAGTAAGGCTCGCGAGCTGAGCAAGTGCCCCGGGATGCGGTAAAGCACGCTTGTGAACAACAGCGCCGCGATCAAACACGACGCCGCGAGTCCCTCACGCCCTAAACCGGCGGTGGCGCCAGCCATTGCCAGGAAGATCAGTGTGGGCAGGCGCAGTGCCAGCTGTGAAGGCACCACAGGTGACGGCACCGCGATCGAAGACAACGTCACGCCTACTCCAAGCGAGCCGAGCGTGAACAGCGTGCCCGCGATCAGCTGAGTCTCGATGAAACGCGCCGCCCAGGGTTGGTCGACCAACAGCAGACACGCCGTTGCCAACGGCGTGACCACCGTGACCATCAGCAGGCCGGACTCTTGGCGCAAGCGCGACATTAGCCCCCGGCCTTGCGGTATGCAATCAAATTGACTTGACGCTGGTTACCCTTCCCGTGCGTGGTCTGCACCTGCAGGCCGGCAGAGGCCAGCAGCGCCTCAACCGGGCCGCGCGTCGTTGCGTCGCACTCGATCAGCAGGCCGGCCATACGGTCCAGCGCGATCAGCGGCTCGATGGCCGCCACCACATCGGCCTCGGCTCCGTCGACGTCTATCTTGCAGACCAGCGACGAGGGCTCGGCTAGGAAGGGCGTCAGCTCCGCGCTACCCACGGTGGGCAGACGCAGCTGGAGACGCCCGCGCGGCGCGTGTTCGGCCACGCCCGAAGTCCAGGAGTCGAAGCTGAGCGGCAGCGTGTGGCCCTGGATGCCCTGACCCACCATGGCATTAATCGGAACAATGCGCTCAGAGAGGTCATTAGTTGCAATGTTCTTGCACAACGTCAAGAATGTTGGCGGGAAGGGCTCTACCGCAACGGCGCGGTTGCGTGGATCAAGAGCGCAAGCGATCAGCGAATAGCCGCCAACGTTGGCCCCTATGTCCAGAAGAGTGTACGGCCCGACTAGGCGCAGGCAGTTGCGCAGCCAGTCTACGGTCTCCGGCTCCTTGACGGCGGCCTTGCGCCGCTTGTAGTCGATCCAGCTGCTTACGTGCAGGCGGATCGTAGGGAAGTCGATCATCGAAACATTCATGGTCTTGCGCTTTCCGGCTGTGCCGTCTTCATAGAACCGAGAGCACGTGCTCGGCCAGGTAGGCCAGCTGATTGTCGGCAGTGTTCGCCTCGACCGATTCCGGGAGGCTGTAGATAAGGTGTTCGCTCATCTCAAGGCTTCAAGGTCCAAGGGGTAATATTGATCATGGGCAGTTTCGCTTCGCCCAATTCCAGCAGGCGCTCGGCTCGCCACCAGTCGAAAGTCGTATTCACGTCGAGCCCTTCCTCGTCGATTGTCAAGAAGGGGACGAGCACGTGGCCTGCGATGGTGCGCCCCTGGTGCACAACACGCGTCCAGGCTATCTCCAAACTCGCGTTCTGCACGTAGACAGCGGGTAGAGCCGCATATTGCGAGCTGTGCCAGGGTTGTTCCTCTGGGCTCAACGGCATCAGCGGCACCATACGTTCACCGCACAGCACCCACATCTTGCCTGGGTGTTGCTGGCATTTCTCCACCGCGCGCAGCGAATCGACGCCGTCGGCATCGATGAACTGGGCCCACGCGCGACGGATGGTCTCTGGTTTACGGAACGGACTGGTGGGACGCAGGATGCTGAAGACGTCGAATTCGCGGCCTTGCTGGCGCAGAGCTTCAAGCATCCACTCAACCCACTCGATGTCGGGCGACTTATCACCGGAAATAGAGGCCTCGCGCAGCATTGGCACTTCAGCGCCATAGTGGCAGGCCACCTCGGCGTATTCCTGGCTGTCGGTAGCGCAAATCACAGCGTCGAAGACGCCGCTGTCAATGGCTGTTCGGATGGAGTAGGCCAGCAACGGGTGGCCGCCAAGTGGCTTGATGTTTTTATGCGGCAAGCGCTTGGAGCCTGAGCGAGCGGGAATGAAGGCAACAGATTTTGGTTTCATGGCATTAAATATGATTGCTGCGTTGTAATAAGGAAATGCCACTGAGTTTAGGATAAGCACGTAAAGCTTCAATTCTAGGTTCGCGCGTGCCTTTGCCGGATAGGCCAAGCCCAGCGAAAAGGATGTGAGTTTCGCTGCCGAATGCACCCTCATTGATGTTTGCCAGAACCGCCTGTATGTGATGGGCAAATCACATGGTTCGATCGACGTTATGAATGTCTATTACTACAGGCAGGCATATTCAGTGGAGTTTGCCAGCACAAGCGCTTCTTAAAAATTAGTCACCGGTATTGATACAACGTCATTTTCCAACATCAAACAGGTTCTCGCTCATGCCTTATATATATCGTTGTTGACACTATTTCTAGCGTTGTAAACAAGATCACATATTTCTCTTACCGCTCCAAATCCACCAGGCTTCTGGGTGCGGTAAAGGATGTAGGGATAAGTTTCAGGATATGCATCCGCAACGCCTACCGGGATGCCAATTGATCTAAATGCGGGTATGTCGTTGATATCATTACCAACAAACATAGTGTGCTGAGGCTCTATCTGTAGTTCTGCACATGTGGAAAGAATGCCAGCAGCCTTATCCTCCACACCTTGCTTACAAGGTAGCATTAATTTCTGTGCACGAGCTGACACCACCGAATTAGCTTCAGTTGAGATGATAAAGGCCTGTACTCCTACGGTACGCAGTCTCGCCAGGCCGAGGCCATCACTACGCCAGCAACGAACAGTCTCAATGCCGTCTTGACTTACATAGACAGTGTTGTCGGTAAAGACACCATCGAAATCGAAGGCAATAAGGCGTACTGTTGAAAGCAAATCGATATTCAGCATGGTTGGACGAATTCTTAACAGTGGATATCGGCGTAATGAATAGCTTCACCCATTGAGATGTCACGCTTGGCGATGCTACCAATAACTTTATTAGACTCGCGGACAGGGATGTACTGGGCATTAAAAATACGTCCCGACAGATGATCCAAGGTTATTGTTTCACCAGTTTTGATGTCCTTGTATGCGACCAATGATTTACCCAGCTTCTTGAAAACCTTCTCATTTCCCAAATCATCTACCGATTTGGGTGGCAACATGTGACGTACGCGTTTGATATCACGCACGAATTTCCGAAAGCCCTCGGGTTCGAGGGCGAAACTATGATCCGTTCCTTTTGATGCGCGATTTAGAGTTACATGCTTTTCGAATACTCGGGCACCCTTCATATAGGCGACAGGCCCAGAAAGTGTCCCATTGAAGTGATCTGAAGACCCAATAGTACACCCAGGAAACTCATTAATTAATATTTCAATGTTATCAAGCCCTAATCTGTTGTATTCACAAGGATATTCAGAAACACAATGCAAAATAGCCAACTTGTCATGATGTTTCAAAAGCACATCGACGCTAGAGCGAATTTGATCAATCTTTCCGCCACCTACGCTCATGACAACAGGTTTACCTAAAGAGGCAATACGATGAATGAATGGGAGGTTACCAAGATCAAAAGAAGCAATTTTTATTACATCTACATCAATCGACTTCAATAATTCCAAACTGGGCTCATCGAAAGGTGTTGACATAAATTTGACGCCGTGCTTTATACAGTCCTCCTTAAGAATTGGCAGCCATTCAGGCTTAAGTTCCAACTTTTCTCGGTGTTCGCCATAAGTGTTAGCAAAAGCATTTTCGCTATCATAAGCAGCATTATAAGCATCTTGTGAGAAGAGATATTTATTATTTCGCGTCTGAAACTTAACTGCATCAGCTCCCTCGTGAGCAAAAATTCGAATGTATTCTCGCGCGCGATCCAGATCACCATTATGATTTTGCCCAACCTCTGCGATTACAAAACTTTCTTCTCCAATTTCTTGTTTACCAAACATCAATATCTCCAATTTTATTCAAACAGACAAATTTTCACGGAACATTATTTAAAAAATTTAAAGTACTTTGTGCTATAAAAGTCGCCATTAAGAATCCGCCAAGGATTTCTTGGATACATTAACCACATAGGCTCTAAATATTATGAAAAACAGGGAAGAGATGTCAAAAAACTCTCCCGAGTTAGCATTTAAAAAAAACCAATCAATTTACCTAACTTCAATTTCTTCTAACGTTGTACTTGGAAGCCCCCCTGCTTCTTCATTGATTCCATAAAGACTTTCAGCATGTACACGATCATTAAAATGAGGTGTTGATGCTTCAATATATATTGTATCGACAATTGCTTCTGTTTGGTGAACCACTCCAGGCTCAAAGTGAAATACTTCACCCTCACCTATGTTTTTCTCAACGAGTGATCCCGCACCGTCATCAAATCTTACAATCATTCTTCCAGATATAATCACGCCACATTCATTTTTTTGACGATGAAATTGCAGCCCACCTTTGGATCCGGCTTTCAAAAAAATCTTTTTTAGTGTATATTTTCCGGAAACCAAAACCAATAAGTCTTCTGCCCCCCAATCTCTAGGGCCAACACTTACCTTTTTTGGAAATTTTGGTTGCAAGTAATTTTTTTTCATCATTAACCCTTCAGTTTATTAATAAATTAACGCATCTTAAATCAGAGTAGTTGATTATTTGCTAGTCTATAAATACATCAACATATTAAATTAATATTTTGTTAATTATTGTTAGTAATTTTATCCAGAAAATTTAATATACTTATTTTCCGTAATTATTTTCGAATTTAACAATTTTATTTCCCCTTAAATAACTACTAGACCGCCCTTCAATAATTTTTTGCCAAATATCACAGGGGTTAGACAAGCGGTGCGACTCACCCCATGTGATCTAAATTGACTGATTTTACGTCAGAGTCAGCACTTTTTCGCCGTTGGTGATTTCGACCGTGCCTGTCACTATGATCCAGTGTTCGGCGCGGTAGTGGTTCTTTTGAAGGCTCAGGCTGGCAGTGGACTTAGCTGAATACGCCTGACCTATAACCAGCCACCTTCGTCGATATGGTCGCACCAGCGCCAGGGGGGGGTGTACCCAGCGGTACTGGGAGTCCGTGCCAGTTATAAACATGAGCTGCTTGGGGAAACCAAAATGGCTGAGTAGCCACAGACGGGTACCTGAGACAACAAAAAAAGACCTTTTGATTGCACGTTGTTACCGCGTTTCATCGTTCGGTCTTAGCCTCATTTCGCAAAGCATCTAACTCGATATCGAAGGCCTCGTATTCGCTCATCTCGCGTTTGAGGAATCGGCTAGTGAGGGCAGCTTTTTCGGTCATACCCGTGGGGGTAAGGATGTACAAACAGCCGAATTTGTTTTTCGATTGGCTGAAGTTCTTCATCTTGACTCAGCCTTTGTCTATTGACGCTTTGAGACAGTACTTGAGCCAGCCCACACTCTTTCCTAATTGCTTGGCTAGTTCGCGCTGAGTCAGTTCGGGGTTAGCCTAATGCAAGCGCATGACTAAAGAGTGGTGACTTCCGATGAATTGATTTTATGGGCCATTTTGGGTGTTTGGGCACGCTACCGCATGCCGTGCGATGGTCAGCAGCGCGAAGTTTGATTCTTTGTTAACAGATAACAATTGTACTTTTAAATACCTTGTCTGAAGCTTAAGCGCCAAAGCGCGCCACCATGCGCTGGTAAAGCCACACATAACCCAGCCCCAGCACTGCCACGGCAGCCAAGCTGGCAACGGTGCTGCTGTAGACCCACTGCACCAGCACGGCGGGCAGCAGGCTCATAGCTCCCACCAGCAGACCACCCACAGAGTTGCGCACCGTTTTGCTGCTGTGCGGCAGCAGGCGCTGCATGAGGCGGCGCTTGATCAGGCTGTGAAAATGCAACCTGTCGGGGTGGCCGAGGTGCTGGCGGCGCACCTTGCGGCGGTACACGCTGTAGAGCACCTCGGTGATGGGGTGAATGCACAGCAGCAGCGCAGCAAAGGCCGACACCTCGGCATGTCGCTCGACCAGCAGCACGCAGGCCCAGGCCAGCACAAACCCCAAAAAGTAAGATCCGCCATCGCCCAAAAACAGTTTGCCCAGCGGCCAATTGACCAAAAAAAACCCCAACACGCACGCCACCAACAGCAAGCAAGTGCTGGCCAGCACCGCATCGCCCAAGCTCGCGGCCAAAGTGGCAACGCCCAACAAAGCCCACAGCACCATGCTGCTGGCCAGTCCGTTGAGTCCGTCGATGATATTGATGGCATTTGCCACGCCGCCTACGGCAAAGGCCGTGAACACCACCGCCACCAGGGTGAACTGCAGCAACCAGTCGAGCCCCCACACATTGACACTGGTGAGGGCATAGCCGGTGAGCGCCCAGGCCAACAAGCCACTGGCCATGGTGGCCAAGAGACGCTTGGTGACGCTCACGCGCTTGGTAAGGTCTTCGGCCAGTCCAAAGGCGAAGGCGGGACTGCCAGCGAGCAGCCAAGGCCAAATTTTTTCTCGCAAATCGGGGGGCGACAACCACACCGCTACCAGTAAGCCCAAGACCATGGGCAAGCCCCCGACGCGGGGCGTGGGGTGGGCATGCACTTTTTGCACGCCAGCCGATTCGTCCAGGCTCAGAAAACCATGCCACCGCGTGGTGAGCACCACCAGCACGCTGAGCACAAAGGTGGTGACCAAGCCCACCCAGAGAGGTATAGCAATGTCAACTGCGATTGAAGCCAAGACACCTAACTTTTCCATGATCAATTCCCCTTGCATAGCCAGCACATGGCTACACGGCAATCAACCCAGAGGCGACTGAAATTTCGGGGGGAACGTGGAAATAATTGCATCGTTAGATGTGTCTGATTATTTTTATTGTTTGTACGGCTTCAACGATTTTACTTGCCATCCCTTACCTGCTGAACGGGAATACGCAGTTAATTATTAAATCTAGTGGTGTTTTTTCGCTCTGCTGTGGTAGCCATAAAACTACCTGAACAAGAACTCCCGCACCTTCAGCTCTACCCGACTTTAATGAAAGAACAGCCCAAAAGAAAAACGGGCCACAACCCAAAGGCTGTAACCCGTTGATTTCATTGGTAAAAAATGGTCGGCGTGGCGGGATTCGAACTCGCGACCCCTTGCACCCCATGCAAGTGCGCTACCAGGCTGCGCTACACGCCGACAAGCTTTGAATTATAGCTGTTTTCACAGGCCTCACAGCGTGAGCAAAGCGCGAATTTCGATCAACTCTTTTTGCAGCGACGTGCTTGTTCCCTGAAGCGCGTGGCCCTGCGCATCGGCGCTGTCGAAGGGCTCGGCCATGTCGTCAAAGTCTTCGTCGACGCCACCCAAGACCTCGTCGGCGTCCACACCATCGGCGGTGTTGCGGCGCAGCTGCCGCTCGCTTTGTACCAGCTCTTGCAGCCGGTTACGGGCTCCGCTGATGGTGAAGCCTTGGTCGTACAGCAAGTCGCGAATGCGCCGAATCATCAGCACTTCGTGGTGCTGGTAATAGCGCCGATTGCCACGCCGCTTGACGGG
>Ga0078894_10000689_pt1 | contig 24140 bp, 23 predicted proteins | sample LauGreSu1BDMLBSD_2_FD_67506 | JGI IMG/M metagenome (GOLD analysis project Ga0078894, IMG submission 67506) | Freshwater lake microbial communities from Lake Michigan, USA - Su13.BD.MLB.SD (version 4) (version 4) | ecosystem: Environmental > Aquatic > Freshwater > Lake | place: Lake Michigan... | reverse complement strand
CTTGTTCACCATCAGCGCCTGCAGCAGCTGCACCTTCTTCACCAACTTGCAGCAACTCACCTTCTTCACCAACAGCGTCACCTTGTTCACCATCAGCGCCTGCAGCAGCTGCACCTTCTTTACCAACAGCGTCTGTAGCAGATTTTGTTTTTCTCGTCAAGGCCTTTAGTATCACTCCTTTTGTCTTTATTTTTCTTTTCGCAGACGTGACAAAAGCAGCGTCTGGGCACACTAGGTAAGCATTATGCTTCATGGCTGTGCATTGTTTTATACGGTTGCGCTGGACTGTGTCGCAAGGCACGGCTATCGGGGCATCGGGGTTGCCAAATGTTTATTTAAGCGCGTGCGGACATGCAGGTTTTTGTGAAGACACTGACTGGCAAGACAATCACGCTTGAAGTGGACGCGTCCGACGCGATCGAGGTGGTCAAGAGCAAGATTCAGGACAAGGAAGGCATCCCGCCGGACCAGCAGCGGCTGATCTTTGGCGGGAAGCAGCTGGAGGACGGGCGCACGCTCGCGGACTACAACGTGCAGAAGGAGGCGACGCTGCACCTGGTGCTGCGGCTGCGGGGCGGTTTCAGTTTTGAATGATTGTTTTTAATGATTAACAGATGGATCACTTTGCTCACGTGTCCGCTACGTCTCGCGCACGAGGCGCACCACGGCGCGGTGGATTGTGCCCGAGACGCGCAGGCCGCGCACGTAGGCGTGGCTGGCGGCGACGCGCAGCGGGATCCACTCGGCGTCGGCGGCGCCCTGCTGCGCGCTCTGGGCCGCGCTCCGGGCCGCGCTCCGGGCCGCGGCGTCGAGCGGCGCGGCGCCGGGCCGCACTGTGTGGCGCTGCTCTTCGCGCGCGCGCTCGAGCTCGCGCCACGCCTGGCCGCGCTGCGACGCGTCGTGCGCGCGGCGCGCGCGGCCGGGGCGCACGTAGACGGTCTCGGCGGAGCGCAGGCAGACGGGCTCGCTGGCGCTGGCGGTGCTGAAGAGCGCGACCATCGGACGGAGCGAGTCGGCGGGGCGCGCGAGCGCCTCGACGTCCTCGGGGTGCATGCGGACGTGCGCGCCGTCGTGGAGGTCGCTGCGCGCGGCGAGGCGCTGCGTCTGCGAGGCGCGCAGGCGGTAGTAGTGGAGGAGCGAGGCGACGCGCGTGCCGTTGTGCGGGGGCATGCCGGCGGGGGCGGAAATAGCGGAAGCGCGCGCGGCGGCAGAGCTCGCGGCGGCAGAGCTCGCGGCGGCAGAGCTCGCGGCGGCAGAGCTCGCGGCGGCGGATCTCGCGCCGCTCGCGCCGTCAGCGCCGCTCGCCGAGCATCTGCGCGTGGCGGCTCTCCCGTGCGGCGGCCTCGCTGACGTACTCGTTCGGCAGCGGGACGAACATGCGGCCGGACATGGGCGCGGTGACGAAGCTCGCGGCGAGGTTGCAGAGGTCGATCTCGAGGTCGCGGAGCGCGTCCTCGGCCTGCTGCTTCACGGCGGCGGCCTCGTCGTGGCGCGCGGGCAGCCGCGCGAGCGCCTCCTGCTTCTCGGCGCAGCGCGCGAGGCAGCGCAGCACGTCGTTGACGACGTTGCGCGAGACGTTGGTCATGCGCGCGGCGCGCGCGCGGCGCGTGCAGGCGCATTTGTTTGTTTTGTGGGGCGTGTTTGATTTGTTCGATTTCTTTCAACACCGATTCCAGTTTAAACCTTGCCAACTAAAAAACTAAAATCGTATAAAAGAGGTATAGATTATGGTCGGACATTATGAAAAACTAGTGCTTGATTATAAAAGAAATGCACAGAGTGAAGATGCAAATAACTCGGCATGGCGAGACGAACAAGTACGGACAATGAGGGAATTACGATCATTGCAAGACGAAAATACGTTGTTGAAGGGAGAGAAATTCAGTTTGGAAATTCAATTGAAGCGCAAGAGCGCGGCGACGCTCGAAACTAATGGTTTTCTCGGTCGCAAATCAGAAGCAGATTGGAAAAAAGAGTGGAGCCGCTTGGAGGTAATATACGATGAAAGATTTCAAAATGAAATGCGTTGGTATAGCGAAAAAGCACATGTCTTTGAACTAATCAACACATTGAAACAGAGGAACGCAGAATTGAGGACTGAGATACAAAGCTTGAAAGATCAGCTTGAGATGTTAACAACATCAACACCAGTGTCGACGAACTTGTACTTGGTCAGAAATTCTTATTAAATTGTTGAAATTCTGACGGCTATGCAAAAATACTGGCGGTCCACTTCGCGTTGCGAACCGTGGACCAGTCGCACTCCAAGATCCCGAAAGTATCGTTAATAAGCTTGTGGAAGCGTTGAGCGAAGAAGCATCCGTTCAGAGGCCAGTATGCGTAGTGCATGTCAGCCACATACATGAGCAGCCATTGCCACTGCACGCTCGTGTCGCCGATCTCCGCGCCAAACTCGCCGACCCACACAGGAATGTTCGGCGAGTGCCAGCGGCGGAGGTCCCACGCAACAGCCCAGTATGTTTGGTAGAACACACTCAGCGCTGTCTGCAGGAGTCCGAGACATGCGTTGCAGCAACAGAAGCACATCGTCAGTTTGTGCCAGTTTACTTCGTTTTCGTTTGCCATCAGTCTGCAGCACGCGCCTGCTACGGCCACGAGCCAGACCACGCCCAAAACCAGCGAGTGTACTGCGTCTGCGGCGATTGAGCTGCAACCGACACTCTTTGCTTGCAGCATCCAGACTACGCTGACGGCAACGAGGTACAGGGGTAGCAGTATTGAGCCTGAAAGCGCGTACGACCAGTCCGACTTGAAGCTTTGCACGGCCGTGTACCGGCGTTGGTGGCGACGCAACCACAATGCTGCAGCCGTGTTGGATGCGAAAAAGAAGAGCGATAGACAGAGCACCAACACCCAGTTTACGTTTGTGAACCACCACGAAAATGTGTAGACATGCGTCGTGAAGACGTACTTTGATCTGTAGTTTTCGAGGTCTTGCATGGCGCGCAGGTCATAAGCGCAACACAGCCCCGATACGATCACAAGCACGTGCGGATTCACCTCGCGGATTGCATTGTCGGCCAAAAGCGTGGCGGCCTTCCAGTCCGAGTCTGTGTCATTGTTTCTTCCCCACGTGATGACGACGCCGTCTTGATCGTGAATCTCGTTGCGAATGTCGATGCCAACCACCAGCGTGTTGCTCTTGTACCTGAATGCCAAGGCAGCAAGCGAGGCGACCCACGCAGAAGTCGGAAACTGCTCCGTGTGCCACAGCCCCTGCGGCTTTGCCTGGTGGGCGCCTACCCAACCAGGAAAGCTGTTGTGGCTGTTCAGGATCACCATCAGTCCACGCTTTGTCAACTCGCGAACCTGACAGTCCAGAACTTCGAGGGCAGAGTGCGCGATGCACTCGGAGGCGTTTAGTGCTGCAACTGCTGAGGCGGGCGGCAGGGGGTTTGTAAGGACCATTTCGACCGAAAGTGGAATGCGTACGCAATTTGCGCCGAGCTGCCTGACACTCTCAGCAATTTCCCCGCAAGATCGTTTGTCGAGCCCTCCGGCCACAAATGTATGCAGGTGTGCACCATACCAGTTGACACAGCGCAGCCGCACAGGTAGCCGTGTGGTTGTAGAGATCAGATCGCTTCCTGAGCTGTTGAGCCACGCTCGCGCAAGCGGCAGCGCTGTGACACACAATAACGAGAGCAACCTCTTGTGTTGCAAACAGCATATTTGAAACATGTTCTGGTCGTGTAATAAATGCACAATATACCGGATGTAAATTTGAGAGTTTTGCTGTCTTCGCCCAGCAACGGCTACACGCCGAGCCGCAGCCGCGGCGCGCAGCGCTCGGCGCGCACGGGGTGCAGGAAGTCCTCTGAGAAGCTGACGGCCGGCGTCGGCGCGGAGACGGCGGCCTGCGGGTGCGGGAGCACGACGACGTCAGGCATGCGCGTGAGCTGCTGGAAGAGCGCGCTCGGGCTCAGGAGCGCGGCGGGCGGCAGCGCCGCGGCAGACACGATGCCGCCGTCGCGCAGGAGCTCTGCGACGAGCTTGCTGCAGTACGTATGGCCGCCGGTGACGCCGAAGGGCGTGCGGGCGGCGACGTGGCGCTCCGCGAGCGCGCGCGTCTTGGCGACGGCCTGCGGCGGCGCGCGGAGCACGACGCCGGTGTAGTAGTCGGTGTCGAAGGTGCGCTGGCGCATGCGCACGGTGCCGTGCATCACGATGGAGCACGCCTCGCCGTCGGGCAGCTGGAGCTCGACGTGGCAGAAGGGCGGCGAGAGGCCGGCGACGAGCTTGTTGACGACGTTGGCGCCGGTGACGCGCTCCTTGTCGGGGTTGTAGAACCACACGGTGCAGCGCAGCGCGGGCGGGGCGGGCATGCCATCGCCGCTGTAAATACGCCTGCGCGCGTCGGGCGGCAGCTAGAGCTGCTCCCTCGTCTCAGCCGTGCTCAGCCGTGCTCAGCCGTGCTCAGCGTGCACCGCGGGCGGGTTGCTCTGCACGACCTGGTACAGGAACGCGCCGCCGAGCACAGAGACAAGCTCGAGGCCGGCGGCGGTGCTTGCGAAGTCGCTGCTGCTGCGCGCGGCGGTGCGCACGGCGAGCTCGAGAATGGCGAGGAAGGCGAAGGTGTCCGCGAGCAGCACGGCGAGCTTGCAGCAGGCGCCGAGCGACGCGGCGCGGCTGTGGCGCAGCGTGAAGTTGAGGAACTTGAGGAACGAGCGCGCGCCGAAGATGATCACAAAGACGCTGAGGAAGGGCGTCTCGTACGTGTTCTGCAGGTGCGCGGTGAGCAGCAGCAGCACCGCGATGAGCGCGCCGGTCGTGTTCACGCTGCGGTCGGCGGGCGCGCGCCCGGCGGGCGCGCGCGCCGGTTCCTCAGCTAGGGGCAACAGTGGTTGGATATCTGTCGGCGCAACTTTGTCCGAGCGCCTGTCTCCGAGCTTCGCATAACCGGAGTAACTCAGCAGTATGGCCACGTAAAAGAACGCGTAGACCTGCAGCACGAGCGTGAGCACGCGCTCCTCCGGCGCAAAGTCGTTGCGCGCGGTCGCCGGGAAGCTGCACGCGGTCGCCAGGAGGAGCAGCAGCGTCGTGTGCCAGTCCGACTTGCGGCCCTGGCCGCGGATGATGTGCGACAGGTTCTCGCACACGCGCGTGAACAGGAAGAGTACGACGACGGTGACGAGCGCGGTCCAGAGCAGGCTGTAGAAGAAGTCCTCGCTGTCGCGCCGGCGCCACGCGAGCTCGCCGAGCTGCGGGTACAGCACGAAGTCGAGCCGGCCGTGCACAAGGTCGCAGAGCGAGACGGCGTGCTCCCGCTGGTCGAAGACGATGTCGCGCATGCTCACGCCGCCGTAGCAGCTGTGCTGTGCTGCGGTCCAGAGCGCGCCGAGCGGCGAGGCCTCGGCTCCCGCGGCGAGCGGGGCGGCGGCGACGCGCACGGCCGCGCTCGGGAAGAACACGAGGCTCGCGTTGAGCGACGAGATCTGCGCGGCGCAGAGCGCGTCGGGCGCCGGCAGGCACGGCACACGCTCGGCCGCGGCCCACTCTGTCGCCGGCATCTCGCACGTCGCGCACCAGGCCACGCCGCGCTCGCCGACGCGCAGCACGCTGCTGCCGAGCAACGCGTTGAAGAGCGGGCCGTGCGTCCACTCGAGCGGCGCGCGCCAGCCTGAGCGCGTGAGGAACGGGAAGCTTGTGCGCGAGAGCGTGAGCGCGGGCATGGCCGCGCCGCCTTTTATGCGCGGCTCGACGAAGCGCGTATTAGCGAGCGCGTGCGTATGCTCAGCGCGCGCGCGATGCTGGTCAGCAACGTGCTGGACCTCACGCTCTCGTACTTGGGCGTGCTCTTCGCGCTTGTTGTGGTGTACGACGTGCTGAACAGCCGCCTGCTGGACCTGCGGAAGTGAGCGTGGCAAGACGCAAAAAAGGCTCAAGATTGTCCCTGGAGCGGTGCGCGAGGAGGGCGCGCGATGCGCGTAGTGCGTGCGCGCGTGCTGCAAGTGCTGCGCGACGGCGCGTCGACGAGCGTGATCGCGCAGATGGCGCACAGCAACGCCGTGCTCAAGCTCGCGGTGGCGCGCTGGTCGCAGGCGGCGCCGGACGAGTACGAAGTGGGGCCCTGTCTTCTGGGCACAAACGCGAGCAAATTACACACACAATTTCCCGTCGGCGCAGGTCTCGCAAACGCGAGCAAACTCCCGTTCGGCGCAAACACGCTCAAACCCGGGCACGAGGTGCTCCTGCGCGTGCTGGCCTGCGCGCCGCCGGAGGTGACGGTGGAGCTGGCGCCGGCCGAGCGCGGACCTGCAGACTGCGAGGCGCGCCCCGAAGGCAGCACCCAGGCGCCAGCCGAGCACGAGCCCCCGCGCAAGCGCCCGTGCCTGCGACGCCTGCCATGATCAAGGTCGTCGCGCACACCAGCAGCAGCGACGAGCTCGCGCGCATCGTGTCGGCGCCCGTCTTCGTCGACGTGTGCAGCGCCGTCACGGAGCTGATAGCGGCGGTCGAGACGCAGCGGCAGGAGCGCGTGACGAAGGTGTCGGTGCTCGACGTGCGCGCGCCCGAGAGCTCTAGCTTCCAAGAGCCCGTGCTCGTCAACATCGGGGGCAAGATCGTGCACTTTCCGGCGTCTGAGGTGCACGCGCCGGCGGCGCGCGCCAGCGTGCAGCGGCAGGCAAACGCCTTCGGCGTCTTCTTCAACGTGTTCACGAGCGCAAGCAACTTCCACACGAGCAGCACGCGCACGGCGACGCTCTTTCGCGGCGGCTCCTCGCGCGCCGCTGTGATCGATGCCATCGACCACGTGTTCATGCCGCACACCATCGAGTCTGTGGTGCTCAACAACGTCGTGTTCAACTGCCGGCTCGGCAACCCGGTCTCGCAGCAAAACAAAGCCATCTGCCGCGCGCTGCAGGCCGCCGGCGCCGGGCGCGTCGAGCTCGGCGCACAGACGGAGGATAGCATGTTTGTGCACAGCTTCGTCGTGCGAGCGACGGAGCGCGCGTGGCTCAGCGCGCGGGGGCTGGAGAACATGCGGGACCTCTGCGTGCGCATCAATGTGAGCCGCACTGGCGTCGTCAACTGCTTCTTCGGCATCCCAGGCGGCGTGCTGCTGTCCAGCGCTGCCGAGGAGCGCCTGCAGCCAGTCTGCGCGGAGCTACTGGAACACATGAGACGCGTGGTGTAGTTCGCGCGGTGTACTTTCAGCCAGTTTATTGCTACCAGTAAACATCACCCTGCTGTTCAAAATCGAGCTTGCGCTTTGCGCCCAGAAGCTTTGTCTGTGCAGGGCCTGCACCACGCACGAGTGCAGGTGGTCTGGTCGCCGGCGGCGACGGCGAAGGCGTGCTGTACGGGTCCATGCTGTTGTAATGTCTGTGTGGTGACATCCGATGAGATGATCGTATGTGAACTCAAAACCAAAGCTCAAAACAAACGCAATCTCAAAACTCAAAATGAATACTGAAACTCAAAATCAACCAACATAGTAAAAAGTCAAAACCAAGTACTGAAACTCAAATTGATACTGAAACTCAAAGTCATGTTCAAAATAAAATCTCTCTGAATCTCCAAAATCACTGCACACGCACACGCACAAGCAATGTCCACAAACGACCTGGGTTATCTCTGCGAGTGGAACGGCGGTGGACAGCCGCTGATGCCGTGGGAGGTCCTGCCATTCAGAGGCACTGCTCGTGAAATCAAAGCGTGCATCGCAGATCACGTCGAGTACTGGATAGACATACAGACAGAAAGCATTTGGATCAACAGCGTTCGAGGCAAAAAAGGACTCCCGCCGATTGGCAGCGAGTACGAGATGTATCTTCTGCACAAGTACGTGTGTGAAAAGCGGTGGAGGCGCGCTGTAGGCGCGCGGCCCGTGTAAGTTTGCTCGAACGTTGTTTGTAAATAAAAGCATCCAAGCGTATGCGCATGTGGCACAAGACGGGCGTACGTGGGCGACGCCTTGACGGGCTCGTCTGCAACGTGCTGCTCGCCGGGGCAACCGTGCTGGTTGGTGTCGGAGTTCTGGCATTCCTTGCGACGCGCACGCACATGTTCCACGTGGCGTACATGCGCCGAAGGCAGGTGCTCGAGAACAACGTCTGGCTGCTCGAGCAGTGCAAGTCTCCGGACTTTTACGGCAACATGAAGCACCACTCGACGCTCTGCGACGACGTGGCGCTCGCGGAGTCGGACGCGCTCTGGTTGCACGCGCTGCGCGACGTCGTCGACGAGACGCACCCGTGCGGCGAGCACTCGTGCGCAGCGCGCGTGCAGCACATGCTCGAGTGGATCCTCGGGCGCGGCCTGCTCACGTTCGGCGGCGCGCTGTTTGGGCTATTTGTGCTGTTCACGCTGGCCGTGCAGTTGCAGCGCTCGCTGGCGCCGTGTCCCCCGTACGCCGCATACGCCGCATATCCGCCGCGCTCCGCGCTCCCGCCGCACGCGCAGTGGTACCCGCTGCTGACACACACGAGCGCGGACTACAGACACGAGGACTAGCTGGGCAGGCTTTCGGCGTGTATTAAAGCGCGCAAACGCATGCTCGAGGGCTGCGTGACCTTTGTGTACGTCGTCATAACCGTCGTCTTTGCCGTCGCGTCCCTCTTAATTTCATGCATTGGTCAACGCGACTGGCTCGCCAGCAAGCTCGGCACGCTCGGCGAGGACCCACTCTGGCCGCTGCTGCTCCTTATGGCGTGCGTCGCGTACACCGCAAGCATGGGGATCGCCGCAGAGGGCCGCGCGTGCAGGGACTGGTGGTGATTAGAAATTTATTAGTACCACTAGAAAGTTAGCACCCATCAATGGCTAAACCTGCAAAGACATAGGCTTTTTGCAACTTGGAGATCCCTGTGGATGATGATTTTCGTCATCATCCTCCCGTGGCCGTTTGAGCGCGCCCTTGCAGCCTGGTTCATTAAGCTGTAATGTGCGCCTGGCATTTTTGCGAGCCCGTTGCTTGCGTTCTATCTGCGGGGGTCCTTGGTCGACTATCTTTTGCTCCGTCAACACCTGATCAAACGGAGTCTGTTCCCTCTCAAAAGAGGTTTCGCCAGCTGAATTGTTGTCAGTAGCATCCTGGGGTCCTGGCGCGTTGTGGTCAGTCATCGCGTTTCTGTCTGCAGGGTTCTTTTATAGTTGCAAACGAGATTCTGTCGTGCTTGCGTGGATTCCGCAGTTGCTCCGCAGAGTGTAATAAAGAGGCGTCTGGCATGCGCGCCTCGTCTGCCACACACACAGCTTTGCACGCAACCCAGGATCCCGCACCAGTGGCCACGCTGCTTGATCCGCCCCCGGCCGGTGCGCTGCTGCTGCAGCTCGCGCACCGCGCGTGCACGAGCCAGGAGCTCGACGCCGCGCGCAACTGCGTCGCCGCCTCGCAGCACACGCGGCTGACGCTGCTGCCGAACCACGCGATAAACCCCGATGGCGAGCTCGAGGGCTTTGTCTTCGAGTGCTGCGCGGACGACCCGGCGAGCGTGCTGCCGCTCACGCGCTCGAGCTTCGCGACGACCGCCGTGTACGAGTGCTTGCCGGACGCGAGCGCCTTCGTGGACATGACGTCGAATGCGACGCGCTGCGCCGCCGAGCTGCTCGAGGTCGTCCGCGGCGTCGAGACGGACGAGGCCGAGCCGCTGCGCTTCGACTGCATGCCCGACTGGGACAACGCGACGCAGCTGCAGGACCAGCGCCCGTGGCGCGAGAGCCTTCCGGCGAAGGTCGGCGTGTACCACGCCTTCATGCGCACGACGGCGCAGAACATGCGCGAGCACAAGCTCTTCATAGTCGTCTCCGGGCACTGCCGCCACGCGAGCGAGGAGCTCTACAACCTCTGGCTCGACGCCCGCGAGACGATCACGGCGCAGCAGTTCATGGAGTGCGCCGAGGTCGACTGGCTGCGTAAGGCCACGCTGCGCAACCACAACCGCCTCGCCGCGCGCGTCGCCAAGCGCCTCGGGCTCAGCGTGCGCTACATGAGCGACGTCGACGCGGTGGGGAGCACGAGCGCGCTCCTGCCCACGACGAGCTGCGTCTGCCGCGACCTCGTGCTCGCGCGCGGCCGCATCGCGCTCACGAGCGACGCGGTGCTGCTCGAGCGCTGCAAGTCCGGCGTCGTCTTCGACTGCTTCGCGAGCGAGGGCTTCTGGGTCTTCATGGGCCCGCGCGACTCCGGCTCCTACCGCATGTTCGGCACCGAGCTCCGCGTCGCCGCGCCCAACGCCGCGATGCCCTCCAAGACCGTGCGCCATCATCGACTCTTTCCCGCCCGCGAGAAGGCCAACGTCGTCGGCGCCCCGCCGCGCCGCGTGCAGGACCTGCTCTGCGACGACATCGCCGCCAACGTCAGCGTCGTGTACCACCGCGCCGAGACGCCGCTCACCGGCTTCCTCTTCCCGCACGCCGACTTCGTGCAGGCGCTCACAAAGCTCGGCTACTCCATGAACGACGGCATCACGAATCTGATGCCAATTGTCGCGTATTGCGAGGACGAGTAGTGCAATTCAGGTTTATTAAAAAAAGTATACATTGACCCTCTTTACGCGTCACTACAGGCTTGTGTGCTTGTGCTCGGAGCGCGACGCGGTGATTCCGGAGCCACCTGTTCCTTCTCGTCATCATCTCTTTTGGACCGCTTTTGTGGACTTTCCGAACTTGCCACATACAACCATGACCAGCGAGATTGTGCATCCTTCCAGTCGAGCCCGCACACCTCGTCCATGTGGATTATAGTGTCAATATGCTCAATCACCACCTCACGCGCCTGTGCTTCTGACAAATCTTTCCAACTTTGCAATCTTTCAACTACAGTCTTGGATATGTTGGCTTCACGCAACTTCTTGAGCCATACACGTGCAGCCTCAGCTGCTGTTCCATTCTTGGTTTCTTGCTGAAGTGAGGTAATATGGGCCCTGTGTTTAATGAGAAAGTGAAACGCGTCGAAAACGCTCATTTCGCACACATCTGCGACGCGATCCACGAACCATGTATGTTTACCATCCTTTCCATCTAAGGCATTCGACCACGCAACATCGTTTTCTGTTGGTTCATGATCAGGTAAAGGTACCCAGTCGAGAATACGTTTAAATCTTGCGCGTGCGTCTTCAAGCGTGCAGTCATTGACCGCTTGTAAGTTAGCTACTATTCTGTCCATGTTGTTCATGTTTCTAAAAGTTTATTTCTTAAATACTCCTAAACTCACACCAAGTGCGCAAGCGTCGGCATGCCGCGCGGCAGCATGCCGCGGCCCTCGCGCACGCTGGCGACGCCGACGAAGTTGGGCCCGAGGTGCCCGCTGCCCTGCGTCTCCTCGCGCTGGCCGTCGAGGATCGCGGCCATGTGCCCGTGGAAGGAGAAGATGTACGGGTCGGTCTCGTTTGCGTACGACAGGTGCCCGGGGTCGAGCTGCGTGGCGAGCTGCGCCCACTGCTGCAGGCCGAGCGCGCCGTAGTACATCGAGTAGACCTGGTGCGTCAACTCGTTGCCTTGATATGGTGCAAACGGGCAGTGTTGCAGCATGTTGGCAGGCGTGCCGCCCTTGTCGGGGTGCGCCTTGAATCTCGAGGGGTTCGCCAAGAACGGATGCCACACAAGCGGGTTCGGGAAGCTCTCGAACACATTCTTGTGGCGCGGCAGCGCCATGACGACCATGCTCGGGCCGGTGTACGGGGCCGTCACGTTCTGCGTCTGGCGCCGGAACTGCTCCGTGTCGTCGGAGGTCCAGCGCAGGATCCGCGCGTCGTTGCCGCCGCAGTAGCCGTCGAAGCACACGTCGAAGACCCGGATCAGGTTGCGCTCGTTGATCACGATCGCGCGCTCGTGGTACTTGTAGCTCATGCCCCAGATCCCGTGCTGCGAGTCGTCGTAGCACGACAGCTCCGTCTGGCCCCAGAACGTGGCGCCGAGCTCCTCCGGCCCGCCGCCGCGCCCGAAGATCACGGCCAGCATGTAGTGCTCGATGTTCGGCCGCAGCACGAAGAGGTCCGCCGCCAGGCACTGCACCTCGATGGCTGTGGTGCCAGGGTCGCCAGAGCCCAGCGACCACTCTTTGAACGTGTTCATGTGCGGGCGTTGAGCGGGGTGCATGTCCTGATGAGACCAGGTCTCATACAACTTGCCTAAAAGCTCATGTATAGTACACTGGTTAGAAATATTTTGCAATATTGCGTGATGAGGAACAGGAATGCGAGCATTTCTGTTAATTTCTGCAATTCCAACATTGAGTGCAGCTATCATATGCTGAATTTCAGCAGCGCCGTGAGCGTCGTCAGCAAACGCAGGAAATTTGGACTTGATATACAACTTCACGAGGAGCATGGCAATCAAATGGTACAGCACATTGTTGTTGATCAAAGCACGTGGAAGCGTCGCAGTAGCATAGCTCGCTCGGCCGCCGCCTCCGCCCTGGTTGCTGAGCACGCGGCACGCGAACTCGAGGTCCTGCAGAAAATTAATATGTTGATTTCCACCTCCTGCCGGTGGACCGTCACGAAGAGACCAAATGCCCAGCAGTGCACCAAGCCGTATTTCGTCGGCACTAAACAAGATTCCACGCAACGTCCCGTCGCGTGCACCATCGATCAAAGCATCATGATTAGCATTAATACCAGCACCAGGTGGAGTAAAAAACGCGCGGCATGGAACAATGTCGCCGTTTGCTCCTCCATCAAAATCGTGCTCATAAAGCGCGGAAACTGGATCAGTTTGGATGAAGCTTTGCCAGAACTCAGCGTCGTAATCACGTGGGAAGCTGGCGCCGTAGAGGTCCAGCCAGGACAGGTAGAACATGGAGTCGCGTGACTGGTCGTAGAACTCGTAGCGCTTGAGGAGGTTGCGGACGTCCCACGGGATGCGGTAGTGCTCACTGACGCGCACGCGGCGGCGGAGCATGTCGCGGGGCGCGGAGCCGGCCTCGACGCTGAACTGGCGGGTGTTGATGATGCTGAGGCCGCGGTACGAGGGCAGGTCGGGGCCCTGCGCGAGCTTGCGCTTGCCGTCGGGACCTGCGGTTATGTAGTTAGTCTTTTCGGGGGTCATGGTGAGCTGGCGCGTGAGCGCGCCGTTGCAGAGCATGAAGGTGGGCGGCTTGCTGCCCCAGGCGGCGAGGTGGTTCTTGGCGTCCTCGATGAGGTAGTCGAGCGCGTTCTCGTTCTTCTGCACAAAGCCAAACAAGTCAACGTACATGCGGCACATCTGGGTCAGTGTCTTACTGCCGTCCCAGTACTTCTCGTCCATGTGCTTCTGGTAGGAGGGCGCGTAGAGCAGCGCCATGTGCACGTCGAGGTCGTTGGTGAGCTGGATCGAGCCGACGAGCTGCATGAGCTGGCGGCGGAAGTTCTCCATGCCCTGCTGCGACATCATGAAGTTGTGCTCCATGGCGATGGCGAGGCCCTGGCGCACGGCGTAGCCGGCGAAGGAGCGCTTGCTCTGGGGCAGCACGCGCGCGGCGGCCTCGTACGGGACGCGGCTGGCCATGCCCTCGTCGAAGGAGTAGACGTTCCACTTGATCTTCTTGTCGGGATTGTCCATGTAGAGGTACGGGAGGATGTTCTTTGTGAACGGCGAGCTTGTCGCGTCGGTGATGAGGCCGTCGATGCGGTCGGTGAGGAAGGCGTTGGTGCCCTTGAGGGCGTCGGGCAGGTGCCAGCGCTGGTGGCGCTTGTGGCGCTGGTTGTCCCACTTGATGTCGCGCGCGGCGGGGCCGAAGACGTTTTCGTAGTTGCTCATCATCGCCTCCGTGTCGCCAGAGTTGGTCGTGCCGCCGCCCTTGTAGCCGGGGTCTGCGGTGAGCAGGTATCCGGGCTCGACGCGCGAGCGGTCAGCGTGATCCATGCCTTCGGCCATGCCTGCCATAATGCCCAGCACTTGTTATATACACACGCGGTGCAATTCAGCGGATGTCGCTGCTCGATTTTCCCCACGCAACCGAATACTCCGCGTCCACGGACTGCTCCGCGTCGTCGACTCGCTACTCCTCGTCTTGCCGCCGGCGCTTGTGCTCGAGCAGCGCGGCGGTCATGGACGGCGCGTGGCTGCCGGGCTCGGCCAGCACGCGCACCGGCGGCGTGCGCAGGTGCGCGAGCGTGACCGGCAGCGCGGTGTGGTCGACGACGTAGAAGATCCACTCGGGTTTGTTGAGCTCCGCGAGCATTCCCTGTATGTGAGTCGGCGAGAGCGCGTCCAGGAAGTTGAGGAAGGTGCGCACCTGCGCGTTGAGCTCGTCGACGACGTCGCTGCGCTGGCGCAGCGAGGAGTACGCGCCGGCCTTGTTGCAGACCTCCTTGCGCTGTAGCAGCTTGCCGGCGAGCATGCAGAGCTGCTCGCGCATGTTCGGGATCGCGTCCATGCGGAAGAGCATGCGCACGAACGCGGCGTACCCGCGGTGCAGCCAGAAGAAGCTCTCGAGCTCGGCGTGCGCTGTGCCGGGCTCGTCCGTGACGTACTTGAGTAGCTGCTGGTGATACTTGTTCTGGCTTCTGCCTGGCGCGCCTGTGGGACCCTGCAACCCCGCGATTCTCTGCGCGACCAGCTCCTCGACCGCGGCAAACCCGTACGCGTTCATCGCGTTGCGTACCTTCTCGATCTCAAGCGCCTCGAACATGGCCGAGTACACCGTCTGCGAGATGTCGTACTTCTCGTCGCGCTTCGCGGCGTAGCGCTTCTCCCAGTACTCGGCCGTGCGCACGACCCAGTCGACGAGCAGCGCGGGGTCCTCGACCTTCTGCAGGATGTCGATGTTCTCCTTCACGCCCGCGTCGATGAACGTCTGCAGGTGCTTCTGGAGCGCGTCGCGCGTGAGCAGCGTCGCGTTCTCGTACTCGTTCGACACGCTCTGCCGCGTCCACACGATCGGCAGCAAATTGCCGTTGCCGTCGCGCACCGCGACGTTCGCGATCCCCGCGACCTCCACCGCGATGCGCATGTCGACACGCTTCACCTTCTGCAGGCGGAGCATCAGCTCGGCGGTGTCTGGCAACATGCCCGCAATCTGCTTTATACGCGGCCCCGCTACTAAAGAAATGCACGCCATGGCCGCGCTGCTGAAGCTGCGCAAGTTCCTCGGCCGCCGCCTCGACCTCGAGCGCACCGGCGGCGTCTTGTTCACGCGCGACGACCACACGCTGATCCTCGCCGACACCCCGTGCTTCACGAGCTCGCACGCAGTGCTCCTGCAGACGGTCTTCCCGCACGTGACCTTTTCTGTCGTGTCCAGCGAGGGCAGCGCGAGCGGCTTCATCGTCGTGTTCGCTTGCCACGGCGAGGGCGACCGCGCCTGGCAGCGCTCGGGCGTGCGTCTCCTGCTGCACGTCGCGTGCCTGCTCGTCTGCGCGTGGACAGTGCCGGCGGGTGGCAGCGCCGCCCGCGCGCCGTTTTTCGGCTTCTCTGTATAAACGAGTGCGCAGGCATGGCTCAGTACCAACCGTTCGTGTTGCAAGTGCAGAGAATGAAGCCGCATTTTTCAACTGGTAATGGTGGCCAAAATCCCGCAAATGGTGACTCGACAGATGATGATATGCATAAACACTTGCTAGGTGGCGAGACATCTACACCCGGTGAGAACAAAAAGTCAAAGCAGTCGAAGTTTACTGTGTGGAGGATCTTCACAGGAATTTTCTGTTTGTTTGCTCTTGGCCTCTTCTTTGCCGTGCTGGCAGCTCCGCTGGGCCACATTGACAAGATGTCCAACGCCAAAAGCATGCACTTTACGCGCAACACTCATGCGTTCACGTTTTGGTCGCTGTTGCCGAGCCAGGCGTACGCGGAAAACATGGAAGTCCAGACGTACCGTGTAGTCGATAGCGTGCTGGACAAGCAAGACGTGAACCATTTGGAAGACCACGGATTCTTGATTGCCGGGGGCTTCGGCATCCTGACCAACGTCTCCAGCAACGTGTACGTGTCAGCGCTGTTGGTCATTTACGTAATCAGTCTTTTGGAAGCGGCGGTTTATCGCGAAAACGCGCCAAAGTACGGCCAGAGACGGAATGTTTACTTTGCCTGGGCCTCTGTGGGTCTTGCCATTCTATTCGTCATGTCGCAACTTCTTGTGAAGTTCAATACATACCACGAGGTCCAGTGGGGCAAGAGCAAGATCGAGGTGACCTATATGTGGGAGTCAGGCGCTTCTATTGTGTACGCCGCGCTGGTCGTAGCGCTATACGTCTTGCATGTCAACGTGAAAAACCATGCATGGCATGCTCTTTTTCCCAGCACGATGGTGAACGACGCAGACCACGAGGCGGCTAGGCAGAAAACAAAGGATGCAAAATCATCAGCAGTGAAGGGGTCAAAAGACAGTGGCCCGTACTACCACGAGGCACATTTTATGTTTTCTGTGACGTTTTTTCTGTTCGTGATGGCCCTGCTCGGCGACTCGCGACAACTGGTCCTGGAAACGGAGGCGCAGCTGCTTGTGCTTTGTGCGATAAGCCTGGCGGTGATTACGGTGTTGTCAGAGCGCGTGCGTGAATACTACCTTCACGTCGAAGAGCACTACTTACAAAACGACAATCACCAGACATATCGCAACATGGTGTCACATACACTGCAAATTGTGCAAGTTATTGCTTTGACTGTGTCGCTTGCGTTGTTCGGTATGACAATTCACATTCTGCGAACTATGTACGACTCAAGTGATTGGAACTGGTTGTGCATAATCGTGGTGGTGGTAACCGGACTGTACATGTTGCTCAGGCTATTGTTCGTGCTCTATGAGATTACGATGATATTTTGGCCTGGAGATTATATGACACAAAGCATGGCAACGGTTTACAAGTATTACTATTTGTCCTCGATCTTTGCAGTCACGATCGTCATATGTTTGTTGCTCAGTTGGGGCGACAACAAGTTGGATGACCTCAAGAGCCTGGAAAGCGCGCAGTCTCTGAGCATGGACAAAAGTGTGCTCAGGAAGAACGACAATTGTAAGAACGCTGGTATTCAGAGCAATGGTCTGCTGTTCACGGAGTTGGAGCTTAAGACCGACTCCAGCTTCAAAATCGAAGACACGTACAAGAACCCGGTCTCCTTCAAGGTGAACGCATGGACAAACTGGTGGTCGATGAAGACAAGCGCTACACAGCTAAACGCTGATTTGTACCTGTGCTCCACCGGCGTTGAGCAGCAGTTCGGATCATGCCGAACCCAGTACCAAAGCCACAACGGACGCGTGTATGATACCGCTGTCCAGAAATCTCTCACAGACGCAGCCGTAGACTTTGCAACTACTCCTGCGATGTAACGTGCTCTACGAACCCTCTTCTTGTTTTTATATGTCTATAAATAAACGCCTTCATTTATTAGACTATAATAGACGCTGTGCGCATGGCCTCGCTCAACTCGATGCTTCAGAAGGAATTGAACAACGAGGTGCCCGACGCCGTGCTTCGGCAGGTCCCAGAGGCCGACCGCGTGCTCGTGGAGAACGTGCTGCGTCTCGCGCAGGCGGAGCTCGTGGTGATAAACCTGGCGAGCACGACAGTGGCAGTGGAGTCGCGCAGGACGGTGCTCAAGTGCGCGCTGACTGGGCCGACGCCGAGTGTCTCGCTGTCAAGCATGCGGAGCCTGCAGGCGTACAGCCCCGCGCGCGTCGTCGAGGTGCGCACAACGCTGCACGACGGCAGCATGCTGCTTGTGCTCGAGATCAGCGACGCCAACACCAGACTCAGCACAGCGGAGCTCGAGATCGTGCGCATCACAAAGCGGCGGCGACTGGCAGACCGCCTGTTTTCGCTGGGCAGCAGCTAACTGGTCTACGCGCCGAGGTCGACGGTGACTCCGTGCGCGTTGAGCAGCTGCATGGCCTCGCGCAGCGCGCCGCGGCGGACGGCGCACGCGTTCAAGATGCTGTAGAGCATGGCGTTCGCGTGGAAGACGAGCAGCTCCTTGTTTTCGGCGAGCATGCACTGGTAAAAGCCGCGGGTCAGTGTCTTCGTCTGACAGAGGCCCTTGAGCAATATACAGGACGCGGCGAATATGAGCAGCGCGTGGTCCACTGCGTAGTTGTCGGGCGCAATCTTGAGCACGTACATGTCGACGGCGTACTCGCAGGCCATGGAGTCGGGCAGCTGCTGGCAGCGCCGACGCAGCGCCTGCAGCTGGCGCGCGCTCATGCAGGCAAAAGGAAACACGAACTCGGTGTTGTTTGCAAAGGGCATCAACCCGTGGATATTGAAGGCCAGGACGACGCTGTCCTCGCGCGCTGCAATGCACAGGCGGCTGAGGTCCTCGACATTCTTCGGCGAGTCGTGCAGCAGGTGCTGAAAGGTGCTGACCACGTGCTCCTCACCAAAAAACTCGTCGGCCCAGCACGGGTCGCGCGTGCTATGAGCGTCGGCGGCCAGCATGCGCGCGCCCCGCACGCACGCAGCACGCAGCGCAGAACGTCAAAAAAAGACGACCACGCGGCGCGACTGCGCCGGTGCTTGTCACTGTTTCAGACGCAGACAGAATTTGATTCGATTCTCGGTCTCGGTAATGAACTTGGGATGTATATCGTAGTGCTTCAGAAGCGCGGCCTCTGCAGGCAGGATCTGCGCAAGCTCTCTGCGCTGCTCGAGCACGACGTGCTGCGCCTTGCGAATTCCGTGGCGCATCAGGTACAGCAGGCCCACCGTCAGGCGCGGCGCCTCTATTGCCTTCACCGGCATGCCGCACGTGACCATGAAGCGCAGCATGCGCCGGCAGTCGCTCTTTGCCGCGGCGGCGAGCACGTGCCGATGGCTGCTTGAGACGAAGGCAAACGCGTGCGACTGCAGCGCAGCCTTCCGTGCCATCGCCGCAAGCGCCCCGAGCATGCTGCGCGCCGGCGGCACACCCATGCCGCCTCGCACCCAGCGCAGCAGCACGTCGCAGAGCGCCATGCGGCGCTGGCGCTGGCTGCTCACGGACAACAGCATGTGGTCCACCGTCTGCTCGACCTCCGCGTCAAAGTCCTCCTCGAACTGCGACACAGGTCCGGTCATGGCGACCGTATCGACAAACTCGACGTCGGAATAGCGCTGGTTGCGGAGCACCGCGCCGCTGAGCGCACAGACGACGCTGTCGCTCGTCTCCACCACGTCCGTGCACGTGCAGACGTTGCACGCGTGGATGCGGCCGCATGTGAGGCAGCCAAGCACGTCGATGTCTATGTGCTCCCACTCGCACTCGTGGTGGCGCGCGCACGGCGGCAGGGTGAACGGGCGGCGCAGGCGGCGCCACAGGTCGACAATCGCGTCGAGTTTGCACTCGCGCGCGCTGGGCGCGCGCTTGGACGCGCCGGGCGCGCGCATGGTTGCGCATCTCGCGGCGGCCGAACAGACACTATATTTATTTTTATTTGTAAATACACAGTAAGAAAACACATATTGTACATGACATAATGTACATGAGCGTTGGCCAGGCACGGGCTCACACAGCCGTCGGCATGAGCTCAAACTCGACCTGCAGGCGTGCGTGGAATGAGTACGGCCGCATGATGAGGGAGTTGGCCGCCTGCGTAAACTGCTCGCGGCGCGCAAGCTGCTGCTCCTTGAACTCCTCGCCGCTCATGGCATCAGTGCGCACGACGGGGGTGTTCAGGTGCGAGATCTTGGAAAACAGCTCGTCGTTCTGCGACATGTCCACCCAGTGGATGCCGTCGAGTCGAGAGAGCTGCAGACTGATCTGGTTGAGGTCGCAGGTGCCGACCTTGCTGAGCACCTTGCTCTTGAGTTGCTGACAGCACGTCGACATGACCTGTTTCGTGACCTTGAACCACTGGTCGTCGATCAGCGGATGTGTGTCAATGTCAGTGTTCAGGATGTCCTTGTTCACGCGCAAGAGGTCGATCACAGGGTGCGTCTTGGACACAAACACAAAGTTCTCGCCCTGCACGTTGAGCACGCCGTGCGTGTCGAGGTTGTTGGCATTGTAGTCGGGGTATTGCAGGCGCCACGCTGCGCTCTCGCCGGTGCTGGCGTCGTTGTGGAAAATGACAAGCGGCGTGCTGTTAGTCGTCTCTGGTAGGCAGGAGAACGCGTACGCAGCTCCAGTGCGCGTGCACTCCTTGTTGGGCACGCATGACAGATATACGCCCAGCCCAAGCGGAAAGTCGTTCTTTGTTTCAAGAACTGTCACCTTGTGCAGCAGGGCGTTGGCAAGCAGCGCCGTGCTTGACGCCTGGTCGCCGGTGCCGTCGAGCAATTCCGTAATGCCCATGATGTCGTTGATCTTGCCGTTCTGCGTGGTCCAACACGCTGCCTCCTGGCCGCCGTTTGCGAACTGGTGCAGGGTCCCGTTGATTTGCACGTTCAAACGCCTCGTGAGTACAGTGCCAGACTCCTGGGCCCTGGCGTCCTGCGAGAGCATGCTGAAGCATGCTTAAATATTCACATTTGCAAGATTTTCAGTCTAAGCGTCGACGCTTTTTGAGCGACCAAAACGTACCGAGTTCAAAGAGTTTATACTTTTATTATCATCAGGCGCTTAGGTGCATTGTACGCCGCACCAGCGGTTTACATGTCCTGAGTAGATGGCTGTCCCTCCTCTCTCGAAGCCGCCGAGAACTTGCGCAAGTCGTTGACCGTTGTGTCCATCACAGACATAAAATGTGCAAGCTGCGCCCTTAGCTGTTCGTTCTCGCGCGTCACGCGCAGCGTGTTGTTCTCCGCCTCCTGTAACTTCTGGTCCAACATCGAAAACTGCAGCTGGAACTGTCCTTCGAACGTCAGGCGCTCCTCAATTTGCAGCTTCTGCTGGTGCTTCAACAGCATGAAGCCCTGCATCAGTCGCTTGTCAACGTCGGGCTTGCTGGTGTGGTTCTGAAGCACGTGTAAGAGCACCTGCATCACCTCGTGCACGTTCACCAAGCACTTGCTAAAAATGGTGTTGGTATGAACTCCGGCCAGCTGTGTGGTCTGCAGCTCATGCATCACCGTCAGCAAGACACGCTGATGCAAGGCTAGCAGGTCACCCATCGCTGCCATCGGCGTGTCCACGTTGCTCTCGATGCGGCGCATTTCTTCGACAACATTGTTCAAATAGCCATGCACCACCTCCGCCGACTGCGAGTTGAGCGCAAACTTCGCATACGTGCGCCACAGCTCCGCTACCTCAGCCTCTGAGAGGTCGAGCTTTGCGCCGAGCTGCGCGACCTGCATGCACGCCTCCGTCTGCGCGTCGTTGTCCTCCATGGGTGTGTGGTTTTGTTTCCCGCGCTTTGCCAATCAATTGCATTTTGAGATTCCGAGATTCGGAGATTTGAGTTTCAGTAGGGTCGCATCGAGATTGCAACGAGATTTTTTTGCACACGTACTGAATCTCAAAAAATCTACGTACTGAATCTCAAAAAATCTCAAATGGCTGTCCATACTGAAACTCAAAAATCTCAATTACGCCTCAATATTTTTGCAGCTGTCACATGCGCAGTACGGCCCGCTCGGGTACTGCCCGTCCGGACAGAGGTAGCCCCCGTCTGCAGGTTCGCATATGACGCACGTGTCCGCGGCGGTGCTCTCGCGCGCGCGCGTGCTCAGCCACGGCGGCGTGCAGGTGATGGCGCATGATTCCGGCTGCCACTCGAAGGCGTGCTGCTCCAGTGGCATCTCTGTCACGTTGCCGAACTGCACGCTGCGCGGCCACGCGCACTGCTCGCAGGTCAGGCCAGTCTCCGCGAACTCAGCCTCCGAGAGCCGGCGCCAGCCCTCTACGCACTCGATCTCGCAGCGCCCCGTGAACCCGGGGTCGCTGCCGATGACGCGCGCACCTGGCTCCGGTGCGCACGGCGCCCAGCGCGCGTTGCTCGTCGCATTGCATTCGAAGAGCGCGAAGAATTGTAGCTCGAGGCCTGCGTGCAGGGCAAGCTCTGTGCGGTCCCAGCAGCGCCGGCAGCGGCCTGCGGGAAACTCGGTCGTATCGTTGTAGAAGTTCTCTCTGCACTGGGTCGCGCACTCGCTGCTTGTCGACGCGACGTACTCCTCGTTTGCCGCGTACGAGCCCTTGGTCAGCCGCTGGTCTGGGCACGCCGCGCAGCCAGCGTCCGCGAGCTCGCTACACGCCTGCCAGCGCTGGCCGGCCGGACACGGTTCCTGCTGTGCGCTGCAGTTGACGCAGCCCCAGTCCGTGCGGTAAAACTCCTGGCGGCACTCCCACGCGCAGATGCTCTCGTTGCTTGGCATCCAGTCCGCGCGTTCGAGCAAAACTTGCACCGCGCCCTCTGTGCAATCGACGCACTCTGAGCTCTGCTCAAGCGCTGGGCAGCCGGCGCGACGCTTGCCGAGTTCGCAAGTCAGGTTTTCTGAGGCCTCAAGGTCGTGGCAGTTCTCGCACTGGCCCTCCGCGTCGCGGAACTGCCCAGACGGACACGACGACCGCGCCGTGTACGGCCGCAACCACACGACAAGAGAGTCGTTGGCGCCCAGCGAGCATTGAGGCTCCGGGCGCACCGCCACACCGACGTTCAAACCCAGCGGCACCTCGAGCTGGCACTCGGAATATGGGACGCGTACGTGCGCCCCGCTCGTCTCGAGGCGACAGCCGACGCGCCCAATGCCGTGCTCCTGCACTGAGCCCGGACATTGCGTGTCGCTCGTGTCTGCATACAGTCGCGCCACGAACGCACACTCGCTCTCCGTCTCGAGTGACAGCGTGACGTGCACACGCGACCAGTGGTCTTCGTCGATGAGCGAGTCCAGGCCGATCCCGCGCAAGTCTGCGGCCGTTGGCACGCGCACTGGCGCGCAGAGAACGTCTGCGCCGCGCAGCGGCGGGAACGCGCTCAGCACCGGCGCGAGCTGCACGTCGTCAACGCCCACGCTCACGAGCTTCTGGAACAGCGCGTCGCGCTCGAAGGTCACCTCCACGCGCATGTTTTCGACGGGGTTCAGCGTCAGCACGCGCCGCTCGCGGCGCCACGCGCTGCCGACGGGCGCCGGGGGAGGCGGCTGCTGCAACTCCGCACTGCGCCGCAGGCGCCGGAGCAGCTCGCTGTCGGACGGCTCGCTCGCGAACGCCACGCTGTTCACCCACGCCGCGTCTGCGCCGAGGAACACGCATGCCGTCGGCGTCTGCGGCTTGCTGGCGAGCGCGCCGTCCTCGAGGTAGTACAGCGTCGCCTTTGTCAGCTCTGCGTGCAGCACAAGCAGCACTTCATCGGTGTCGGGGCAGCGCTCCTGCCACGGCGGTGGTGTCGTGTCGGAGCAGTTTACAACCAGCGGCGCGCCGCACGGCACCTCGAAGTGCAGCAGGAGCCAGGGCTGCTGAGGATCGTGGTCAGCATTCATGCGCAGGCGCAGACCCGAGGCGATGCTGTCCGTTAGCGTGTCTGCAAACTCACACTGCCCCTGGCGCATCTCGTAGCGCCCGTAAGAGTGCGGCAGCGTGATCCTCTTGTTGAGCCCGGAGTCCTCGTAGCTCGCCAGGAAGCCTGCGCGGCGTTGCGCAAACGGCGCCACGGCGTGCTGTGAGACGAGCAGTTGTGTGGACTCATTACCCGCTGATATGTTGCCGGTGCGCTCGAAGACGGGCAGCCCGGGGCTGTCTGCAGCCGCCACGTGGTAGCTGGCGCGGTGGAGGGTCAGCCGCAGGACGGGCTGTGGCGCCGCAAACGGATCCACGACCACCAGCGCCTCCAGTGCCGCGCGCGAGGGAGGCACGACAACGACTGCGTATGCAGTGTCTATGCTGGCGTTGCTGTTAATCTGTACAAATCCGTCGAGGTATGTCAGCACCTCGCTCGTCCATGCGCTGCTCCCACTGGCGCTGAAGGTGTAGAACAGCGGGTCGACTTTGATGAAATGCTGGTCGCGCAGCTCGGACTGTAGCTGTGCGTCGAGCTGGACAAAGTTCTCGGCCGTCGCGACGGCGAACACAAACCCGTGCACGCCTACCACCCAGTGCTCGTACTCCGCGTCGGCCCGCAAGAACGCAATCGAGATGAAGGCCGGGTCCGAGTCCGCAGGCACCGGCAGCTTCGTCGTGTCGCAGGGCACGTCAATGGCGCTCGCGCCCGTCCTGCCGGCGCACGCGTACAACATCAGATGCGAGCCACCGTCCTGCTCCTCGACCACCTGCTCGAGGCGTACGGCTGCCGCCAAGTACGCGCTACACACGCCGACGCCGCACGTCGCCACGCGGCTGTACCACAGCCACGGGTCGCTGGGCTTCTTGTCCACAATTTCGTACGAGACCCCGAGAGCGGCTGG
>Ga0078894_10000688_pt1 | contig 24143 bp, 27 predicted proteins | sample LauGreSu1BDMLBSD_2_FD_67506 | JGI IMG/M metagenome (GOLD analysis project Ga0078894, IMG submission 67506) | Freshwater lake microbial communities from Lake Michigan, USA - Su13.BD.MLB.SD (version 4) (version 4) | ecosystem: Environmental > Aquatic > Freshwater > Lake | place: Lake Michigan... | reverse complement strand
ACTCATTTGGGAAATCCAGAAAATGGACATTTATAAATGTCCAATTTTTGTTTTCGCAAAATACTTTTGGAAAAAATTTATTAGGTTTTTTGCCCGGCTTGGAAGAAAACCATTAAATTTTTGGTTTGAATAAGGAAGAATAATCTTCGAAGCAGTACCTTTTTTTAGGTTCCACACCTAAAAATAAAATTGAAGTATATTTGTATTAAAATTGCACCAATCAAAATACAAATAGTAAAAATGATGTTCAAATTACTGTGTTTCTTAATATTTACGAGAGAATCCCCAAAAAAATACGATATTTATAATCCCCAATCAATCGATAAGAGCAATCAAATCGTAAATTATGTTCATAATTATTATTACAATGATTATTTTTCAAAAATGAAAAAAGGCGATAACGATAAAATAGTAACGGTGAGTGCAATTGTCTATAATTCGGACTTGTACAAGAAGGAAAATACTACATTGAATACATCCATTTATTTCAAGGGTATTTTAGGTAAAGATATTGAATTGGTAGTTACAAAAATGGTTACGACTTATCAAGAAGGTTTAAGTTGGGATAAAACAAATATGAGAAAATATGAGATTGTTGAATATTTTAATGGAAAATCTATACCAAACGAATCAGAATTATTTAAAAATCACTATGATAAATGCATGATTGTTGATTATTAAGAACATTTTTCACAACGATTCATGCAAAAATAACGATGAATTCCAACATTCTCGGAAATAATGTGCAACAAGACTCCCATTACAAAAAAGAACCAAACATTAAACGGCAAAAAGATGGATAATATAGAACCCAAAGATATAAACATGAACCCTTCGATAATACTTTCAATTGTCAGTCTTTTGAAATCTGTGGTAGTTCTCATTTCTCCATTTTTTTTGTTTTTATTGCAACTTGTATTACAAAAGTAATCGTGGATTCCTAAAAAGTATGCAAAAAAGTGTTTAATAAATCCATTTATGAATAATATTAAGTAAAAGTTATAAATAATTCCGATGCGAGAAGTTAACAAATAAATCAAAGAACAATAGATTCCGACAAAGAAAGATTCAAATAAATAATTCATCTTATATTTTGAATATAAAATAAATAATATTTTTTGTTTATAAATATAATATATATGTATCGAAATTATATTAGAAATCACCCATTAGTTGTTTCAATCATTTTATTTTTAGTCATTTTTGGAACGATTCATGTCGGACAACCCGGGTTTTTATATAATTCAGATGGAAGTATTAGACAATTTGGTATCGGATATAGAAATAAAACAATATTACCAATATGGCTACTATCAATCATTTTAGGAATATTATGTTATCTATTTGTGCTGTTTTATTTAGCACAACCGAGAATGGTTTTTTAGGCGGTCAAGTCAAATACCCTGAATAAATTATTTATGAATTTATAAAAATCATAAATAATCATGTTGAATTCACACCAATTATGCAGCATTGGATATGATATATTCTTTAGATTTTTCTGCAGTGATTTTGGCCTGGGATGCTTCCTGGGTTTTTAAGAAATCATTTTGACCTGCTGAAATTGATTCTAAATCTTTAGAACAGCCATTAACCGAAATATTATATTGTACGACACTTGTGATTAAAATGGCAATATTCACATACCACAAAGCTTCACCTATGTTATCCCTCAATACAACAACATCTAATAATTTTTGTTTTAATAATTTAGTATCGTCATTATCAACTTGATATTTTTCCTTCATTAGTGGGGAAAGTGTACTCATGTAATTTTTGAAATTATAAGGAACAATTTGATTAATCAAAATAGACATGTCTCCAAAGAGTTTTATAATAGTATCTGCTGCATTTTGATATTTTTTCTTCTTGTTAGATTTCAGACCTTCACCATCATAATCAGATGTTATATTAGTTAAAGATGGTCGTTCGATAGGTGTTGCGATAACCGGTGAGTCGACAGGTGTAGCGACAGGTGTAATTCTTGATGGTTGTTTTTCATCAATGTTATCATTATTCATATTTGAAGAAGTATTATACAAGTCCGCACCTCCGCGTTGTTTGTTTTTACCGGATCCGCCAGATATTTTTTTTGTAGAGGAAGAAGAAGATGTTGATGAATTTAATTTAGGGTCATTATTAATTGCATCTTCAACTTCAGGATTTACCAACATTTCGGTTAATATTTTATTGGCTGTGTTGGAAACCCAAAAATAACCAATTACATTGGAAAATGCGGATTTAAACCCGGGAAAAATAATAAGAACGAATATGAGGACTCCAAAAATGAGAATCCATGGTATAAAGGTTATTAAAAACGCGGCACCAATATTACTTGTTACACTACCTCCGCAAGTCTTTATAATATATATGGAATTTACAAATAATTGAGAGATAATAATTAAAATGAAATAAACTGCAAGAGCACTATAATTTGATTTAGTATATTTAGTATATTCATCACCATTATCCAATGCAGATATGTTCAATTTAGGTTTCAATGCTGCGTAGTAAATAATGGTAATAATTATAAAAATAAATATTGAAAGATATGAAGTATCCATTTGTATATTATGTATATTGTGTATAATTTATTTTGAAATAATAAAAGTAATTATATATGAATTTTAATGATTTTACTAAACCCAAATTAATAGAACCAGGTGTTAAATATTTTTTAAATCAAACATTAAAGCAATGTAATGAATTTAAAAACAAATATAATAATTTACTATTTAATATTTCTTTAGCAATCGGTTTTTTTCTAATTTTAGCGACAATATTATTATTCAAGTATAAGGGAAAACCTACACCGTCAGAAAAAGAAAGAAAAAACCGGGAAAAACAGCAGTATATTTTATCTAAAATAAAAAATTATCAAGACAATAAATTACGTTCTCAACAAGCCTTAATAACAGGATTACCACAATGGGATGATGAAACAACATTAATGCACAAAAAATTATAAGATATTTGTATAAATAGGTGTAAATAAAATATCACCAAATAATAGATAGAATGAATAAAGAAAATGCCGAAAATGCAGAAAATGCTGAAAATGAAATAAAGAATAAGGTAAATGAAGCGGTTAAATTATTCTATAATTTAAAAAACGTTTATGAAGAAAAATATTATGAAGAAAAAAAAACAATAATGGCTAATCTTAAGTTATCTTTGAAGGAAAAGAGATTCGAGTTTAAGAAACTAAGACCTAAATGTATCAATTGTCAAAGACCGGTTACAACTATATTTGAAACAAAGGTAAATAACGATTTAGACCGTGTACTAAAAGCGATGTGTGGTGATAGAGAAAACCCGTGTAATTTAGATATTGAAATTAATTTAGGAATTACGCATGATATTCGTGATTTAATAAACGAAGATGAAATAGAAACAATTAAACTTAAAAACCAAATTATATTAGATAAAAATGATTATTTATTTGGATATATTACCTCGGAAGAAGCAGTAAATAAGTTTGAAGAGGTTAAAGAAAATATAAAAAGTAATATAGAAAATTCAGAATATTTCCTTACGATACTGAATGAAACAACTGACAATATTGATAAAAAGAAAGATATGAAAAAGATTCAAACCGAATTATACACAAATATAGACAATATCAAAAAGAGTATTGAAGAATATAATAGAACACAAAATAAACAATTATTAAAGGATGTTGCGTCGATATATGCTGATGACATGGTACCTCGATTAAAAAAGTTAATGGAATACAAGTATATGGAAGCATATGTAGATGTCATTGGTCAGATGCGTTATCTGATAGAAAATAAAATTTCATTAGAAAGTTTGGAATTTAGTTTAGGAGATAATACGGGTATAAAAAAGATGAAATATAGTTTTAATTTTCAGAAAAATAAGAGTAATTTTAAGTCCGATAAAAATGATAAAAAGAGCAGAGCGAATAAATCAGTAAGACAAACCAAAGATTATTATGCAGAATTAGAAATTCAGAAAAACGCGAGTCCTGCAGAAATTAAAAGTGCGTATCGTAAATTGGCATTAAAGTGGCATCCGGATCGTGTAGATGAACAATATAAAAATCAGGCGACTGAAAAATTTCAAAAAATAGGAGAAGCTTATGAGGTTTTATCTAATCCTGAATCCAAACAAAGGTATGATGATTATGGAATGCGGGGTGGCAGCATTCATGAAAATAAAGTAAGGCATGGTGACGATGATGAATTCAAATTTTCTCCAAGTGATCCGATAGAGATTTTTAGAAAAGTCTTTGGTAATGAAAAACCAAAATAAAAATTCCTTTATAAAAAAAAATATACTTATAATATAATGTTTACTATTACGAAATATGTTTCCATCCCAATATTCTTGTGTAGTTTAGCATTTGGCTTATTTTATATTTATATAATGGGGCCAGATATGAAAGAAGTCCACATGTATCCTACACCTGAGAATGTAGGAAAAGTTCAATACCGTGACAAAGCAGACAATTGCTTTTATTATGAAGCAACAGAGGTAGACTGTCCAAGTGATAAAACAAAAATTAAGACAATTCCTTTGCAAAAATAAAATCATACTAATATATATGTTAAGATTATCAAGATTTTTGCATGGCGAGACTGGTAGGGTATTAATGTCCATTATTTTAGGGCTTGGTTTAGCAAGTTTATTCAAGACAGTATGTAAGGGGAAGAATTGTTTAGTTTACAAGGCACCGCCTCTGGATGATATAGACAATAAAATATATAAATTTGATGACAAATGTTATAGTTATAAAAGTGTTACAACAAAATGTAATAATCAAGAAATGTTTGTAGATATGGAATAATTGCGTATCATTATAATAATGAAATTATATTATAATAATATGTCGGATACAACAAGTATAATGGATTTACCTACAGATGCAACCGGCGGCGGTAGTATAGGAGGAAATGTTTCATTTATAATAAACGAAAAAGCTCAATCACAATCACAAGAAGGTGCATCACTCCCTCCTGGTGTAAGTTTGGACCAGACAACTATAAATCAAATTGTAAGCGGGTTGCAGCAGGCAAGTTCAAGTGGAATTACTCAATTGCAGTCGAGAGATATTCCAAGAAATACCGAGGGGTTAACACAAGACCCATCAATCACACCAAATTATATACCACCTACACCAAAAGAGTCACAAGATTATATTAGAGATTATGATGAAACAGAAGATATCATTTCCGATTATAATAAACGTGCAGAACAATTAAGTAATTTAGATAAAGTATATGATGAGATACAGACACCATTATTATTATCCATCATGTATTTTTTGTTTCAACTTCCAATAATAAGGAGTTTATTGTATAAATATTTTCCATTTTTGTTTTTCAAAGACGGGAATATAAATATATACGGATATTTATTTACGAGTATAATGTTTGGTATTTTATATTATTTTTTATCAAAAATGACGAATTTTTTTGGTAAATTTTAGTATTAGTTGTAGAAAAGAGTGTAATGTGCCATGCTACTACAAGAGAGATTCCGCTTTGCGTATTATTTGTAATAAAAAAATTAGATTTATAAATAATACAATAGTAAAAAGTATGATAAAAGAATATATTTCAAAATTAATAGATAATATTCCACTTGTAAAAAATAAAAAACGAGAGAAGATGGATTTAATAATGGATGGCGGTATGTTTAATGGTAGTTATTTGATCGGATGTTTGTATTTCTTGCGTGAATTAGAAAATCGTAAATATATAAAAATTTGTAATATTTCCGGATGTAGTATAAGTAGTATAACTGGATTATTGTATTTGTTGAATATGTTGACTTTAGCAAGTGAAGTATATAATGAAGCATACGAAATAATGAAGAAAGAAAAAGATATTATAAATATAGATTTTATTCTTGATAAAATACGAGAGAAAAGTCCTGATAATATTTGTGAAATAGTAAATAAAAAATTATATATAAGTTACTATGATTTGAAGGTGGATAAGAAGATTGTAAAATGTAAATATACAAATATAGATGATGTATTAGAAACAATAAAAAGGTCGTGTTATGTACCGATTTTGTTGGACAAAAATATATTATATAAAAACAGATACATAGATGGAATCACTCCTCATATATTTAGAATAAATAACTGTAGCAGACGGGTATTGTATTTAGATTTACTGGGTTATGACAAGTTTTATGATGTGATTTCAATAAAAAATGAAAAAACGAATCTACATAGAATACTCAATGGATTATTAGATATTCATTTATTCTATCTAAAACAGAAACAGACCATCATGTGTAGTTATGTAAATAATTGGTCATTTATAAATAATGCATATTATCATTTTGTAAGGGCAATAGCAGAAAAAATAATATATTATACAATTTATTTTTATTATTTTATAAAAAATAAAATGATGACGAGAGAAATGTTGGAATACTTTGACAACTCTTATATATTCAAAATATTAATAAATTTCAAACTATATTTACGGAATTATTTTATAAAAACGTATTGTTTTTGAATATATCTCGGGGATGATTGTCTCCGATAGGTGACGCCCGGGTGCGGCGTTTATTGTCGCCGATAGGTGACACATGGCAACGGAATTACAAGAAAAAGTCGTCGTTTTTCTTTCTTTTTTTTGTTTTATTCTTATATTTTTTATAATTTTTACCGAAAATCTTTTTAATGTATTGATGATCTTCAATATTCCGCCGAGACTTGTAATTTTTTGTTTTGGATGTTTTATTCCGAGGATTTTGCTTTTTCGTAGCAATTTGTTTTTTTGCAGGATTCTTAGAATCCGCGGGTCTATAGGATAAAAACCATTCTTCGAATTCTTTACTGTTTCGATTCACTTTTAATTCTCTGAATTTTTCAGCTTTTTCTGAACGAACTTCTGCTACCGTTTTTTGATGACCATAACAAGTGACACTAAATCTTTTTAATAAACCTTTTTGTTCTAACCGGTTTTTTTCTTGGACTTCAAATAAATAATTCGCCATGCATAATATCCGGTCAGTGTCGTAATATTTTTTTCCTGAATATAAAAAGGCCAAATAATAACTCAACATTGTATCGATCGTAGCTATTTTAATTTGTTGACCCTTGACACTAATGATGTTATAACTATGGCACGCAATAGGCTCATAAACAAATGCAATCGTGTCTTTTCCAATTAATATTTGATAATTTGTCGGAATGACATCTCCGATTTCTGGGTTTTTAATGATTCGTGCATTATTAATATTAATATCCTTTAAACGTTCCACTACAATTTCAGCAGTAACATATGCGTCTTCTGAAATAACATCGAAATCCGGAATTTTTTTCACTTGATTATGCAAATCTTTTGGCATGTATTTTGCATACATAGACATTGCGTAACCTCCAAAAAAAACAACAGATTGATTTACCAATGTATTTTTTACATTATCATATATTTCTGATTCAAATTTATCTTCCATCATTTCTCTTTGAAAATCCTGGTCTTGACATTTTTCGCTTTTTAATGGATAATGTTTATTCAACAATGTCAAACGTTTGAGTATTTTTTCCCAACGAGAAATATCTCCAACTGGGCGACTCAATTCCAAGTACATGGACATTCTTAAATAATTCGGAGGAGCATACAAAATTCCTGCAACTCGAATACTTTCCTTTTTTATACTTTTATATAAATCCCTATGTAAAAATGTAATGTCGGCAATAGGAATAAAATTTACAAAGACCTTATAGGTTCCATGATGCATGCCAGATTTTGCTTCCACTTCTTTAAATCCACTTTTAAAATATAAATCGGTCAATTCTTTTGCGTCGTTTAATGCGTTTGGACTGAAAAAATCGTAATCGGGGATTTCAATATCTTTGTCATAAAATTGGTCTTGTTTTGGGAGAATATTATTGATGGCTGTTCCACCATAGCAAACGAGAGATTTTTTCTTGATAAAATTTTCGACGATGACTAATATTTTATTGATATCCGGCGAATTAATCGCTGTTTTACGAACAATATGTTCTGCTTTATCAACCGCAGAACGTAAAATCACTAATTCACATTCTTCAAATGTCATATTCTTATTGCATAATTTATTCATAGTTAGGATATATTATCTAAAATATGTTGAGATAATATATTTTTATATTTCTTATATTTCTTATATTTCTTTATACACGGTGAATTTAAACATTGTAACTATAAAAATCGCTTGAAACAGTTCGAGTTTCGTAACTAACTGCTGGATTTTGTGGATTTGGTGGAGCGATTACTGTAGGAACATATCTTAGTCTTGAAGGTTTTAATACAAACGCATAACCATTATCGTTAAAAAATTTGGTACTTTCTTTCAAGTTAATGTCTTGTTTTTGATATCTCATGGAAATCATTTGACATCCGGATTCACGCGCAATTACGGCACTTGGATTCGCCGGATTTGAACCTTTGTCTGGCATAGAAATCGTCATACCGGTTTTATTAAAATTTTGTAATTCTGCTAAATCAGGAGTATTTTTTATTTCATAAGCCGTTAATGCCCGCATATATACAGAATTACTTAGCATATTTATATATTCGTAAAAGTCCCTATTATCCATGAATGAGCTGTTGTTTTTTTCTGCAATAATAAGTATTTTCTTTGATAAATCTATTAATTTAAGATTCCCTATATTTGTTTTTCCGTTTTCATAACTGGATGATGGTCCTAAAAAATAATTGTCATATTTTTTTAGTATATTTGCAAAATTTTGAAACATTTTTGAATTATTGCTTTTTATTCTTAAATGAAGAACAACCGGGTCATTTGTATTTGGTGCACCCGTAGGAGAAAAAGCATAATTAATAATTGTTTTTAATACATCATCAAAATTAATATTGTTATAAGTTCCCTTAATATTGAAATTGGTAGAGCTTGATGTTGAAACAACTGGTTGGTCATTCACAGAATATATTTCAAAATCTAAACCACGGCACCCGTCTTTTAGAACACTTCTTAAAATAGAGGTGTTTACGTAACCATTGTCATAAGATCCTCCAGCGCAACAGTTATAGGCTGTTTTAATATAATAATCTTTCAAGGTGTAACCACAAGAAGGGTCACTGGGATTAATTGATTTCAGACTTCCGTTGATTTTTCCATATAAAGAATCCATTTTTGAAATTTCAGTAGACATTAAATTTTTTTTATAGTAATAATAAATTAATGCAATAATAATAATTGTCAGTGTCAATATAATCAATATAGTAATTCCAATTTCCACTTTCATTTCAGAAACATATTTTAATGCATTTGAGAATGCGTTTCGTACTTTTGTCGCTGTATTTGGTTGAGAAGAAGATTCCATCTTATTATATCTATTATATAATAATATTAAAAGTATTTTCAAAAATATGTTAAATATAAATTAAGTTAAATATAAATTTATTTGTATAATATAACTAAATGAGTGGAGGATTAATACAACTTGTTTCGGCAAGTGCCCAAGATATAATATTAACAGGCAACCCGAGTAAAACATTTTTTAAATCTACATATCATAAATATACTAATTTTTCATTACAAAAATTCAGATTAGATTTTGAAGGTGCCAGAACGTTGAGATTATCGGAAGAATCTAATTTTACGTTTAAAGTAAAACGTTATGGCGATCTTTTAATGGATTGTTATTTAAGTGTAGATTTACCAAACATTTGGAGTCCTGTTTTACCGCCTTTAACTGATCCAACCACGACCGCCACAAATACCGGGGCATGGATACCCTATGAATTTAGATGGATTGAAAATATTGGAGCCCAAATGATTTCAAAAATAACAATTACTTGTGGTAACCAAACCTTACAAGAATTCTCCGGTGCATATTTATTAGCCATGGTTCAGCGTGATTTTTCTGCAGAAAAAAAAGCGTTGTTTGACAAAATGACGGGAAATGTTCCAGAATTAAATGACCCTGCGAATTCAGGAACACGTGTAAATGCGTATCCGAATGCATATTATACGACGAATCCGGCTGGAGCGGAACCATCGATTCGTGGGAGAACCTTATATATACCGTTGAATTCGTGGTTTTCTATGAAAACTCAGATGGCGTTTCCGTTGGTTTCCCTTCAGTACAATGAGCTTCAAATCAATATTACTATGCGACCAATCCAGGAGTTATTTCAAATACGTGATGTTATGGATAAAGATAATAATTATCCTTATATTGCACCAAATTTTAATCAATATTATATGCAGTTTTATCGTTTTTTACAGACGCCTCCAGATGTATCTTTAGGCGTAAATTCTTATACGGATACCAGAACATTATGGAATTCGGATGTTCATTTGGTATGTACTTATTGTTTTTTGTCCAATGCTGAATCACGCATCTTTGCGACAAATGAACAAAAATATTTATTTAAACAGGTAAGAGAAAATATATTTTATAATGTCACTGGTTCAAACAAAGTACAGCTGGATTCGATTGGAATGATTTCGAATTATACATTTTTTATGCAAAGAAGTGATGCGAATTTGCGTAATGAGTGGAGTAATTATACGAATTGGCCTTATCGTTATTTACCATATGATTTAGTTCAGGCCAATACAAGTGGAACGTATGATATAACCAGAACGAATCCAGATGGGACGACTACGACTGTTTATATAGGTCCAGGTGTAAATGCAAATGGTAAATTGACTGGTTGGATGCTTACAGGCGATTATAATTTAGAAAACGAGAAAAATATTTTGATTTCTATGGCACTATTATTAGATGGTTCTTACAGAGAAAATTCGCAACCGGTTGGAGTCTATAATTATATTGAAAAGTATACCAGAACAGCGGGTAATGCTCCGGATGGCCTATATGTGTATAATTTTTGTTTAAACACGTCGCCATTTGATTTGCAGCCGTCGGGTGCCATTAATATGAGTCGATTCACCACAATAGAATTTGAGATGAATACGATTGTACCGTCATTAGACCCGTATGCACAATCGTTAACGATTTGTGACCCCGAAACGGGTGCGATTATAGGTATAAATAAGCCAACATGGAGAATTTATGATTACAATTTTAATTTAATCGTATTTGAGGAAAGGATAAATATGGTTACTTTTGTTGGAGGAAACTGCGGATTAATGTATGCAACATAATTGTGATTATATAAATAATTTCACGATATTATTTATATAAATTTTCTGGTGGCGTATTAGAAGGATGCACACCTATATTTTCCAGTTCCTTTACCCTTTTTATTCATTTTTTCCTTACAAGAACCGGCACAACATTCACTATCAGTTGTACAACTACTACCTAATTGTGTACAGTAACCTTCATTTACTTTACCATTTCTAATTAGTAAAAAGTATGCAACCAGTAAAAGAATAAGTATTCCGAAAAAATACACTGACCAACCTTTTGGAAGAATTTTTGCCATTTGTATATTTAGCAGAGAAAATATTATTTTTCATTTATTACACCTTTTTACATTTCAAACGCCGATTTTTAATTTAACTTTCTGTAAAATTGTTGAATTATATCGTTTCTTTCATCAATAGTTAATAATCCTAAAAATATATTTATTTTTGTTTTTGCCGATTTTTTGTATAAATGAATCATGTATTTGTCTATATTATCATTTGTTTGTAAAGAAATATTTCTCCTGAAAATATTGTAAAAATTATCAACATATCCATACATAGTAGCCTTATCATTATTAGCATACGCAATAATATCATTTATTAACCAGTGTTTATCTTCTTCTGGATCTTGGCTTTGTGCTTCAATAATCCAATATTTATAATATAATTCCAATAGTAAACTTCGCGTTTCTTTATAATTTATAATATCATTCAATAACTTTTTATCTTGTAAATTATATGTATATGGAATAATGTATAAAATAATGTCTATTGGTAATCTCTGTATGAAATCCTCCATAACATATATATACTATTTACATAGTTTTTATATCAATTCGGCAATTGAAATTTTTAAAGGTGTAAAAGGTTTCAAAGATATACCATTACGCCGATTATAAAGAAACGCACTATTGTATAATGATTATAAAAATAATATAAAAACATTTTATATTTTATATTACTTGTAAAGAATAATGGAAACAGAATTATTAGATGAGAGTGATACATCAGAAATTTCAATAGATTCCGAATTTCAAAAAAATCCAGATACTCATTTATACACATGTACGAAATGCATGTATCATACATTTTTGAAGAATAGTTTAAATAAACATTTAAAAACCGAAAAACATAAATTAATGGTAAAACCGTTGGAATGTGAGTTATGTTATGAAAAATTTAATACAACATCTTCATATAATAAACATTATAAAGTGTGTTTTGAAAACAGTATAGAAGTGAAAAAATCAGAAACATTGACAGATGAATGTGAAACATATCACAACGGTGATGCTGATTGTGAAGATAATTCTGACAATGAAACAATTGTAGAAGACGATGTTGTTGACGATTTATCCCATGAATTAACCAAGCCGAACATATACGATTTAAAAGAGATTCGTCATATTTTGGAAGAGCTAAATGCATATATGACAAAAGTCGATGATATAAATATAAAATATTTTTTATTTGGTTATTTTTCAAACATGGTGCTTTTTTTTATGTATTATTGTGTGGTCTCATATTTCGGCATTTGAACTATATGGTCCGTTATCTAAAAACATTCCAGTTAAGGTAGGTCTTTCTGGATACTTTGGCATATTTACCAGATTTCCGGAAGGATAATATTTTTGCATATGAAGACTTTGTCCTAAATTAAAATCGTAACTCCAGGTGTCATAACCAGTATTATATTGAGGTGTCTGTGCATTTTTGTCAATATAATTTGCTTGATTACTCATATCGGTGGTTAAGGTGGAATAAGTTGGTGTAACGCCCATTGTTAATTTACCGGCACCGTCATATGCAGGGGTCATTGTTTCCGGATTATTTTGGGTAGATTCTAATGTTTCGTCGGATTCTTCTGTAGTGGAAATGATTCCTTTTTTAGGGTCATTGATATTACGATTGATGGTCATTTTCTGTTTAGGCTTTGGTGGCATTGTTTTTGGTTTACAACCATAACAGTCTATATCTGAAACACAATCTTCGCCAGTAATGTAACAACGTCCGGGTGGACCACATATATTTTGGCAACTATAATTTGTGTTGATAGGTAAATCGACCGTGTGGGTATTTCCGTCGCCTTCAATGATAATGGGTTTCGTTACGAAACCTTCGATATCAATATAATTATTATTAAATAGATAGTCGGTCCAGTTAAACATGATAAAAATCAAAATAAATACAGAAAATACAAATATAAATATGTTTAATTTATTTTTCATTTATGATAAATAGAGAAAAAAATTAAAATATGTGTAATTTATAATATGCCTAAGAAAACAAAAACAACTAAAAAAACAGATAATAATGAAATTGAAAAAAAAAAGAAAGAAAATAGTAAATCCTCAGACGGAAAGATGGATATGAATTCGTTAACCGAATATTTTAAATATATTGTAAAAAACGTAATTACGATTAGTGTAGTCTTAGTTTTAGGAACTGCACTTGTTTATAGTGGAAAAGTGTCTCAAGCAAATATATTACCGACCAACACCGAATTTTTTCCTTATACGGATGAAATGCCAAAATATGAAACATCTGAACATAATCCTGTTATAGGGGACGCGATTGGACCGGTATCAATAGATATAGTAAAAAACAAAGATGGTAGTGAGCTTTCTACGAAAATAGCATTTCCTACAGAGGAAAATAAAAAAATAGAAAAGAATGGAGTCTTTGGATTTTTGAAAAATATAAAAGAATTTAAGAATAGTAATGTTTTTTATTTATATTTTGCTACATTGATACAACAAACTTTAGCGAATAATTTACATTTTATTACTGTTTTTTCCAATTTTTTTAATGAAAATTTTAGTGAAACTGTAAATACTTTTATATTGCCATTCTTTTTTATATTTTTTTTCATATTTACAATAGCATTTAATTACGGTTATTTATTATGGGCATCACTTTTTAAAAACCTTGGACTTTTCTTGTGTAGAAAGGAAATAATAACCGTCAATGTAACTGAAAATAATAAAACAACTCAGGAAGAAAAAACCCAATGGTATCGTTTTGACATGTTCAAGTCTCCTAATTTTTTCAAATCATTTTTCATAACAGGAATCGGGTTTTTCCTAATACTTTCATTTGGTTTAGGAATTGTATTTCCAATCTTATCCTTTATTATAGCGATTTATTCATTTTTATTTCCGTTATTTTTAAAAGCGAATGTAACCACTACAGATGGTATGAAACCAATTAAACCATATACATTTACTTCGGCCCTACAAAATACTGTAAAATACAAAATCTTGATTATAATGATTTTGATAACTTATTTTATCATATTTGGTGCAAAAGAATATTTTGGAACATACGTAATGGGACTCACTATATTAGCTACGGCATTTTTGTATTTTTTTACGACGGTATATAGGGCTTATATTCCAGGGAATAAAGACAATGCTACGCCCGTAGATTTGAAAACAAAAGAACATTCATACAAACAATTTTTAAAAAAACCTCTTTCAAGTATAAAAGCAGCAGTCACCTCTGGTTCCGCCTCAGGAATTAAAATGTTTGGTAAAAAAAGTATTTAAAGAAAACCCGTCCATTATAAATGGGGATGAAATTGGGAATAAAATGTGCTCCCGTGGCTTAGTGGTTATAGCGTGCGCTTAGTAAGCGTAAGGTCGCGAGTTCAATCCTCGTCGGGAGCTTAAATTGTTTTTATTTTAATTTTTATTCCAAATCCCCATGTTTTCTAAAAATAAAAACAAAAAAATAAAAACAAAATGTAAATAATAATATAAATAATTGGTGGTTATTTATATTAATGCAAGATTCAGAATATCCTTTTGTTAGTGTATGTACGCCAACATTTAATCGTCGTCCATTTGTGCCAATGATGATTGAATGTTTTAAAAACCAGGATTATCCAAAGGAGAGAATTGAGTGGATTATTATTGATGACGGAACAGATAAAATAGAAGATTTGGTCTCCAATATTCCACAAGTGAAATACTTTAAATACGATGAAAAAATGACACTTGGTAGAAAAAGAAATCTAATGCATGAAAAGTGCACAGGTGATATTATTGTTTATATGGATGATGACGATTATTACCCCAGTATGAGAATCTCTCACGCAGTAGAAACACTCAGAAATAATCCACACGCTCTTTGTGCGGGTTCAAGTGAAATGTATATTTATTTCAAACACATTAATAAAATGTATAAATTTGGACCTTATGGAGAGAAACATTCCACTGCTGCGACGTTTGCATTTCACAAAGATTTATTAAAAATAACGAAATATGATAATGATTCTTGTGTGGCCGAAGAAAAACAGTTTCTCAAAAACTATACTATACCGTTTGTTCAACTTGATCCGTTTAAAAGCATACTGGTTTTCTCTCACAATCATAATTCGTTTGATAAAAAAATATTATTAGAAAGTTCGATTCCTGATAAATTTATGAATCTATCAAATGCAACTGTCGATGATTTTGTCAAAGAGGACTTTATTAAGGAGTTTATTATGGAAAAAGTGGATGAATTACTTGACAATTATGAACCAGGAAATCCAAAATACAAACCGGATGTTTTGAAACAAATGGCGGAAATAAAGGAACGCCGAGAAAAAATAACAGAACAACATATAAAAAGTCAAAAGGAATCCAAGGATAAAATGACTTCTCTCATTCACAACAGCAAAAATGTAGATTTTAGTAAAAAAATAAAAGAACAAACTACCATTATTGTGGATTTGATGAGAGAAAACCAGGAATTAAAAGACAAGGTCGTTTATTTGGAAGATAAAATAAAAATGTTAATTACAAATCGTATTTCTGAAATCAAAAACAAGATCTAATTTTAGTTCTTTGAGAGAAAACCAATTATATGGTGTAATCCCTAATCCCTCGACAGTGAAATATATATGTATGACAAAACAAATATAAACATATATATTATAATAGTATATAATTCTTTACACTAAGAATGCTTTATGAAGAAGATATGTTTCATCCTTTAAATCCAGAATCTTTAATTGATAATTCTGTAATAAAAAAATTTATGGTTTCGAGTAAGAAGGGTTTTCTTACGATAAAAAGAAAAATAAATCATAAAAATGTAAATATAAATATATATTCGTCTGGTGAAACGGGTAGTAATATTCGAAATGCGATCAGTGGTGAATATTATAGTGATAGAATTGGAACAAAACGAGAAGACTTGTACTACAAAATAGGAATTTCTACTGGAGATATTGGAGGTGATTCTGTAACATTATTTTTTGATAGTCCTGAACAGTACGAAAGACATTTTTTTACAACTATTCCGGTGGAAGATAAGGAAAAATGGTATAATAAAAACATGGAATTCAAGATTCAAAATAAGATTTCCACGAAATAGAAAAAAATAAATATATAAATATAAAAAAATAAAAAATAAATATAAAAAATATTACTATAATATAATAATGAGAGCTATTATATTATTATTTATTTTGTTTCCGTGCATAAATGGGTTTCTTATGAAAAATAGTAAAAATACCGGAATCATATTATTTGAAAAACCAGAATCGCCGAATCAAACCAACCCATCCAAATCGGATAATAATAAATATCCGAAAGAACATGTTTTGGAAAATAATAAAACCATTGAATTTACCAAAAAAACCAGGTTTGTGAGTGGGTCAACTGGCCACGATTATCGTTATATTTATAGTGAAAATCATGATGATAATGAAAAGGAAAATCGTGAAACATTTGAAAAACTTGCGAAATTTAATTATCAAATGAAGCTATTGAATTCACTACAGAATAATGACATATCTCAATTTGATAAATTAAAACGTATTGAGGATTACAATTTTTTATTTGAAAAAAATAAATATCTTTCGAACATAAATGCTGGTGATTTGATTGAAACTTGGGAAAATACGGATATTTGAATTATGCATTCAAATATTTTACGAATTTATTTGCGTCTATATGAAATTCGTTTTTTATATTTTCTTTTTTTTGTTTTTCTACCACCCTTTTTAGTCATTCTTTTTTTTTTAGGCAACCTGCTACTGTTTGATGATAGTCCAGATAGACCAGATGAATTATTTTTGTTACTTCCGCTATAATCGCTATCTGTATATTCTACCATTTTCTCCAATCCTGAAGCTAAGGCCGTCGCACTCGCACTATACGGATTTCCAACACCTTCTAAGTTTTTTTCCATAAAGGAATCGTCTGATGATGTAGAATTATTTGATAACGAAGATAAGGATGAATCAGAATTCCAATGACTACTTTTTTTTCTACTCATTTTATTAGAATCAATTGATGACGATGAACTCTTTTTTCTTTTTTTAGTCATAGTCATACTAATCATACGATTATATATTATAGCAATATAATATAAAAACATTTCATAATAAATAACTAAATGAATGAAGAACAAAAAAATCCGATTCTAAAAGAAGAAAGCGAAAACGAATTGCTTAAAAGATTAGAAAAAGAAGGTATGCAAAAGGTATCTGCGTTAAATAACAAAGAAATCGAAGATGCAAATAAAATGATTAAAGAATTAAATAAAATAATGGAAGACGGTACGAATGAATTTAAAGAAAAAACTGGTCGTCATATGACATATGCCGAAATGCGGGCGGCATACGGATAATAAAGAAACCATCTAAAAATAAAATACAATGATTCTAACAGTGTATTTTATTTATTATTTTATATTTCTACACGACGATTGAGATATACATTTTTAAATTATTTCTTGGATTTTCTGGATTTTTTTGATTTCTTGGATTTTTTCATTTTTCTTGATTTCATAGATTTTTTCGATTTTTTGGATTTATTCTGCATATTTATTAGTTTCATTATACGTCGTCTTGTATTCTTTCCGACTTTTCCGCCCGAAGTATTCTTATTATCTATATTGTTTATTTCTTTTATTGCATTTAATAATGCGTTATATTCAGCATTACCATCATTTTTAGGATTTTCTATTAAATATTCAATTCGACTTTCAATACGATTACGAATTTGTGTTTTATTATTTAAATCATTACTTTGATAATCCTTTATCATTTTTGGAATTGCTTTTACCATAATTTGACCTCTACCCAAATTCATAATAATTTCTTTTAATTTATTAAATTCATCCGGTTCGTTTTTTATCAGAGTTTCATTATTTTTTTTATTTTTTAAATATTGAAATCTTTTTATAAACTTGTTAGCTAAGTTACCACGTTCTCCTTCATTTTGTGATTTATCTGTTCGGTCATTTCCATCGTTGATCAGTTCATTTAATTTCTCGTATTTATCAGTTTGTGTCTCTATTATTGGAATGGAACCATCATAAGGTTCTTTAGTTATAGAATTTGTTTCACTACCTGAATTTGTCGTATCTGTTTTCATTTTTTCAATTAATTCTCGAATTTTATCATTTATGTTTTCAACAGTTTTAAGATATTCATCTTTTTTAGGTTCACCTTCAGCCATATATAATAACCATATTTTATTTTTAATCACAACAATTAATTTCTTCTTCTTCATTTATATTTTCATCTATAATTGCAACATCTTCGATACCTTCGGCATTTTCATTAGTAAATTTGTCTAAATACCTATAAATCCGATTAATATCCAATTTAGTAATTTCATAGTTTTCAAATAAAGCTAATATTTCGTTATCATCGTATTTGCTACGAATGTCCATAAAAAATGAAAAAATATCTTTTTTATCCATTCCTAATTGTTGGCATAAATTTTGTATAAACAATAAATTATTGTATTCAGTGGAATACTTTGTCAACACTTTTGTAAAACGAACTTCACCCGGATTATATTTCAGCTCATTATTATTTACTAAATCAATATTTTCATGAAATATTTTATTGTTCTTAAATGTTTTAATGAGAGAACTCATTTCATTAAATTGCCAAATTTGTTTTTGAAATGTAATGCGGTCAATATAATCCGCAAAGCACATATTATCCAACAGTTTCATGTATAACTCGATCGATTTTTTCTTATCAATTTTATCAAGGACATCAATAATATTTTCATGCCACAATAACGCAACAATCGTGCGGTCCGTATCATTCATCAGAACATTATGGTAATTGATCGGATACGAATGATTGATTAATTTTTGCGTAATTTTCTTTGTATCATCATTATACGATTTGGTTTGAAAAATATTTTTTATCAAATCGCTCTTCAAAACACTTTGGTTTTTATTATAAATTTCACAAATCGTATTCAATTTTCTCAAATCATATTGGACAAATTGGAATATTTGTTCTCTCATTGTGTCATCAATTGAAGGCATAATCTTTTTGATAATTTCAATAATTTGTTTTTTATTCGGTATTTTCAGTTCAATAGTGTTGCATACTTTCATTAAATCCTTTATTTTCTTATCAATGTGATAATTACCAATACAAATAATTGGATTATTTGTGTATTCTTCCAATTTTTGTTTTTTCGTTTTTTTTGGTCTAATTAATTTTATCAAACTGTTGATACCGCCTTTGTCTCCATTGTTCATTCCATCGATTTCATCCATGACAATGACAATTTTTTTGATTTTTTTCTTGAACATGCTCATTATATTTTTATCCGACATGTTATTGTTTGTGATGGTTTCAATAATGGCTTTGTTGCGAATATCCCCGGCATTATAACGAATGACGTCGTAATCGAGTTCTTTCAAAATATCCATTACGAATTGTGTTTTACCGGTACCCGGTTCTCCATATACGTAAATCCCTTTTTTAAATAGTAGATTTTGTTTATTCGTTTCAAAGCCGATTAATAAATCCTTCATTTTTTTCATTTCGGTTTCTCTATTTAAATACTTATTAAGGTTTAATTGGTCCATATATTTTTAATAATATTGTTTTTATGTTGATTATACGAGATAATCTTTAATGATATTTGCACAATTCGTAGATTGATTTTCATTGCAAAAATGAATAAGAAATCTGATATAGTTGGTATAAATCGTGTTTTTATAATTATATTTTTTATTTAAACTCCATTTAGGGAATTTTTCTCTCATCACAAATGAAAATACAAAGTAATTATCATTGCGAATGATATCTCTTACATAACTATCATAGCGTTTTATATATTTTGAAATAATATGATGGTTATTGATATAACTTTTTTTGTCCACCCATAAAAATGTTTTTAGAGGTATAAATTCTCTAATGTATCTTTGTAATTCTTCGGGTAATTTTGATAATAAAAATAGTGCACGTTTTTCTTTGTTTATCGGGTCATAGCTTGCACGGTCATAGCTTGCACGGTCATAGCTCGCACGGTCATAGCTTGCACTGTCATAGCTTGCACGGTCATAGCTTGCACTGTCATCGCTTTTACGGTGATTACTCATATATGATAATAATATAATATTATTATGATATTACGCCGTGGCACTAAGGTCACAAGGATTTTTTGATAAATTGGTAATACCGTCCCAGGTTAAACCACAACCTCTTGCCCAATTATATTTTGCACATGTCCCATTAGCACCAGTATAAGGTGGTTCATTAAATTTCATTTTTAAGTGCTGACCTGGTTCAAGCTGACCATTACAAGTACCAAGGTCTTGAACATTAACACATGCAGAACCATTACCTCCTTGATCTAACCAGTAATCGGGACAATCACCAACTACTGGTGGCCAACTGGTATTTGAACTTTTGTTGGAATAAGACAACCAAGTCATTACAAGAACAATAATTAAAAAAATAAACATTAAAAGGATAAGTATTTTTTGGAAAGATCCCATATTTATATATATTTATAAAATAAAAATATAAATAAAAAATTTCTTGTAGTTTATATATAATGAATTTAAGAGATGACAAGATATCGAATGGTAGAATTAATATAAAATGTCCTAAAACAAGCGATTTATTTCAAATGTATGATAAAATTCCAGTAAATCAGTGCACTACTTATAGAGATCCAACCGAAGGTTTATGGGATAATACAGCATTATCTAAAGCTTTCTTTTCAGCAGAAAATATGGGAATTATTCAAAATGGTATTCGTGCAGGTGTATATAACAAATCGAATGGTCAATATGTTATAAGTGATCAAGACGGTGATACATTGAAAATCATCATGCGAAGTATCTTTTTACAAAATGCGGCGAATCAGCCAACAAATATTAAGGGGCAAATTGAACAATTAAATCAAATGGTCTTGAATTATACCATAGGACAAGTATATTCGGAAGCAGTCGGTTATTATAAATATTTAGAAGACGCTTCTACAATGTATACTCCAATTGACCCACCCATTTTTTCGTCTAATAACGACAAGCAGTTAGTATTGAAATCGTGGTTTTAAATCGACAAATATTTTAAAGATTATTATTTAACCACTTTTTTCTTCTCTGTCGATTTCATCTTGTCCGTCGATTTCATCTTGTCTGTCGACGATGATGTCATTTGCATTTTCGTATTCTCACGGAATTTGATGTATTCTTTTTCTAAAACATCCAATTCTTTTAACCACATTTGTGATGGTGAAGTTGATTTGATAAATTCCAATTCAGCCACTTTATCAGAATGTTCTTTATTCAGGCGTTCCACATTTTCTTCAGTAACACTATCCATCGGCAATTTTACTAAATACTTGAATTCATCATCATTATTCATTACAGTATATTTCTTTTCATTCAACATTTTTACCACCTCTTCTTTTTTCTTTTTTCTCATGTCAATCGTTCCCTCAAGTAATTCGGAAATATATCTGGATTTGTTGGATAGTAATAACAATTCATTCGTCAATGCATCAATCATGTAATCCTTGCGTTTTTGATAAAGTTCTAATCGAGTCACAAAATAATCGTCAATAATATGTTGAACCTTTTCATATTTTTTGAGTTTATCATTCGCATCAAACAAATGCATATTTGTAGTGTTGTTGGTGCTAAAGAGTTTAAACATTTTTTCCAATCCATTACAACCATTATCCAATTGTGTCGCTTCTAATTCGGCGACTTTTCCTTTTTGCAAGGTAATTATAAAATCAACCGTCGTATCTTTGCTCATGTCATCATATTCTTTTACCACTGGCACAATTTTCTTACCGGCTTTATCCACCGATTCAGTCAAACTCTCCAAATATTCTTTGAAATCGTCTGTCCAGTAACCCACAGGTAATTCCGTAATGCGAATTTTATCTACTCCGATTTTTTCGTATTTACCTTTGAACAAATATTTGCCTTCTTCAGAGATTTTCGAAATCGTCCCAGTAAATCCTTCGTAATATGGCACGAACTCAACGTCGCTCCCGGGTAACGCGCCATTATCGTCGCCCCCCGGTAACACGAGTTTTCCTCGAATATATTGAATGATTTGACAAGGATTATATGACATGATATCTGTACTAAAACCGGTTCCAATACCTTTGGATCCGTTTACCAATACCATAGGAATAATAGGTGCGTAAAAGATTGGTTCAACCAGTAATCCGTCGTCGTTCAAATACGATAAAATCTTGTCGTCCATCTCTGGGAATATAAAACGCGTAATTTTATTCAACTGGGTGAATATATATCTTTCCGATGCACTATCTTTACCACCCTGTAATCGAGTTCCGAATTGTCCGTTTGGCATCAACAAATTTATGTTGTTGGATCCGACGAAATTCTGCGCCATACCAACAATCGCGGCATTTAGACTCGCCTCACCATGGTGATACCCAGAATGTTCAGAAACATAACCACTGAATTGCGCCACTTTGATTTCAGTGGTGAGATTTTTCTTGAATGCCGAATACAAGATTTTACGTAAACTGATTTTTAAACCGTCCATTAAATTTGGAATACTACGATCACAATCATATTTCGAAAAGTGGATTAATTCCTTGTTGATGAATTCTTCGTATGTCACCATCTTGTCATTCGTATTCAAGAACGATTCACGGTCATATTCGCCTAACCACGTTTTACGATCATCTGCACGTTTCTTGTTGAAAACCATGTCTATTTTATCATCACTGTCTTTACCCTTGTATTCAAAACCAACTGTTTTTTTCTTTTCAAAATATTCACGAAATTCCTTACCTGTACTGGTTCCTAATCCTTTGTAATATTTCACATTCCAACCTTTTCCTTGTGCATTCGCATTTTTCCAGGTTTCATATTCGCCTTCGTTATAAAACACTAATTCCTGTGTTCCTTTGCGTGCCTTTAATATGGGCGTATTCATAAATCCAATAAATCCAGGTATTTGAACTAACGACGCCCATTCACTCTGAAACAAATTAATGACTAATCCTTTGATATGACTTCCATCATGATCTTGATCACACATGATCATGACTTTTCCATAACGCAACGATTTCGCTACATCTTCAGCGTTTTTATACACGCGTCCCGATTCTAAACCGAGAATTTTCTTTATTTCTGCGATTTCCTTGTTTTCCGAGATTTTCTTGGTCTGCTCACCTCGAACATTCAAAATCTTACCTTTCATTGGATATACACCAATGATATTACGATCTTCAGATGATAAACCAGAAACAATACCCGCTTTAGCTGAATCACCTTCACAAAATATAATGCTGCATTGTGCCGACTTTTCAGTTCCGGCCCAATTCGCATCAATCAGTTTGGGAATTCCACGAATACTTTTTGTTTTAGCACCATCCGTTTTCTTGGCGGCCTTGTTTTCCTTTACTTCTGTCAAAGCACAAGCCGCATCCATGACGCCCATTTTTGCGATTTTTTCTATAAACTTGTCCGACACGGTGCATGTAGACCCGAATTTCGCAGATGGCGTATTCATGAAATCCTTGGTCTGACTGTCGAATGCCGGGTTTTCAATATCGCATCTCAAGAATAAAATCAACTGTTCTTTAATACTATTTGCATTCACTACTATTTTTTTCTTCTTTTCAATATAAGCAACTAATTTACGAGTAATTTGACCTAATATATATTCCACATGTTTACCGCCTTTCGCTGTATGAATACCATTGACAAACGAAACTTGAATAAACTCGTGAGTCGGAGACAATGCCACCGCGTATTCCCAACGCTCGCCGGAGTCTTCATATGCTCTC
>Ga0078894_10000687_pt1 | contig 24157 bp, 19 predicted proteins | sample LauGreSu1BDMLBSD_2_FD_67506 | JGI IMG/M metagenome (GOLD analysis project Ga0078894, IMG submission 67506) | Freshwater lake microbial communities from Lake Michigan, USA - Su13.BD.MLB.SD (version 4) (version 4) | ecosystem: Environmental > Aquatic > Freshwater > Lake | place: Lake Michigan... | reverse complement strand
ACGTGTCGATCACCGTCAAGCTGATCGCCCCGATCGCCATGGAAGAAGGTCTGCGTTTTGCCATCCGCGAAGGCGGCCGAACCGTCGGCGCCGGTGTCGTGGCCAAGATCCACGCCTGATCAAGGCCCTGCGGGGCAGAGTCAGTAGGGGTATAGCTCAATTGGCAGAGCGTCGGTCTCCAAAACCGAAGGTTGTAGGTTCGATTCCTACTGCCCCTGCCACCCGGTAACGGGTCGTCATTAGCGTGGCAACAAGCCCGCCGAAAGTCCTCAAGGCTGCGGCGGGCTTCGGTGTCTGAAGCAGTCAGCGAAAAAACACAGGATATTGCCGCAGATCATGGCCTCTACTGAAGTCCAAACCGTTAGCACTCCGGCCGACAAGGCCAAGATCGGTCTGGCCGTCGCCTTGCTGGTTGCGGCGCTGGCTGGCTTTTATCTGCTTGCCAAGCAAGGCCCTATCGTCCAGTGGCTGACGCTGGTGGCGGGCCTGATTGCGGCTGTGGTGGTGTTTGCCTTGTCCGAGCCCGGCAAGCAATTGCTGGCCTTCGGCCGCGATGCGGTGCGTGAAGTCAAGAAGGTTGTTTGGCCGACCCGCAAGGAAGCGGTTCAGATGACGCTCTATGTGTTTGCTTTCGTGGTGGTAATGGCCTTGTTTTTGTGGCTGACCGATAAGACCCTGGCATGGTTGCTTTATGACCTCGTCCTCGGATGGAAAAAATAATGACTGATGTCCAGACTGAGGCCGACAACGCGGCCGCCAACGCTTACCAGCCGGCACCGGGCATGCAGTGGTATGTGGTGCATGCCTATTCCGGCATGGAAAAGGCGGTCGAGCGCAATATCCTCGAGCGTATCAACCGTGCTGCCATGCAAAGCAAATTCGGGCGCTTCCTGGTTCCCACTGAAGAGGTGGTGGAAATCAAGAACGGCCAGAAGCGCACCACCGAGCGTCGCTTCTTCCCGGGCTACGTGCTGGTCGAGATGGTCATGGATGACGAGACCTGGCACCTGGTCAAGCACACCAATAAGGTGACCGGGTTTGTCGGTGGCGCCAAGAACCGTCCGGCGCCGATCTCCGAAGAAGAGGTTCGCAAGATCGTTGAGCAGATGCAGGTGGGCAGTGATAAGCCGCGCCACAAGGTCGAGTTCATCACTGGCGAATATGTGCGGGTCAAGGAAGGCCCCTTCACCGACTTCAACGGCACGGTCGAAGAGGTTAACTACGAAAAGAACAAGGTGCGTGTCTCGGTCACGATCTTTGGCCGGGCCACCCCAGTTGAGCTGGAGTTCAGCCAGATTGAAAAGACCTGAGCCTTCGGCTCAGGCCTTTCACCGCGCATTGCCACTCGGCGCGCGATAAACAGAGTGGCACAACCCCCGGGGAGCCAGTGAAATTCACTGGCGCATGTACCCGCAAGGAGTAAGCAATGGCGAAAAAAATCGTCGGCTTCATCAAGCTGCAAGTGCCAGCTGGTAAGGCCAACCCGTCCCCCCCAATTGGTCCCGCCCTGGGTCAGCGCGGCCTGAACATCATGGAGTTCTGCAAGGCTTTCAACGCCCAGACTCAGGGTGTCGAGCCCGGCCTGCCCCTGCCTGTGGTGATCACCGCGTTCGCAGACAAGAGCTTTACCTTCATCATCAAGACGCCACCGGCGACCACCTTGATCAAGAAGGCCATTAAGTTGGACAAAGGCTCATCGACGCCGCATTCGGCCAAGGTCGGCAAGATCACCCGCGCTCAGCTCGAAGAGATCGCCAAGACCAAGATGAAAGACATGACTGCCGCCGACCTGGACGCCGCTGTGCGCACCATCGCCGGTTCGGCCCGCTCGATGGGCGTGACTGTGGAGGGCGTGTAAATGTCTAAGCTCACCAAGAAACAAAAAGCCTTTGAAGGCAAGGTCGATAGCAACAAGCTCTACCCGCTGGCTGACGCACTGGCTATCGTGAAGGAATGTGCTACCGCCAAATTCGATGAATCCATCGACGTGGCTGTGCAACTGGGCGTAGACGCCAAGAAGTCCGACCAAGTGGTGCGTGGCGCGGTGGTGCTGCCCAATGGCACCGGCAAGACCAAGCGCGTGGCTGTGTTCGCCCAGGGTGCCAAGGCTGAGGAAGCCAAGGCCGCTGGCGCTGACATCGTGGGTATGGATGACCTGGCTGCTGAAGTCAAGGCCGGCAAGATGGACTTTGACGTGGTGATTGCCTCGCCCGACGCCATGCGCGTGGTCGGCACGCTCGGTCAGGTGCTCGGCCCGCGTGGCCTGATGCCCAACCCCAAGGTGGGCACCGTCACGCCTGACGTGGCCACTGCGGTGAAGAATGCCAAGGCGGGTCAGGTTCAGTTTCGTGTCGACAAGGGCGGCATTATTCACTCGACCATTGGCCGCCGTTCGTTCGACACCGACAAGCTCCAGGGCAACCTGGCGGCCTTGGTTGATGCGCTCAACAAAGCCAAGCCAGCTTCGAGCAAAGGCATCTACCTGCGCAAGGTGGCTGTGTCCTCCACCATGGGCGTCGGCGTTCGCGTCGACACCCAGACCCTGGTGGGCTAAAGAGATCAGAAGGGACTCGCAAGAGGCCCTTCGATGTGGTGGGCTGTCGGCCCTGGGCTGACAGGTCATCCAAGACCGCTGGTGTGTCATCCGCAAGGGTGGTACTTAATCGAGAAAACCAGCGCAGATGGCGGTCCCGCTGCTTGAAGATTTTTGCAAGGAAATCTGAGACGGTTGGTCGCTGCAAAGCAAGGCGTGTTCTGCGGGCGCAAGCCGAGAACACATTTAAGAAGGAGTAGACCTTGAGTCTCAATCGCAGTGAGAAGCAGGCAGTCATCGATGAGGTGACGGCCCTCGCCGCAAAAGCTCAGACGCTCGTGCTGGCGGAATACCGTGGCATCACGGTCGCTGACATGACCCGGCTGCGCAGCCAAGCCCGCGACAAAGGCGTGAACCTGAGCGTGTTGAAAAACACCCTGGCCCGCCGCGCGGTCACCGGCAGCGCTTTCGAAGTCGTGTCCGATCAGATGACCGGCCCGCTCATCTATGGCTTTTCCACCGACGCGGTCGCGGCCGCCAAGGTGGTCAGTGACTTCGCCAAGACCAACGACAAGCTGGTCATCCGTGGTGGAGCATTTGCTGGTAAGGCCCTCGATGTCAACGGCGTCAAGCAATTGGCCAACATCCCCTCTAAAGAGGTGCTGCTGGGCCAGTTGTGTGGCTTGCTGATGTCGCCGATCTCCCGCACCGCTGTGGTGCTGGGCGCTCTGGCGGCCAAAAAAGGCGAGGCGGCGGCCGCCTGATCGGCCCGCCCCATTTAACCAACCCAAAGTTTGTGCATTAGGAAATCAAAATGGCATTCGATAAAGACGCATTTTTGACCGCGCTTGACGGCATGACGGTCCTCGAACTCAACGACCTGGTCAAAGCCATCGAAGAGAAATTTGGCGTGAGCGCAGCAGCCATGGCCGCGCCGGCAGCTGCCGGCGGCGGCGGTGGTGCAGCCGCGGCTGCCGAAGAGCAGACCGAGTTCACCGTGGTGCTGGCCGAAACCGGCGCCAACAAGGTGTCGGTCATCAAGGCGGTCCGCGAGATCACCGGCCTGGGCCTGAAGGAAGCCAAAGACCTGGTCGACGGCGCTCCCAAGCCGGTCAAAGAAGGCGTGTCAAAGGCTGACGCCGAGGCTGCCAAGAAGAAGCTGGAAGAAGCCGGCGCAAAGGCCGAGCTCAAGTAATTCTGAGCCGGATCCGGGCTGGAGGCTGCTTGCAGGGCCTCCAGCCTTTTGCGCTTTCAGAGCGCACCTGAAAAACTGCCGTTTGCGGCTTTTCAAGTGTCTTCTGAACCCGACTGCAGAAGATGCCTTGGTTCGGGCGATGTGCAATGCATCGCCGTCCGCCATCGGTTGGTAGTGGCCAACCACCAAGTCTGAGTCGGCGCATGTGCGCCGATGCTCACGACAGTCGCCAGAGCGAAGACCGTTTCATCTCGTCCCTTCCAAGCGGAGAACTCATGGCCTATTCCTATACCGAACGCAAACGCATACGCAAGAGCTTCGGCAACCGCGAAAGCGTGTTGGCAGTCCCCTATATGTTGCAGATGCAAAAAGACGCCTACACGGCGTTTTTGCAGGCAGACCGAGCGCCCCTCAAGCGCCAGGCTGAAGGTCTGCAGGCCGCGTTCGAAAACGCCTTCCCCATCGTCTCGCACAATGGTTTTGTCGAGATGAAGTTCCTCGAATACAACCTGGCCAAGCCAGCTTTTGATGTGCGCGAGTGCCAGACCCGCGGTCTGACTTTCGCATCGGCGGTGCGCGCCAAGGTGCAGCTCATCATCTATGACCGCGAGTCCTCGACGCCGCAGTCCAAGGTGGTCAAAGAGGTCAAGGAGCAAGAGGTGTACATGGGCGAGGTGCCGCTCATGACTGACAAGGGCTCTTTTGTGATCAACGGCACCGAGCGTGTCATCGTCTCGCAGCTGCACCGCTCGCCCGGCGTGTTTTTTGAGCACGACAAGGGCAAGACCCACAGCTCTGGCAAGCTGCTGTTTTCGGCCCGCATCATTCCCTACCGCGGTTCCTGGCTGGATTTTGAATTCGACCCCAAGGACATCCTGTACTTCCGTGTCGACCGCCGCCGCAAGATGCCGGTCACGATTTTGCTCAAGGCGATCGGCCTCAATGCAGAAGCCATCTTGGCCAACTTCTTTGTGTTCGACAACTTCCGCCTGATGGACAGTGGCGCGCAGATGGACTTCGTTGCCGAGCGCATGCGCGGCGAAGTGGCGCGTTTTGACATCACCGACAAGAGCGGTAAGGTCATCGTCGCCAAGGACAAGCGCATCACCGCGCGCCATACCCGCGAGCTCGAGCAGTCGGGTACCTCGTCGATCAGCGTGCCAGAAGACTTTCTCATTGGCCGCGTGGTGGCCCGCAACATGGTCGATGCCGAGACCGGTGAGATCATCGCCAAGGCCAACGACGAGCTGACCGAGGCCCTGCTCAAGAAGCTGCGCACTGCCGGCGTGCAAGAGCTGCAGGTGCTCTACACCAACGAACTCGACCAGGGCGCCTACATCAGCCAGACCCTGCGCATGGACGAGACGGCCGACGAATTCGCTGCCCGCGTGGCCATCTACCGCATGATGCGTCCTGGCGAGCCGCCCACCGAAGACGCTGTTCAGGCCCTGTTCCAGCGCCTGTTCTACAACCCGGACACCTACGACCTTTCGCGTGTCGGTCGCATGAAGTTCAATGCCCGCGTCGGCCGCGCCGAGTCGACCGGCTCTATGGTGCTGTCCAATGACGACATCATGGCGGTGGTCAAGATTTTGGTGGATCTGCGCAATGGCCAGGGCCAGGTTGATGATATCGACCACCTGGGCAACCGCCGCGTGCGCTGTGTGGGCGAGCTGGCCGAGAACCAGTTCCGCACCGGTCTGGCGCGCATCGAAAAAGCCGTTAAGGAGCGCCTGGGTCAGGCCGAGCAAGAGCCGCTGATGCCCCACGACCTGATCAACTCCAAGCCGATTTCTGCGGCGCTCAAGGAGTTTTTCGGCGCTTCGCAGCTGTCGCAGTTCATGGACCAGACCAACCCTCTGGCTGAGATCACGCACAAGCGCCGGGTCTCAGCCCTGGGCCCGGGTGGCCTGACGCGCGAGCGCGCCGGCTTCGAGGTGCGTGACGTGCACGTCACCCACTACGGCCGGGTTTGCCCGATCGAGACGCCCGAAGGCCCGAACATCGGACTGATCAATTCGCTGGCCCTGTATGCCCGCCTCAATGAGTACGGCTTCATCGAGACGCCCTACCGTCAGGTGATTGAAGGCAAGGTGACCGACCAAATCGACTACCTGTCGGCCATCGAGGAAGGCAAGTATGTGATTGCCCAGGCCAATGCGGCGCTGGACAAGGAAGGTCGCCTGACCGGCGAATTGGTCTCAGCCCGTGAAAACGGCGAGTCCATCCTTTGCGGCGCCGAGCGCGTGCAGTACATGGACGTCTCGCCCGCGCAGATCGTCTCTGTGGCGGCATCGCTGGTGCCCTTCCTGGAGCACGACGACGCCAACCGCGCGCTCATGGGCGCCAATATGTCGCGCCAGGCTGTGCCTGTGCTGCGTCCGGAAAAGCCACTGGTGGGCACTGGCATCGAGCGCGTGGCTGCGATCGACTCAGGCACCGTGGTCACTGCGCTGCGCGGCGGCGTGGTCGACTATGTCGACGCCACCCGCATTGTGGTGCGCGTCAACGACGCCGAGGCGGTGGCCGGTGAGGTTGGCGTGGACATCTACAACCTGATCAAGTATCAGCGGTCCAACCAGAACACCAATATCCATCAGCGACCCATCGTCAAGCGCGGTGACAAGCTGTCCAAGGGCGATGTGATTGCCGACGGCGCTTCGACCGATCTGGGCGAGATCGCCATCGGCCAGAACATGCTGATCGCCTTCATGCCTTGGAACGGCTACAACTTCGAGGACTCCATCCTCATTTCTGAGCGCGTGGTCGCCGAAGACCGCTACACCTCGATCCACATTGAGGAGCTGGTGGTGATGGCGCGCGATACCAAGCTCGGCGCCGAGGAGATCACCCGCGACATTCCCAACCTGTCGGAGCAGCAGCTCAACCGCCTCGACGAGTCGGGCATCATCTACGTCGGCGCTGAAGTGCAGCCCGGCGATACGCTGGTGGGCAAGGTCACCCCCAAGGGCGAGACCACCCTCACGCCTGAAGAAAAGCTGCTGCGCGCCATCTTCGGTGAGAAGGCTTCCGATGTGAAGGATACCTCGCTGCGTGTCAGCCAAGGCTCGCAGGGCACCGTGATCGACGTGCAGGTCTTCACCCGTGAAGGCATCGTGCGCGACAAGCGCGCCCAGCAGATCATTGACGACGAGCTCAAGCGCTACCGCCTGGACCTCAACGACCAGCTGCGCATCGTCGAGGCTGACGCCTTTGATCGTATTGAGAAGTTGCTGCTGGGCAAGGCCGTCAACGGCGGCCCGAAAAAGCTGGCCAAGGGTTCGGTGATCGACAAGGCCTATCTGGCCGATGTTGAAAAGTACCACTGGTTTGACATTCGTCCGGCCGACGAGGATGTGGCCGCTCAGCTCGAGTCCATCAAGAACTCGATGGAGCAGACCCGCCACAGCTTCGACCTGGCGTTTGAAGAAAAGCGCAAGAAGCTTACCCAGGGCGACGAACTGCCTGCTGGCGTGCTCAAGATGGTCAAGGTCTATCTGGCCGTCAAGCGCCGCCTGCAGCCTGGCGACAAGATGGCCGGCCGCCATGGCAACAAGGGCGTGGTCTCCAAGATCGTGCCGGTCGAAGACATGCCCTACATGGCTGACGGTACCCCGTGCGACATCGTGCTCAACCCGCTGGGCGTGCCCTCGCGGATGAACGTGGGCCAGGTGCTCGAGGTTCACCTGGGCTGGGCCGCCAAGGGCATAGGCCAGCGCATAGGCAACATGCTGCAGGCGCAAAGCCGCGCGGCCGAGCTGCGTCAGTTCTTGGAAGAGGTCTACAACAAGGCCGGCCGTGCCGAGGACCTCAAGGACCTCAGCGACGCGCAGGTCCTGGAGATGGCTGGCAACCTCAAGGAGGGCGTGCCCTTTGCGACCCCGGTGTTCGACGGCGCCTCCGAAGGCGACATCATGAACATGCTGCAACTGGCCTACCCGGCCGATGCGGCTGCGGCCAAGGGCCTGACCGCCACCCGCACCCAGGCGCAGCTCTATGACGGCCGCACCGGCGACAAGTTCGAGCGCACCACCACCGTGGGCTATATGCACTTCCTGAAGTTGCACCACCTGGTTGACGACAAGATGCACGCCCGCTCCACCGGCCCCTACAGCCTGGTTACCCAGCAGCCTTTGGGCGGCAAGGCCCAGTTCGGCGGCCAGCGCTTTGGCGAGATGGAGGTCTGGGCGCTGGAAGCCTACGGCGCGTCCTACGTGCTGCAGGAGATGCTCACTGTCAAGTCGGACGATGTGCAGGGCCGCACCAAGGTCTACGAGTCCATCGTCAAGGGCGAGCACGCCATCACGGCCGGCATGCCGGAATCATTCAATGTGCTGGTCAAGGAGATCCGCTCCCTGGGCATCGACATTGAACTTGAGCGCAACTGAACGAGACGAACAGACTAGGGAACCCCAATCATGAAATCGCTACTCGACCTGTTCAAGCAATTCACCCCCGATGAGCATTTCGATGCCATCAAGATCGGTCTGGCCTCGCCCGAAAAGATCCGCTCCTGGTCTTTCGGTGAAGTCAAAAAGCCCGAGACCATCAACTACCGTACCTTCAAGCCCGAGCGTGACGGCCTGTTCTGCGCCAAGATTTTTGGCCCGATCAAGGACTACGAATGCCTGTGCGGCAAGTACAAACGCCTCAAGCACCGCGGCGTGATCTGCGAGAAGTGCGGCGTTGAAGTCACGCAGACCAAGGTGCGCCGTGAGCGCATGGGTCACATCGACCTGGCCGCGCCCTGCGCCCACATCTGGTTCCTCAAGTCCCTGCCTTCGCGTCTGGGCCTGGTGCTGGACATGACGCTGCGCGACATCGAGCGCGTGCTGTACTTTGAAGCTTATGTGGTGACCGACCCCGGCATGACGCCGCTCAAGAAGTTCGCCATCATGAGCGAGGACGACTTCGACGCCAAGCGCAAGGAATTCGGCGACGAGTTCATCGCCAAGATGGGCGCTGAGGGCATCAAGGACCTGCTTGAAGGCCTGGACCTGGACGTCGAGATCGAAAAGCTGCGCAATGACCTGACCGGCTCGGAGATCAAGATCAAGAAGAACGCCAAGCGGCTCAAGCTGATGGAAGCGTTCAAGAAGTCGGGCATCAAGCCCAACTGGATGGTGATGGAAGTGCTGCCGGTGCTGCCGCCGGATCTGCGTCCGCTGGTGCCGCTCGATGGCGGCCGCTTTGCCACCTCTGACCTCAACGACCTGTACCGCCGCGTCATCAACCGCAACAGCCGTCTGCGTCGTCTGCTGGAGCTCAAGGCGCCTGAAATCATTGCGCGCAACGAAAAGCGCATGCTGCAGGAAGCCGTCGATTCGTTGCTGGACAACGGCCGCCGCGGCAAGGCCATGACCGGCGCCAACAAGCGCGCCCTCAAGTCCCTGGCCGACATGATCAAGGGCAAGAGCGGTCGTTTCCGCCAAAACTTGCTGGGCAAGCGGGTGGACTATTCGGGTCGCTCGGTCATCACCGTGGGCCCGACCCTCAAGCTGCACCAGTGCGGCCTGCCCAAGCTGATGGCGCTCGAGCTGTTCAAGCCCTTCATCTTCTCGCGCCTGGAAGCCATGGGCATCGCCACCACCATCAAGGCGGCCAAGAAGGAAGTCGAATCCGGCACGCCCGTGGTTTGGGACATCCTGGAAGAGGTGATCAAGGAGCATCCGGTGCTGCTCAACCGCGCACCCACGCTGCACCGTCTGGGCATCCAGGCTTTTGAGCCCATCCTGATCGAAGGCAAAGCCATCCAGCTGCACCCTCTGGTCTGCTCGGCCTTCAACGCCGACTTTGACGGCGACCAGATGGCGGTGCACGTGCCGCTGTCGGTCGAAGCGCAGATGGAAGCGCGCACGCTGATGCTCGCGTCCAACAATGTGCTCTTCCCGGCCAGTGGTGAGCCCTCCATCGTGCCTTCGCAGGACGTGGTGCTGGGCCTGTACTACGCCACCCGCGATCGCATCAACGCCAAGGGCGAAGGTCTGATCTTCTCCGATGTGGACGAGGTGCAGCGCGCCTATGACGGCGGCCAGCTTGACTTGAACGCCCGCATCAACGTGCGTTTGACCGAGTACACCAAGAGCCGGGCCTCTGGCGAGTTTGAAGCCTCGACCCAGGTCTGGGAAACCACCACCGGCCGCGCCTTGCTGTCGGAAATCCTGCCCCGGGGTCTGTCCTTTGCCAACATCAACAAGGCCCTGAAGAAAAAGGAAATCTCCAAGCTGATCAACGCCGCTTTCCGCAAATGCGGCCTGAAGGAAACCGTGGTGTTTGCCGACAAGCTGCTGCAAAACGGCTTCCGTCTGGCCACCCGGTCGGGCATCTCGATCTGCATCGACGACATGCTGGTGCCCAAAGAAAAGCACGGCATCATCGAGCGCGCCGAAAAAGAGGTCAAGGAAATCGAGCAGCAGTATGTCTCGGGCCTGGTCACTGTGGGTGAGCGCTACAACAAGGTGGTGGACATCTGGGGCAAGGCCGGCGACGAAGTCTCCAAGGTCATGATGGCCCAGCTGGCCAAGGAAAAGACCACCGACCGCCTCGGCGCGACTGTGGACCAGGAGTCCTTCAACTCCATCTACATGATGGCCGACTCCGGCGCTCGTGGCTCGGCGGCGCAGATCCGCCAGCTCGCCGGCATGCGCGGCCTGATGGCCAAGCCTGACGGCTCCATCATTGAGACCCCGATCACGGCCAACTTCCGTGAAGGCCTCAATGTGCTGCAGTACTTCATCTCGACCCACGGCGCTCGTAAGGGCCTGGCCGACACCGCGCTCAAGACCGCCAACTCGGGCTACCTGACGCGCCGTCTGTGCGATGTGGTGCAAGACCTGGTGGTGACCGAGGACGATTGCGGCACGCTCGAGGGCTCGCTGATGCGCGCCATCGTTGAAGGCGGCGAGGTGATCGAGTCCTTGCGCGATCGTGTGCTGGGCCGTACCACGGTCGAGGACGTGATCCATCCCGAGACCCGCGAAGTGGTCATCAAGGCCGGCGTGCTGCTCGACGAAGACCTGCTCGATGATATCGAGACCGCAGGTGTGGACGAGGTCAAGGTGCGCACTGCGCTGACCTGTGCCACCCGCTTCGGTCTGTGCGCCAAGTGCTACGGCCGAGACCTGGGCCGCGGCGGCCTGATCAATGTGGGCGAGGCGGTCGGCATCATCGCCGCCCAGTCCATCGGCGAGCCGGGCACCCAGCTGACCATGCGTACCTTCCACATCGGTGGTGCCGCTTCGCGTGCTGCGGTGGCTTCGAGCGTGCAGGCCAAGTCCAACGGCGTGATCAGCTTCAATGCCCCGATGCGCTATGTGAGCAACAGCGCCGGCGAGTTGGTGGTGATTGCCCGCTCGGGTGAAGTGATCATCCAGGACGAGCATGGCCGCGAGCGTGAGCGTCACAAGGTGCCCTATGGCGCCATCCTGACGGTCAAGGCCGATCAGCATGTCAAGGCCGGCGCGGTGCTGGCCAACTGGGATCCGCTGACCCGCCCCATCATCACCGAGTTCGCCGGCAAGGTGGCTTTCGAGAACGTGGAAGAGGGCGTGACCGTGGCCAAGCAGGTCGACGAGGTGACCGGCCTGTCGACCCTGGTGGTGATCGATCCCAAGCGCCGCGGCTCGACCAAGGTGGTGCGTCCGCAGGTCAAGCTGATCGATGCGGCTGGCAAGGAAGTCAAGATCCCCGGCACCGACCATTCCGTGACCATTGGTTTCCCGATTGGTGCACTGGTTCAGGTGCGCGACGGTCAGGACGTGGGCCCCGGCGAGGTGCTGGCCCGCATCCCGGTCGAAGGTCAGAAGACGCGCGACATCACCGGCGGTTTGCCGCGGGTGGCCGAGCTCTTTGAGGCCCGCACGCCCAAGGACAAGGGCATCCTGGCCGAGATGACCGGCACGGTCTCCTTCGGTAAAGAGACCAAGGGCAAGGTGCGCTTGCAGATCACCGACCCTGAAGGCAAGGTCTGGGAAGAGCTGGTGCCCAAAGAGAAAAACATCTTGGTGCACGAAGGCCAGGTGGTCAACAAGGGCGAGTCCATCGTCGACGGTCCGGCCGATCCGCAGGACATCCTGCGTCTGCTGGGCATGGAAGAGCTCGCGCGCTACATCGTCGACGAGGTGCAGGACGTCTACCGACTGCAAGGCGTGAAGATCAACGACAAGCATATCGAGGTGATCGTTCGCCAGATGCTGCGTCGTGTCGTGGTCGACAACGTGGGCGACTCCAGCTACATCGCCGGCGAGCAGGTCGAGCGCTCGGCCCTGCTGGACACCAACGATGCGCTGCGCGGCGAAGGCAAGATCCCAGCCACCTTCACCAACTTGCTGCTCGGTATCACCAAGGCCTCGCTGTCGACCGATTCCTTCATCTCGGCGGCCTCCTTCCAGGAGACCACCCGCGTGCTCACCGAGGCTGCCATCATGGGCAAGCGCGACGAGCTGCGCGGCTTGAAGGAAAACGTCATCGTCGGCCGCTTGATCCCAGCCGGCACCGGCTTGGCTTATCACGAGGCCCGCAAGGTCAAGGACGCCATGGACGAGGCCGAGCGGCGCGAGATCGCCGATGCTGAGGCGGCTGAGCTACAGGCAGCCACTGCCAGCGAAGACAGCCCCAGCGCAGCTTCCTGAAGCAGCGCTGCTGCCTGAGGGTCTGCACCAGCCCCGCGTCGCAAGACGCGGGGCTTTTTTTCGGGTGACGGCGGGCGCCTGATCTGTGCGGCTGGGCTAAAGTCGATGTCTATGCCCGATATGAGTACTCAGAATCTGCTGTTGATCGCGCTGGCCGCTGTGCTGGTTTTCTGGGCAGTGGGCGCCCACAACCGGCTGGTGCGGCTGAGCAATGCGGTGGCTGACGCCTACCCGCCGCTCGATGCGCTGCTGCGCGAGCGTGCCCGCTTGTTTGAACAGTGGCTGGACTTGGCCGAGCGGCTGTCCGCCGAGCAAGGTGCGCCGCTGGCTCAGGCGCTTCAGGCTCAACGAGCGGCGCTGGAGGCCTTGCGCCAGCGGCCTTCATCGGCCCGCGCCTTGAGCCGACTCATTGAGGTCCGTGCGCAGTGCGAGCATGAACGCGCCGCGCTGTCCCTGAAGATCGGGAGCTCGGTGCAAGCCGATCCGCTGTGGCATCAGTGGAGTCTGGCGCTGCAGCAGCTCGATGAGCAGGCTGCGGCCCAGTCCCAGGCCTATGGCAGCGCCACCGAGCAATTCAATCAAGCGGCGGCCGAGTTTCCGGCTTTGTTGGTCGCCCATCTGGTTGGTCTCAAACCCCTGCCTGAACTCGCTGGGCTGCAGCCCGAGCGAACACCGACGTCCTCTGCTCAGGATCGATTGCGTTAGGAAAAAGTTTTACCATGTCAGGGTTTATCTGGCTCCGAGCTGCGGATATAGTGGGGCTATCGCTCGGGCCAAACCGTTCTCGCGCTCTGTCTGGCAGCAGAGCGCTTGCATAGCCCCATGGTTTGAGCTGCAACCCAAGGAGACTCCTTCATGACTTCTGTCAAATGGCCGGCTGCGCTGGCCGTGCTCACCGGCTTGCTGGCCGGCAGTGCCTTCGCACAATCCACCTCCCCCCAGGACGCCCTCTATGTCCGCAGCTTGGCCGCCACTTGCGCCAACTGTCACGGCACCGCAGGACAGGCTGCAGCCGGCTCGGCCAATGCGAGCCTGGCCGGCCGTACCGACATCGCCACCCAGATGAAGGCCTTCAAGAGCGGCGCGCGCCCCGCCACGGTGATGCACCAGCTGGCCAAAGGCTACAGCGACGCGCAGATCGAGGCCATCGCCGCCTATTTCGCAGCCCAGAAAAAATAAGGAAAGCGCCATGAGCTCCAAGCAACTGTCTCGTCGCCATATTCTGCAAAGCGCAGCCGCCATGGGTCTGCTGGGTCTGTCCGGCTGTGCCACCACTTCCATCCCCCAGCGGGCCAAGGTGGTGGTGGTCGGCGGCGGCTATGGCGGCGCCACCGCCGCCAAATATGTGCGCTGGCTCTCCGACTACAAGATTGATGTGGTGTTGATCGAGCCGCAGGAGGCTTTTGTTTCCTGCCCGATCTCCAACCTGGTGATTTCTGGCGTCAAGCAGATGGCGGACATCACCACGCCTTATTCGGCGCTGACCAGCCGCCATGGCGTGACGGTGGTGCGTGACATGGCCAAGTCCATCGACACCCGGGCCAAGACGGTCAGTCTGGCCGGCGGCGCCACCATAGGCTATGACAAGCTCGTCGTCTCGCCCGGCATTGACCTTCAGCTCGACAGCATCGAAGGCCTGCGCCAGGCCAGCGAGTCTGGCCAGATCTTGCAGGCCTGGAAGGCCGGTGCCGAGACCATGGGGCTGCGCCGTCAACTCGAAGCCATGCCCGACGGCGGCGTATTCGCCATCACCATCCCCGAGGCGCCGTATCGCTGCCCCCCTGGCCCTTATGAGCGCGCCAGTGTCGTGGCGGCCTATTTCAAGGCGCAAAAGCCACGCAGCAAAGTTCTTATTCTGGACGCCAACCAGGACGTCCTTTCCAAAGGTCCTCTATTCAAACGGGTCTGGAACGAGCAATACAAGGGCATTTTGGAATACCGCCCGCAGCACAAGGCCACGGCGGTTGACGCCAAGGCTGGTGTGATCAAGTTCGAGGTCCAAGACGATGTTAAGGCCCAGGTGCTCAACGTGCTGCCTTCTATGCGAGCCGGTGCGATCGCGGTACAGACGGGGCTCAACAACCAGGGCAACAACCGCTGGTGCGGCGTCAACTACCTCAACTTCGAGTCGACCGCAGCCAAGGACGTGCATGTCTTGGGTGACTCCATACAAATCGCACCGGCCATGCCCAAGAGCGGGCACATGGCCAACAGCCACGGCAAGGTGGCTGCGGCTGCGATCGTGGCCGAGCTCGCAGGCTGGCCGATCAACCCGGCCCCCATGCTGACCAACACCTGCTACAGCTTCGTCGACCCCAAGATGTCCATCCATGTGGCCAGCGTCCATGAATACGTGGCGGCCGAGAAGACCTTCAAGACCGTGGCCGGCTCTGGTGGCGTCAGCACGGGGCCGACCGAGCTTGAAGGCGTGTACGCCATGAGCTGGGCCAGCAACATCTGGGCCGATACCCTGGCCTGATGGGAGCCATAGGCCCTGCCGTTTGCTCGGTCGGGGCCGCACAGCATGTCTGAATCCTCTCCCGCGCTGTGGCAGCAGCTGCTGGCCAGCGCTCGGGTGCTGGCCGGAGTTCGTGCGGGCCGTTCGACCACCACCGAATTCGAAGCGGTCGATGCCCCATTGCGCGCCGGGGTGCAGGCTCTGTCCTTGCAGGTCCTGCGCAGTCTGGGTCTGGCCCAGGCCCTGCGCCAAGTGCTAGCGCGGCGCCCGCCGCCGCCAGCGGCCGATGCCCTGCTGTGCACCGCCTTGGCGCTGCTGGCTGCTGATGTGCCTGCCTATGCGCCCCACACCCTGGTCAGCCAGGCGGTCGAAGCTGCCAAGCGCGATGCGGCCACGGTCCACCAGGCCTCCTTCATCAACGGCTGCTTGCGGCGTTTTCTGCGTGAACGTGAGACCCTGCTGGCACAGGTACAGGCCCAGCCCGAGGCCCGCTACAACCACCCGGCCTGGTGGATCGCTCGCCTGCGCCAAGACCAACCCGCACATTGGCAGGACATCCTCGCGGCAGCCCAGCGGCCGGCGCCCATCGTGCTGCGCATCAACCAGCGGCTGATTAGCCGCAGTGCCTACCTCAGCGAGCTCGAGCGCGCAGGTATCGCGGCCGAGCCTGTGGGACAGTGGGGCTTGCAGCTCGCGCGGTCCATGCCGGTGCAAAACCTGCCCGGCTATGCGCAGGGCTGGTTTTCCGTGCAGGACGCTGCCGCCCAGCTGGCAGCGCCCCTCTTGCTTGCTGGCCTGCAAGCGGTAGGCCAGCGCCTGCGCGTGCTCGACGCCTGCGCGGCACCGGGCGGCAAGACCGCCCATATCCTTGAATCAGCCGATGCCGATGTGGTTGCGCTGGAGATCGACGCGCAGCGTGCCCGCCGCATTGAAGCCAATCTGGCGCGCCTGCAGCTGCAAGGCCGGGTGCAGGTGGCCGATGCGGCCTTGCCGCACAGTTGGTGGGACGGCCAGCCCTTTGATGCGGTCTTGCTCGACGCACCCTGCACCGCCTCGGGCATTGGGGGCCGCCACCCGGACGTGCGCTGGTTGCGCAGACCCGAGGACATCGCAGCCCTGGCCGCGCAGCAAAGTCGCCTGCTGCAAGCGCTGTGGCCTGTGCTGCGCCCCGGTGGCCGGCTCTTGCTGTGCACCTGTTCGGTGTTTCGGGCCGAGGGCCAGGATCAGCTGCAAGCGTTTCTTGCACACCACAAGGATGCGCAATTGCTGCCCTCGCCAGGCCATTTGCTGCCGGGTGTCGTGCCCGATGGCCCGGCGATGCCGGACAATCTCGGCCGTGAGCACGACGGTTTCTTTTATGCCCTGCTGCAGCGCCAGGCCCACTGAGCCCGGCCTGCTGCGATGGATTCCCCACGGCTGGCCACTGGCCTTTTTGCTGATGTGGGCCCTGCTGTTCGCGCCCTTGGTGCGCGCGGCCGACGTGTCGCAACTGCGGGCCGAGCGCGCCGATGACGGCATCTACCTCAGCGCCAGTTTGAAGCTGGAAATCGCACCCGCCGTGGAAGACGCCCTGAGCAAGGGCATTCCCCTGATTTTTGTGGCGGAGGCCGAGATTTACCGCGAGCGCTGGTATTGGACCGACAAGCGGGTGGCCCAGGCCAGCCGCGTGATGCGGCTGTCTTTTCAGCCCCTGACACGGCGCTGGCGCCTGAGCCTGGGCGGATCTGAAGGCCCGGGGCCGGGCCAGCGGGTCAGCCTGACGCAGCAGTTCGACAGCCTGGCCGATGCCGTCTTGGCGCTGGAGAGCCTCGCACGCTGGCGCATCGCCGACGCGGCCGATATCGAGCCTGGCTCCAGCCATCAACTGGTCTTTCGCTTCCGGCTCGATCCGGGCCAGTTGCCGCGACCCTTCCAGATCGGCATCGTGGGCCAGAAGGACTGGCAGATTCTGATTGAGCAGCGTCAGCCCCTGCGCCTGGCGCCGCGCCGGGCCAGCGATGTACCGGTCGAGGTCATTCGGCCGTGAGCAGCAGCGCGCCCTCGGCCCTACCGCGCCTGAGCCGCGCCTGGCGCTGGTCGCTCGGCGTCGGCCTGGGCGTGGTGGCCGCGCTGAGCCTGGTGCTGCTGTTCATGCTGGCCCAGGCCACTGGCAACCGTGAGCTCTATGAGCGTTACTACAACATTTTGTTCGTGCTCAATGTGGCGGTGGCCGGCTTGCTGCTGGCCATCATCGCCTGGGCGGTGGTGCGCATGGGCCTGCGCCTTAAGCGGGGCAAATTCGGCAGCCGGCTGCTGGTCAAGCTGGCCGCGATCTTCGCGCTGGTGGGCTTGTTGCCCGGCTTCATGATCTATGTGGTGTCCTACCAGTTCGTCTCGCGCTCGATTGAAAGCTGGTTCGATGTGCGGGTGGAAAGCGCTTTGGGGGCGGGCCTGCAACTCGGTCGGGTCACGCTCGATCGTGTGGCTTCCGATTTGGGCAACCGCAGCCGCCTGGCTGCCGCGCAGATCGCGCAGTCTGCCGAGGGTGGCAGCAGTCTGGCGCTCGAGCGCCTGCGCGAGCAGCTCGGTGCGCGCGACCTGACCTTGTGGAGCGGCTCCGGCCAGTTACTGGCCAGCGCCAGCGAGACCCGCGTTTTGCTGCTGGCACAGCCCGAGCGGCCCAGCCCTCAGATGATGCGCACCGCCCGCAGCCAGGGCATGGTCACCCAAATTGACGGCCTGGACGATGCATCGCCGGCCGCCTCCGGCAATGTGCCGCGTGCGCGGGTGCGCGCCGTTGCGGTGCTCAACAGCGCCAATGTGGATCTCGGGGGCGCCACCCGTTACCTGCAGATCACTGAAGAACTGCCCGCCGAGCTGGTGGCCAATGCGCTGGCCGTGCAGGAGGCCAACCGCGAATACCAGGAGCGAGCGCTGGCCCGCGGCGGCCTGCGCCGCATGTACATCGGCACGCTCACCCTGACGCTGTTTCTGGCGGTCTTTGGCGCGGTGCTGCTGGCGGTGATTTTGGGCACACAGCTGGCCAAACCGCTGTTGCTGCTGGCCGATGGCGTGCGCCAAGTGGCCCGGGGCGATCTGGGCCCCAAGGCGGTGCTGCAGACCCGCGACGAACTCGGCGGTCTGACCCGCTCCTTTGCCGACATGACGCAGCAGTTGCTGGACGCCCGCAACGCGGTGCAGGCCAGCATGAGCCAGGTCGATGCCGCCCGCGCCAGCCTGCAGACCATCCTCGACAACCTGACCGCCGGCGTGATGGTGCTCGACGCGCAGGGCCGCATCGTCTCCAGCAACCCGGGCGCCACCCGCATCCTGCGCGCACCGCTGGCCGCGCAAGCGGGCAAGCTGCTGGCCGAAGTGCCCGGCCTACAGGCCTTCGGCCAGGGGGTGCAGGCCCAATTTGAGTCCTATCTGCGTGAGCAGGCTGCCCATGGCCTGGAGCACTGGCAGCAGTCTTTCGAGCTCAACGCCGGTGCTGGCCCCGACAGTACCGTCACCCTGATCGCCCGCGGCGCCCGCATGCCCGGAACCCAAGACTGCTTGCTGGTTTTTGACGATGTTACCGATGTGGTATCGGCCCAGCGCGCGCAGGCCTGGGGCGAGGTTGCACAGCGCCTGGCCCATGAGATCAAGAACCCACTGACGCCCATTCAGTTGTCGGCCGAGCGGCTGGAGAAAAAACTGGCCAACAAGCTAGAACCCGTGGAGCAACAAGTGCTGACCAAGTCGGTCAAGACCATCGTGGACCAGGTTGATGCCATGAAGCGCTTGGTCAACGAGTTCCGAGACTTTGGCCGCCTACCCGCGGCCCAATTGCGGCCGGTCGACCTCAATGCCTTGGTCAGCGAGGTGATGCAGCTTTATCCCCAGGACGTCGGCGGCGTGCCGATCAGGCTGGAGCTCGAGCCGCAGCTGCCCCATGTGCAAGGCGACGCGCAGCAACTGCGACAGGTCATTCACAACCTGCTGCAAAACGCGCAGGATGCCCACGAGGGCAAGAGCTTCGAGGCCGGGCAGGGCGCCCCTAGCGTATTGCTGCAAACCGAGCACCTGGCCAGCAGTCGGCGCGTGCGTCTGCTGGTGCGTGACTCTGGTGCGGGCTTTCCCGAGCACATCCTCAAGCGTGCCTTCGAGCCTTACGTCACCACCAAGGCCAAAGGCACCGGCCTGGGGCTGGCGGTGGTCAAGAAAATCGCCGACGAGCACCATGCCCGCATCGACATCGGTAACCGTGTCGTCGAGGGCGCCCTGCAAGGCGCCCAAGTCTCGCTATCATTCCCGGTGCAAGCGCCCGCCTGAGGCGCTGCGTACCCGGTTCTTTTAAGCCAATCACGGGTCATCAACGGAAGCAGCTTCATGGCAAACATACTGGTGGTCGATGACGAGCTGGGCATACGCGATCTGCTGTCCGAGATCCTCAATGACGAGGGTCATCAGGTCGAGCTCGCTGAAAACGCCGCGCAGGCCCGCGCCGTGCGCCAGCGCCTGCGCCCCGACCTGGTGCTGCTGGACATCTGGATGCCCGACACCGATGGCGTCACCCTGCTCAAGGAGTGGTCCAGCAGTGGCCTGCTGACCATGCCGGTCGTCATGATGAGCGGGCATGCCACCATCGACACCGCAGTCGAAGCCACCCGCATTGGCGCCATGGCTTTCCTCGAAAAGCCCATCACCTTGCAAAAGCTGCTGCAGGCGGTCGACCAGGGCCTGAACCGTGGGGCCACCAAAAAGCCGCCGCCGTCCGTGATTGCCGGCGTGGTTACCCTGGCCCAGCCGGTCAGCGCCAGCAGCCCCGCTCCTCAGCCGGTGGTCGACGCCGGACCGCAGGCGCAGCAGACCTTCTCGCTGGAAAAGCCGCTGCGCGAGGCCCGTGATGAATTTGAAAAGGCCTACTTTGAATTCCACCTGTCCCGCGAGGGCGGCTCCATGACCCGGGTGGCCGAAAAAACCGGTCTCGAGCGCACCCATCTGTACCGCAAGCTCAAGCAACTCGGGGTTGACCTCACCCGCGGCAAGCGCGGCTGAGACAGCACCTGCCCCCAGGGCCGGTGAGACCCTCTGCTATACTTCGCGCCCTTGGCCCGGTAGCTCAGTCGGTAGAGCAGAGGACTGAAAATCCTTGTGTCGGTGGTTCGATTCCGCCCCAGGCCACCACTTTGGCACCGCAGCGTCGCAAGGCTCTGCGGTGTTTCCGTTTCTGGGCTCGGCTGAGCCATGCGGCCAGTGCAGCTGTCACGCAAGCCGTCTCAGCCCCACAGCATCGACCTGCGTGATGTTGGGTTGTTTTTGTACCGCCGCAGGGCTAGCTTGGCCTGTCCGAGCAGTTTGACCTCTAGAGACGAACTGACGGCCGGCGGGTAGAACCACTGCGCCTAAAACAGCCCGACGATGCGGCCGTCGTCGTCGACGTCGATGGCCGCTGCTGCGGGCTGTGCGGGCAGGCCCGGCATGGTCATGATCTCGCCGCAAACCAGCACCACGAACTCGGCGCCTGCCGCCAGCCGCACTTCGCGCACGTCGATTTCATGGCCCTCGAGCGCGCCGAGTTCCTTGGGGTCGGTGCCCCAGGAGTAGGGCGTCTTGGCGATGCACACCGGCAGATGGCCGTAGCCCTGGTCTTGGAGTTTTTGCAGTTGCGCGCGCACCTTGGACCCAGCGGCCAGGCCCTTGGCGCGGTAGACCCGGCGGGCCACGGTCTCGGCCTTGTCCCACAAAGTGGCGGTATCGGGGTAAAGGTAGGTGGGCTTGGGATCGGGCGAGTTGGCGCAGGCCATCACGGCGCGCGCGAGTTCTTCGGCGCCAGCGCCGCCCTCGGCCCAGTGCCGAGCCAGCACCATGGGCACGCCGGTGGCCTGGACCCGCTCGCGCACCATTGCCAATTCGGCCTCGGTGTCGTGCACAAAATGGTTGAGAGCCACCACGCAGGGCAGGCCATAGACCTGGCTGACATTTTCGATGTGGCGCTCCAGCGAGGCGATGCCCGCAGCCAGGCGCGGCAGGTCTTCCTGGCTCAACTGCTTGACGTCAGCCCCGCCCTGGTACTTGAGCGCCCGCACGCTGGCCACGAGCACGGCTGCCGAAGGCCAGAGCCCGGACTTGCGGCATTTGATGTCGAGAAATTTCTCGGCCCCCAGATCGGCGCCGAAGCCCGCTTCGGTCACCACCCAGTCGGCCAGCTTGAGCGCGCTGCCCGTGGCCATCACCGAATTGCAGCCGTGCGCGATATTGGCAAAGGGCCCGCCGTGAATGAAGGCCGGGCTGTGCTCGAGCGTCTGCACCAGATTGGGCGCGATCGCATCGCGCAGCAGCGCCGCCATCGCCCCGGTGGCTTGCAGATCGCCAGCGGTGATCGGGCGGCCCTCCAGCGAGGTGGCCACCACAATGCGCGCGAGCCTTGTCTTCAAGTCGCTCATGCGGGTGGCCAGGCACAAGATCGCCATCACCTCAGATGCGACCACGATGTCAAAGCCGTCCTGGCGCGAATAGCCGTTGCCCGGCCCCCCCTAGCCCAACCACGATCTCGCGCAGCGCCCGATCGTTCATGTCGACGACCCGCTTCCAGCTGATGCGCCGCGCATCAATGCGCAGGGCGTTGCCGTGGTGAATGTGGTTGTCGATCAGCGCCGCCAGCAGGTTGTGCGCCAGTGCGATGGCCTGAAAGTCGCCGGTGAAGTGCAGGTTGATGTCTTCCATCGGCACGACCTGTGCCCGCCCGCCACCGGCGGCGCCGCCCTTCATGCCAAAGACCGGGCCCAGCGAGGGCTCGCGCAGACACACGATGGCGCGCTGGCCGATGCGGTTGAGCGCATCACCGAGCCCGACGGTGGTGGTGGTCTTGCCCTCGCCGGCAGGCGTTGGGTTGATCCCGGTCACCAGCACCAGCCGTCCGTTGGGACGATCCTCTAGCGAGCGCAGGTGGGACAGCGCGATCTTGGCTTTGTGGGGACCGTAGGCCACCAGGGCCTGGGTCGGCAAGCCCAGCTTGTGCGCGATGTCGACGATCGGCAGCAGGGGGGTCGATTGGGCTATTTCGATGTCACTGGGCATGGTCGTATCTTTCAGGAGCGGTTGTATCGCGTGGTGCGGTTGGGCAAGGAGAAGCGGTAGCTCAGGCCCAGACCCACCGAGGTGGATTCAAAGTTGTTTTTGTCTCGGGGCCGCAGGTGCGGGTTGATAGATGCCGTTTTGCCCAGTTGGCCGTAGATTGCGAACCGCTCGTTTAACTCGTAATTCATGCCGACCGAGGCGTTGAGCAGGGGGCCAGGGTCATGCTGCTTGTTCACGCCCAGGTCATTGAGTCCGATCATCAGCTGCGCGAAGGTCTGCAGCTTCTTGCCGCTCGCGCTGTGCCAGCCGAGTCCGGCAAACATCTCGGCGTAGCTGGCATAGCCATTGAAGGCGCTGGTCGCTGCGCCAATCTGCACAGGGATGTAGAGGTTCTTGTTGATCACGCTATCGACCTGCAGCACCAACATCGTGAGCTTGTCGCGGTCGCGGCCGTTGTGGTTCAAGCCCCGCAGCTCGTTGTTGTATAGGTGTATTCGCAGGCCGTGCAGGGTCAGATCGGTGTCGGTGCTGTCGGGACTGACCGCGCCGCCTGAGAGCCGGGAGTTGAGCGCCAGGCCGACGACGACGTTGCGAGAACTGCCTTTGGGCGCTGCCAGATAGCCTGCCGAGAGCGATAAGCCCGTGTCCTTGTCCCAGAGGTACTCGGCCTTGAGCTTGGGGTAGACCAGCAGGCCCGGGCCGGTGTCAATGGTGTCGGTGACCCAGCCGCCCGAGCCCAGTCCCATTTGCGCGTAGAGATTCCAGTTGGGCGACAAGGCGATTTTGCGGCCCACGCCGCCGTGAATCTGGTTGTACCAGTCCAGGCCGGTCACGCCCAGATCAAAGCCGAAATAGAGGTAGTTTTCTTTTGAGAAAAACTGCGAAAACTGGGGCGAGACCAGTCCGATGGTGCCGCGGTACGACCCCTTGGGATTGATCTGCGTCATCTGGCCCAACTCGACGGAGACGATGCTGTCATGGTCCCTGAAGTTCAGGTGGCCGGGCACGACGCGCTTGCCCGCATCGGCCAGGGAGCCGGCCCGAAAAGACAGGGGCTTTTGGATCTGAATGCCCAGTCCGGCGCCCTTGATGGGGGAGTCGGCCATGTCGGTGCTCGAGTAGTTCACGCTGTATTGCACGCCCCCGAATTCGTAGCCCAGACCGACATGCTTTTTGAGGTATCGCCCCGAGCCCGACAGCGCCTTGATCTGGCGAACGCTGGCGCCGCCGCCCCCGCCCCCGTAGGCCAGGCCGGCTTGGACAAACCAGTGCTCGCTCAGCTTTTTCTGGGCGGCCAGCGTGGTGTCGACGGTAAAAAAGCCGCCGTAAGCGCCCTCAACCAAAGGGCCGTTGATGCCAAACCCCAAGTACAGCCAGTCATTGAGCGCGTGCAGGTAGTGCACGCCGATCAAATCGAATTTGCCACCGTCTTTGAGCGTCAGTTTTCGGTAGTCCAGCGTGACCATGCCCTGGGCGGGCGTCAGGGCGCTGGGGTCAACCGTCTCGGGCTGGGCCTCATGCGGGCCTGCCGCGCGCGCTGGCAGGCTCGCGAGCATCCAGCACAGGGCAAGCAGGCAGTGTCGGGCAGGCGTCAAAGGGGGGCTCCTGTGGCACAAGGCTTGTAGCGCGGCGACGGGCAGATTTTTCAGACCGCCACGGTAAATGTACCACTGCGCATCGCAGCCATTGCCCCCGACAATCGCCCCATGTTGACCTGGATCGTCGCCCATCCCCTGGCCTACCCCGCGCTGGAGGTGTTGCACATCGTGGGCATCGGCTTGCTGGTGGGCAACCTGGTGCTTCTGGAGTTGCGGGTCTGGGGCTTGGGGGGCGATTTGCCCGTGCAGCCCTTGGCGCGGTAGCTCAGTCGGTAGAGCAGAGGACTGAAAATCCTTGTGTCGGTGGTTCGATTCCGCCCCAGGCCACCAATTTGACACCGCAGCGTCGTGAGGCTCTGCGGTGTTTTTACTGGCGGGGTCTGCTGAGCTGCGCGGTCACAGTCGCCGTATTTGGTAAACACGGCCTTGACATGATCGTCAGTAGCGAATTCGCCAGCATTGGCGTCTTAGATGCCCTCGTGGATGTCACGAACTTGGTCCGAATCTGACGAGCTTGTGTTTCAATTCGCCCTATCCTGATAGCCCAGTTTCTCTCCAGTCATGACAAGAATCCTATCGCTTCAAACCTTGATGCTGGTCGCAGCGCTTGCGCTGACCGGCTGTGCCGCCACCAACTACGGCGACGAGCAGTTGCAGCTTCGCATGGCCACGGTCGGCAAGGACATCATGTGGGTGCCG